>Ga0126339_10000600_pt1 | contig 20741 bp, 13 predicted proteins | sample OrbTmetagenome_2_FD_92532 | JGI IMG/M metagenome (GOLD analysis project Ga0126339, IMG submission 92532) | Coral microbial communities from Petempiche,Puerto Morelos, Mexico - Orbicella T R C metagenome | ecosystem: Host-associated > Invertebrates > Cnidaria > Coral | place: Petempiche,Puerto...
AACAACAACAACAACAACAACAACAACTTTATTAATGTGCCTAGGTAAAAAAGCTGAGGGTGAAACCCTCTACTACATGTAACTGGGAACACCTAACTGGGGACACCTCTTCCACTGTAACAGTTGTATATTATCCCAAGGGGGTCAAGGCTCTATTTCCCTGTTGGAAACCTGGGATTGATGATGGTGATGATCATGGTCATTATGATATCACATGGGGACTATTAAAAATGTGATTGTTTCCTGTTCACCTTATTTAGTAATGCTGCTGCAAACTACTATTAATTTAGGATTTCCTTTGATTACATTTTTGTAATTGCAAATTATTTTTTTATCTTGCACTCTTTTAGGACATGAAAAAAGGAAAAATAGATGAAGGAGCGGTAAGGATTTAAATTTGTACAATTTTGCATATGGCAAAACTGTATTTTGTTTCACTCCAAGATTTTGATCAATTACTTTCAGAAAATGTGAACCATAAGCTGGTTATTGTTATTAATGGTTGTGAATGTTATTACATAATACTGTAATTTTATTTTGTAATTATTTTGTCCCTTCAAGGCAACCTTACGGATGAAGACCACCCTGGAGGATGGCAAAATGGACCCTGTAGCATACCGCATCAAATTCACACCTCACCACAGGAGTGGAGATGAATGGTACTTAGCTAATTAAGAGGGTATGGGTGGGGTTTCCTGGAGATGAAACTGATAGTGCGGTGCAGACAAAGTCATAAGGTAGTATCCCAAAAGAATAAAAAAATGCTTGATCTATATATCCATTGGTTATGAGTAAAGGATCAAATCTTCTCAGGAAAAACAGTTTCACTTGAAACTAACAACATTCAACCAAGAAGAGTTACTGAAAACTTGTGAAAGCAGAAAGGGGGATTTAGGATCTACAAGTAGGCTGTATCATAGACATTTATCAGTGCAGTAATACTTGAAAGCCGTTAACAGTTTGTGACATTTCCAGGTGTATTTATCCAACATATGACTTTACTCACTGTCTCTGTGATTCAGTGGAGGATATCTCCCATTCACTCTGCACTAAAGAGTTTCAGTCCAGGTGGGTACTGTAAAAATAATGTACAAATTAAATTGTGTCACAGCACTTCTCCCCTATGTTTCCTTTGGACTTTTACATTATTGAGCTGTTCTAATAAGTTTTACTTCCCAAGGTTTGGACACACACTCTCACTCACTCAATACTCTTTGTTCGTGGCGGAACATAGGTCATCCACTAGTGTTCACCACCTGACTCCTTTTTGTGCAGTATATTTCACTTCCCACCATGTGAGCTGTTTCTTCTCCAACTCTGCCATTCTTGTGTACCTCCAGGTCTGCTGGGGTCTCCCTCATTTGTGCTTCCCCTGTGGGTTTCACTCTATGGCCCTCTTGGCTATGTATCTGTCTGGTGTCCTCAGCATGTGCTAAGCTTTTTGTCTTATCTCTCGCCCCACCGGTTGCTGCCCTGCTTGTCTCCAAAGCTCTTCATTGCTTATTTGTCTGGGCCACCAATTCCTCAGGCTCTTATTGCTTAACACTTGCAACTTCTGCTTTAATCCTTTCGTCAGTCACCAAGTTTCAGAATCATACAGGGGCACAGCCTTCATATTTGACTCAAAGACTATCAACTTGCTCTTGGTTTTCAGTGGTGTGCCTCAACATCGCAAATGTCTGCTTTGTCCTCACAATGCGTGTCTGGATGTCCTTATCAGTATCTTCCTTCTTGCTCAGACACACAGTCCAACTTAACGCACAACATCACATGCAACAAGTCAAAAACAGAATAGGGGTGGACAGATGTGTATTTTTGCATGCTTTCCTGTGAATGTTACAAGTGTAAGAATTGTTTGGGCAGGCAGAATTTTTTAATGCAAATTTATCCAGGCAGACTGTTAATTGAACAACAGATTACTGATAGGCAAGACACGTAATAAGTCACAAGTTCTATCTTTGACAGCCATGGTTTAATTAGTTATGTCGCAGAACTTTAACTGCTTTCAATGTTTTTTTAACAGGCGTTCATCATACTACTGGCTGTGTAATGCTCTTGACATTTACTGCCCTGTTCAGTGGGAATATGGCAGGTTGAACTTGAGTTACACTGTTGTGTCCAAGAGAAAAATTGGAAAATTAATCACGTCAGGAATTGTTAGGTAAGAAAAAGGGTTCTACTGCAGTGACAAACTTTTACTGGATTGTAAGAAAATGTCAACCCCAGCTAGGAGAAAAGTTTAAGTAACAAAGTTAACTGAGACACTTCAAAACACTTGAGCGATATTTTAGACCTGCTTTATGCCACCTTCAGGAGGATTAACTTTCATTGTGTACGGGACTGGGGACATGCTAAAAATTTAATAATGAAAGCACTGTATACAATGACCACTGTGTACAGTGAGCAAATTCCTTATTTTGGATATAGTTTAAGGGGTTAATAAGACATCAAATATTAATCAAAAGTCAAAGAAAGTGTTGTACAAGTCATGTACATGTGTGGTTTTAGTAGTCAGAGTCTTTGCTACCAAAGGATACTGCTTTGTTTTGTTTTTCTTTTCCCTTCAGAAGGTGGGTTAAGTTAATGAAAGTGCTAGATGTCGAATTGTGGTGTGCACAGTTTTATTTGAATGTACTATGATCTTTGTTCAGGGATTGGGATGATCCAAGGCTGTTTACTCTGACTGCTCTAAGAAGAAGAGGTTTTCCTCCTGAAGCTATCAACAAATTCTGTGGCAAGGTAACAGTGATCGATATTTCAGTTCTTGTATTAATACCATTGGTGATGATGATGCCAAGAACAAGGCAAGAAGAAGGGGGTAGGATGGTAGAGGAGGACCAGAAAGAGGAGAAGATGAACAAAAACTGGGGGAGAAGGAGGAGGAGAAGGAAGAGGTGGACAATGACAAGGATGAATATGATGAGGATGATAATGATGATGATGATGATGATGACGACTCAAGATTTTGATAAATGTTTTCAGCAGGAAGGCAGCTGGTTTTTGCAGGCAGGCAAAACCTTTGAACTAATAAAACTTCTTTACAAGAAAAAATTTCATCCAGTTGGTCAAACAGGGCAGGCGAAATCATCCTTGGATCTGGTCAATTTGCAAGTGCCCGGCCCTGAATGAAACCCCTGTGAGTATGGCAAAGATAGAAAATCATTGTATTATTCACTGTATTTAATTTTTTTACTAGGTTGGTGTGACAATGGCTCAGACAGTCACAGATCCACTGCTTCTGGAGTCCTGTGTGCGAGATGAACTAAACATCACTGCTCCTAGGTATAGAATACTTCAAACCAGTCACCAAACCAAATGTTCTCCAAACCCAAGGTTTTTACAATTTCTTTTTATTAACTTTTAGTTTTCTTTCTTCAGAGTGATGGCTGTGCTTGAACCACTTAAAGTTACAATCCAGAATTTTGACAAGGTACCACAGCATGTTATTCATTTAGGGTACTTTAAATTTCATGAAATTAGAGCTGAAAAATTCAGTGGAAAATTAAAATTTGGGGAATATAAAAAAAAAAGACAACAACAACAATCAGACCTTACATGTAAGTAAAAGCCAACGACATGTTCCAAGATCTCCACTGGTTGGAAATACCTACTTGACTGCCAACTGACTGTTCCAACCAATGTACAATACATCCTGTACAATGATTTCTAAACCAAGCTAGGTAAACATTATCAATGGTGTCATCATGTGGGATAATATTAACTGAAAACATATTATAATTTTTTTCTCAGCAAGTCAAGCTCAGTGTACCAAACTTCCCCCAGGACCCAAGTAAAGGGAGTCACGAGATTGCATTTGAGAAAACTATCTTCATTGAACAAACAGACTTCAAAGAGGTTAGATTAATGTTAACGAAGATCTCAGTTTTTCAATTGAAAGTAATGATTCATGTAACGCTCAAATGTAGTGATCTTCATTAGCTAATATTGAGATGGTCACTCAATGACTCACACACTTCTCAGTTTGTGTTTCTCTCTGAAACTGAATTGAACCATTTTTCTGTCTCTGAAAACATTTTGACTTTATTTTCAAATGTCTATTTTAGGTGTCAGAAAGGGGCTTCCGTCGCCTTACTCCTGATCAATCTGTTGGACTTAAGTATGCTGGTCTGGTGATTAAACTTCATAAAGTTGTGAAGGTATGGCATTTCAGATGCAACATAAGTTAACATTAATTTTTGTAGTCATCATTCTGTCACTGATTATCCATTTGTGTGAACACTAAGTGATAAATAGTTGTTTCAAGAGTGCTGCAAGTCATTGCAAGTTGTAATTTTTATCTTGTATGGACCTTTTTTTTGTGGTAGGATTCCAGTGGCAAAGTTGTCGAATTGTTGGTCAACTGTGAGTCAACAGAAACAGCTCCGAAACCCAAGGCTTTCATTCATTGGGTATCCTCACCAGTAAAATGTGAAGTCAGGCTTTATGAGAGACTGTAAGTATTTTGAAATCCAGTCTTTGTTGAAAACACGTTTGGATATTAATAGTCAATTGAAGGAGATGCAGGTTCAATGTACTGTGTGCTTTCCAATGTCATTCTGATGAAATCAATCCTTTTAATATCAATATTATTTATTTAATAATTATTGTAAGTGTCTTTAAAGCAAATTTTCTTAACCAACTCTGAGGGAAATTTTTTGTGTTGAATAACAAGAAGATTTTGAGCTTGGAGCAGACAGAGGTTTCCAATCCATAAGATAGGTTCTCCAAAGTTATATATAGGCAAATGAATAAAATGAATCTTTAAATCCTCACAGATTTAAACACAAGAATCCTGAGGACCCAGCTGAAGTACCTGGTGGATTTATAACAGACTGCAACAAGGTAAAATCTGTAACTACACATATAATCTGGCCGTGTCGTGGATGCTTGGTAGTTGATGCTTATCTTGTCTTATGTACTTGTGTTGCCGGGCAAGATGCTACTTTTACAACATACATCCGTACCTCTATGTCAAACAGGTCTATAAATTGATTATCGCCAAACTTTTCTGTAAACCTGACAAAATTCTTTTGTGTAACTAAAAGAATAGCAGCTTTTCCATCTCAAGGAGTAATATCTTTATGACTGTCAGTGTGTTTAACTGACAGAATCTGAAACTAAACGATTTATCTGATAGTTATAATGACCATAGCAGTACCATAACTTACTGTAATAAAACTTTATAATTATTAATTATTATAATTATTGCAGTAATAATTAATAATTCTAATTCTAATTGTAATTTATCATATTATACTCTGTCATGACAGGACTCTCTTACAGTAATCCCCGATGCACTGGTTGAGCACACAGTGAAACAAGCTGCAGTTTATGACAAATTTCAGTTTGAAAGAATTGGTTTCTTTAGTGTTGATCCTGACAGCAGTAAACAAAAGGTGAGGGCCTTATTTTTATCCAGATCGTATATTTGTCTAACTATCATAGGCCGCTAGGGCATGCAAAGGGTATCAGTTACCTTCAAACTGTCTTCCATAACATGCAGACCTTTGGTATTAGTAGCCACTCAGCTGTGTCCTATTTGAAATCCATGAATCTGATTGGTTCTCTCATCATTTTCTATTGGCTGACAGACAACAATTGCACATGCTGCAATTGAAAATAAAAATTAATTCTAGGCTTAAAACAGCTAGACTACACGTCCTAGTTTTCTATGAGCAATAAATTAAGAAAAAATAAATAAAATAAAATAAGATGTTAAATAAAATGATTGTAGTATTGAAATCATTTTAACATGACAGATGATATTTTCTTTTTTGCTTACCTTGGCAGCTGGTGTTCAATCGAACAATCTCTTTGAAGGAAGATCCTGGGAAACTTTAACAGACAGGTTCTGACCATCAACATGAAGGAATTCACAACATCAACAAAATGATCACTGGAGAACGGAATCTACAGATTTTAGAACCTGTACCAAAATTACCTCATTAGCCGAAGAGTCTTAATTTTGACCAACCAATGGATGTTCCCAGGACAAATATTTTTGTGTATCAACACAATATCATAATATTTATAATATTATATATATAATAATTCATTACTTAAACATAAAATTAAATTTTGCACTTTGGGAGTGGCCACTGGTACCAATGTACATTTATTTACAAATGCCAGTGTTTGAAAGCTTTTAGAAAATAAGTTTCAGTAATAGAAGTGATCTTTTATTAGGATATCTTTGTGTATGTCAGTCTATTTCAATCTCTTCATTGATGCACGCTAATCAAAAATTAAATTTAGTCTTCAAAAACTCATAGATGTGATAAATACTTCTAGGTTTCTCCACTTGAATACTCAAGAGTATACCGGTAACTAGAAAATTAACTAATATTAATGATATTGCATTGGTTACCTCTAATATTGTTAGGGTGTAACTTGTAATCCTCTAGCATACCATGGACATAATATATTAAACATGAATGACTGTGTTTGACCACTTTTCTGAGTACTGAGAAAAGAGTTGAAAATGCAATTAATAGCAGATGATTTTTGACGAATTTTGAGGTGTTTGGAAATGTGGTCAAATGCTGTCTTGAGAGTTTGATAGATCTTCCCAATCAGAACCAAAATTGAGGAGAAAACAGAAATAAAATCGTAAAAATAAATGCTAATAATTGATTAGGACCAGATATCCAAACACCATCACAGTCATGAGTTCCTTGGTTTAGACTGACTTAATAACAGGGTTCATACGGGTCCTGGAAAACCTAGAAAGTCCTGGAATTTTATTGCGGCATTTTCCGGGACTGGAAAGTCCTGTAAAAGGGCTACTGGTCCTGGAAAGTTCTGGAAATCTGTTAAACTCAAGTAAAAAACTATGAAATGTATGGTAGACAGTAAGGAGAATTAACATTAAGATCTTGGGGGTGAAAGGGTTAATGTGAATTTTAGAGTCTGGGAAAACTCAATCTGAGTCCTGGAAAAGTCCTGGAAAAGTCCTGGAAATTTGTTTCTGAAAAAGGGTACGAACCCTGAATAATGAATTATTAATGAATTTGAAAAATAATTATCCAGTGAGTTCACAAAATAGTACTGCAGCTTATTTTTAAATATAATACTTTATGAATTTCAGTTTATTGTAATAGATTAAACATGAGAAATTCTGCGCCTGTGCTGCTTTTAAATTGTAACATCTTCCTATCTTCTTCATTTTCCTTTCACAATGTGAACATAGTTAATAAGACCTCACCATAAAGTTAATATTTTCTTAATCAAGGTACTTCATAACAAATGTGGAACGAGGCAGAGTCTGAGTTGGTTGTGGACAAAGAGACTAAACTTTCTAAGAGGTAATAATTTATTTGAGTAGCAATTTTGTGCTAGTCATTCAGTTGACAATAAAGCTTTGGCTTTGTAATTTATTCATTTTGTGATCACTTACAAAGCAGGACTAGTGTCGAAAAAACCTGCAACACATTTTTGCATGTTACATGACTTGCTACAAAAATTCCATGGCGCAATACAATAGGCAAAAATCTGGTCAGTATTCATGCATGTTCCTGGTTGGTTGGGAAAAGGAAGACATGACATTTTTTCAGATAATTTTTCAACACTTTGCTCAAGTTTGCTTTACACTCTGGTGTAAGGTTACCATCACTGTCTCCCTGATGGGGCTGGTGCTAGTCTGCTTTTCGAGGGAGATGAACTAGCTAAATTAAGTGTCTATATGTACATGTACCTAACGCCCTGCATGGCCAGGCTTTTTCTCTCCTCCCCCCCCCCCCCCCCCCCCCCCCCCCCCCCCCCCCCCCCCACACAACTTTTTATATCAACAAATCCACATCCTTTATTTCTTATTTTTTTATTTTTCTTTTTTGTTACCTTTCCCTACCCCCTCCACTGCCCAGGTTTTTTTTCCCCCCCCCCCCCCCCCCCTCAGAAGCCATGTGGATATGAGAAGTGGCAAATTTAATAGCCCCTTTCTAAGCTCTCTTTACCTTGATGTTGAAATGAGCCTTTGTGCAAAACCATATTCATAGGAAAATATGTTTACCTGCATGTTTGTTTCTTCCCTTTGCCATCTTCATGAGAGGCAGCAAAATTTACCCCATTTCTAAGTTATTTTTAAGATCCCTTTGTCTTGATGCCAAAAATGAGAAAACCCCTCATGTTAAAAGTTGCTTTGCCTGCAGGTTCATTTTTATGCAAATCAAACTTATTTTCATATGACAAGCTTTGCAGGTTCATTTTTATGCAAATCAAACTTAATTTTACATGAAGGCTAGTTTTAGGAAAGAAGCAAAAGAGGTGCTAGAAAGTGGTGAAATTATATCTATGATTTTCATATATCTCCAAGTTAACAGAAAATATTTTTACTCCTCATGTAAGTTTTGGGCAAAATCATCTCACTTGCTCGGACATTTCCCAAACATTCACGACTAATAAGCTATTAAAATTAAGGAACGTACCAGCATATTTTCACGCGTGACATAATCGTTTTATTCTGTAAAAATCCAAAACATTCCTTTGTGTCTCAAGTAAATACACCATCACCAAACCTTCTGCAAGGATACAAAACTTTGTGAAAATCAACAATATATTAAGAAAACTCACCAATTAAAATCTAAGTCTTAATATATAACTGCTCTATCTTTGATATTGCTTGTTATCAAATTTGCCAAGGATATAAAGTTACGACAAAGGTCTTATGTTGAATAACATCTTGAAGTCTAAATTAATAAGTTAAATTGTCTTGATTGAGAAACTGTCATCCTGTATTAAAAGCACACCGGTATATTACAAAAGCATTGTCTGTTTTTAAAGACTGGTATCGAGATATTAAGGTACAAAAATCTCGAAGGAAAGTAAAGTAAACTTGATTGATCAACAAGTTTAAGTGTCCTTGTATAGAATACCGTTGGGTCGGTAAAACGTGTCCCGAATCACTCGAGTTCGACCAAATGAAGGTGAATTTTGTTGTTTAACACAGTCCTGAAGTCTCCATCCAACTTCCCAAGAACTGGTAATAGGAAATTCATACTTCATTTCGGGTTTTTTCTGCTTTCTCTGCTGTAAGTATGCATAGCGGCCACCACCGAGCGCACTGAATCCATCATAAAGCAATTTTCTTGTACCGCTGGAAACTGGGCGCATTTCAACGAGAAGCGCATCAGGATCTGTTTTTGCTTTCTCTTCCAGCTTCTTTTGACTGCTTTTCTCCTTCTCTTCTTTCTCTTTTTCTTTTTCCTCCATTTCTTGTTTGAACGCCTCCAGAGCGTTGATTTTCAGACCCTCTTGTTGACGGGATTTGGAAGCTAAAGACGCGGCCGCCGGATCGCGGGCAAATTCTTTGGAAAATCTTGTGTGCCACGCTAACCTCACATATGCTTCCTTGTTGATCGACTCTTTCCAAAAGTTTTGACGCTGCGTATCCATGTTCAGCTCCCTAACCATTTTGGGAGATTTACTGAGCTGTTTTAGTCTGCTCAAAAGTGTTTTCTTCTGCGGGACCGACTCTCTTTCGGAATTCTACACACCGTTGCTACGGACAACTGTTCATTCCCAGAGTTCATTTCCAGGTAGTTGAGGACACTTTGTTCTGGAATCATGACGTATTTACCTGACAACTTTCTGACGAGGCGTAAAATCGTACAGGAGATGTGTAAAGCAGAAAATTTCCTAATATATATTTTGAATGTACAAATATATATATATGGGCTATTGACCAAATGTGAGGTCAAGATGACTGGATATTGGCCAAGTTCTTTTTTTGCGTGTTTATGCTCGCAAAAAAAGAACGAGGCCAATATCCAACCATTTTCACCGAACGAGCTTGGTCAATAAAGTAACCCTATTTCCTGTCTGTCTGCAATTATTATGATTCGTTCCAATTGACCCGCAGCTTCCCGCAGATGCGGGATGCATCCCGTGATTTTTCATTTTGTGACCTCTGACGTCACGCTGTAAATACTACGGCAGCCATAGCTACTGGCTGCATTCTTCTTTTGCAGGAAGGTTTTACTTTTCCTCGAAAATCATTGCATCACAAAATGACAGCAAAGGAACAAGGCATTGTAGAGATCTTTGCTTCTTATGGTTATGGGATCTAAAGAACGCTACTGGCGAAAAATAGTCTTTGGAGTCTCGGAGATGACTCCGGCACTGTAGAAATTCCGCAATCAGCTTGTAAGCTTGAACGCACTGTGTTTAGCTTGATCAACAGTGAAAATGGGCATTCTAGACCTGGAATTGATGTTTGACTTGTTGGACACGGACATGAGAGGGTATTTAACCTCAAACCAACTTCAAGATTTTCACGAATCGTTGTACTTTACGCCGATTGATTCCCGGCAAATAGAAGCCGCCATTAGAACTGTCTGTGGTGATGCTTCGCGCGGTCTTTGCCCGCGAGAGCACTTTACCAACGTTTTAAATGAGCTAGATCGGCGCAAAGCTCTGGAGGAGAAAATCTACTGGGATTTTAAGACAGTTGATGTTGAAGGCAAGGGAAGGATTTCCCTCAAAACTGCACTTTTACTTTTTAAAGCTGTCCACAACGAATTGTTTTCAATGAAAACTTGGCGTTCATTTCTTGCTCAACGCGAGTACCCTGAGTCAGACGTGTGTTTTGACGAGATCAAAATGTTCTTGTGTAACCTGGTGGATGGAGGTCCGTGCGATAAAGAGGAATTTGACGAGGAGGAGAAGGCTGTAAGCTTGCGATGTGTTAATAATGAATACGAAAATCTGAAGGAATTGGAGAAGTTACAGGTAAAGTTGATAACAGTACAAACTCTTGCCCGAAGATATAATACACGTATCACAGGCTTGTAGCTAGGTCGACTCGGACCCCGGGCCTACGCCCGTAGGACATGTTGGAGAATACAGGGGGATTGCATGGAATCATTTTCCCCGGTTAGATTAAATTCATAGAACTGATGTGGAAATTCAAAGGATAAGGGAAAAGGAATTTGTTGCATGGGTGCTGCTGGACAGGTTATTAATTTTTGGGTGCTTTCCATTGCACCAGAGGAACTGGGCAGACACCTGGGTGACTACCCGAGGGAAATGGAACAACATTTTCCCATCATACCGGGCCAACCGAGAGGAATGGCTCTTACCATTTTTTATTCCTTTCCCAAATTCCCCACATAAGTGAAATCTACTGAAGAAACGCAGAGCAATGATTATGAACCGCTTTGTCAAAATGGAACGGCACATCTCAGTCCAACTGGTCCGACTGATCAAAGTGGACAACCTCCACAGGTGGTCCTGAATATTCCAGTCGGACTGAACCAAACTGAATTCACCTTTCCATTTGACTTCTGACCAAAATTCCTGGAATTTTTGGCATAATGGAAAGGACCCTTTGTTTGTGGCCTCCCTTCCCCAAACAGGGTGTGACTCTGTCCTAAACGGGATCTGAACCTATCATAAACAGGTTATGGTGGCACAATATGGCTTATACAGCACTCTGGAATCTGAAATCAGAGCCATTTGCTGTTCTAATCAATATCAGATACACGTAATTTTGCAGACCAGGTGTACTGCTTTCAGTAGTCTTTAATTCCACCCAGTTCTTTGTCCTAACCAGAGACCTAGAACAGAGGGTGTTGTCCAACACAAGGTTGGTCTATTAGATTTTCCTTATCCTTCACATGCACATTAGGTCAGTGGCATCAACTTTACAAGTTATACGCCATTTTAATGACAAGGTCATTTGATAGGGTTCTGCAAAAGGCCTGCTATGGAAGTCCATACAGGACTTCATTTTATTTTAAAACTTGCAGTTACTTGTGATGCCTTTTGGCCAGAAATAGGCCGATTTCAATGTATTGAAATTCTAACCCAGCTTCTAGACTAAGGCAAATTAAACAAAAGACGTCACATTACTTCATTTCTTTAATTTGTTTTTTTTCTCCCAAGGCTGAAAACCGAGTCAGAATTTTAACCTGTCAAAATTGGGCAATTTAAATCATTTTCTTGCTTTTTTTAAAAGGAGGATGAGGCCTTCCTGGCTGCTGAGGAAAGAGAGAGAATGCACCAAGCAGACAAACTGAAACAGGAAGCTGAACGACGCACAAAGCGACTCGATCATGAGGGTGTTGTGGCACTGTTACATGAGGATGAAGAATGGGATGAGAAAGCAGGAAAGAAAGCCAGACATAAAGTCACAGCAACTGATCTAATACAAGCTCTGCGAACAAAGTAAGGCACTCACTTTTTCTTTCTTTTTTTTTTATTTTATTCACTTTTTCCTAACTTTCTATTTTTCTATTTATTATTGAAAAAAAAAAAACATTTGTTACTATTGACAACTGCCCGCCTAGACTAGCACTAGCTATCCACAGGCCAGTCCAACTGTAAAGTGTACACTAAGAAATAAAAAATGATTGATTAATTGATCATGTCTATAGCTTGCGGCAGATCTACAGGTGCTTATGGGGAGCAGGGTTGGCCCAGTAGTGAGAGCACTTGCCTCCCACCAATGTGGCCTGGGTTATATTCCAACCCATTGTCATATGTGGGTTGAGTTTGTTGTTGGGTTCTCATCTTACTCTGAGAGTATTTCTCCAGGTTCTCTGGTGTCCCTCCTTCTTGAAAAACCAAAATTTCCAAATTCCAATTTGATCAGGATAGAGTACCTACATGAAAACCATATACATGTAGGGCTGATGTGGCTTCTCCTCTATACATGTATGTTATAATTAATTAATTAATTAATTAATTATGATTGGGCCTCAAAGATCCTTTCTTATTGGAACAGGGGGAGTGGGGGAAGGTGGCCTTGTTTTGCTCCAGTGACAGGAGAACACACCCTTCCCTTGATTAGATGCTGATTGATGTACGACATTTATATTGGAATCTCCCATATACTAAGCTGGTGGGCTGGACTGATTGGCTATCATAAGTTTTACCGAACTGTCATAATTATCCTTTTATCAGATATGAGATCCTCCGTGACAAACTCCTTCTAGAGATGTTGAGGCACTATGTTGGAGAAGGCATGTGGACAGTGCTCTCTGAAGATGAACAACAGGAGCGTTTCATGCAGCTTAAAATGCGCGTTCAGCGATTACGGAAGGATGGCAAGTTGGATGGCACCAACAGCTTGCCAGGAGCTGGACTTGTGTACTCTTCCAATCTGCTAGCACTGATGGGTTTTAGCCGAATAGGAGAAGAAGTTCAAAGACTTGAAGAGTCTGAGCAAATCAAGCAAATGGGGAAGGATGGTAAGGTCAACCTTAGTGGTTCAGATCTCAAAACTTAAAATTTATAAGGTCATTGAATGTGGTATTATATTACATAGAGGAGAATTGGAGAGAGAGGGGGAGATCTAAGTAGAAGGAAATTTCGGGGCTAGCCCTATTGGCCAATTCAAGTTGCTAGAGGGTAAGTGCCATAAAAACTTGTTGGAGATGCTGCAGCTTAATGGTTAGCCTGTTGAAAAGTTGATAACAAGTGGTCCATTTTCAAGCATTTTCCGAGGCCATTGTTTTGTATTTCTAGGCAAGACTCCTAACTCTTACAGTACAGTACCCCTCTCCAGTACTCAGGGGTATAGGATACTGGTTCTGGAAACAGCTAGGGTTGCCAAAAGGAGCAGCTACTGGCAAAAATTGGCATTAAATGTATAGTCAGGGGTAGATTTAGGGGGGGTGGGGTGAGGGTGGATTGGGTGGCTAGCCCCCCTTTTGGAGAAACCAAACATAAAAAAAACAACTGAAAACGATTGTGAATATTATGGCAAATGCTCTGGACAGTTACCTCATTGTAATTTCTACTTTGTGCATTGCTGGTATTTCTGGGATGACAGTTTTCAGTTAGGTTCCAATTCTCAAATTGCAACGTGCAACATTTTGGGGGCATGCCCCATTGATTCTGCAACCCCAAGGTACCAACCATCCCCCCCCCTCCCCCCGTTCAAAAATTCTGGATCCACCCTTGATAGTGTGACTTACATCTTACTACTTTAGAATTTAAAGGAAGTCTATATACAAATCTTTTTTTTTTTTGCCATTGCTGTTTTGCAGGCAAGACTAACAAGGAAATAGAAGAAGAACTGTTAAGGTTACGGGAAGAAGCCATGGAAGGTCATTGCAAGAGTGAAGAACTTCTAATGGACCTTGAGAAACGCTATCGTCAGGACAAAGAAGTGATATCATCTAAATTGAAAGGTGCTAATACCAATACCATGGCTACAGAAGAGAAGCTGACGGAATACGGACTCATGATCAGAGAGCAGCTACGTGCCAGGGAAGAAGCAAAGTTCGACAGTGCAGCTTTGTCTGTTGGCATTGCAGAACGACTGAAAGCACAGGTTCAAAGGTGTGGTAATATCTCATTATGAAAGTTGTTCATTTGACGTTTTAAGGAAGATGAGCAAGATATGAAAGACATTAAATATGGGCCCTCTTGTGAATTAATATTCTCAGACTCATTAATAATTCATCAAGTTTAAACAAGGGAAATCATGACCATGACAGTGGTTGGATATCTGATCAGAAAAAGCATGGATTTTTACGATTTTATTTCTCTGTTTCCTCCTTAGTTTTATATTCGATTGAAAGGATATATTAAACACTCAAGACCGTATTTAACCACATTACCAAACACCTCGAAGTTCGTCAAAAATACTGCGCTGCGCGTCGTATTTTCTACTCTCTTCTTGGTGTTTGGAAATGTTGTCAAACGAAATCACGTCACTAAATACTGCCATGCTAATGGTTTTTTCATATGAAAAAGGCCAAAGGAGGATCGTAAACGCCAAGAGCAGTTAGGCAAGGAACGTCTGCAGCACAGAAAAGGCAGAAAGCTGCCAAGGAATTGGAAGGGAGACGAGTTGAATTTCATTACAGCAGGAGAGGCTGGTCTGGTTGACGTGCTTGAGGATACTGTCAGAGCCTTGGAGAGGAAGCACGCCATGGAGCGTGAGCTGCTCATTTACTTCCTGCAAGGCAGGGACAGTGTCCAGGCCCGCAGCGTAGCAAAGAAGCTCTCTGCAGGTAAAGTAATGAAGATTGAGTAGCCGGGCTGTTTTAGATTTTTCCTAAAATTTTATTTGCCTGCCACTGGCACACAGAAGAATAATATAAAAACGTAAGAAAAATAAGAAAAACTGAAGCAAGAGTTTGGAAATCTTATTTCAACATTGCAGCCAGAGTAACGTACGTGTATTTCTCTTCACATGCGCCATTCTTCAAACAATGTCGTAGTTCCACAGAGTTCTGTGTACAATGTAAATGTAATAAATAAACAAAAAACTAAAGGACTGCGAGCAGTCTCTCTTTCGCTCGAAACTCCGTGGGGAAGAACGCAAAGAGCATGCGAGCGTGATATGCAAAGTCGCGAGTCTCAAGTAGTGTGAATGATGTCTGTAAAGCTTTATCATCGGTATGAATGTTCAAGTCTTGTCTCAGACATCTGTTTCCTGTTACAGCTTTCTCCCAGGCCTTCACAGTAAATTCATTCGGTGACTCTCCAGGCCTAGGAACTAGCCAAGTAACAATCAATGCACAAGTTCTCGTTCTGAAAATGTATTTGTTCCTAATAGGAAGGTTATCAAATGTTTGCCGTTTACATTTCAGATGAACGATCCAACCAGCTGCTTGTGTTAAGAACCCAGCAACAAGGCTGGCGAAATCAAAGTTCAACTGAACGTTTAGTCAGCAAAGAGCGACATTATTCAGTTCTACAGGAGGCCGCTGGGCTGGTGGTAGAGGACAGGCGTGCAGATTTGAGGGCGATCCGGGGAACATCTCCTGATGATTTGGAGGTAGCGGCAGACATCATGGCTGACCTCCAACATCAACAAGAAGTGGAGAGTCAGATGCTTCTTTCACTTCACAGTAAGGTACAATCATGGGGCTACCATCAGAGCAGCTTTCACTTGAGTGTCGAAAAGTAATTGGTTCTGCACTGCTACGCTACACGATTGGCTTAAAAACTCGCGCCACTTTTTTATCCAATCAGATGTAAAACCGAAACCAATCATGACTCTTTTTCCCGCGCTTTGCGTCAGCTACATACAGTTACTTCGTCTGATTGGTTCATTGGATTGTGTATCCTTTGTGATTGGCCAGTGTGAATGATTTCTTTGGTTTTGGTTTTACGACAGTCGATATTGAAAACAGCTCTATTATACAAAATTTTTAGTTGAAAAAATAAGATATTCATGCCTTTGGTTTCTTTACGGTTTCCCAGGACATTCAAGAACTGTTTCGTCTTCGGCAGCAGGAACATACATCATGGCAGGAAGAACTATTGGACGGAATTTCAGCCGTGCTTCTTGGCACAGAGGAAAATGTTTCCCAAGAGGACGAACTTCTGAAGGCGCTGGAAGACAAATACGACGCGCTGAGAGACAAGCTGCTTCTTGAAGCTCTAGAGAAACAAATGGGTGCAGCGGAATGGGCCAGGCTTTCTGAGCAAGAAAGACAGGCGCGCCTTGCTAAGCTAAAACTGCAGGAGCGGCGATTAAGACAACAAGGGAGGTTTGATGATGCCGCGGCTCTGCTAGGAGAGGGACTGAAAAACGCCGAGACATTACAGGTATTGTTGACAGAGTAGTTTCACCATCTGCAACGCAACTCTTTTGAAAATGAAAATGAAATAAAATGCTTTCTACATTAAGAGCAAAGCTGTTGTCAAAATATGTCAGCTCTTGGGCGCTTTTAACCCAAACTGTTTTCATGAATGCAATTTTTAATGAACTAGCAATTCCTTTTATCAGTCAGTATTACTTTAAAAGAGTCTTTAACTAGATTGATATTGGTTTTCGCTCGCTGCCTTGAGAAAAAAAAACAACCATTTGCTAGTGGGGCAAGTAACTTCAAATTAATAAGTTCTCCTGTTTTATTTATTTTCTTTGAAGGCGTTATTGGGAGAAAACCGCCAGCGTTATTTGGAGCGATTGAAAGAACGCTTAGAAAGGCGCCAGAGACGGCAAGAAGAAGGATTAGATCCCGATGAGGAAGATGAAGAGACGCTGAGACTATTGAATGAAGAAGAAGCTGCCAGCACTGGGAACATTCTGAGAGATCTGCAAAACAGGTTTGATGAAGAAAAGGACGCGTTGCTGCGGAGGCTACAGGTGAGAGCTTTGTTTCAGTTGAGCTGCGTTATTTTCGAAAATAAGGGGTTTTTTGGTCTCGACTGTTGCACTGTCCTTGTAGCATTGATGTACTTATTTGCTTCGCAGGCCGCTTTCGTTCAATTCATTTTCATTTGAAACTGTAAATTGAGTATTGTAGTTTAGCTAATACTGGTAACATACTTGGAACTTGTCGTGCGAAAATCTTGCGATGTAAGTTAAAAAGTGTTATAGCGCGTCATACCAATTGTATTGCAAGTTACGGCAAAATGCAGTTGCACACCTTTTGAATCATGTCTACCTCGCGCAACAAGTTGCACAACTTACAACACGGATGGCAATACGCGCAACAACGCAATTTTGTTGGGTGGAAGATTACAAGAAAATGTTTCCCGTGTCAAATGGCGTTAAACACTAAGACGTAAGAATCGGGTCCCATCCACACTGCGCCGAAGAAATTTGAAAACGGAGCTTTATTTCTACGGTTTGGCCTACAGTCCCCACTAATTCGTCATGAAAACGGAGCTTTCGAAAGCTTTCGAAAGCTTTCTTCAAGCCGGGGGAATTTGAAAACGCCGGCTTTGCGTTGTAGCGTAGACGAAACACATTTTGAATACGGAGCTTTTCGAAAACGATGAAGTCACGTTTATCATGTGATTTCCCTACCTCGAGTTTTCCTCAAATACAAATCCAAAATGAGCGGTGATTGTTGGGTTTTCAAATTTTCTGTGGCGTAGTGTGGACGGGGCGTCACTTAGCAAGTGGATCTTGACTTGTGTTATTGCACTGCAACCTTGACTTACACGTTTTTCGCCGTTGTTTCCTCAGGAGGAGCAAGACAGACTTGCAGCAGAAAAGCGACGTCAAGCTGAACTTGCTCGTCTCAGACGCGAGAAACGACAAGCGGAAAGGGAGTCGAAGTTTGACGAAGCTGCATTGGTGCTGGGGCTGGCAGAGAGGAACAGGCAGAACCTTGAAGAAAGGTGAGGAAAGGCTGGCGTGAAGTCACGTGCGGGAAAAGTGCACGTGCTTTTACTGGCTTTTTAATTTGCTGAGCGGTCCGGAAAGCCAACAAAAAGATTGCGTGCAAATGTAGTTGCCTGTCATTGTTCACTGCCTGATGTTCATTGGCCGACAAGTTTGGAAAGCCAACAGGAAAAAATGATAGCGTTTGCGAAAGGACTTCTCGCTTCGTGCGCAAACTGATTCATCGCTCGTGAGGTGCTTGTCTGAGAGACGGTCCAAAAAATTTCATTACGGTGTTGCTGTTAAACGGATCTTTGCAAAGCTTCGTCGACAGTATTTTGATATTTGGGATCGAATCTCAGTGGTTTTGTTTGCAATGAATGAATCAACTTTGTATTTTGTCGTGAAGTTAAGGCTTTGAAAGTCAGTATCGCTTACCACAATTTGTGTTTCAAGTTATTTTGTGTGTAGCATGAATAAAGATCATCCTTAAAAATCGCATGGTCGAACGTCACCGTTGTGTTCGCTGGTCTGTTTTCATCAGGTTACGACGCGATAGAGAGCGGCAAGAACAGCTCGCAAGAGAGCGGTTAGCACGGAGAAAGAGACGAGGAAAACCCGAAGAAGAGGAGGATGAAGATGAACCAGATCCAGAAAAAGGTAACATGACTGTTATTGCTCGAAGGAGCTCAGTTCTGGCCACGTACAAAATTACCTTTGAATTGAAGGAAGCCTGAAAATAATAGTTTTTTAACATAGAAAAACACCTAAGAAATAATGATAAAGCGTAAAGGAACAAGGATGGTTGAGGATGGAGAAGATTGATAGGGATTACTAACGACGAATTTGAAAACTTTAGACTTGACTTTTTGAGATGCGCGAACCGTGTCGAAGTTCCTTTAATAAATAGATAGAATTTTCCTCTCAACTGCCTGGTCAACTTCTTAGCGTAATAACTGGCTTGAGTCCTACCTGAAGGCCAAACAATCTTAATTTGTGCCCACAGATGACATTCAAGGCTGGCAGGATGCCGTGCTGAAATCACTGGAGAAAAAACACCGTGCAGAGCAGGAATTCTTGATGGGCTTACTTCAAGACGAGAGCAGTCAGGGCATGAGAGAAGAAGCCAGAGCTATTAGCGAGGATGACAGGCTAAAACGGCTCAGCGAGCTGAAAGGAAAGAGAGAAGAACTGGACTTGGGTGTTAAAGGTAAGTTCCAGCTAGAATTTCTAAGTTGCTTTTCTTGTTAGCTCCTTTAACGAGCGTTTGTTTTCGTGCTTGATGCTAAGATTTCTGACGTTCCATCCAGAAAATTTCAACTTGATGAGTGACGTAGCTCTACAGAGATCCGTGTATTATTCTGATTGGTTGTTTACTTACGCGCGAAAATTCAAATCTGAGCAGGAGCCAATCAGAGATCTTTGCAGTGTTAAGTCATCAGTATGGAATATTTCGAGTCGAATGACGGAGATGTCTTTCAAAGCGGGAGGAAATTAACAAATTGACGTCAGTTTTTTATGCGTCTGTCCTCTTATTGATGATAAATTACGTCATAATATTGTCGAAGTGGCTGTGGAACCACGAGCCGCTGGCGAGTGGTTCCGCAGTAAACTTTGACAATGTTATGACGAAATTTGTTTTTTACAATAACAAGACCCCAAAATGGTCAAATGCCGGGAATAAATTAGGGGAAAAGACGCGGTAAACTTGCTGTAAGCAAAGATAAGTGAATTTTATTCAAAATGACGCGAGCATTGTCAATAACTTTTCTCGCTTATTGATTGGCTACTTAAAAAAAGTCAATAAAATATAGTTGGTTAAAAATTTGACAGTTTGACAGCTTAAAGTTGAACTTGAAAGCTTGCATAAATTAAAATTTTATCCGTCTGTACTCTTATTGATGATAAAAATGAGCCAATCAGCGCGCGAGAGATTACACAGTTATTGTAAAATAGAACTTTGTACAATATGTGAAATTTCTATTTAACCCCAAATCCCTCAATTATTATTCTGTTAGATTTATTTTTTCCCGGTTGTGTGTTTTTAGTTGATCAGTTGCTCCACGTGGATATCCTTGACATGGCTGCTGCGTACAAATTTGAAGTTCACCGCTTCAGGTTGGTAAACGAGAAGGAAACAGACGTGAATGACGAGGAGGTCACAGTCTCCATCATGGCTGATTTACAAGAGGAGCAGGACAAGGAAAGCGAAGGAATCCTGGCTCAGCTTCAGGAAAAGGTTGATACTGAACACAAGTCATTACGTGTAAAAAAGGCTTCGCATATTCCGAAAAGTGACCAGTTCGCGTTTCATTTAAAAACTTTAACCCTTTTCCCACAAACTATCATCGTTTTCAATGAAAAAAAATTACATGTTTTCTCAAGCACTTTTCCAAACGGGAACGTTTTGAAAGAGATTGAGTTGTCTTGTGAACAGGGAAAACAATACAAAGGTGAATTAAGTAATTTTTAGGGAAAATTTTTCTTTTCAACTGTGCTACAAATTTTTGCTTTAGAGAAACAAGAGTAAAGAGAATCTTGGTAGAGCAACAACATCACTATAGTTTTCGGGTCGAATTTCAAGTGATTCTGAAAAACACTGAAGCCATGTTTTCCAGAATTATTTGAACTTCGGATCGAGCGAAGAGGAGCAGTTAACCAGGACGTGTTATTTCTTGCAGTGAATCTTCTTTCTTTTGCGTTGCAGAGCCAAGCGGAGCTGTCCGCC
>Ga0126339_10000601_pt1 | contig 20736 bp, 9 predicted proteins | sample OrbTmetagenome_2_FD_92532 | JGI IMG/M metagenome (GOLD analysis project Ga0126339, IMG submission 92532) | Coral microbial communities from Petempiche,Puerto Morelos, Mexico - Orbicella T R C metagenome | ecosystem: Host-associated > Invertebrates > Cnidaria > Coral | place: Petempiche,Puerto...
CAGTAAAAGCCAGCTGCTGAATCAAGATCGATCGTTCAATTTTCGATTCTGTTTAACGTCGTTAATATGGCGTTTGACCGATCTGTCTTTTTGATCCGTGTTCTTTACAAGATCAACGCTTTCATTTTATCAGAACGCCACTATTATGACCCCCCACAACAAGGCGGAAATCTTGTAACCTTCGTCGTTATAAACTCCTGTGGAGCATCAGGTGAGAAGAACGACACCTTCAGGTCTTGGCGAGACCGACCATAGGGAGACAAAATTGTACTGGTGTACAAATAAAACAAGTACCAAAATAAACGAAACATCGGAACACAAAGCTTCGGCGTCGATTTATAGACAACATATTCTTCTATTCGTTGATTAAATAGCCACGTTGCAAGAAACACGGCGTCAGTCGCTTTAAAGACCGGATGTCGCGAAATACGATCTTGCCCATGCGAAAAAGTCGTGATCTTTCACTAAAACACCACTATTCCAGACGACGGTCGAAGAGAACCAGCAATCTCGGATGAATGCAGAATCTCAATTTTTAATGTCCTTCGACATTTTCACAAGCGACAACCAAAGAGATTACCGATCAGGAATCTTTTGTTCTTGTTCAGTTTGGTGTGCTGTAAATTATTGACTTTAGAAACGAAGAGAATTAAGCTTGAAAACAATTATGTCGATTGATTTTTATAGGACATTGTTTGCCCAGCGCCAAATTTGCATACGTGAAGTTGGAATCCATTGTTTTGTGTAAATCCAGTTTTACATTTTCGATTAAAAAACTTCCATTCATCCAAATATTAACAATGTCGTAACTAGGGTTCCACTTGATTGAAGATTCGAAGACAAATGACGTTTGGCCGTTCACTGCCCAAAGCAACTCGCAATTGAAGTTTAAACGCATTTATCTATTTCAAAAACCGTCTGTGATATTTCCTCGAACGTTGTTTGACATTACACTTCCTGATTTTCAGTCCAGTGTTTTAAAAACGGAAAAGAATCACACCACCTTCGCCCTCGTGCCACGCTCTGTTGTTTCCTGTGTGACGTCAGTAAAAGCGTCACGTGACAACAGGTGAAAACGCATGCGCAACAACAAGAAATTTGTCTTCTTTCGTAAGCAGCAAGAGCAACTGCAAATGGCGTTGAGTGAGTTGTATTTTTTGTAAAAATACTTTACCAAACGGTGTTATATCAGGACATTTTGAAAGAGCAGACGCCCTCTTGCAAGTTTAGGGTACCTTCAGTGTGTTGGAGTGAGCGTCAGTGAAATTTTGGTTTTGGAAATTTGAAGTTACTTTACATCAGTGAAAGTGGCACGAGTTAGATGACTGTGGTGCTTGACCAACCCTCAACGGACGCTGTTAGGTAGGTCGAATGCGTCATATTTCAGTCCTCCATGTACCCTAGCGTTTCATCGGTACATGGTGGATCCATAAAGTGTAACTAGGAAGTATTTTTGCGACGATAACTACCACCTATTTCTGGTTTATAATTTGATATGTTTGTATGTTATAAGCTCAAGTTTATGTACAGCCAGCTCCTACTTCATGTTGTTGTGTGTGTGTTTCTCTGTGTTTCTAGCTTCATACGTTGGTATTGTTAGGTTTAATCATGCCAACCGGTTCCTTTTGCGCTGTTTCAATTGTAGAAGCGAAACTAGATATGGTCGATTTGTAAGTTCATTATGGCTCCCTTCAGAGCGAAGGTTAGAATTCAAATCAATACGCCTACTTGGGATGTTTTTCTCGAGCGTAGAGGAGCGAATTGTGATGACCATACTAGCTTGTCTTGCCAAATTTTTGATCGTACTTGAACGTCTCAACGCTTCTCTAGAGCTAGGATGTTTTTATCTATCATTTACCCCCATAGAGTGAAAGCAAAGCGATTCAGCGCTGAAGATTTTGTATATCAAGTGATTCAGTAATTTGACCTTAGTAAGACGAACTTAGCTTCGTAGAATAAGCAGAAAGCGATGGCAAGTCGACAAACATTGCTTCTAAACCATCAAAACGATGTAATTTTGATCCATTGTCATCCATTTGTTGTCTCCCTGATGTTGTAGAATTACAGACGATTCACTCGAATCATGTTGATAAATCTCGCGATTGCTCTCAACAAGCGGTAAATTCTGTTTCCTAAGTACTTTTACTGGCTCATCCACAAAACTAGAACGATATTTTTGCTATTTCTTGTTATCGAAACCATGTGCACCTCTTTTAATAAGAGAAAGTTTCGTTTTAAACCTCTTAAACATGTGCTCGCGTCCGCCATTTTGTTTTATCGACTTGTTTTTTATGCGACGACCGAAATAGAATTTCCTTGAGTGATAGCTTCTCTGCTAGCGATTTAAAACATGCTAGACGCCCAAATGACTAGAAATACCCCTCCAGATTTATCTTGCTGGTTTCGATGTGTTTTCTTGACGGAAAACACTTGGATTCGGAACTTGTCTTGTCGAATTATGAAATCCACTTATGATGGCGGTCGCTGGCTAAGTAGAACCTCACATTTTCGAGCAGAGGGCATTCTCATCACGTCAAGGAAAGATTTACTCTTTCTGGAAATGCTATTTTTTGCTCAGATGAAGGAAAAAAAACGCTATTTAGGCGCTTACAATGCTTGCATTGGAAAGGTGTGTCTCGCTAGTTCGTAGCCTTTTCTAGTGTTCAAATATTTATCGTATCTCAATTCATTTCGTGGAACCCTTTCTTCCGATTGCGAAGTTTATTATAATGTCGTCTTTTTCTGTCTTAATAATTGAATTTTCTACCCTACTTTTTTGCCAAGAAAGCCCGGCGTGTTTTCGCTGTCCTCTGCCATGAAAATTGTGGTCGCGACGAAGTGAACCGCGTCTGAAGAAACGTGTTTGTTTGAACGACTACCATCTGCTTGCTTCATCGCTTTCTACTATGGCTGTTATGATTAATGCATGTCTGTCGCTTTACAGGCCTTATTTTGCCGACACCTCGACTAATTCTTCGCTTAGAGACTGTTCTTGCTGATGTTTATGTGTTTTATGTACCATATTAGTTTCACCTATTTTGGAAAACTCTTCGACTCCATTTGCGTTCCGCTTCAATTTTTGTCGCGATTTGCATGTATTTTTCATGACGTGGTTAGGTGCTTTGTATTCGAATGCGTGTTCAGAAAGCGAAAACTTATCCTTTCTTGCTTTATTTGATAGAAAACGCCGCTTTCTAGTTGGGTCGCTTTTTAGATCAAGAGTATTCACTGTGGTCGATAATTTCGCCTTGCAACCTTCGCTCCTCGTGAAGGTTTCAAAAGTCGACTTGTTGAGTTGAACTGTTTCGCTTGGATTACTTTTATCGAAACAATCTAGTATCAGATGTAAGCTTCTCCTTCATATATTTTGAATTTCTAATTCGCCAACGCTCCTTTTAAAGGCTGTTTCCATTTAATAACAACACATCATGGTTCGATTGCGTTATATTCCTACACATTCGTATACGACAGAAATAGATTACAGTTTGTTTTAACCTTGAGGTTTTTTTGAGAAATAAAGTGTTTCTTTACTGGATCTGTTGAATGATGAAGCATATTTTTTTTTCTTGTCCTGTTTTTAATGCGTTCAGGTCAAAGGGAAATGCAAAAAAACTTGCCATCTTGCCATGATAACAGCTTGCACAGGCAACCACGACATCTGCTAATTTTCAGAAGTAGTAGAGCTTGTTCGAATTTGAATCACCGTTCAACATGATCTGGCAGCATTTGAAGATGGCTCTTGCAGTCATTAGAATCCAACTATATTTATTGGACATTTGATGTTTAAATAGCAAGAATATTTCATCGTAATACTGATGACAACTTTGTGTCAACCAAAATGCAAATAGATCTTCCCATAGGCCCATATCCATATCACCTAAGGCCCATTTTATGTAAAAGAACACCTTTCTTAATTTCTAGATTTAGAACTGTAACATCTCTTGCTCCTGTAGTTTTCTTGTGCGCTCATTAAGCTGATGTCGTCTCCTGCAATCCATGAATTTACATTGCGTTCATTAGCACAAATGTTGCTTCATGTTATATTTATGATGCAAGATTCATTCATTCATTCCCCTTGGAGATTTGATGCATTTTGCATGAAGGCTGTTGTAGTCTAATATATGTTTCCTATCTTTTTGCCTGCTACGCATGGATATGTGCATGGGAATATTTGAATAGAAAGCTACAAAGTTTGATTTCTGTAGCAATTTGTATTTCTGGTTGTTTAGCTCGGAGACCATGTGGACATCAATATATTTTTGTAAGGGCTTATCAGTAGCAATCTTGCGTTGGATGTGTTCTTTTTATTCTGTCTCTATCACACCAAAGTTTCTATTGTACTTTTGTCAAGATCAGTATGTAACTCATTATGGGGCAGGAAACCTTGATAAAACACTTGGCCTGCAGTCTCTTTCAATATAGTAACGATAGCCTTGATTTAGAACATTGTCATCAAGACATTTAAGGCTATGCATTAGTGTTGAGAGAGAATGATTTGACGAGCAGCTTTTCAATGAAATATCTTAGAACATCACCATTATAATACCCTATTATTCTAACATAGAAGTGTTCTATTCACATGGAGGGCTGTCAGTAAAGAGCAGAGTTTTCCTTTGCCAGATGTCTGTTAATGTTTACATAAGTGTCAATGCTCACCCAGAGCTGACTTGTCAAATTTGTTTCAAAGGTTTGGTTGCTTTGTCGAGCACAATAGTGGACCATGGCTTCGTATTTAATGGCAGTTAAGCTTCCATCCCCTGATGAATCATGCAGATAAAAAGTAATGAGTGTCAACCTCCTGTTAGAAACAGCACCCTCAGGCCTTTCAAAGCCCATGACTGCTGGATCTGAGTGAGTAATTTAATTTTTCTTGTTCTATAGTATCACAGCACTGCTGACGGCCATGTGATTAGAGGAAAGAAAGTAATCACACATGGGATTCATTTGTGATTTGCTACAAAATTCTCAAAACTCTAAGAATCAGTAGGGAGAATTACAATGTTGTTGGGTCTGAAGTGAAGTTGTTTGTATGTTTGTTTTTAATGGAAACTGTTGGATTTATGTTGTGAAAATTAACTCATGCCAAAGTTTTAGGTAATTGACGTTGTCAGATCAGTAATATAGTTTTGCCAACTAATAGAACACTTGCTTGAATAGTGAATGCTGCCATGTCATATTTATTGGTTAATAGTGTAGATGTACCTGTACAGCTGTATTAATTGCTGATAATTTTGATACATTGCACTGAGTGCTAATAGGGGCTAACATACTTTCTTATCCATTATATCCATTATATTTCTTTTCCTTACAAACACACATGTAAATGATCAAATAATGTTTAGGTAATTTCACGAGTAAAGCATGACAAAATTATCGTATTAATTAGTTAATGTATGTAATGAGGAAAGGTGATTCTGTTTGCAAATGGTGACACAGGCACAGAAAGAATGTACATGTTGTGGTTCAATTTTAACCTTGGTACAATCTGGTTTTTTCCTTTGTTTTATTTTGTTATCATGTATTATTACCATACACCAGAACAAAGGAGAATACCAAATGGTACAAAGGGTACAATTAAAGCACAACATACATGTACATAGAAGATAGTAACCCTGGTTTCTATGGTGCTTAAGACTTGGGAATATTAATTCTCCTCACAGACAGGATGTTAATACTGCTACTGTTTCAACATGGAGTTTTTCAGTTATCCCTAACATTATTTCAGTAACAGAAATTTTCTCAAATGTGCACAATGTATCTTCAAACACAGTGTTCAGCTTCTTAGGAGTTCCATTATAGAGTACCAACCTGCAGTGACCACTGTTAAAGTCACTGAAACTTGGGCATGAATCATGAATATAAGGATAGAAGGTTCTCGGCATTAAAAGGACATTAAAAATGATAATAAGATTTACCAAGTCAGAGAGCAGTTTTATTAACACCAACAGACATTTAGTTGTTAGTAAAAATATGGTAGCTTATTGCTCCCTGGCTCTCAGGGGGATTGATGTACTATTCAAGTTATTATGAGATAACAGCCCATTGGAGACTGCCAACTTATTTTTTGTTATCGTTTCTTTCTGTGCTTGGATTTTCGTCTGGTTCTTTTGGAGTTGTGTCTGATTCCCTTGATTTATACCTGTTGTTTACACCTTTCATTTTGGTGTTGACTTTAACCAAAGTGTAACATTACAGCTTTATTAAGGTAGTGTTCTGTTGCTATCTATTGTATTTGTTGCTAAGTAACATGGGTATTTTGATAGAAAGCATTATTATTGTTAATATAAACATCATGGAACAAGTAAAGTAGCAATACCCTCTGTGATTATTTTTCTTTTCTGATTTGACATTGAAAGAGTGAGGAATCTAAAGAAGACCGCTCATTGTGTTATTGGAACCTAAACTGCTTTTGTTTTGAAATGGACAGTAAACCTCTAATCCAGTTATGCAATGATGAAGTTTTTATTTCAATGTTTGCCCCATAATTGTAAATAGAATTGTCTACTGCCTAAGTTTATAGCGAGGAAAACAGGATATAGTTTTTCAGGGCTAAAATAATGCTCTTTATTGTTCAATCCTAAACATTCCAAATGCTCCAGGGATTGGGTTTTATTACAACCAGTTGTATCAAATTCAGCAACTAGATATTCTCCAGCTGAAATTGTGGAATGTAAAACAATACATTGTCATTTGGTCTTTGTACCCTCTGTTGTTTTGTACTAAGACCACGCAAACTTCTATAAAATATCATTTTCATGTTTGACCTCTCATGTCATCTTCTCTCAACTGAAACAGAATTTATGGTTTTGGATGACCACATATTCCTTTTGAGACTTGTGCTAATAAATAAATAATACTGGTAATATGCAAAGTGAAAAAGTTATCATTTTAGCAGTCTCGTGTTTACAAATGTACTTTATAATCAAGCAAGGATTAATGCTCTTTGTCCCAGCTGCTGTATTTCTTTTCACTTCAGAAGTGGCTCGGTGATTGAAATGGCTTTGTAATTAGTTATGGACAGACACAATTAAAGTGCTAATAAATTGTTCTCATTTATTTTCAGCCCTCAGCCTGCTGAGTCTAGCACAGCACCAAAAATGCCAAGTATTGCCTCCATTCGCCACATACCCCATATCTTGGTAAGCTAAGCTAAATCATTCAAGGATGAAGTTTACAAATGAAACTCCATTTTAATGCTGGGGGTAGCCCTGTGAGGGGCTTGCATCCCATCCAGGGGGGAGTAGAAATGCTCCTAGTCACTTCATGCTACAGAAACTGGGATAAGGGGCCACTTGGCCGGTATGCAGACTTACCTTAGTTGCCTTGCTGTGTTATTCAACAAGGACTAAGTGGCCTTGTGGGTATACAAGCTACTTAGTTAGAACTATGGTGGACCCTTAAGGATGCCAGCTGGTATTATGGCTTGGTATTAAGACAATTGTTTAAAAGTTCCACCAAACTGTTCTCAGTGGAAGCCCAAAAATGTACATTTACTTCTACTTGTGCCAATGTGTGTTCATGTATGTACATGTTGTGGTTTAATTTTTCCTTGGTACAAAATACCAGATTGTACCACACCCAAGGTAAAATTGAACCTCAACATGCTCATGTAAACTGTGGTACATCTTCTGTTAGCCACTCCACTGGGAGCTATATAACTTTTAAGTCAATGGTATTACCTACTAATAAATTATATACATTATTTTTGTTCTTACCTTACGTATAAATAACCATTAAATTTGTATTTTTAAATGCATCGTAGCTCTTAGTAAAGTAGGTCATTGTTTTCTTTTAGGCGGTTGTTTTGTGAGCTTTGAAAAGTCAATCTAATGCCAATTTTTTTGTAATTTCACTTGTCGCCATTTGGTTGCTTATACTAACATGCTTTGATTATTTCAGGATCATAACTATGGACAGCCTCCTCCCATGACGCCTCCTGATTCTAACAGTCCAGGGCCTGAAGATGTTGATACAGGGAATGAGGATGATGAAGATGATGGTGTTACGAGGTGTATTTGGTAAGAAAGCTTATTACTTTCAACTAGGAATATTAAGTGACCTAAACGTGCAGTTATCAACTGTGTTTGCATCCTTCATCTTCTTGGCAAGTAGATATTTCTCTGCAACATCTTTGTCAGGGATGTAGCTGAAAAGACAGTTGGCAGACACATTTGTAAAAGTTTGGGCTGCTTTTCTGGCTTGTTGAGCTTCGTCTTTGTTCTCTAGTGAAGTTTCAGCCAGTGATAAGCTCTCTTTCAGCTGGTGAAATTAGCTTGTAACCAGGTCTTAGCTGTATCTGTGATCTTTATTGTAGCTCAATCATTGTTCAAGTATGGTCAATTGTACAGACTGGAAAATTAATCTTGGAGAATGGATAAAGAAAAAATTCCATTTAGTATTACCATTTCTTAGAAAGTAAGACATCATTGGGAATATGCTAACACTCGACACTTGAAATATTAATAAATGCATTTTAATGGTTCATGATCATTCTCTCTCCTTCTAGTGAGTTTGATCATGATGATGGCTACATGATTTGTTGCGACAAGTGCAGGTTTGTTTTCCTGTGTTGCTTACATGTAATAGAGCAATTTCGATATATTAAAATTCTGCCTAACACAATAGACCTCAGCACAAGGCTCCAAAATAAACTCCACAAACTCTGTAGTTATTTCCCGTAGCCTTGTACTGAGGTCCATTGTTTTAGGCTGAATTTTAATATTTCGAAATTGGGCTATTGTAGAGTTCATGAGAATTGTGCTGGCTGGTTTGTCAATGTTACTTTAGTTCATGTATGTGTAACTCATATTTCCAAATTTTCAAGTGCATAGTATGAAAATTTTCCAAAAACTGTAGGAATGATGCTGTATGGAAGGATGCTTAAATTTATCTTTTCTTTTTTTTTGTAATTTATTTTTTCTTGTAGTGTGTGGCAGCACATAGAGTGTATGGGAATCAGCTCTGATGCCGTGCCTGAAAACTACCTTTGTGATCAGTGTCAACCGAGGTAAGAAACATTTTCAATATGAGTAATCAAGTTATTGCGTGCAACTATACTTGAAAATCTAAAAGGCTATTAGCTGTATACAATTTTTTTTCTGTGTGACATACATAATCATTAGTGTTTAAAGTATTCTGGTACAGCCTTGGACAAAAATTAATGGCATGGAGTAATTAATTAGTTAATGGAAAAGACTGCTTGAAGTGTCATCTAGACGTGTAGAGTTTTTCTTATGTAAAATGCTAGGGAATTGGTTAATGCTTATCTCAAAATTATAAATTGTCCTTGTTGAATATCAATATGTACAATACCATACATGTAGATCCATTCTGCATTTAGACAATATCCTTGGTTGATTAGACTCCCTTTGTATTCATTGCACCTGTCTGCTTTCAAGACAGTGTATTGCACTGACACTGGCTTAAAAATATATCAAGGACTCTCACAAGCATTTGGCATAAAGTATATTCATTTCAATAACAAAGTGAGATTTATGTCTTAAGGACATTGTCACTCTTTCTTTTCAATTCCCATCTGCATGTAATATACTTTTAATTGTGGACCTCTTGTGTACATGTTTCTGCCTTCCTAGAACATTGGACAGAGAAAGGGCCAGGGCAATTCAAGAGCGGAAAAGAGAGGAGCAAAGTGGTAGGTCCTTGAATTGTCCTCATCCTTGAGCACTCCTTGATGGTTTCTCCAGGTTTTTCCTTGCCTTTAAACATACATGTAACGCTTCCTTGCAGCCACTAATAGAATGATTTCAGAGATGTTTTGATTCTTTTAGCTAACATGTAGCACTACACTCATTGGGTAAGCAAGGCTGTGTTCTAAGGCAAAATTACAAGGAGCCCAAAGGTTCCAAACCATAAAAACCTGAGCTAATATGAAAAAAGTGAGTTTTTTCAGTTGCCCAAAGGTAAAAAGTCAGTCACCTGTGGCACCCAGGCGCTTCTAGAGCACAGCCCTGACAACTGCCTCTTGTCCTTTAACAATATTTTAATTTCTTGCCTAGTTTTTTACTGACCAATTTTTTGTGATAACATTTTGGCTAATATTTAAGCTCAATTAGATGTCTTTCCATTTCTAGTCACCTTTTGATAAAGTTGTTGACAATTCTAACATAAATATCTTTGCCTCTGTAAGATGATGATGACGATGATGATAGTGAAGAAGACAGGGACACGCCATCTTACACTGCCATTTCTAATACACCAACAAGGATCACGCTAACAGCTAAAGTTAGCCAAAAGCGAAAACGGGGCCCTAACAAGATCAAGGTTAAAGATAAAGATATTCTTCATGTAAGTAAAATCTTTTATTTTGTTGGCATCTTCATTAACCATAGGGAATCTCTTTTTTTTAACTGTTAATTTTGTGATTTTCTTACTGAATTGTTTTGCATAACAGGCTAGTGAAAATCACGATAAGGAGAAGAAACCCAAGAGAAGGCGGGTAGGTGCAAAATTATTTTCCTTCTGTCCCAGGTTCTTGATTTTCTGTAGTGAAGCATTTCTTTTAGTGTAAGTTCTGAAAATTTAGTCATTCTTGTTGGGTGTGTAGTTGACAAATGTAATTTTCTTTATTCTTCACAAAAGTCTGGACAATGGATAGATACAATCATAGTTGTTGGAAAAATTATATTTTTGAAATTCTGCCTGTGTGCCAATTGCTGGAGTTGTTACAAAGTAAAGACACTCCCAGATGCTTTCAGAATTTGAAAGAAAAAAGTTATTTGGGTTAATGAAGGATAAAAATTGTTGTTAGTTTACTGATGTACCCTTGATCTGGTTGTGATACAGAGACAGAAGCAAAAGCCTGCCCCTGGATTTGTTCCTGGTGAGTTGATCTCTTCCTCTAGGCTTTCAAAAAGCTTTTTTTCATAGTCTTCTGTTACCATGACATGTATATTGTGTGGTTCCTACATGTATGTGTGTATACAGGGCTGTGCTCTAAACGCACCCAGGTTCAACAGTCGTCTGACTTTTGCCTTTGGGTGACTCGATAAAAATTACTTTTTTCATACAAGCTTAATATTTTTGTGGTTAGGAACCTTTGGTTCTTTGAAATGTTTCTTAGACCACAGGCTTGCTGTATGTCTGGCACAATATAAAATATAGTTTGATAGATTTGATTGACCAAACAGAGCGTCCACTGTACAATTAATATTTTGATAAGTGTTGACTGGCTTTTTATATACTTTCAAAAATTTTTCTTAATTAGTGTTGAACATGACACAATTCCCACACTTGTCTGAAGTTTCATTTTTTTCTTCAGTTGATGAGGAAACTAACGAGGCATGGGACAACACATGCAATTCTTTTGATAATTACGAGGAGTTGAAAGAAAATATTTACAGCAAGGAGCTGGAACAACTAGCTCTAAACTCAATACAGGTGTGTTTGTTTGTTACAATAACAACACTGCATAGTAAATGGTTTGAACCCAGGAGTATCAATACTTCGTATAGTGTGATCGTCCGCGTGAGTGTAGTTCTGAAAAGAACTGTTGTTGGTGACAACCAACAGCAGTTCTTTTGAGAACTACACTCACCTGGACGATCACACTATATGAACTAATAACAACACTATTCATTTTCATTGACAATTTCTGAAAGTTTTTCCTAGAGGCAATAGCTCTTTTCACGGATAACTTTTCTCATTTGCATTAGAAGGTAATCCAACATGTATGTGAGACAATTTCAGGCAGTGTTGTAGTTTCTGCCCACATTTGCCATGCCTTCACCAGGGCTAACAAAAAACGTGAATTCCAGCTGCCCCTGGGACAAGTTGCTCTTAAATTCTGGTTGCTATGGGCAAGTCTTAGTTTGCTCTTTTAATGATTTAGTTGGCAGATGACTTACCTGATTCCTTGCCCATTGGGCAACTGAGAATGAAAAGTTACTTGCCCAGCTTGTCCCTCACAATGGGATGGCACCTTTTTGGAGCCCTGATGCATGTTTAAATGAGAAAAGTTAACTGTGAAAATGGCTATTACTGTTTACATGTCCAAAATTTGGAAAGCCTGTAGGAAGCTTGATCACTTGGAAACAATTGACATACTGTAAAACCTTCTTAACATGTAGGATACTTGACCATGTTTTCTGTGTGCTTGGTAAACACTGGCACGTGGTGTTTTAAAATGGGTAGTGTGTCCTTTTTTAACCACTCACCTTGAGTGAGTCTGTACCTGTATCTTAAACTGAGTTTGTTTTTCTTCAGGAAAATGGATTCTTGCCATCTGTTGCCAGTGATGATCAGCTATGCAAAGTTGTAGAAGTGCAGCAATGTAGAAAGGTAAATATTGTTTGCTACTTCCTAACTTATCCATTCTTGATAGTTATTATATGTAATAAATTGATCTATTTATTGTCCAATTAGTAAAAATGGAGAGGACTGCTAAGTTTTATAAGGCTACAGGTGCATGTTGGTTACTGAAACAAACCTATATTAAGCATTGTGATTGAGGTGGAGTTTGAAATGGTGTCGATCTTCTAGAAACATTGATCAGATCTAAATCATATCACCTTTCTGTTGTTTTTGTAGGGTATCGTTGCCACAGAAGACATGGACAAAGACAAGTTCATTGTTCAGTGCAAGGTTAGTGTTATCGTACATGAATGTAACCGGAGTTAATTATCTGGACTGAAAAAGAAGTAAGACATTCAAATTGGAAGTAGAAGATGGTACACAAAGAGAGTTAATATTTTCTGCTTGGTATGGGATGGTTCAGGACTTGGTGCTTTTTTGTAGTTTACTTGTAGATCTCAATTGCAACTCTCTTTTTGAAGCCATACTTGAATCATTATGCTATTTCCCCAAAACCGTAAACTAAGAATCTGGGGGAAACTTGAGGGTAATTTTGTGACTTTTGAAAAACGTGTCTTCTTCTTTCTTTCAGGGAAAACTCATGCTCCTCTCCAAGTTTGAATCAGAAAATCCATTTTTCAAAAGGTAATTTTCCTGCTTTTAATTAGTGCCTTGGTTTAGTTTTTGAAATGAGTGAAGTTTAGTTTGGTTTAGTTTTTCAAATTAGATATAAATGTATCATACATATCCTACATGTAACTGTAGGAAATGAATGCCTTGGCCACTGCTGTAATGTAATGTGCCATAATGTGTTGTTGGGCAGGACAGTTCACTTTCACATGTAGCACTGGCTGCTGCAGAAATATGCCAGAAGTTTACTGTCATCTATTATGGCATAATGGTAGGACAACCTGCATGTAACAGGGCTTGGGCTACCTGCAGGCACCGTGAACAGGCCTGCAACAGTGGGATTAGCGACATGCCCACCCACTTCATTGCAGGGGTTTCATTAATGTTTTTAGCAGGAAGGCAACTGGTTTTTACAGGCAGGCAAAACTATTTGAATGGAACTTCTTTTAAAGCTTCACTCTACGTGGTCAAACCAGGCGGTCAAAACTGTCCTCCCCACCAGTCAATTTTCCCTGTTTCCAGCCCTTTTTGAAAGCCCTGCTTCATGGATGCTTAGTTTGCCAACATGTACATGTAGCTGTATGTCGTTCTGAAAATAGCACCCTGTATGCTTGTTTCTTGTGTACAGGTGCAGTCCATATGTCTTCTATTATTCAAAACTTGACCACTTACAGTTGTGTGTGGATGCAAGAACTCATGGTAATGATGCAAGGTTTGCCAGAAGGTCCTGCTCTCCCAACTCAGTGGTGAGTAACATTTCACAGGTTCCAGTTTAGGACAATTCCAGTCCTGTGCTATTTTCGCCAGCCAAATCTGGACAATTGACGTTTCAGATTGATTTCCTCTTGGAGCAGGGCGAAAATATTTGACACATTTAAAGGTGGATAGTACTGCTGTTTGTCATAAGAAAAATTGTTCTCTCTATAGTCTAACATTGGACTGAATTTGCTATTTTAGGTCCGGCACTTCATGCTCAGTGGGAGAGTGTGTTTAGGGATCTTCTCGTCAAGTCCCTTACCAAAAGGGGCTGAAATCACGATCCCATTTGAGTTCCAGTTTGAAGAATACAATAGCTACCTGGACTGTGCTTGTGCTCAAGACATGTGTGGCGTGATGAAGTACAACCTTAAATTCCAGAATCAAAATCATGATAACCACACACAAAAAAAATTTAAGGCACATGACGAGGATAGCAACTCCGGCCCACATCAAAAGATGTCCCCCCTCAGAGTGTCACTGGGTAATAGTCAGAGCTTGCAGGTGAGAAAAATAAACATCTTGTGATGTGAAGGTTTGATATGAATAAAATAAGTTAGAGCAGTGGTAAAAAGAGTGATGTTGTAAATGTAGTTGTTTGTAGTGGTCAACGTGCTTAGCTACACATGCATATAGCTAGTTCACCTGCATGCCACTTAACCTGACGAAATAAATATATCAACCAGACATAATAGGCTTAAACATTCCAACTGGCAGGATGCAGACCAGTTGGCTATTTCCAAGCGTGACTGACAAGTTGAACTTGGGTCTACCTAGAAACAACTTCAGCTAAGTTGTCAGAGTGGGACTTGAACCAGCAACCTCCAGATTTCATGTCTAGCATACTAACCACTCTGCCATGCTGCCTCCACCTGAGTAAGTGATGATGATGCTAATGTTATGGTATCATGGTTTTGTAGGGTGACAGCGACTCTGACATAGAGAACAACCCTGAGAAGCGAGGCAAGAAGAGCAGAGAGGAAAGAAAGCTAGAGGCATACCTGAGGCAAATTAAAGAAATGGAAAAGAAAGAAAAACGGAAACAGCAAACCCAGAAAGAACACAAACATGAGCTGATCAGCCCAGTCAACCAAGATGTGACGTTTAACAAGCTCAGTAAGAATATTAAGGGGATAAAGAGGGCCTTGAATAAGAGACGAACAGGAGCACCAGGTTTTAAAAGAAAGCGAGCCAGGCTGTCAAGTTGTTCTTCAGAACCTTTGTCTCCAGATGATCACAGCAGCAATGCCACTACTCCCACGACGCCAAAGGTGACATCTGCGTCGTCATTACCAGAACAGGAACCTAGCACTGTGACTCCATCCACTTCACCTAACAGAAGCTTTAGGTTTCCTAAGGATACTAAGCAGGTATGTAATTATTGAAGGGATAGGCTGGGTGTCATGATGAAAGATATGTAACAATTTAATCGAAAATTGTGCTATAATCATCTCATTTCCAACTAGTGTGAGTGGAATAATTGTTTTTCCCCAAAATGTAGAAAACTAAAATAAAATGCAAATAAAAATGAAGTGAAAAATTATGTGTGAGCTTACCATGTTAGTTTTCCAGCGCATGGTTTAATGGGTCATATATAACATAGAAGCTGAGCCAGCGAACACTCTTGAATTGCATCATCCAGTGATCCAGGTTTTAATGAAAACTGTTATAAATTTATTTCCAAAAACTCATGTGTTTTGTTTATATTTCAGAGTGTAGAAGAAGAGGTGAAAGAAACTCCCACCAAAGACACCACAGTGTCTGTAAAGACAGAGCTAGCAGATCACAGTGAAGCCTCTACTCCTAACTCCCCCATTACACCAAGAGAGGAGAGTGAACCAAAGCTTGTACTCAGCACTGCCAGTAGCACAACTGAACAAGATATTCTACCAGACAGTGCAAATACTCTTTCAGAAAATGTGTTGCCTGCTCCTGCTGATACTGAGTGCACACCAAGTACAGTGGATAGTAGTGTGTTAGGCAAGGACTTGAATAATTCACTTGCGGAATGTCTTGTTGAGATAAATGTTGCTGTTGGCAGTGGCAGAAATACCCCAAGTCCATGTCCGTCAACTTCAGGTATTTAGTTTCTAGTGAAGTCTGAAATTATTTGTTGCTATTGATATTGATGTTACCCCTGTCTACAACATACCGCTAAGTTTCCCAGTTCTTGCCAAAAAAAATCTTCCACCATATCAATGCCCCTTGATAGCTGATTGATTCATGTGAGAGACCTCCAATCTAATTGTCCCTAGCTATAGCTCTAAGCCTTGCTATCATTATGGGGAGAGCTACTGTGCTACACCTGTAGTTGATTTTCCTTCTCCAAGAATGCAACCAGGTTGATATCTGGACTACAAGTCATGTCTCCCAGTTCCTTCATCATAGTGGTTTACTTACATTTTGTTATCGTATTCACCCGCGCATAGGCTCCCCAACTAGTGCAGAGAGTGTAACAAGTGGTTACAGTGGCTCTGCTACTGAGCGAACAAGCCCAGGACCTGCGCCTGGAAGTCCTGTGGCATCTGTGAAGTTTGGCCACCGAGTTACAAGATCCAGCCCTTTGTATGGATCACTAAAGAAGGTACTTGAAAGCTAGGCTAGTTTTGATTTTATTTTTAGCTTGAGATTCAGTTAAGCTCAATTATCAAATATCTATTTGTGGAGTATGAGTGATCAATGGTTAGCTTATCCTATCAACCTTTCAAAGTTGTTAAGTAAACCAAGGTAATGTAAAGAAGCTTGTCAACACAAGAGGAATGTCTTTTTTTGGTATAACACTGAATTCTCATCACTAACAGTGAAGGTACTGTATGATAATCAGTAATGATAATTAGTATTTTGAGAGATGGATGAAAACCTTTTTTTTCCCCAACCAGCTACAATTTCTTTGTTTTTTCCCTTGCAGAGGTGGTTATTTCAATACCTTTATGGTCAGAACATGGTCAATGAAAGACCTCCAAATGGTTTCAAACTCAATGTTGGCAGTGCTGTGAGTGGGCTGGTAAATGGTAAAACGATTCCGTCTTCGCTGAGGAGAAATGGTCTCCCTAAAATTATAGGTATGTATATCTGTGTGGAATTCCCCCAGGGCCCTGTTCCCTTTTGTCTCCCTTTGAAATGGCTCACAGGACCATGCAGCTGTGTGCTTGTCCATTGTACAGTTTACCATGAATATAAAAAGAAGCTTTTTAATTACCTGTAATAGTAATTTCATGTTCTTTGTCATGTTTCAACAGATCCATTGCCCCTCAAGAAACGACATTTAAGAAGGTACCAAAAGATGGTGTCTGAATCAGAGCAATCTGCTAATTTGACATCACAAACTATATCTGGCGAGGCGCTGTGCGAGGAACCACTTATTGTGAGCTCACCTGTTGCACTGGAACAGCAACTGCAGATTGTATTAGCGGACAGCGTGAACGACTTACAACCTCATAAAGAAGAACCTATCACAAACAATGAACAAATTTCTTTGAGGGAACAAACACTTTTGAAAGTTAACACTTCTATTGCATCAAGTTCTATAGAGACTAAAAATTCAACAGTCACTTCACAGAATTATGCCATCACAGTGACAACTAGTGACTCTGGAATCTTGCAGAGAAGACCCAGTGATCCAAGACTTGTAAATAACTCGCCTGTGACTAGCACAAATCCTGTTTTGTCCCCTGGTTATGGTGTTCCTTTGGTGACAAGTTCTGTGTCACCTGTAGCTGTGGTGACGCCCATCGCTGGGCAGTCTGTGGTGCAGTTTTCTCAGAGTAATGACTCGTCTGGAACACCGGGAAAGAAAAAGGTGAGAAGGCTTAGCTGAACGACGTTCTGGTTTGTTATGTTACAGAGGAGAACTGCAGGTCTGAACAATTTTTATTTTAAATAATATCAAACACTAACGACTGTGTTTGACCACATTTCCAGACACTGAGAAGAGAGTTGAAAATACGACTCGTAGTGCAGTATTTTTGACAAACTTCGAGGAGTGTGGAAATGTGGTCAAACACTGGCTCGAGTATTTGATATATCTTCTCAATCGAAACTGAAACTAAGGAGAAAACGGAGAAATAAAATCGTATAAAGCTATGCTTCTTAAGATCAGATATCCAAACACCTTCACAGTCATGATTTCCTTTGTTTAAACTTGATGAATTAATGAGTTTGAGAAAGATCAATCCATAGTTAGATATCAATAATTCCTTGATATGCTGTAAATTACCGTTATTCTACAGGTGGGTTACAAATCACACAGCCTTTTAGATCCACAAGTAATAGAAACAGTAATGTCATTATGCAGTTGAGCTTAGCTATTCTTTTATTCTGCAGGTGTCCTTGTTAGAATATCGCAACCGATCTCGTAACAGACTGTCAGTGGACTTGCCGCCAAGAACGTTCCCGCAACATACAGCTGTTGTGACGCCTCCGTCGAACTCTTCATCTGCATCAAACTTCTCGTCGTCGGTTATAAAATCGTCATCTCTAAGCGCATCACTTCCGAATCTCAGTGCATCCTCTACGACGCCATCGCTTGTTCATCGACCAGTTGTCAGCGGTGGGGACATAAATGGACCTCATTTGGAACCTGTCAGTCCGGATTCAGAGGACAAATCATCTGGTAAACAGATTGAACTGCTGACATAAATAAAATGCTATCACTCTGTGTTGTTGACATGCAGTGTCAGGGGTTTCATCAACGTTTTCAGCAGGAGAGCAAGTGGTTTTCACAGGCAGGCAAAACTTTTGGAACTGAACTTCTCAATCAGAAAAACTTTCCAATACATGGTCAAACCAGGCGGTCAAAACCATTCTCACGGCCAGTTAATTTGCTTGGTTCCTGGCCCTTAATGAATTCCCTGACTGTGTGTGCGTGTGCATAAGGTTTTGGTATTGGACTGATACTAGCTTGCAACTGAGGCCAATGCGAGGAGTCTTTTCAAATGCAAATGAGGTTTCTTTTCCATGACATTCCTCCACATGGGCATCCATTGTAAGCTAGTGCCAGTCCAGTACTAAAAATGCGAAAATGGTCTTTTTGTTTAGAGGGACATGTTATGTGACCTTTTTATAAAACAGCAGGCCTTAGTACCACATGTAGGTAATATTAACCCTGCACTTTGAGTTCAGAAACACAATAAGATGAACGTATTCACTGGCATTGTATTTTTTTAGTTCTCTTGCGTCGGCTGACAAAAGCTCCTAGCAGTGCGTATGACAGAGGTAGTTCCTCTTCAAGAGAAGGAAAAGGCTTCGTGTACGGTGACGGGGATTCACGCCTCAAGAGAGGTGAGGGTTTTGAATATCACTTGAAATTTTGTCTGATGTCTGGTGATTTCCTTCTTAATTAATGCTCGGAGCGTGACAAGACACTTGTTTGCTTGCAGAAATTCAAAAGAAACATGAAGAGCTGACAAAAAAAGAGGAAAGTCTGGCCAAGGCCAATGAAAAGCTGTCATCATTCTTTGCCGTGCACCTGCAAAAAGGTATTTCTCTTGTTAATAGTCATGTTTTTGAAACCAGTACTTGGTTAAAAATTAAAGGGCAGGTTTGAAGTGTAGTTTTTTCCGTGTTGACTTGCCGAACATTAATTTTCATTTTCCAGTCTGCATATGGAATCATTGACTGCTGTATTCGTAAACTAAGGCTTAAGTAACTTGGCATTTCTTTTTGAGTATGCATATATAATATAACTATACTTTCGCACTGGTCCCGAAAAATGGAGTGGCTTTTGTTTCTATTTAAGTTTCGTATTTAACGCCTTCTGCCCCTCTAACCTTAGATTCGAAGCCCTCAACAGTGGTTGGCAGATCTCCAAGCAACAGTACCAGCAGCAACGAGTCTTCCAATACGCCTGCGGAAATAACTGGTATGTTTAAACTCTGCCTTGGGTTTGTGTAACTTGTGGAGTCCGATAACCTTTGACGGAATGAAGGAATAGTTCCACTCGCTTTTCGAATTCATCAACGAAATTTCTGGGACTCTTAGTCAACGAAAGCATGTTGAACGCTGGTAGAAATATTTGTGTTGACTATTAATGAGCTTCATGGGAGGCGCGGTGGCCTCATAGTTAGTGCGCTTGTCTCCGGATCGAGCAGTCCGGGACATTGTCTTGTGATCTCGAGCAAGACACTTTACTCACCCAGTGCCTCGATCTCTCCTCCCAGGTGTATAAATGGGTACTGGGGAACTTAAGGCTGGGGATAACCTTGCGATTGACTAACATCGTATCCTGAGAGGAGTAGAAATACTCCCGGTCATTTCATGCTACAGAAGCCGGGATCACCTCCGGCCTGATGGGCCACTTGGCTCGTATGCAGACTTCACCATTAATGTGCTTCACTTTGTACTTGTGCAGGTGATGCTATGGAAATTGAGGACGAGGATAGTAATTCGAACTCCAACATCTACATAAACACTCCGATGGCAGTTGCTTCCTCGCACACACACTCCACACATATTCCACATCGTCCCTCGCTTCTCTCACAGTTTCCTCAAGCGGTAGGTTTCTGCCTTTGTCTATTCGCTCATTTATTTATATTTTTGCAGATTGACCTGGCATTGGAGCGGTTTTCTATCGAGTGTAGTGAAACCAGAACCAATGCAATCACTTCAGCCAATCACAAAAGACACAGACAATCCAGTGAACCAATCAAAACTTGAAGTAATTACATGCAGCTGACTCAAAGCGCGGGAAAACGTGTGCGAACGAGTCACGATTGGTGTTGGTTTTAATTCTGATTGGATGACAAAGTAGCGCGAGTTTTAAAGCCATTCGTCCAGCGTAGTGATGCAAAACCAATACATCGTTTTCACTGTCACGCAATAAAAAAATAAATTGAAAACCATCCAGTGGAAAACGCTACGAAATTGTGATGTTATAGAAGATAACTAAATAAGACACTTCTCTAAGTTTTAGGCCTGTGCTTCAGATATAAGTCGAAATGTTTTGCAGAAATTTACACCTCCATAACCCTGAAATTCAAAATGCTCTGTTTGCAAACGAAGCACGCTATTGAACTGTAAAATTTTAAACAGATATAAATATAC
>Ga0126339_10000603_pt1 | contig 20711 bp, 10 predicted proteins | sample OrbTmetagenome_2_FD_92532 | JGI IMG/M metagenome (GOLD analysis project Ga0126339, IMG submission 92532) | Coral microbial communities from Petempiche,Puerto Morelos, Mexico - Orbicella T R C metagenome | ecosystem: Host-associated > Invertebrates > Cnidaria > Coral | place: Petempiche,Puerto...
AAGCACTTTCCGTTAGGATTTGACAGAAATAAAGTTCACCATTACTTTAAGCACGTTTGAAACTATAGATTGGGATAATAAAAGAGAGTACGAAAATTTCGTTTCAGTGGCACTTTAAAAGTGGAATATTTCGTTCTTTTCGGTTCCCCCAAACTTCATTAGCCACAATAAAAAAGGGTTATCTGATGTTCATTATATAACCCTATAATCCTAACCCTGAAATATTCCACTTATAATAAGATTTTAAATTGCGCTTTGAGTACAGATATTATTATTTATTATTTCATTCATGATTCCAGAGCTGGAACACAATATTTTTGATTCTACAAAAAGAAAATAGTCCTCAGTACGAAATATTGGAAGAAAGGACCGCCAATCGTGCTCAATTTTGCACAAAGACTACATCAACTCATAGTTACACTTCTAAAAAAGAGATTTCAAATTAAAGTCGCTCTTTATCTAACTTAGGAATAAGCTTACTTTATAATAACGGTGAGCTCGAGTGGTTTTGTAAATAATGTAAATTTTCGATACAAGAAGGGTAGATGTGATTTTAGGTTATAAGTAGGCTTAAAATCGCAGTTCTCTTGTAACAATAAGGGATTCATTAACATGACTTTTTGAAGGAATATTGTTTTTCATTTGCTGCCCTCGAGCCTCGCGTTCACTAAATGTCTCTGAAAACAATCAACAGTGGGTCGAAAACTCATGGATAATAAAATGTTTACGAACTTACTTTTTCCAGATTGAGCTTCGGTTTAGAATGTCCGTAGTAATTCATTTAACTTGCGATCGGAGAAGCAAATTATCTAAGGTGAGTATGTGGAATAAATGACAAGAATGAATTTTGTGTACAGTCATTAACACTGATCGCAAAAAGGCGTGGGGAGTTATTTCACCTGTCTAGGGACTTTTTGTTTCTTTCTGCGCAGGCCTGAGTGAAATCAGCTCTTCGCTAAGAAGATTTTGTAAGTGTGGGAACTTTTATTCCGCGAATTGATATTTCGCAGACTGCATGCAGATGTACGCTTAGAGAAAAAAATAATTCAGTTAAAAAAAGGCATCAAACTTTAAATCTTCAAGCGAAATACATCGTCAGAGTAAGAAAGGACTAATACAACAAAAAAACGGAAATAGAAAATTTGTTTTTGATTCTTTCTCTGAGTTTTAGAAAACAGATCGTCTGGACAATATAAATTTATTTCGCATGTTGGAACCTGAACTGCTCGGGGAAAACTAGGGCAGATAATTATAAGGCCGTGCCAAAATATCTTGAATATTAAAACGCGCCAAATGGATGTCAACTCAATTACAAGTATTTTTCGGTTTTAATCATTTCAGGGAGAGTGTAGAAAAGCGATGCAATGTGGCTAATAATAAATGTGATATCATTTTCTATGAAAGGTATATAAAAGACATGTAAGATTAATTTCACCCTTTCTGTCAAAAAGTGGTATACTAAGTTTTGTCAAGTTACTTCAGATGGTAAGAGTCACTGGGAAGAAATATTCAACCTATCGCTTCATGATCCTATTGTAGGGTAGAGGCCTCAGAAATAAACGGGTTTTGGGCGAGTAATGGCTTTGTTCGTTTAATGTTGGGTTCATTCGCGTACTTTATTTATCCAAAATTATAAACAAGAATGAAGACAAAGAAGGAGAGGAACTTTTAAAAAGCATGCCGAGGTTTCGCCGTCGTTGATGATGAGAAAATGATTGACCTATATCTACGCGAGATTTAATCCTTTACAATTTGAAAAACACTGTTGCAGTTATCGACTTCAGTTGCTGTTACAATATCATGATGTCGCTCAAACAAACAAACATTCGGATATGTCTTGTCGCATGATGTAGTGGAAAAGTTTCTGTCGTATTTTGACGTTTTAAAGCCTTTAAAAATCGACGATGCGTACATTGGTTTACTGGCCGACCGGGCTGGTGTTAATGTTACCCACAATGAAGAATTCAGCATACATGAAAACAGCTGTGAATTCAGAGAAACTACTCTAGTGCAGCACCCAACCAGAGAAGATTGTGCTATAAAGCTTTACCATAAAATTATTGGATGGGTTAAACAAGTGCATTGATATAGACTCGATTACCAGTACGTTACGTAAAAGGAAAATGAGCCCTTATTCGTTAGGAATCCGGGCTCGAGAGAACAGTGGAAATTGAATGGCTTCTAGCTAATGGAATGATTGACTCAGAAAACACGCTGTATTATTACAAGAAGCGCAATCGAAAGTTTATGAGAACTAGAAAAAGACATGTAGACACTCGCTAGGCGTATAGCTCTTGTTCCCAAAGTATTTCTCGTTCTCCCAAACTTCCACTAGTCGGTGTTTCTGCCACTCGATTACTCGATAAAAATACAAGACTGAAATGGTTTTATTTAAAATATAGGACTTACTGAAATTATTATACGGAAAAATGAAGAATTTGCTCGAGTCGTGTTGAGAATGTGGTTGGAAAACTTTAACGTTTCTGTAAAAAAAAAATTTAAGCTGAAAATTGAACATTTTTGAACTTGTTCAACCGCCTTTGTACGTGTAGACAAGATAGGATGTAACTCATGAAAGAAGAGACTTTCAATGGAATTACGTATCAAAGGAGAACAACATGGAATTAGAACTAACAGAAACCTAGCATTGCTTATCAAAAGCTCTAGTGTTGATAGTTTTAAGACTTACCTTTATGTGAAATAAAAGTGGAAATCAGGAATTGCCAGTGACCGTAAAATGAATTACTGTGTAGGTGTTTTGCACCATGTTAACACCTGCTTTAAGAACAATGCCTTTGTAATAGAAAATGTAACTTAAATTCTAAAGGTGTAAAAAGTAACTTTCTGTTTGCTTATATGACCTTACGTAAGTCAAAAGGAGTAGTCGAACAACTGTGATTCGCTACGAGACTGGCAAGTCAGAATTACGTGCGATGGCCGCTGCTGTTGAACACAATTCCTTGAAGCGCCTCTAGTCTTGCTTAGCTAGCAAATACAACTACTAATTGAGATCCAGGAATTCTTCTACATTGCTTTTACATCTGTTACATTGTAAGAATAGAGGTTTTTAGTGTTCGCTAATCCCATGCCCATTTGAACGATGATTAAGGTTTACACTACTCGTGATATTTGAAAATTCTTTCCAGTTTTGAGATAATTTTCAAATATCACTTATATGTAAAATCCTCATTGCACTCCCTTTCATAAGTTACCTATGCAAATTACTGATCAATCAAGTACACAGCATATCAATGTGAGCCACTTTAATTTTTTTTCAATATCGTATAGTATTACATTGAAGTATTCAACTGACACTAACTGGTATGATACAATTTACTGTGGGGGGACACGAGGCTTGTAGCAATCTGCAGTACAACCGTAATAGTTGTTCCTGCATTTCCAAAAACACTGAAAGTTGTTATTTCCACTGTTCATACAGTCATTCACACATTTGATGTGGTTTTTGTTGCAGCCGTCATAGCGGGCTTGGTTTTCAGCGGCGAAACTCGCAGCTAAGAGAAGGCAACAGAGGAAAACGATCAATGCGGACTTCATCTGTGTTACTGAAAAATAAAACACCAAGATATAATTAAAAAATTAAGGTGCCAAGGAAATGGAAAATAATTCCTGCTCATTTGAAAGGTTTTTCAAAATAAAGAAGAATTGTGTTTTCCTTTTTGGAACATCTTCTTTCGTTTTAGAAATATTGACGTTTTTATATTATGCAAATTAGGAAAGTGATGACGTCAGAAGTAATGCAACTAAAACAGTAAAATAATGAATCAAGAATATCTCTAGAAATATTGGGGCGGTGTTCTTCACACTTGGCACCAGAAATGTACATCACAAAAGAAACAAAATGACATCCGTTGCGCTGTTGCCATGACAACAGTTTTGCCGCTGGTTCTTTCTAATTAAGACTGACATTCCTAGTTTTTGTGTTCACCGAGGATCATCGACTCCCAACAATCTAATGAGGAGAGTTCAGACAATGTGGGAACCATGTCTGTTGCGAGCAGGACCCTCTGTCGCGCATTAAAGGTTGCAAAGGAATGGAAACCTGGTTTCTTAAAGAAATTATTAAATGCGGATTTAGTCAAAAGTTTCAAAAAAGAAACTGTCATTAACCGGGTGAAAGTTATTGGTACATGTCAAAATTGACTGAATATGCGTTGATCTTGCATGGTCGTAGCCAGGATTTTTCAAAGGGGGCGGGGGGGGGGGTGCCACACTGTGTTAAAGAGAGATAACTCACCAATTTGTCGTGTCGTTTTTGCCCCCTGCTGTAGGTTGTTTGCTTAAAAGAGACTTACAAAATGGGGGGGAGGGGGGGTCACGGGCACCCCAGGACCGCCCCTAGCTACGTCCCTGATTCAATGACTTACCTTATTATACTCGGTATGGCTTGCCGACTTGTCGTCTCAGCTGATCTGTATGAAAAACGAGAAAGATTGAGTCGTACAGTGATCATGTTAATTACAAAAATATTACTCAAACAACAGGTTAAAACTGATCATTGAAAAACAGACCCCGAAAATCCGACTGATCTATATCCGGAATCTAACAATTACTTCACTGCGCCACCTTCAACTTATTTAGTCTTAAATATCGGAAATTTCGACTGAGAAAATGAGAACACTTATTTGGTTCCCCCTAAAGTATGTATATACAGGAAATTCCTGAAAAACGTCTTTGTTCCACCTTTTTAAAAAGTGCTTTTTCCTGCAATTTTCACTGGCGCGAACACAAAATGCGTTCCCCATTTTTCCCAAAACGAAATTTCCAGAATTTCACTAAATAGAGAGGGACTTAATTTATAGAAAGGTTAAAACAATAAAAAAACTGAAGTATTGTAAGTATTTCCGACCAAAGATCTGCATAACCCCAGCAATCTTTCTACATCAATTGAGCTTTGACTTACCCTTGATCTCTTTGAACTTGTGATGAAAAGTGGAAACAAATTTCACCCCATATATATTGCTTAAGTTTGCGTCTAAATAAACATTTTAACGCCGTATTATTTTTGTCAAAAACCCGCCTACATTGGTAGAATTCAAATTGAATAAAGGTTCACTTAACCTTACACAATCATACAGCCAGGTTTGTCAAATTTATTTTACTTTTTTCCACCTCAGTTATACACATCGCTGCCGTTGTACTAACAGTTTGATATTACAGCATCTAACTGATATATGTGGAATGTTGCAGAGTTTAGAATGGGCGGGGAATTTCATATCTCAGGACAAAAATTGTATATAGATTTTCGGCAAATCAAAACATTACTACTTCACAAAGAAATCTGACTACTCTGTAACGAGTTTACCAATTTCAACGCTGTTTCAATCTCTAGCAAGCTAACAAAACATGTATAACCACAATAACACGTACATTGACTGCTTTATCTTACATTGTAATCATCTGCTACAAAAGTTGACTTAAGCCGATCAAATGATTCTTTGATTTTTTTTACATCTGAAAGGTTTAAGTAGCAATTCTAATGAACGAAGGTGTGGTTTGTATAAAGGCTGTATTTACAGCTGATACCAGATATTTGGCTTCATTACTGTTTGTATTTGCGACCAAGAGCCGAACCATGACAATCCACTGTCGGGCATACACCTTGTGCATAATGAGAAGACAAACTTTGTAAAGAAAGTGGCAGTCTTTGATGAAAGCCTGTGAATGCAAAGGGTGTTACGCATTAATTATTGGTTTGTGTTACGTTCAAGGGTATTCGAAGTGTCAAAGAAGGCTTCTTCTCTTTATCTTTCTTTTCTTTTGATCTGAGGAATCAAGAAAAAAACCTCAGACTCGTTCAAATCGGGGGGAGGGGGGAGCACTCTAGAACGGTACTCTCGTTTGAGTATGTTCTTTTATTACTCTTTCTTGTCTGACTTTAGATATACTTAGGGCGGACATGTTATGCTGGGACATTTCACATGTAATACTCATCAGACAAAGAAGACGTCACTGGAGTTGATGAAACAGAATCAAACTCGCGTCAACAACTAGGTTGCAAATAGCGCCGAAAGGCCCTGTAATCACACGCTTTTCTAAAACAGGATAACCCAAATTTTCAGTTAAGTCTGAAGTAGGGTGAATATTGATAAAGTTTGGTCGAAGATTGAGAAGGTTTTTGTGATTTGAGTGCCGAATTTCTCTTACTCTACTACGAGACATGTATGTGAGGTCATCCTTGCATCGTGTACGATTAATGTCCCTTGGCAGTGATCATTGATGCACACGAATATAGTAAAATGCATCATGTTACTTAAATCAAAGAAGTAAAGAGGTGATAGACTTAGAAGACAGATGTTTCTCTGGCTAAACATTGCCATGTCAATAATGTTGCCAGTATGCTTGCACATTTGGACATGGAAAAAATGCTTGAGCATTAGTAATGTCGGTTTGTTCCTTTTTGCATGCATTGTAGACTTTTGTACTAACAAAAAAAGAAGTAAAGCCTTGTAAGTCTAACCATCAGTCTCATATTTTTCAGTGTGTTTCACTCCGGTTTCTGTCGCATGTAGTGGCTAACAGTCGTAAGATTATTGCTACTTTCCCTGCAAAAAAGTAGTGCCCATGACAGCCCGGAGAGGGATTTAGTTAGCATTTTTGTAGCAAAGATTCTACAAAATGTCGGCAGCACAAAATCACATGGGCTGAGCTGCACACATGCTAGGTATATATCGTCTTCTTGATCTCACTCTAGATGAAATACTTCCTATGCCATATATGGAAAGTTCAAGAGTCACAATGGCAAATCAAAAAATATTCAGTACAGATTTGTTGTTGTCTTTTGATGTTGCTGCAAAGGTATAGAGACGTTTACGTGTATTGTTCTACTGTTACATCTCGAGGATGGAGGGGTCTAGATGGGGGTCTAGGAGGGGAGGGGGTCAACGTTTTGTACTGTGCTTTCCCCTGGATGGGATGCTAATCCATGGCAACTTTACCCCAAATAGCCAATACGATTTACACACCTGGCTTGAAAGAGGCAATGTGATGGAACACTGTCTTCCTCAAGAAAGCTAACAGTGACACAGGCCTTGGCTCAATCCTGGACCATTTAATCTGGAGTCTATTGCAATTACCAACTGCTAAGTACTAAACAATAAATGGTAATATACCAACTGGTGAATATTGTTTTTCATGCATTCTGATTGGTTACTTGGTCTGGGGATAGTGTGTGCTATCCAGACCTCCTAGCTAGAGAGTTGTAACTAATATGGTTTCTTGGTTTCCTACTGTAACAGAACAAGAAATTTTAACAGTTTATAAAAGCAGTTGTCCAACTAACGCAAAGAAAATTCAGTTTGGCAGTGTTAACCAATGTCGGTGGTTAGTTGTGGATCAGTATTTTACCCACTGCCTCATGGCTTGGCAAATATCCACTACTAGCCACCTATACTGCAGCAAATAATTGTTAACTAATGATGTCACTCCTTGCAGTCTAATAAACCTTAAAAAACACCCGAAAAACACCTAGATGTCACTCTTCTTTTCACACATTTTATTAGAATGCAGCATAGTACATGCTCTTGTAATCCATGAATACCACAAAATGACAAAAATAAACCACAGCACTTTTACTTACACAACACATGTTTGTTATAAACTGAAAAATTATGATTATTCAATCTAATAATAAATTAACTATCAATGATGTCCTAAAAATGCCCCAACTTTACACCTACAATATTATATAGGAGTTTATATAAAAGCCTGTACATTTAGTATTTAATCACAGCAAGACTGGTATGTGACCCAGGGGGAGGAGTATTCCCTATAATGCCTAATATATGGTGGCTCTGCCCAAGAGGGGTGCATTTTTCAGGCTTCCGGTATATGAAAGGGTAGGGATTTTAAAAGTTGAGGTCTGTGAAAGGGTAGTAAAATCTGTCATTTAGGTACAATGTAAACAAATGATACTTGTTCTTTGGTTAACATCTCTTCTAGTAATACTTCATGTTCGTCCATAATATTGTTCATTAACTTCATTCCAATGGTTTAGAAAAGGGATGCAGTGTCCTTAAGTAGGTATGTGAAAAGGGTACCTTTTTCTATCAAAGATAAAAGAAAGGGGCACCTTTTCTGTCAAAAAGGTGTACAAAAGGGTAAGGAGTTTGACCTCAGGGCAGAGCCTCCCCATAGAAAGCTTTGTAGAATACTTACCCCCCTCTTCCAGGGTAAGCGAACGATCATATAAAACAATCAACAATATCAGAAGCTGGTGAAGCTGCTGTCTGGTTTGTACAGTCAATAACAAGAAAGATCTCAACATGTCCTGTTATCAATTAGACATAACTATAGGAAAACTGGAGCAAAAACATTTAACATTTTGGTGAATAACAAACACATGAGGCCTAGCACCCATTGTAACACAAATTGTCTTGTGGCAAATCAAGGGCACAGCTTATTTGCAAGAACAAGCTAACTTCAGCGATAATGATGAAATCTACTAAATAATTATTATGACCCTTTCCCCTTTTCTCCCAAGGGTAACCTCAAGACATCTGGTATGAGCAGGTTGCTGTACAGGATGATCAGCCCATGTACCCATGTGTACATATACTTATGTGGCCAAACTGTTTTCTTAATTCACAAGTTTACTGGCCAGCATTTTTCAGGATGAAGGACATACCAGCAATGTGATACTCTTCCAATGGCATTAGTCATCATAACAATAAGAAACTCTTGTACAGGTTTCTTCCAACCACTTCATCAACTTATGTCTTTCATGAGATACCAAACTCACCAAAGGATGTACAGATATCAACCAAGAGGAAAGTCGAAATTAAAATTAAAATGTTGTATGATTTGTTCCTGGAAAAATGGTTGCCTTAGTATAGCTGATCCTTATCAATGATAAATAATACATGTACAGCTGTATGTATAAAACAAAAATCAAAACCACCAACTTTTAACTGTTAAAAAGTTAGACAAGCTTTATAAATATATATTAACGACTTCCAGGTGATTTTTGGTAGCAATATCAACTGGAAAAAAAAGGTACAACAAAAGTTTAATTTCTTTCATTTAAACTCTTCACATTCCCTAAATAATTTATCAATAATGTTTAATTTTTTGTTGTACATGATTTTGATATAAATGTACGATAAAATCTTTCAATGTTACACTTGTAATATTAGAATGAATATCTTGGAAAACTACAGCTTTGCAGTTTTGCAATGAAATAGAAAAAACTATGGCCACCATGTAACTTAAAAATACATTGAACATACTTACATTTAAAGCCTTTAAAAACCTCACCTGCTGCTTAGGTGGAAAAAAAAAAGCTGAATTCCCCTAAAGTCACTTCTTTTCTTTGTATAATTTGGACTAACTACAACTAATTTATTCCAAAAGAATGTTAAGCATTTCCTATTTCTTAAATCTTAATGCCATATTTCACACGCATGCAAAAACAAAAGTTAATACAAAATTTATAACTTCAATCAGTCTTACAAACAATGACAGGCTTCAAAATGACGCCTCAAGGTAACCTTCTTCTTGTACACGCAGCTCCACTGCTGATGTTTTTAAACTAAGTCTTTTGACTGTCTCGTAACCCAGTACCATTACAATACTTGAGGGTACCATGGAAAGTATTCTGGCTGACAATCCTTTTGTTAACCCCTTGGGTCCTTCCTCCTTCAAAAGTGTCCGAAACATCTGTAGGACGAATGTTGATTTTCCTCCACCGACCTTCAAAGTAAAAAGACTTCAGTTATCTCAGAAAGGAATATAATATCGGTACATGTAATTACATTGTAAAGAATCCTGCAAGTATTAATGTTATGGTTATAGACTGATGGATGCTTATGAAGAAATGGGAAGCAGCTTCATGACAAACAAACCTTTAGGCTCAGATACAAAGTGCAACATGGAGGTATACTTACAACTTATTAACTGAGAGTCAAGTCTTTATAGGAAAATCTCAAACCGAGACCATGCCGTATTGACTGAGAGATAGTGAGGTCAATATGGCAAAGTTGAGGTTTGAGATTTTCCTGTTAAGACCAAATGTTCAGGGTTAGGTAAAGTCTGCATATGAGCCAAGTGGCTCATCAGGCTGGAGCTTGTCCGGGTTTCAGTAGCAGGAAGCGACTAGGAGTATTTCTACTCCCCCCTAGATGGGATACTAGTCCATTGCAGGTTTACCCCCTAGCATTAAATTTGCCCGTACCCATTCATACACCTGGGTGGAGAGAGTCACTGTGAGAGCAAAGTGTCTTGTTCAAGAACATAACACAATGTCCCCAACCAGGGCTCGAACCTGGACAGCTCGCTCCAGAGAGGAGTGCACTAACCATGAGGCCACCACGCCTCCCACACCACGTTTAGGGTTCATAAGTTGTTTATTATGTGGCTTTTTGCTCTGTCTTTGCAGGCCTGCAATCAGCCCGTGGGTATTATGGGAGAATAATGCCCTAAGGAGGCAGTGTCACCAAGTGGTTAGAGCGCCGGATTTGAAATCCGTAGGTCCCGGGTTCAAATCCCATTCTGACCATTAGCTGATGCTGTTCTCGGTAGCTCCAAGTTCAACTTCTTGGCTACGCTTGTAAATAGCCAACTGGTCTGCCTCGCACCAGTTGGGATTCTTAACCTAGTTTATATGTCTATTTGAATATTTATTTATCGTTGTTTGTTTATATTGATCTTGAAAAGCCCCAATGGGGAGTGGCCAATTAAGTATACATACATAATTAGATACGCAAGAGATGATAATTTCTTTGTTCTTGTCACCTGTTTTTTGTTAAATGCATTCGTCTTGTAATGAGAAATTACATTTCCATCAGTCATGGAACTTAAAAGGTCAAAAAGCATTATAACTGCACCACCCCCATAATGGCCACCTCTCTATAATGGATGAGAGTTTTTCATCCCAATAGGGTTATTAACCCAAAAACACTGACCCCTGGTCTGTGGACCCCCACTATGGACTGTATTCACGGACTACCCTAAGAACTGGTCCACAGACTACCCCTTCAGACCCCCTCTAAGGACCACCTCAAAAATAGAATAAAAGTACAACTATAATAAATAAAGATTGCACCCATGGGCTGTCTAATAGATCACTTGTGTCAGCAAAATTTTGAACATTACCTTGTGCAAATGTACATGTAGCAGACTTAGGTTCAGGCTTGGGTGTAAGTCATATCATTACACATTTCCATTTCCTTTGCTGTGGCTATGTTTGAAATACCAGAAGGCCTCAAAATTTGTGCTCTGTCCCCTCCGCCATTTTGTTTGGCCCACTCTCCTGCAAGTTCGTGAACTCATCCCAGGCTTTACAATTTGCTTAGCAGAATTACAAGTACAAACAAGCTAAAAGGACCTAAAAACACATCTTTTATAGTCTGTAACATCTGTGTAATGCTCAATATTTCACTGAAATGAGTGATCTATTAGACAACCTGTAATTGAAATCCTTATTTATTAACTTTATTCTATTTTGGGGGTGGTCCATAGAGGGGTCCCATAGGGGTAGTCCGTGGACCAGTCCGTAGGATAGTCCATGGACCTTGTCCATAGTAGGGGTACGTGGACTGGGGTCAGTGTTTTCGGTTACCCTCCCAGAAGATGCTTATCATAACAAAGGTCAACTATCTCCAGTGCCCAGGTAAGGCTGTTGTAAAGAGGTTCACCTGTTGTCAAACGTCTGGCCCTCACTCATGACAGATACCATCCGCATTTGACGATACAATAGAGCATTTCACAATAACGTGGTTATGCAAGGCAGGGAAGAAGACGATGTTTAAGTTTCAAATTAATTTGAACAAAAAAAGCACAGAGAACAACAACAACTAACCTGCAAACGAGTTCTCATTATATCCAATGGATTTGTTGTGGTTGCAGTCGTGAGGCCAGCCATAGAACCAGCTATGGCTAAGACAAGCATATGAGGTGTTCCTGATAGCACTATATTCCCCACCAGTCCTGTGTACATACCATACGAGGACCACCAAATAGCACTACTAGGTGCATAAGTCATAAGAGAGATCAAGTACCCTCTGTAGAGCCCAAGGGGTCCATTAGATTTTACAATTTCTCTTATGATAGTCGAGGCTCCTTTTAATTTCGCGGTGTTTTCTCCCTGGCCCTGAACCATCATTTTCTGAGACACAACATCTACTGGAACTGTAATAGTTTGTCCTACTAACGAAGCACAACCACCAGCCAGGAATCCTCTTACAGCATTGTTGTAGTCTTTCGTTCTTGTACGAATCAGTTCTAATGTTGTGATGTAACATTGTCCGGACAGAAGACCGAAGCTGCTCACGAGAAATCCTTTGTAAAGCCCTCGTAAACCTTCAAAGCGTATCACTTTAACAAAAGCATCGAATGATCCTTTATAAAGTGCGTTCTTCCGCTGTACTTGAAGACGAGTTTTTACCAGGTTCGCTGGATACAATAACGCCCGAATTCCCAGGAACAATGTCGGACCGAAGAAATAAAACTTGCTTTTATCCATTTCCTCCCATTCGATGTGTCTAACTTGTTCTGGCATTTTCAAACTGTTTTGCTGACTATTTATACCGTCGTACGTGTAATCAAGCAAACGGTTAAGCAACACGTAGCTGGTATTTTCTGTGTTTACGGAAAAGAACAAGAAAAAGCGACCGCCATTTTGAATTGTTTCTTTGGTCAGCGGAAGTTGTGTCTCCCTATCACGTGAAAGCCGGTCGGTTTGCACGTGTCTGGAACCCAGGGCCATGTTCATTCTCCACCGCTCAGTTCATGAGCTAAGATCAGGGGCTGGCTAAGATGGACTAAAGAATAGATGTGCTGACTTTTTCATGGTGAAACTGGACACAAATCTTGTAATTTCATATAGCTGAACCGGTTCGGCATAATAATACCCCACGAAACAGGGCGAGAAAGGGTGCAAGTTGGAACGGTGCGACACGCGTGTCTGCCCCCTGCGCGCATGTCCTCGCTCTCGTGAGCCCCTTCATATTTGCTCCCAATCGTCACTCGAGCGTCTGCCACAAAGGCTAGGATAACAAGAAAATAAAAGAGATCGCACGGCTTTGTGTGCTTCTTCTTTTATTTCATGATCTAGAGTACAAGCCACCTACATACTAAGCTGTTCCATTGATGGTGGTGTTAAATAATTGTTTTTAAATTCTATTTTGATTCCTAGTTCGTTTAGTCTTACGCAAAGCTTGCTTGCTTGCTCGAGCTTGTTATCACACGCGTTGCGTTGATGTTTGCTTAAAGAAAGAAGTTTGTGCAAGGACCACTTTCTCTGTTTCTAGAACGTCCAAATTTGCGGGATGATTACATCATTGATCCATTTTCAAGAGAATTTCTATTTCTCAGGATTTTCTCCCACAGCAAGTTATCCTAGATGGCTGGGATGTAGTAGCGTCCCCGAATTGTAAGTGCTCTCCTTCCGGCTGAGTTTTTCCTAACCTGCGGTCAGGTGTTTTTGTTGTTTTTCTTTAATATTTTTGAGGGAGAGAACTGAAAGATATGAAGGAGGAGGGAAGGAGGCGGACCACGTTTATCTTCTGCGCGGGAAAACACAGGTGACCATGACTAGCCTGCGTATGCGGAGACTAAGTCCGGCGCGCAGGCAACTCTTAGTCTCTTACGCAGCCATTATATGGGAAGAATGTTGCGTGACAACTCAAAAAAGACCCAAACAACGGTAGAGTAAGAGACTATGCCAAACAGGGATTGGTTTTGATTTTGCATCTGATTGGTTGGGCAGCTGGTGTGAATTTTTTAAACTGAACCAGTTACAGGAGTAAAGTCAAAGTAATTCCGGACAACGTTCGGCATTCAATTAAAAAAGCAATTCAAGAGGACTGAAAAACAAGATTCCTTTATTGCATAATACTACAAAAATAACCGTCAGTTGAATCGATTTTCCATACTTAGCCGAACACACTTTCTAGTCAAATACTGGTAAAATACTACACCCAAATTAGTGTCAAAATACTATTTTGGGTGAAGTATTTCACAAGCCGAGGAGTCGCAGTGTCCAAGTTTGAGCCCAGGCTACATGGGCTCATTGTGTTGTGTTCTTAGGTAATAAAGACACTTTAATAGTCCTTTTCTTCATCCAAGTGTATGAAAAATCAGGATAAGGGCGATTGGCATCTCAACTAACTTATTTGTTTCCCAGTCGCTTAATGCTAAGGAAACCTGGATAGGCTCCGGTTGCATAGATAACTTGGTCCGATGCAGACTTTACCTTACCTTATTTCACAAGCTGGAAATCAGACTAGCAATTTATCATTAAAATGAAGTAAAATGTACAAAAAAGAACTATTTGCCTCCTTTCTAATACCTAAGATTTACGTGTGAGGTAAAGCTTTGATTAAACTGTACTGAGACTAAAATGCCTATATTATGAGGAAAAAGATACCGAATATATAGGAGATATCAACATCACAATTCACAAATCACTCGCGTGATATTGTAAATACTAATTCTTTATAAACGAACAACTGCAAAAAGTGCGCATGCCAGCAAAGTGAATGCGCTGACCACAAAATTGGAGCCAGCATTACACATGTCCCCTTCACAACAGGTCATGTCGCAAGAACTGTCGTCATCTGCTGCGCATGTCTGGTAGAAGAAATGGGCGTCTTTGTTATCGCATTGGCTCTTTGTAGCACACCCTTTACTGTATGTCGTTAACTCGACGTTAACTTCTTTGTGGGTGACTTCAGTGGATACCTTGTAGCAGCGATCGTCAACATTGGGACATACTTTGGGTGTGGCTGCGTCACACTCTGCCATTGATGCGCATTCGTAGCACTTTCTGGGCTTATGAGCTGGAAAAGGACGAAATAAATAAGATTTGCTGATCACTATAAATGAACATATTGAAGTTCACATTGTAGGGATTTAATACGGCGTCTTGTCAACCCGCCCACTTGCGGTGACTTAATGGTTATATTTAGTGCATTGTACTCTGCATAAAGTTTGAGAAACTTAATAGAGGGGAATGGTTATCAAGCCCGAAAAACTTCTTTGTTGTATGTTTTTGTTCACTTTTTTGGCCTTGACCGTGCACAAAGCAGAATAGCTGTTCACTACTGACTGAGGAACTAATCAATAGAAACGTTTCGGTTACGTAATTCGGTTTACGTTATCCATCTCATGATGGGTGTATTGGGGGAAAGGAGACCTCTGGGAATCTGTTGATTCTCCGGGGAGTATTAAGGGAGGAGGGCAGTGGTTGATTGGGTGGCTAGCAACCCCTCTTTCGAAGAAGCAAAAAAATGAAGAAATTGAAATAAATTGTGAATATTGTAGCAGAAATGAAGGGAAACACTCTGGACAATTACCTCATTGTAATTTCTTCTTTATGGTATTGCTTGCATTTGTGGTGTAACAATTTCAGTTAGGTTCCAATTCGCATATCAAAACAATTTGGAATTTGGGGGCATGCCCCATTGATTCTTCAGCCCCAAGGTATCATTCACCCCTCCACGCCCTCTATGAAAAATCTTTGATCCACCCGCCCTGATTCCTGATGTAAGTAAGCAATCGCACATACACACAAGAATAATCCAGTGTCAATCTCAGGATTGGATCTGGAACCTACCTTTAGGATACGGTGTGACGCAATTATTTCCACTGCAGCACGTGGCGTTACAAGTGATTTGCGAACCGTCTTTCGTGACTTCAGTACAGAGAGCTGCTGCAGCGTCACAGTCTTGAGGCTTGGCACACCCAAACATAAAATGCATGCTCTCGGCACTGTTTAACACCAGGGATGCACAACTGGTGAATCCTGTAAGACATGTCTCTTTTGCTGCTCCACTGTTACATTCTGTTGAATCTCCAGAGCATTTATAGCACTGAAGACAGGATCCTTTGGACAGGAAAAAAAAATTGTTATATATTTGGAGATCTCAAAGACGGTCTACTAAAAGGGAACAATCCAGTTTTGACTTTGCCGACAGAGAATGAAGGCAACATCGGAAAACTAACAGGTTATTGAGCAGGCAAAAAGATTACAGCTTGAATATTTAGTTTGAAAATTATTTCATAGCCAGGTTATCGGAGAAAATAATTTTGAAACGCCACCAATTTTACTACAAAATGGTGGCGGTACAGTCGCTGGACTCCGGCCCTATAGGGCCTAGGGCTGGAAGGGAAGAGTGTTGGGATTGGATTGAACCACAGAAAGAAAAGGCCTGAGGACGAGTTGAATTTGTTCTCAGGCCCTTCTGTTCTGTTTGCGGGGGAACTCAACCATAGCTTGTTGTTCATACTATTGGAGCTTACAAGTGCTGTAAAAGTACTACACGTTTGTTTAAACGAAATGAAAAAGAATACTGCATCATTTCTTTTATAGTATATAAAACGATTGCGGTCTACATTTGTACAGTTCTGGTGCTGGTAAGAACCGAACCTTGGAAAACCTGTATGTTCCACCATGCAGTGCTTTCTATTCAATGTATTCGAGTTATGCAAATCTGAAACTTATAAGTCGTAGTTAAGTCTTTGTTCAACACGGCTTCTTGTTGCTTAATAAAAAATTTTGGCATAAAATATTTTTCCTCGGTAATCGACATTTTACTCATTGCCTGTCGCCACAAACTAAACTTAACCGAACATTACCGATGAGCGGGCTGAATTTTACGATGTTCGCGGCCCAATACCCGCACATCATTGACTTTATAATTTCTATGCTACATGACTTCTTAGCTGCGTACCCGGGATTTCGTGTTGGTGTTTTTTTTATGCCAAAAACGATATTTACGCGGTTTTATGAAGCTTATGAGCGAGCAACAACCAATACAACTGACTGTCATACTGTATGCAGTTCACATTATGTACTGCTTTCAGCGTTATTACTTTGGGCACGTAACCTACATTTTGGAATTAACGCAAATGCTTGATCTCAGTTTCAAGTTCGTGCGGTTTGTGGTTGAACTGACTTCAAATAATCGACTCTAAAGACAAGAAAATAACAAGAGACAATTCAGGGACAGAACTGATTCCACCGTCATGATGTCTATTCCAGAATTGACTGGCTAAATTGGAATAACAATAATGCGTAATCAAAGCTGCTGCAATTTATGATGCAGTTTTCTAACAATCAAACCGTTTGTTTTGATCTACTTACCAAGTTGCACGAAAGCAATCAGTACGAAGATTACCACGTTCGTTAGTTTCGACATCTTCGGTCGGGACAGAACTTTACACAACGTACCCACGGTAAAGCAGCTTAAAGTTGGCAAGTGATTCTGTGAACTTCGCGAAGCTTCAGCGTGTGGCCCTGATATGCTTACCACAGTATATTGTTCGTCGTCTCGCTCCTTTGGATTCCTGGTATGAGTTCCGCCCTAACGTTTCAGTAGTTGTCATAACAATGACGCAGACATATTTCATAATAGCCACTCAACAATTAAACCCCATGTACGTGCGTTGTTTTTCAATTCAAGAGCCGTGAAACAGTTCAGAGTCGAATATTACGGATCCGTTGTAAAATTACTTGATTACCAATGATATAACTTCCCACTTAGTAGTTGCTGACCGTAAAATACTCTTCAGATAAGTGTAAATGTTACCTCAATAGTGCAAGCAAAAAAAATAACTTGCTATTAAATCAAAATAAAAGAAAAGTCACCGAACAAGCGATGGACGCGTTCTCATATTTTTATGATGTTCCAAATAAATATAACTGACCCCGATCTCCCTAAACATGTCCTTGCTATTTACCCCCCTGCCCCCGAAAATGGAATTTGCACAAGCGTCCCCCCCCCCTCCGCCTTTGAATTAACAGAATGGCGCAAACAAAGAAAGTGGTGTTAAGGAAAGACTAACGCCACTCTGATGTACTTAAATTTCACAATTTTAAATTTCAGGAGACTTACTTATAAAATGTTTAAGCAAGCAACCGGAACGATGATCCTGCTGGTATACGTTGGATCTATAGTGATCTAATCGGCTTTACTTATAAAGGCTTTGGTATGGAGTCAAGATTAACTGCTTAATCCTCAAGCTGGTTCCATAGCTATATAGATTAAGTAGTATGTGTGATTGCACACATTGAAAATGTTTGCCCCGGGATGTTTGCTTTCCCTCCAAAGAAATTTTCCTTGAGACCTCCTTCCCGCGAAAAACGTGACTCTCACCATGTTTGCCATCTGAACGATTCACTTCTTGGCTGTTACATGGGTGATAAACTTCAACGCTTCGGCTGTGGCTTCGGCTGTATCAGTTGTTTCGAAAATTCCCGTAAAACCATGGATCTTTGTTACGCCGCTCAATTATATTTCTTTAGTATTCAAAGAAAGACATTTCTTTCGTTCTCTCTCAGACTAGTGGAAGCGAAAACAATTAGGGTGCTCCAATTTTGCTGACGAAATTAACGCTTTATCCTGAACATAAGCCACTGAGGAAATTGTTTATTGTGACAGCTCAGAAACCGTGATGTACAAACCTGAGACAAAACTGTTTATAGAAAAATTGCGTTTATTCATGTCAATGATATCTACGATAAACATTTTACACACTAGACCAAAGCTACGGGTGTGGGATTCAACAGCAAGAATGCAGATATATATTTAATATGATGGATGATGAATGTGGATGCTTAACCAATCATTCATCCTACGCAGTTTACTTAGTGATGTATTACGTAGATTCTAAGACGGATCTCAAAATAAGTCAAGGCCTTGTTTCTGCCGTAACCACGTCCCACGGCTCCTAGCTTCAAAAATTTTGTTTTCACTTAAAATTATAAGGAATGCTTGTTCCTGACTGTAGACCCTTGAAAGGAAACTGAGAACGTCCCAGGGTGAAGGGTGCATTAAAAACCATTTTGATTGCCTCTAAGCTTGAAATAGCTTATCATTTGCAGATAGCAGTCCTCTGTTACAGATTATCAAGTAGCCAATCACGTCGAGCATTTTTGTCATGAGTACACTTCATTGGCTCGATTTTTCAAGAAGACGCATGCGCTTTCAAAATAGCCTTGTTAGCTAGTGTGGTAGTAAAAAAAAGTATATAAATTCGAGTACTCTACAAAGATTTACACTTGGCCTTGCTTTGAAGCTATCACCTACAATAAAAACTTGGCAGTTTATTTGATTATCTGACTGTAAAAAAGATATATGTGTATCATTACAAAATAAGAAAAGAAAAGTTTTATGCCTACTTTGCCGTTAAAACTAAACAGGCACAAAGTACCCCATTTCTTTACATGAAAAAAATAGCCGTAAATACGCTTGCAAACATTATCGCAACACTGACAGTAAACAACGAGCCCGCATTACACAAATCGTTTTCACAGCACAAGTTTTGACAAGTATCATCACTGCCGCATTGCTGCATGAAGAAGTCCTTGTCTTTTTCGCAAGCAGCGGTCGCCCGGCACCCTTTTCGGTACACCATGACTTTCTTGTCTCCCATGAGCAGCTCTGAAGTAAACTTGGCGCATCTCTCTTCCTCGCTGCTTTTGCAAGTCACTGCGTGACTGTTCTGAATGCAATGGTCCATAGACTCGGCACTCTGACACTCGAAGCACCGCAAGTTATTGACTGCGAACCAAATTGAAAGATCATGTGTTAATAACTGTAAAGGTCTGAGACAACCTCCCTTCCATTCCGAAAATGAGCTCTTAGCTTCAGTAGGAATAAGATAAGCAAATTACGCATGTCGTAAAAACTAGGATTTTTAATCTTTTTAAAAAAAACATGACATTTCATGTGCTTCAATACGCGTCTCCGGAAGTGACCGTTAAGATAAATTGCAAGCAAATTAGAAGTAAAGGGATATACTAGTACCTAATCAAGAACATTAAATAATAAATTGAACAATAATTGTATAAGGAACAAAACATTAAGTTAAAATAATGAACTCAACAATTTTAGCTTGCTTAAATCTTGAACGTTAGGACTGTTCCTGTAATCAGCACTAGTAGCACTCCCTCCAAAATGAGTTTACATACATATCTACAGTCATCTCTTCCATTATATTACGATGAAATCTCAGCCAAAAATACCCTCCCCTACTCATCAGCAATATCCCTTTAGGTAATTTACACTCGATTTCCTCCTCTCAGGCAGTCATTATCAGATTTGTAAATTAAGATTAACATTTACAAATCGATCGGGATGTACTACTAGATTCTCTTAACTGCGTCAATAGAAATGTATCACACTCAGTAAAGGGAGTTACTATTTCGATCTTAGAATCAAACTTGATTCAAGTTGACTGTACCTTTTGCTGGCGGTGTATTACATTCGTTTGTTTTGCAGAATTTGGTCTCACAAGTTGTCCTAACATTCTTTTCAGCGTCTTTACATGTATTCTCGGCTGATTTGTAATCGTTGTCAGTTCCACATCCTAGAACCACATTTGTCTCGCCATCCTTCGTGATCATCAAGCTGTTACACCTGTCTTGTCCGTCAAGGCAAGCAGTTGACTTCGCTGTTACGCTGTTGCAATCCTTGACGCTGCCGGAGCACGTATAACACTGCAAAGACACACCTGCAGATGGTTGGCAGTGACTGACCGTTAGTAACCGTCCCCGACAATCAACTGGTTTCGTAACTCACTTCCACACTCGCGCACATCAGCACCCCTAAACTACAGCATTGTTTTCTTATTTCTTTAGATGCAGGTATCAGTCGGACATGACAAGGGCTTGAAGGAGTTGGGGGAGGGGTGGGGGGGGGGGGGTAAATACCCAGGAATATCATTGAGGGATTGGCAAAAGTATAGTGGGG
>Ga0126339_10000604_pt1 | contig 20707 bp, 8 predicted proteins | sample OrbTmetagenome_2_FD_92532 | JGI IMG/M metagenome (GOLD analysis project Ga0126339, IMG submission 92532) | Coral microbial communities from Petempiche,Puerto Morelos, Mexico - Orbicella T R C metagenome | ecosystem: Host-associated > Invertebrates > Cnidaria > Coral | place: Petempiche,Puerto...
CTGACTCACTGACTCGCTGACTGACTCACTGACTGACTGACTGACTGACTGACTGAATGAATGAATGAATGAATGAATGACTGGAGACTGACTGTCTGACTGACTGACTGAATGAATGAATTACTGGCTGACTGGCGGGCTAACTGGTCGGCTGACTGGCTGGCTGACTGACTGTTTTACTGACTGACTCACTGACACACTGACTCACTTACTGACTGGCTGACTGACTGACTGGCTGCATGGCTGGCTGCATGGCTGACTGTCTATCTGACCAACTGATGACTGATCACACCATTGACCGATTCATTTCGACTGCATGAAAGACCGTCTAAGTGACTGAATGACTGACTTACGTTTGTCTGCCGTGTCTTTTTTGTCTGTCTGTTAATCAGACTCCAACTGACTGACCTGCATTGACGGTCGATCGGAAATTGTTCGCGAACTGACTGACTCATTTGACGTATTGACTGACATACCTTTCAGTGTGCTTGGCTTGGGCTTCTTGAAGTGCTCTTTGTAAAGAATCTACTCTCTCCTTCAACTCTATGTTTTCCTTTGCTGCCTCGCCAAGCGTTCTATTTAAAGCCTCTTTTTCTTGATTTGACTCGAAGAATGATTCTTCAAACTCTAATCGTTCTCTCTGTAGTCTATCCAGCGTCTTTTTAAGCACCTGGACATCTTTGCCAATACGCAAATTGCTCTTTTCTAAATCTCTCTTTTCGACCTCAAATGAGGAATTCATCTTGTGTAAAGAAGTGTTTTCGCTTTTAAGGGCATTACTTTCTTCTTCAAGATCTTGCAGTTTTTTCAGAAGTTCATCTTCGCGCTCTTGTCGCTGAATCAAGAGACTTTTTACGTGTTTGACTTGATTTTCAAAGTCATTAATACGAAGCTCAGCGTCCTCTCTCGTTTTCTCCAAGAAATCGACTTTTTCAGCCAAAGCGCGGTTTTCGTTCTTACAATCTTTGACAGTCTCCCTGAGTGCTCCAACTCTCTCTTGTTGCAATCGCTTGTCACCTTCTGTGCTTTCCAGGGAACGCTGAAGCTGATTAATGTGTTCTTGTAAATTATGTGAGCTGCTGTTGCTTTCACTCAAAGAAACAGAAAGTGCCTGGATCTTTTCTTTAAGCCTTGTTTCTTCCGCCTCGCCTTTTGACACAGCGCTGTTAAGCTTCTGTATTGCGAGGTTTAAACTGGAGATATGGTTTTCTAATTCTTGATTAACCTTTAGCGCACCGCTCAACCTTTCTCTTAACTCTTTGTTTTCGGCGTCCATGTCATTTTGCACTCGTTTCTGCCTTTGTAATTCGCCATCCAGTGATTTAAGCCTCAACTCATTCTTCGTCATTTCCCTCGATGAAGCCTCCAGTTGGGTCCGCAATGCGTGTTTTTCGCTTTTCATTCTTTTCTCGGTATCCTGAAGTTCCCTTATCTTTTCTTGCTGTTGCTTTCGTTCATTCTCTGACAGGCTCAAAGTACTCTCTAGCATTTGTAGTTTTTCATCTAGTCCATTTCGTTCTCGCTCAGTTTTCTGTATCGCTTCTTCCTGGGAATTGGCAACCAAAAATAGTGGTTTGATTATCATTTTGTAGCTTGGAATGTGTTTCATCTAACGCTTTACTCCACGTTCAAGAGCATTTTACTTTTACATACATGTATATTAGACTCATAATACTTGTCGATTACATCCCCAGCATTTTGCTAGTTATCCCCATATTTTGCCTAAACGTATTTAAAGAACTGAGTAGAGCGGTTTCCGATTGAGTGTCGTAAAATCAAAACCAAAGTAATCACTCTAGCCAATCACAAAGAACACAGGTAATACAATGAACCAATCAAAACTCGAAGGAATAACATGTAGGTAACTCAAAACGTGGGAATACGCGTGCGAGTAAGTCACGATTGGTTTTAGTTTTACTTCTGATTGGATGGACAAGTGGCGCCAGTTTTTTAAGCCAATCGTGTAGTGTAGTGGCAAAACCAATTGCTTTTCGACGCTAAAATGAAAACCGCTCCAAGGTGCGCAAGTGTGCTATATTTAGCATAAACGCCTCGAGGAATTCTAGCTTCAATCTAGTTTAATATTGTGGACAGTTTTTCTTTCCCCAGCCAGAACAGAAGTAACTGCAGCACTTTTTACTAACCTGTAGAGTGAGCGCAGTTTCTGTACTGTTCAATCTCTCTTCTAATAATCTTTTCTGATCTCTTAGCTCATTCATCTCCTGGTGCACGTCTCGGAGTTTTCCGTCTAACGCTGCTCTTTCTTCCTCCGAATGAGCCACAGCACTCTGTAAGCTGTCCACTTTCACTAAACTCTCCTCCTTCTTTCTTTCTGATTCCTTCACGTTTTGTAGCAGCTCTGATAAAGATGATTTTACAGCGTCTGGATCTATGTCGTCCGAGGAGTCTTCTACAACAACAGCAACAACAACAACAAGCCATAAAGAAGTTAGGTCTGATTTGTTGATATGATGTCTCAGGCAACTTTCCTGAAGCTAAGTGGCTCACCGCGGGCCTACGCTAATCTAAGGTATCGAAAATGAACCGATTAGGAGCATTAATTAACAAGATATTGACACTTCCTTGGTGGGATGCTCTCCCATTAAGGATCAGAGGATCACTGCGGATCTCTTGCTTTTGGTAAATATTTCCTCAGGTTAAGATACAACAATTCCATTGAGCGTTGCGTTAAGTTGCAAGTCAGCCAACTAAGTATTTTAAATATTCTATCCTTTACGGTAATAAGGTCATGCATGTAAAATCCGAACTGTGTTTACCTGAACTCGATCGCGATCGTCCTCGGAAAGAGCGACGGTTTTTTTTCGGACTACCTTCGTTTGGAGTCGGAGGTCGGGACTGCGATCGTAAGCCTAGAGATCGGCGAAGAATTGAGTAAAGGCTTGACAGCTTAAATTCGGAATCGTTCTTCGCAGCTTCAATTCGAGCGATTTGAGATTCCAGAGCACTGATTCTTCCATCATTCCCAGATAATTGAGCTTTGTAATTTTCCCTGTCGAATGTTGTTTGTTCCAAGAGGCTCTCCATTTCTCGTATCTTGTTTTTCGCCTTTTGCTCGAATTGCTTGAATTCTTCCAATTGAGCTTGATAGTCTTTCTCGCGGCTGGCAAACGTGTCTTCAGCTTCTTTGATCCTGTAGGAATACAAGTAAAATTGAAGGATTTTTCAAAGATTGCAGTTGCTAGTAGTTAGTTTTCAGCTGAAATACAAAACGCAGCTTGAACTTTGGAAAAATTGCAAATAGAAGTACTTTGATAAGACTGGCGAGGGTGAATGCTATGAAAGGCTATAACGTATGACTTGTTGGTTGGAAATATCGAGCAAACAAATATAAATGTACTGTACAATCAAACTGATGGTGCTTTGGAGCAACTTAACAAATCGAATGTGGTTTAGCGTGGTCTGTTCTCATGTCGACAAGGATACGCGTCATCACAGTGGTCAAAATGTAGTGGACTCACAAGGCGCAGCCGAGTGAGTCCACAACGAATTTTGACCACTTTAATGACGCGTATCGTTGTCGATAAGAGTACAGACCACTCTAAACCACATTTCGATTTGTTTTTTACCGCAATATCAACGTCAAAGAAAATGGTTTTTTTTTAGAGGGCGAGCTGAAAAAGGCATCGCGCGACACATTGACGCGAGCAGCGTAGTCTCGACTCTTATCGACAACGGCAAATTAGCCAATCAGATTGCGAGATTAGCAGCAATTGTGGTAAAAAAAGAAATTGTCACATGCTGCCATTGGTACCAACCATCAGATATCGCAGTGCCAGGAAAATTACTTTAGCAAAAGTGTACCGGACCCGCAGCCAAAACAGATCTACTACGGCAATAGGTCCTGTTGAGATGGTCGTGGGGGTGTAGATTGCGTGGCTTTAACAACTGCCATTTCTGTCTAATATTGCGGATTAAACCGATTCTCTTTTGTGTGGTAAATTCTTACCTCCGTTGCAGTTTAGCTGCATTTTGCTTTGCTTCCTCCTTCTCGCTATCAACATGCAGTATGTTTTGCTTCAAGTTGTACGCCTCGTGCCGAGCCTCCTCTCGCAAAGCTTCCTCGTGTGCTAACCTTTCTTGTAGATCAGACACTTCTCTTTTTCCGAGCAAGCACTCGCTGCTCAGAATCTTCACCTGACGCAACGCCTCTTGTAGTTCTCGCCTGATCTCGGCTCGCTCCGCTTCAAGCTCGTTCAGTCGGCTACGAAGATCGTTTGCCTCGCCGGTGATGCTCGCGCGGCTGTCGTCGCACACTCGGAACTTGTTTTCAAGATCATCAAGGGCGCGCCTCGTTTCAGCTCTCTCGCTCTCTGTCTGTTTCACTTTCTCTCTCAGCTCATCGCAAGTTTTTTGAAGAGAACCCTTTTCAATTTGTTCGTCTTTGATTTGTCTCCTGAGTGCCAAGTTTTCTTTTCGTTGAGTCTCCTTAGCTTCCTCGCACTCTCGCATTTTCCGATGTGAGTCCATCAGATCCCTTCGCGCACTGTCACGTGTCTCCTCCGCCATGTTAAGCTGCATTTTAAGGGCTTTGATTTCTCGTTCGGCATTGTCACGGTTTTTCATCGCCTCTAAGAGCTGTTCTTTCACACCGTTACCGTTCTGGTAATGTGTTGGAGAACTGAAATTATAAAAAATATATATATATTATCTAGTTACGGAGCGACCGACACATATCATGCTGAGTTAAAATAAGAATGATCCGGCGACGAATTACTCCTTAAAAACATCTCATACAATATCAGAAATATAGTTCACGAGAAAGGAGTTGATAACCTGGGGGAAATATTTTTTGCTACTGAAACTAAAGTAAAGTGATGAACTGAAGCTGGTAAAGAGAATTTGCTTGTTAGCATCACGAAGCGAAGTAAATAAAAATAACAGTGCACAAATTAATCCCAAGTATGCGTGAAAATTTCACTCTGTCGTAATAAAAGTTGAAAATTGTTCTCAATCTCACGCGTATTACCATTGAAGGCCATGATTTTGTATTGTCACCCAAGATGAACGTTGTGACAACTCGCTAGGCATGGACTCAACTTTGCGCAACATGTTGCCGCGGTGTGCATCACGGGTGGTTATGCGCAACAACCTTTTAACCTGTATCAGTTGAAGATGTGCATCATGTAACCTGCCCGGTGTATACCCACCTCATATTTTCTTCACTGATTCGTCTTGAATATTCCTTAAACAAAACAAGACCAAAAAATACACTCAGATATTAGATGCATGCGAGTAAATATTGTCTAGAGGTAAGGCGACTTAAAGATATCCGTCGTTCTAACAGCGGTCTTTACAAACTGACTTGCAGACAGCGCTTGCTCGCTCTCTCTGGTAAAACCCCTCCAACGTTAGAGTTATAATGAGCTCCACATGAGGCGCGAGGTCCGTCTTGCAGGACGTCACCGCTAGTTAGAGTGGTCTTGAAAGAGAGAATGCGATCAGCGTGCATTAATAGAATGGTATTGTGCAAACTAATAACCGGAGGGCTAACATAATCATTACCTAGTTAGACGACCTCGTTAACCGGTTGTGTTACTATTTCCCTTCCAGATCTTCACGTGAGAAACGGATGATAAGAGTAGCTCAGTGGTTATAAAAAGAGTAATAAACGCGGGTCTCACGACGTAACAGAATTTCTTTGCAACGTTTCCATTAAATGTGCACTCGCCTGGAATTCAGTAAAAGGGCAAACCGGAGTAAACTAAATTACTCATTAATCATTTTTGCATACTAATAAAGACATTTATAACTTACCGCGATTGTGGTGCAAAAAGCGAAACATTGAAATCAAATAGTTCAAATGTAACAGGGACAGAAAGCTTTTCTTGACCAGAGAGTGAAAAGTTGAATTTTCAAGCAGCAAATACAAGGCATCCTATGCTTCGTGTTGTTCAAAATTTCGAATCAAGAGTTGATCACTTAGAGAAAACAAAAGGGCCACAACAGCTGTCTGAAAACTAACAAGGTTTACGACCTACTTGATCAGGTTATTCTTTCACTCACCTCAGGTTGTTAGAGAATTATTCCACAGTTTCTAAGCTAATAACCACAGATACTAAATATCTGAAAGAACCCATTTCAAGGTTCAGCAACTTGTTATACGAGGGCAGATACCGTTATGCATGCATGACAGTTCCCGCGATATGCAAATTGAAACCCTGCATTGTTATTTGGCTTTCTTTGTTTTCCATAACACAAGAGGTTACACTTGACTGAAGTCCTTAATGTTTGAATTTGTTTTAAGAACGAAAAATAAAGACAGCGGCAATCTTAAAGTTTTAATGACGAATCAACTGAGTGACGTTTGGATTTCATATTGAATTAAAACAAGATTTCGCTTTAGAGATTTAATCCCTTATGAGGAGTTATCGCTTATTTATGGTCGTTATTCATATAAAAATATGCCCTGAAAGTTGACATATGATTTATATGAACTTTCAAGTTGAATTATAGAGTAAACATTGGAAACTTTACCTAAACATTAAATAGTTGTGAACAAATTAGACGGCAAAGGAAAATCAAAGACAAAGGATGCAAGGTTATTGTTCAGTTCAAAAAGCATTTAATTTGTCAAAGAGAAGTAGCTATCATCAAAACCTTGTTATAACGACCCTTCATTCAGGGGAAGCGAGATGTCATCCTCAGCTCGTTCAACAAATCTCCCCTCCATGAAGAACTCACACTCAAAATGTACTAAAAACTCGAGAGACTTCTTCCTTAGATACTACATAAAAATGACAACCATATTTTTATTAATGAAAATAAAGCTTGGTATCAATTTTGCATCAAACAAAGCCTGAGCTAGATCTCGTAGGCAAAAATTTCCAAGACTTCAAGCTCTCTTTTCTTTATGGCCGCATTGTTGTTGTTTTTTTATTATATTGGGTTCTTTGACCAGAGCTGTCAAAATACAAAGCCATTACCTTTATCCTGCCATTCTCTTTTTGAAGCTTGGCAATTTCTGTATCAGGAGAGAAATCATCGATAGCAGTAGAGTAAAGACCGTTTGGGAAGGCTCCATCCGAAATTACGTGAGAATCATCATCCGACATCCTGCTTGCGCAATGGAGTTAATTTTACACTGTGCTAAACAGGATAAAAAGCGAATTTACTGTTAACACCTGATCAACGTATTTCAAATATTTACCTCAAACCAACTTTCCTACCTTACGCACTTTCTCACGCACGCCTCTTTAAAAAGGCTCGATTACTCAAAAAAACAAGTTTCAGAAAGTTCAATTGCCCCGCCACGAGAAGCACTTTTGTCCTGGAGTCGGTTACACTCGCTCGGTATTCCGTTAAAATTTAAATAAGTTCGCAGTTTATGAGACAACGCGCCGAATCATGATCCGCGCCGCACAATAAACGGAAACTAATTCATTTCAGTCTGCCCACAGGGCGAGCAAAGTCAAATGGTTTTTGTTTCAAGAACCAATCAGGGTCGTGAAAATTCAAAAGCCATTGAAAGGTTAGCGGTCTTGTTATAAGTGAATGACAGCTTGAATGCAAATGCACGCGTGAGAAAGATGTTAATTGTTATTTACAAGAATATCATTACAGTTTTTATCGCACAAGTTGGGATAAAGATGATATTGACGTGAAAGAAATGGCGCGAAAATGCTTCATTCTAGAACTGTTACCCAGAAAATGTAGACTGGCAAAAACTTTGTGTTTGTGAATCACTGAATTTGGTTGAAGAGTTTTCTTTCGCGGTTTAATTTATTGATACCGTTCTAATTGTTATGCAGTAATTGTTGTAAATCCAGCGAAACGTTTAATCATTATATTTAACCATTATGGACAGTGAGTTTTAAAGTAAAAATATTTTAAGTATTACAAATTTTAAATCCTTTTAACGTCTTATCTGAACACGACGCTTAAATAAACAATAACATCTAAACTGTAAACTCATATCGCCCTATGACCAAACAAAGAAAACAGTTATTTTTAAAAACAAGCAACAATAATTTAGAGGCACTGTCAGGCTCTACAGCAATTGCTAAAACTATTCAATTCAAGTTTTCATTTACCGGCGTTGAACTTTGAACATCTTCCGTGACAGCCATAAAAAATCACATGGAATGCTAAAAACCTAGATACATACCTGTTAATAGTTGAGGCACTAGAAATACCATGCAACGATTATCGTATTTGGGATTAGCCGACCTGCTTAAATAATCAAACAATCTGTCAACTCACTGGAATAACAAAACGTTTTTGAAACAGAACACGAAATTGATGAAGAAGAATTGTCTCACGCGAATTTACCACGCGTTGAAAGTACAAGATGCCACACCAATATTTGTACAAGTGAATATAAAACAACTGCTACACGCGTGGTGTTAACTGAAAATGTGTTATTTAAATATGTATGGACCAATGACAGAGGCCGCTTACTGTTTACGTTTTCTGAGGAGAAAACCGAGTAGCTAAGAAAAATGCTTGAATGATGTTTAGAAAAAGTGAGTGGAATCATTTAAAAACTGCGTAAAACTTAACACATAATGACTTTGATCGCGGCATACGAAATTCTTAACGTCGTAACTAATTTTTCCCGGGGTTTTCCTTGCATGCAACTGAAACCCTGCTGGCCTAAAGCACCTGTTTTGGGCAGCTAGTTATATAAATAAAAACACCATGAAAATACAGGGTGCCGGTGTTAAAGTTTCTTACTACTCACGGCTAGCAGTTTTGCATAGTAGTCACGTAATATCTATCAAATACGACGAATTTAATTTTTTTTCTTCGATTTAAAACCTCAAAAGAAACGATTACCGCGTCGTGAGAATTTCCACCAAAATCCATCAATTAACACCAGGAGTCAAGCTATAAGCCAGAATCAAGTTAAGGCCCGATATACATTGAAGCGGTCGAAAACAAAAGGTTAAATATGGCCTTTTATTACGGCGAACAGTGACCGTTGCTTACGAAATTGCGGGTCAGAATAAAAAGTTTCAAGGGCCAATTCATGGAATATTAATAAGCAATCAATAAACATGTCTCTACGCTGTTTTTGGGCAAAATTGGACTACCACGCTTCCAGGCCTTTTCTCTTGAAGTTGGATGGAGCGGGAAAAAAAATGAATAGCCCATTATCGTATTCTCGGTATTGGATCGGAACTACACTAGCTTGGAACGGGGGGCTCCGGAATACAGGGGAATACCATTAAAAAAAGATGGGCACCACTCAATAGCCTCAGTTGCAGGCTAGTTCCAGTCCAGTACCGAGAACACCAATAGATCCTAATATGGGCTATTCTCCATCATCAAGTCATTTACCTGACGGGGCTGAAATGAACCACCGGCTTTGTTAAATGACATGTTATAAGAAAGAGTCTTGAACATTTTCTTCCGATCTGACTGTGGTTCGTGATGACTACCTCCATCTCTGTTTAGATTTTGCGAGATAGACAAACTTGATAGACTTGATAGGATGACAGCGTTTTGTAGCTAGCGGGCTAGAGATTACATATTAAAATTTTTCGAATACCTTTCCTAACTTACAAATCAGTTTATGGCGCCATGATAGCTAACATCAGTGTAATAACTGATAACAGATAGAAATGGCGTGAACTCGTAACTGACAACTGTCATTTATTCCGTGACCCATCCAGTGTCACCCTGGTGTTTGTCCCATTCTAGAACAGATAGCATGCTGCCATGAGTGACCTTGAGTTCTCCTCGTGGATTGTTCAGGAAAGGAAAGTAATTCCCTTCGCTGTTACACAGCTGAGAAAAATTGCTGCTTGATGACCTAAAAAAATTTCGAATAGCCGATATCTTCCTCTCTTTCTTCAAGGAAGGCAGCCGTCCATTTTTAGCAACTTGTCCCCTACCCCCACCCCTCCCCCCGTCAAGTCCACCGCGCCTTTTCATTCGCTCGCTGCAGTACGGAAACGCTACACTGTAAAAGCAAGCGGTGGAGCAGAAGCTAGGAAAACAGTCCTGTCCGATTAAGTCTATACGTTATATAAAACTATGGATATATTTATTTTACTTTTAGAATTGGAGCTTTCAGTAATCTACTTGCTGCATATCAACTAGGTCAATGAAAATTGACACGATTTAAGTGTAATCCGTTTAATTCTACTAAATGAATCCGGTGTCTTTGAAACTATACATCTTTCAACAAACCCATTTATTTTTTGCATTTAAGTAAGCACTGAAAGCAACTGAACAAGAAAACTGTGTGCACCGTTGAAATACACGAATGTTTTCTTCAGTGCACGCTAATTAAGATCAGAACGTTACTTCTCCTTTCTGATGCCGTAAAGTTTTTTAGTGGTTACTTCTGGGAATTTGGCTATACAACATGACCGCTATAGTTCATGGAATTTATGATTTTCGATCTTGCTTCACCTGTCACTTGTCGACGTCTGCCCGACAATGTCATGAGAGAAATCAAACTGATGTTAGCCTAAAATCCCTCTTTGTAGTTTCAAAACGTATAGTACGGAAGATAAATCGATGATTTTGTATAAATAAAATGATTCCTGGAATTGAAGCTAGTTGATTATGAGTATCGTAAACCCGCCAGCCCTGCAGAAGACACAATTCATGTTAAAAGATGTTATTGACAGATACATGGAAGGTGAAAAAACAAAAATAAAACTTTATCACCTTTCAATCGATCCGGGCAGCTGTACGAAGAGTTATAAAAATAAAACGTGATAAAATCACGAAAACCACCTGATAACATCAAACCCGGGAAATACCCGGATTCAGTGACTGTTTAAGAGGATATCAAAAGCTCCTGAGGAGAGGGTCATTTATTTGAAGAATTCGCACCCAACCTTTCTAAAAAGATGAACAATAACTTGATACTTGTTTCGGCTGCAACTTAGTAACCGATTAGATTGTGGAAATGAGGCAGACGCAAATTTGGTTATAAAGGAGTAGGCCGCGTTACACTGCTGGCCTGGGACAGACAGAAAGTGAAAACAACAGCGGAAAGAAGAAGCTAAAACGGACAGAAAGTTCTTCGTCATTCCAGTTGTGTGTAAGTAGACTCTAAGTAATTTATGACTACGTGTAAGGTAAAATATATTTGGCTATAAAATAATCAAAGCATACAGCAACAGTTCGTGAAAGAGTGGTGCCTGTGAAATGAACTCAAACTTGTGTGCTAGCACTTCTTAAATTACGGCCTTCAACATCTAAGCTTTTGTAATGTCGTCGAACGTAACCAACATAAGCCGTGCGTTCAAATCCTGTCTGTCTACATAGTTCAATCTTTCTCCTGTGCGTTTTTACGTTTTACGACTCACAACGAAACGCGCGTACGGAATTACAATGTCTTTAATAAAAGAGAAGTAATTTTAATTTAATTTGGAGCGGAAGCTATTGGAGGCAGCTTGAGAAGTAGAAATCGCTGACACGTCACCTAACGTTTGTCAGTCTTCGCCAGCTAAAACTAATCATTGTCTTAATTTTCGCTGAATACTTTACTTTGACGGCGAAGCTCTTCATCTAAATTCTGTCCGGCTAGTATATTAAACTATTTTGAAAACGGAAATAAATTTCATTAGTAGGCATAACTTTGGAGGGGGCCATGGAATTTGCTATCATGGCTCGGTTTTGCCTGTAGTGATGTTTTACTGAATATCTTTACATTAGATCGTAACAACCTCGAACGACAAACTGAGTTCGTTATATATCGAAGTCCATAGCTATCTACAATTGGTCTTTCAGGGGTGTAGCATGCATAATGCGTGGAGTAGACAAAGCGATCGCCGAGGGCGCGACCTGCTGGGGAAATTTTTAATTTGCTTAATTTTTTTCGTTTTGTTATTATGGTGATGACTGATGGCAGGATAAAAGGAATCGTTAAGATGGTTTTGAACTTCAGTATTGAACTGAATAACGTCTTCGCTTTTTGCAAAGTTTCATTCCGTAATCAGGGCAACTTCAAAACAAGACCTAGGTCAAACCAGCCGATTTAATTATTGCAGTCACTTTTCGCTAATAAATGTAGAAATATAGATATGTTTTCATAGATTCCGGAACTACGTGCCTTGCTTACGTGAGCATATTGTCGCTTGGCCTCCGGCTGCTTTCAGATACGTAATCGCCCTTCAGTTATGAGAGAGACTCGAACCTGTTTCACTAAGATCAGGATTGATAGCTGTAGATTTTTACTGTCACTCAGTGTTAAAAAACAAAACAAAACAAAAACAGTTAACCAATATTCCTTTAACTCTCAGAAAATAGTTATACACAATACACACTTGAGACAGTCGTCATCATACGTCTATATTCAGTTTCACTCTGCTAAACAAAAAGCAGTCTGCCAAAAGCGATCAATGACAGTCTTGAATGTTCACTCGAAACTGTTTGTAACGTCATGAATAAGTTAAGAACAGAACAGCGGGGAAATTTTTCTTTAGACAATGAGTTCACAGAATTACTCTCTTTCGTTTGAGATAGAAGGAGTTTACTCTAAGCACGAATCACCAAGTATCTCGCTGTTGGTGTCTTTTAAATTCTTTCCTTCCCCTTCCCCGAGCTAACAAGGGGAATACCAGTTCAATTATAGCACCAGGGAAGGACTTGCACTTGCTTTCGTTCATGGCAAGCCAAAAATAAATAATTTTGCATGAGATTCCAAGATAGATAGTTGTATCCGGTGAAACCCTGTGTGAATAATCTGTGGATTTGGGGGATTTTGTTAAATGCAAGTCAAGGGGCTCAGTTGATTTTACTAAGATTTTCCCATTTCCGGGCAATTAATTCTCTTGCAAGCTCGGAGGAACGCATTTGACACATCACGATTGCATGCTCACATTACACTCTCGGCAAAAATTAGCGATAGCCTCCTGCGCAGACATGAGGTAGTAAAGATTGCATGACCAGCCCAAAAAGGCTACAGTAGGTTGTAATATCAGGCATTGAGAGGTAGGTGTCTGTCACGCAGATGTTATTCATCATTTAGAAAGATCACGGTATACTGTATTTCTATTTCAATCCGTGTCAAATACTCCAAAGAAATGTTATCATATTGAATGCATGCCTGCTTACTGCACTTGTGCAGTTCTCTGCTACCTGTTGACACTTGTTCGAGTGTTTCGTTTCAATATTTTAAAGAATCGTGCATAACTCGATTGGGCTGTAAAGAACATTGATTGAGTTTTAGCTATTTTTTCATTTACTTTGAATTGAAAGCTTAAAGGCATTTTTACATTGACACTAACTGACCCAGCCCGACTGATTAGTAGATAGATTTTCATTCTTTGTGGATGTTTGTCGATAAGGTCAAGGCGGAGCTCTACACTGCATCTTCTTAAATGATTAAAATCCATGGAATTTGCCTTAAATTGTTCAGTATTTTATCAGTTGGTCCACTATGTCTTCTTCTCTTGGAAGCTTATTCCAGAGTTATTCTAGTCAGCAGTATCCATTTTCAAAATAACTGCAGAGCGAAAGCATTAGTGCATAATTGATGCAACCTGCTACGAGAATATTTGAGACAGATCGAGCGTGTTGAGACTAGATCATAGTCAGTAAAAGCCTTCAAATTTAAACTTCAATGATCCATCCTTTAAATCAGAAAATCACATTAGCAGAAATATTATCTCGGCTAAGATTTCATTCTACAAACGCCGTATCTTAGATGCCTGATAGCACGATTTCACCCCACCCTAGACGTGCACTCACTCGGGAATCTCAATTTATAGCGCGCCCTCTCTCACTGTTTTTGAACTATCGATCGCTGCAACGATTCCCAACCAACGGAAGCATCGCCAAAAACTAGTTTACCTAAAAATTTATTTGGCAAAAAGCTAGAGAAAGTGATGGTTCCTTCATTTTCTGGTCTTTATTACACAAGTCAATAGGCAGGACCCCAACGCCAAACCTGAGGCACTTCGGCAAAGGATGATCTTTCTGCTACTAAAGGGACTTCTCGGGGATCAAAACGATCGAAAGCGTGTGTTTTTGACTCATGACTCAAATTTGATTGAGAAGGTAAATTTTGAACGCGTGAGGCCCTAGACTGATGCAGGCCTGTCAAATGAACTCATTAGGACAATTGGGGGTAAGGTTTGACATGCAAGGTACATGATGGGAATCTGAAGCGGCAACAACGTAAAACGTTTTCGATAAATCAGCTGAGTTGAACCTCCCTATTTCGAACTCTGAGGAGAAAAGAAAACGAGTTCGAAAACCGCAATAATCGAGTCAGCGTTAAATATGATAATAACAAATTAGTGGAATTTTTTTCTTCTGAGAGTTCGTTTACCTCGGCGGGCCAGACGAGAACACTCTCGGACGAAGTTTGTTCCAGTAAAGGCAAAATTTTAGTTTTCTAGCTGTGTTGTCACATGGTCGTCTGATGTTATGGTGACGAGGTTTTCATCTTTCAACCCTACAGTCGAGATCGAGAAAAAAACGGCGTTGATTTTCGGCCAAGTGAAGTCGAAGAAGCCGGGGATTGAAACAACCGAGATTGAAAAGATGCCGATAGCCCGGGACTAGCTAGTGTAAAGTGACTGAGGCAAGGACAAATCCAGGGAAGATGATATTACCGATTTCCAACTAGCGAAACTAACGAAAATTCTTGCTGCTGAAATAAGCCCTACCGCCGCGTGGTCTTAAACGTTTCCGTGATTTTAAAAGGTTCAATTCGCATAAAACTTATAGAAACAATGGACATCATCTCACAAGCGCCAGTTAAGTGGCTTACTTTTCGCGCTACTCTGTGATTGGCTGAGTCCACGTGGTGTTATTGTATTTTGCGCATGTTTGGACACGGGTCATGACCCGCACCTTTTCACTCAACAAAATGTTTTCACTTCGGCGTGTGGATCATGGAAATAGAAAACAAAAAAAAATTGGCTTAAAAGATACTTCGATCAGCAGCGTCGTTTAAAGCGATCTTCGTCAACTTATTACTTGATTGCAGTTAGTAGTTCCAGTAAAAAGTGCCGGGAAAAAGCGTTGTGTTTTCCATTCCAATAGCTTCGGGATTGCAACGCAAAGAAGCGACCAAACAATAGCTGTCGCAAGAAGCAGATGTACTTTTGTTTGAGCGGGTCGCTTTAGCAGCTGTCCATCCAGCGTGTTAGAAAATTTGCATACGCAGACAGTATTCCAAACATTCTAAAGCGTGCTTTTAATGGTATTTTAATATATGATAAATCTACTGAAATACCGCATTTGTAATTCGCAATTGCACAAAGTTTTAATTTCGTTTTGCTGCGTGACGGCGAAAAATGAATTTTGACGCGCTAGTGCTCTTGCGCAAAACAATGATTGAAATCGAAGAACAATGCATTTGGCTGAAGCACGTTTGTTGACGAACTGTCACAAATCTGTCAATTGTTTCAAGGGCAAGTTTAGGCGAGTTCAAGTCGAAGTTCTCTTATCGGATGAACCACGCGGGATCTGTATCAATTCATTCCAAACGCGTTTAACTTCAGCGTCGACAACACCGTGGGAAAAAATACTTCGGCGGAAACTTTTAAATCGCTTCAGTATCCAGGTAAGAAAATAATCTTGTTTTTGAACGGATCTTTGGTGTTATTCTTCGGAAGCGAGAGGGATTTTCGACAGATGTGAGAATTTCGTTTATGGAAGACAATGAATTGTTTCAGCTGTCAAGTCAAATTGAGTGCCGGAGCCTTTTGCTGTTTTACAAACGAGCCCGTCTTCTCACTACACTAGGTAAATGTTTTCGTTTGGAGATTTCTTAAGTTTGTGGTAGGAACTTAATCTATTTAGTAGGGGTAAAATGGTTTTATTTCAATTGCATGCCACGAAATTGTTATCTCGAAAGAAATTCTGAAAGGTTTGTGTTTGGACCACACACCGGATAAGCTAAAATGCGAAGATCTGCTTCTTTGAAAATAATATTTAAACGTCTTTGCTGGTTTGTTTAGCTGGCTAATTACTTAAGCTGAAAATGGATATAGTTGTTAGTTCAAATAGTTTCTTAATTTAAGCTTCAAATGGAAAATGATATAAACTGTATACAGTTGTATGTTATTGTAGCTTCCAATATTATACGTTGAACGAACCGACTTTATTCAAACCGAATGTATTGCTTGTTTATTTTCGTCCACAAACGTTTTCAATTTGCACGGTTGTAATACAAGCTAAATTCGTTCTTCGTATTGGATAGTTTGAGCGTCTATTCAGAACTAGATAACGAAATAACCGTGCAGCTACAGTCTGCATCATTTGTAACAGCCATGCGACATTATGAAGTAAGAGACATTTCTTTCTCTAGCAAATATTCTCGAGACAGTTTCTAAAATAGTTCCTGAAACATACTGCTGTTTGTTAATGGTTACTGTGCCGTGGAGATGTAGTTTTATTGGAAGATAGAATATTTATACCTCTGAAAGGTTTAAGCATGCCAGCACCATTCTATTTTAGTGTTTCTATTTTTGTATTATCGCGCGTGGCCCCGGTTTGCTCGTCAAATTGTAACTTGTTTTATAAATTTTGTATTTTTATTTTGGTTCGTCATTTCAAGCAAAATAGCATCCTTCGTCAGATATAAACATGTTTTTGATTATATTCGACTTTGTACTCTGTACTTTGAATCGCTCGAACTCGTGATATGCGATGCCAGTAGCATATGAACGTCATGGAAATTTCAGTGCAGCGTCGAGGTAAGGTTTCCTTTTAATATTTTTGCGTGAAAATTTTGCTTTGGAGACGAAATTTATACTGAAATGTAGAACGTAGGCAGTTAACGGTTTATAATTCATCACTTCCCGATTGTGTAGAAAGGAAGTGAGATTTTCTTTCTTGATCATGAAAAAAAATAAACTATATTCGTAACGTGAAAATCGAAGTCAGAAAGGGGAGCTGTCAGTATCTGGGAGTATTTTTAGGACTTAAAAAGGCGTGAGTGAAATATTTATTTTTTACGTTGGACCTTTTGTTAAAAAACTTCGTCTTCAGTTCAAACTGCAGTGTGAATTATTGGAGATGATTTTGTTCTGTTGGGTGGAGAATTCTTCAAGGACCTACAGAGTGCATGCTTTCCTATCATTAAGTTTTTTCAGCCTGCCTGTATGGTGCCCGATAAAACAGAAGCCGCTATGGGTTATGATCTTAGTATTCCAGACATGGGAAAGCTAACAGTTCTTTAACAGTCAGTTTGTATTCAATGACTCGCTCTGGTTCTCTTGTGTTTTCTTTAGCTCATATAGTTAGTCTTTCAAATCGGAGTTAGTTTCCGACCCAGTTTATGGCCGAAACCTTAACGTAAACTGATGCTTTTGTGAAAATCTTTATTTAAAAACACGAACTTAATTTAACCTCGGAGGTCTGTCAGTGAATATAGCGAGCATCTCATTAGGTCAGATGGGACATTTCAGCGGAGATTTCACGTTCAGGCCTGAAACTTAACAGATTTCGCAGGAGTCAGGTTTTTACTTGGCTCTGTTGTGTGGACTTGTATCATCAGTAGTCACTTCCATTCAAGGGGAGGAGTGCCTGTCGAAACGCAGATAATTCATTGTTTCAAAGTGAAGCTGGTTTGCATGTGATATTTATGATCACGTTGAAATTCAAGCTGGCAAATTCGAATCCCGGTCCAGATTGATATCACAGTTGTTGTTACAAGCATGAAATAGACATTGACCCATGGCCCACTTGTTTTTAAGGCAACGAGAGGTTTGTTGGGTTGAATTGTTGCGTTAACTTTAGAGGGTCAAAGTCTAGGAAGCAAGCGATTATCAGCGTGGTGTTCATGTAAAATTCCTTATAAAATGCTTAGGATATCCTATAAAAGTTCGCTTCCGGATTTTAACTCGCAGTTGGTTGAAGACTTTGACCAGCAAACCAAAAAACAAGATTGTTTACAAGAGACGACGGCTGATTTTACAGTGAAGAAGGCACTAACAGCAATCAACATCAATTTCACCGTGAAATCGAGCTGCTCAAGAAAGGACGTTTAAAGTTGGATCGCGTGTACCATATGTATACTCCTTTCTGGATAACAACCGCTTTAAATTCCAAATTTAAAGGCTCAACGGAAATTGTAGCATAGCAAAGCGACGTCATCACAGAAACTGGATCTCAAGATGTCCTCGCCATTGAACAAAATCAGTCAATCCCTCCAAGAACGTTTCCACAGTCCTTGGAAGCATATCGAGTGCTTTTTAGCAAACTTTGTTATTCTTTTCGTTACTGAGACAACTCGAAACAATTTGTTGTAAGGTACAAGTTGTACTCACCAACCAACGTGCAAGAATGCAAGTGACCGCAGACTTCAAGTCTGAAGTGTCAAGGTTAATTGATAGCTCTTCATTATCGGATTTGAATTAACGTCAAATGATTTTACAATAAAAAAATGCTTAAAATTCTGTACCTGGGAATGCCGTTATGTTCTTTCCGCAGCAGGCAGATAAAATCACAGCTTGTATAAGAAGTTATCGCGGAAATGTTGCATTCTGTCAGCTCTTACTTTACGAAGGGAGAAGCATAGAAAGAAACAGAGTTTATGTTTATGAAGCAGCTAAGTTGCGTCTGAAGACCAAAGAGTTGCTGATAACCAAAAGGAAACAACGTCGTTAAAGATGGCTGAGTAGGAACTGAAACTACAAGTATTGTTTTTCAAGATGAACCCCTCGTTTATATGTGGCTCATAGAAGATGTCTCCATATGGTTACTCCATTTTAAAGCGACTGTGTATTTTAAAAACAGTTTTATTTGATGGGCACTTCACTTGATTGAAAAGATGATCTCTCCCAAAGGTTGGTCTGCAATATAGGCAGGCGGACCAATGGAAACATACTCAATTTCTTGTGAGTTACCGCTTTGTTGTACAACTTTAGAAATATGTTCCCAGACGAAATATTTTACAAGATATTGGCCACTGAGACACTCGGTTGGAGTTGAGTTTTCGAGATAAGGATTATTTTGAAGTGAGCTTAGCCAAGGATGTCAGCGTGATGCCATTTACGGCAAAAAGTATGATGCGATTTTTTTCAGTGTCTATGTTTCGTGAAGCCAACATGACGGGAAATGCACTTATGCGTTCGAGGCTGTCAGATAAATTTCCTGAAAATTTATTTTTGATCCTTAATATATCTGACCAAGGACTTGATATTTGCAGAATATATAAGAACTATTTAAAGACTTTGAGTAGCGGTGATAGGGAACAGCAGTTTTGCATACATGTATTAGTTAGAAAAGCTTTTCGCGAACTTTCATTTGGCCTTACATAAAGTACAGACTGCGACTTTTCAGTTTCAGTTGTAGGTAAGCATTATAATGACAACGTAGGTTTTGGCTTCATTTAGATTAAACAAATATGTATAGACGGCATTTACAAAAGACAGTGAAAACAATGTTGTTATCTTTATTGGTGCACTGAATGGTTTTATTCTTAGTTTAAGGGCAGCAGTGAGAGTGTATCGCAGTTTCGTTCCTGTCGGTCGGTTGCTAATGGTACAAAACGCAGTTGAGAACGTAATACTAAGCTGACCTTTGAGTCAAACTGGGCGGGAAAATTTTCTTAACAAATGCAAATTTGTCGCTATATATGGACCGGTAGAACGTTCTAAAAGATTGGCCCAATGCTTGTTTTCTCAAATTCTTTAAGATAATATTTATGTAGTACAACATAAACGTTTTTCGGCGAAATATAAATGTACAATGGACTTCACCAACTAGGTAATGTAAACAGTTTTCACTGGCTTTAACTTAAAAGCCTGTTTTTTAACCTTAAGCATCCAGCGACAAGACCCGAGGAATAGTTCAAGAAGTAACAGGTAAAATTCAGATATTTATACGTCGATGGTGTACTATTAGCTCAATCCGGCATTATTTAAAAGCAACTTACAGATAAGTTAACTTTTCAACACATGGAATGAAGAGCAAATGAACTGGTTGATCGTCTGAAGCGAGCACAGTCGATTGACTCAGTAAGTCAATCGCGTTTCCTTCCTTGGATCATAATATTCTCAGTCATGACTGCACATGGTCTGACATTACCGGCTGAGAAACATCGAACGAAAGATGTTGCTATCTTGTTAGTTTACAGTCGGTAAAATTCAGTTTTGAAGCAAAATCCGATGTGTTGATCAGTTTTCGTTTATTCTTGTGGTTGTTGTGTTCCGACCACTTACAAGCCGCAGTATTTACGCCGGTTGGCGCCGGAAAGGTGCAAACCGGCAAATGTTCACAGTTCTGTATACGTACAAAACAATTCTACGCATGGGTGTTTATTTGATAGGCGTTAATCTTCTAGTTCTGTGTAGACAGAAAATTGTTATCTTGTTGCATTACGTTGCAACTTCTCAACTCTCGCCGATCTTAAATAGTTTTCATAAATGTCACTAAGCAGCTCTGATCAAAATTATTGCATTCTTTCAAACCGTTCGCATCAAACTGCCAGAATTACTTGCTAGCTGGTTAATTGGAAAGTAGTTTCTCAGGGCCTACAGGTAAAAATGCGTGAAAGCAAAACGGTGAAGCAAATGAACAATCCTTTTGTCCTTTTTGCATTTCCCAAACTTCCAACGAATAACAATTAACTGAAATAACGAACTTAAACGATCAAACCACCCATTTTCTTGGTTCCCGCACCCAGCAATTAAAAAAAATTGGTTTAAATTCATCTTATACCGAGTTCATTCGTTAATAATACCAAATCTTATGATAACCGATTCGGCATTCCATTTCTTAGCTAGAGGCTTTCTGACCTTTATAGAGTATATGGCTTATAACC
>Ga0126339_10000605_pt1 | contig 20698 bp, 9 predicted proteins | sample OrbTmetagenome_2_FD_92532 | JGI IMG/M metagenome (GOLD analysis project Ga0126339, IMG submission 92532) | Coral microbial communities from Petempiche,Puerto Morelos, Mexico - Orbicella T R C metagenome | ecosystem: Host-associated > Invertebrates > Cnidaria > Coral | place: Petempiche,Puerto...
GCTTCACACTAACACTCCATAAATGTGTCTGGTGTTGACGGTCTTCTGAGTTTCGCGGTAATTATCTTCGGCTATTTTCGGAAGGTTTCGGTTGAAATACTTCGGATGACCGTCGGCGGTCTTCGAGTTTCTTCGTAGTAACTTCCGCAATTTTCATTGTAATTTGCATTCGTATTCCAATTTTGCAATTCCACTTTTCTACACTCTTGTTACCATGGTTTCAGGAAAGCTGCACTCTAAACAATCAGAATTCAGAATTTTTTTTAAAAAAATAACAAATTTAGAACATTGCCAACATTGGTATTAGTTTGATAATTATCCGCGTACATAAACTCTTACTAAAAACACACCGCGTCATTGAATTGGAGTGCGAAAGTAAATACAAAACTCAATTATAACCGATAGCCTTCTAATGAAGTAATTTTCAAGATAATTCACACCAATTAAATCAATTTTACAAAAATGATCTTAAAACCTTCTAATCTTGCTAGTATTTTAGAGAACGACTAGCCAGCGACGGTTTGTAAAAACGTTTAGGAATCCGATAATAATTCAGAAAACTAACGCTAGTGACGAACAAGTTCTTCTCTCGGTCTCCTCAATTTTCTGCTGGCATTTTGCTGTTCTTTGATATTATCGAACATATATCCAGAGAGTCGAATATGTCCTCGTTCAGACGTTGCATTTCTTCCGCGGTCAGCAACTTGGCGGCCTCCGAGAGTTTTGACTGTTTAGTAACCTCTACATAAGGAACTTGGCAATGGTAATTCCAAGTGCGAAATCTTTGCTTTTGCCTTTAAGCTTCTTCTTTTTCTTTTTCAAGAACAACTTGGTTCGGTTCCTGTTGCTGCGGTACTGCATAAGCCATGCTTTCATTTTTGGAAAACGCTCCACTCATGCGGGAAGGAGAATTTCCGCACAGCTTCTCGCTGCTCGAAGGATACATGTAGTGATCGCGTCTCCACTTCTTGTTCGGATCGCCTTCACTCCGACTTCAGATATGTTTTCTACCGAACTGAGAAAAGTAATCTTATCCACTCGTCTTCAATGTTTTTTCCGACCGAAAAACATCAACGTATAAACGTCATGGAGACTTCAAATAACATTCATTAGGTTTATTTTTGTCCATTTACCGTAAAATAAGAAATGGAGGGGCTGAGTTCATTTAGACTAGACTCAATAAGGATAAGATAAGGATAAGAGCGACCTGTGAAACTATAAAACTTCCGGTTCAATTGCGCATGTCCAGCTGACATACACGTGGTTCAATCAACTGGCTGCTGTCCTACTTCCGCTCATTTTTATCGATCACGCTGCTTTCGAGACGAGAGTTTTACCAAGCTTGCGCAAGCTTGATAAAAATCTCCAGCAAAGAGATTGGTGTTTTGCTCGTTTTCTTCATTTTAATTAGCGCCAGATTATAAGTTCTTGCGGCCGGCCTAACTTCGATTAAAATGACTCTGAACGTAGTTACCTTGCTGCAATATATATTCTTGTATTCTAACTCTTACTAGTGGATTGAAATTTTTCAGTAATAAACGTAGGTTGTGTAATGTACGTAAAATTAGCTTGTTTCTCGAACACAAACAATAACTCTTTTAAAACGAACGTACCAAACAACGGAATGTTTTTTTGATATGTTTTGCTAATTGCCCATTTACTGAAAATACGTTATTCAATCACAAAGGAAGGAGAAGTTAATTAGTGATTAATTTCAGTTCATTAGTTCCTTCTCGCCTTAATTGGATGTGCGCAATGGACCTGTAAGAAGTTTGTTTTTTTAATTTCTGTACGCTAATTAATGTTACTAGCTAACATCGGTACATCAATCTCTTTCAACGAACCAACTTAATTAAAACGACCATGTTACGGTTTGACCGCTAAATTAGGAATTCATAATAATTTGTTCGTGATCAAGAAAAAGACGCCACGCGAAAATCATCGAATTTCGTTTAAATAAACATGGCCTGTTCTCTTAATTAACATGGTGTCATTTACGTCACTAGTAATTAGCATCTGACGTCACCATGATCAGGTTCATCCGGGTTGTTTTTCAGTAAATTAGCGCTAAGAATAACGTATATAAAGCGAGTGAACCAGACTATTTTGCTCAGTTAAGTATCAAACGCATTTGAAGTCTGTGTCAAGGCGATTCAAGTAAGAATGGACACTGAAGAAAACTATATGTATCCTTCAAGCAGCGAAAAGCTGTGTGGAGATTCATTTAAGCAGAAGAGTCGATCGTCCTCAGAAAATGAAGGCATGGATTGTACAGTACCACAGCAACAGCACGCTAACCAAGTTGTTCCTGAAAAGGGCAAAGAAGAAGCTGAGAACCGACGGCAAAGGCTGCGCACTTGGAGTTATCATTGCCAAGTTCCTGATGTAGAGGTTAACAAAGAGTCAAAACTCACGGAGGCCGCCAAGTTGCTGAGCGCGGAAGAAATGCAGCTTCTGAACGAAGACATATTCAACCCTCTAGATATATGCTGGATAATATCAAAGAACAGCGCACAGAAGCCAGCTACAAACTGAGTCCGAAGGACTTGCTGAATACCAAATACTGTACGATACCTACGATGTATAGATGCCACTGAGTTTTTGATTCACTCCGCGGCTGTTCTTTGCCAAATTACTCGTTTGGAATTGTTTTAAACGTCGTTGTTGTAGAATCTGTTTAAGGTATACTGTCTTGTGAAATAATTTCATTGAAAAGCTATATTTGTGATATAGTAGGTTTGGGCTTGTTTTTTTGCATTATGTTCCTAGTCTACCAAATAATTAATTAAAGAGAAATTGTCTTTCAATGCCGGAATGATACAAAAGTAATGTGAACCTTGAAGTGGGTTTGATTAAATTGTAAGTAAGCGGTTTATCGCGGATTTGTTTTTTCCAGATGTTACCTAAAGGCGTCTCAGCGTGTGCTTAAGGGTGATGTTACAAGACCCGAGTTTAACGGAACACTGTTGATTAAAAATCGATATCGTGTAAAAGGACGCACAGGGCGACTTTTGACGCAACATTTCGTTTCGGCAACATGTTGTAGGGTTTTGAAAGCGATTAAAAAACCGGTAACATTTTATTTTCCGAATTTACAAGGACAAACCCCGTTGCTGACCGTTGCTGCAGCAAAGTTTCGTTAAGAGTTGTTTCGTGTAACATGGAATAAAAATCGGCTTGTGTAACATCACCTTACCTCTTCGTCAGTTAAAAATGTGCGTGAGACTCGCGCGCCTGCCAAACATAGACCTCTGGGATGGCCGCAGATTTCGTCGAACTTAGGGAGCGTTCCTTTGGGGGGATCTGGATCAGGAGCAGTGATCCAAGATCTGTCTGGATCGCGGTGCATCTAAGGAACCGATGAATCCACTCTGGTCATGGATTCATCGGTTCTTTTGATGCACCACCATGATCCAGACAGATCTTGATCACTGACCCTGGTCCAGATCACCCCAAAGGAACGCACCCTTTAAACTGTGGGTCTTTTTATCGATAACAAGGCTTCTAAAAGGAGTCTTGTGAAAATTAATTTGACCCCCCCAAAAGTAAATTTGCCCCGAAAATATCCGCTGAAATATCAACAGTCCGCGACAAGTGAACAGCCATCCGAGATTAACCAGCTGCAACCGTCAACTATCCAGAAGAGAGTAAGTCCAGAAATAAATACCCGTAGCTGCCATGTTTTTTATCCTGCAAACATTTCCACATTCTATTGGGAAATCATAGCTAAACAGAATGATAACTGAACTAACCTGAACTTCCTGAAGTGAATCGCACTATTTTTAAAACTTGGGGAAACCGTTTGAGTGTCCCAGAAATATTTTCCCCAGATATTCTCAGGGATATCCCCCAAGTTTGGTTGCGTGACGTGTCTTAGCCAACCTAGAGTAGTTATAGACGGCAGCTGAGGGGGAGATATAGAAACACGTGCTTCGCAGGTCAGACGTTTTGACTGGTGAACACGAACGAATCACTTCCGCACGTAAACTTTAGTTCAAAGATTCAGGAGCACGTGCCACACAGGCCGAACGTGTTGAGCAGGTAAACACGAACGGATCACGTGCTGTACGTGAACGTTTTTTAAAGGAACACGTGATACGCAGGCCAGACGTTTTGACTAGGTGACCACGAACTGATCACGTGTTGCAGGTGAACATTTTTAAAAAGATACAGGAATACGTGGTGCGCAGACGTTTTGACTTGTTGACCACGAACGGATCACGTGTCGCACGTGAACGTTTTTAAACGATACAGGAACACGTGGAGTGAAAAGCGAAAACAACGGAGGCCGCCAAGTTACTGAGCGCTGAAGAAATGCAACTTCTGGATAAAAACATATTCAACCGGTGGGTCTAAAACACATGTCACGGGTCATTGTTTTACCAATACTGGAACAACCCTAACCCCTTCCTAATGCTAACCTTAGGCCTAAATACTACACTAAGACAGTGTTTAGGCTTAAGGTTAGTATTAGTAAAGGTTTAAGGTTGTCCCAGTATTGGTAAAAACAATAATAACCTGTGACCCGTGACCCGTGACCCAATTTTCAACCCTCTGTTTATATGTTGGATAATATCACAAAACAATGATTCAAGGACATGCTGGAAACGTTAAAATATGTTTTAAATTTATGGCAGTCTGTAGAGAGTTCCTTGATAATATTAGGAGCAGCAAAAGACGAAGTAATATTTCAAACACGAAAGACCGTGTTTGACCACATTTCCAAACACCCCCGCTGTGTGTTAATTTTCTGAATATTTTCGTTGATACTTTAACAAGCCGTTGCTGAATGCTCGATCTTCTCTTGCTTAATACTCGCGAACAGTGCTCGATTATTAAAATTAGGGAATTTCAGAATCTGTTCATTCTATTCAGGTCCATACCTTCTTGTTAAACGACTTCGTTGGAAGCTTATTTTAGCATAAGCTTCTTATCAGTTAATGAATGAGAAATTATGTTAGCAAATTACGTTAAATGTTCTGTTTGGGTTTTCTAGTATCCTCACGCACACAAGGTAGTTGTGGCAAAATGGATGCCGTTGTATGTCCAAACCGATTTCCACGAATGGCCGCCTCCCTCTTTGGAACATCATATATTCCAAGGAGTAATTCTGTTGAGTCCTGCTAAATTACATCAGTTAGGAGATTCCCAGGGATATATCCTAGCCTGGTCTACACGAGCAATTTTTCTGTAACAATTTTTTTATGACAAATATATTACATCGTGTAGATGGGACAGCAAATATTTGTCAGCATGCGCCAGTAATGACTTTGGACAGTGGAGATACGCTGAAACAAGGCGGGGCTGCTTAGTCGCCTCCGAAAATCTCGGTGCTTACGAACACATTTGCCACATTTTATATGACGAGTCGTCTACCCGAACAAGTTTTCGTATGGGACAACTTTTATGTGTCACATAAAAGCCAAGACGCCAGCTTTTCACCAAATATATTTGTCACATAAAAATTGGCCAATTTTCCTCATCTACACGAGCCAATAAGAATTGTCACATGAAAATTGCCACATAAAAATTGCCCGTGTAGACGAGGATTTACAGTGTTGAAGTGAAGGGAAGAAAGCAACTTTTGGTTTGAGTTATCGGTCGAGGTTCAAGAAATTGGGATTCCACTATAGCTGAAATCTCCAAAAATTACTGATAATCGAGAGAAAGGCTGAAATTTTAACTGATAGCTGAGAAATGGCCGACGATGGAAAACTGAGATTACAGCATACTCATCGATTCTCTGGATGAGTACCGACTTTGCATTTTTGTGCCGATCTGGTATTTTTTGCAACCTATTATGAAAATGCAATATTTAGTTTCTTATTTCAGTTCCAGAAAATGTTAGGAGGAAGAGACTACTCAGAACTAATCTAACTAGAAATTTATTTCCTGTTTTTCAGGCATTTGCTGAAACTGAACTCCAGTTCAAAATGTGGACTACTTTCATCCCCAGGGTACCCCCAACATTATCCTGCACATTGTCCATCGCAAACTTTTCTACTTGAGGCCGCGCCGAAGGTATGAATCATAAAATGACAAACAGTATTGAAGAAATTAAACGTAGTAGGTCCTTAAAAAGCTATTCCCGAGTTGCCTTTTGAATGTTCTAGTCAACAACCATTCATGTGGAAATGAGTTTGATCAAGAGAACATGATGAGTGAGTGAGTTAAATCCTCCATATAAGCCTTATTCTCAAGGTAACCCTTCTAAAGCTATTTTTAGACATTGTACCCAGTTCTCCCGCTGATAATGTTACCACGCGTGTTGGGTGGATGCTTTCGTGGATGTTTTTTCGTGGATGTTTTTCGTGAAAATGCGTGTTAAAGCGCTAAGGCTTTACTTGTGAGCAAAATCTGCGTGACATGATTGGCTATTTCTAGACCATCCTGAGATTTCAGAAACTGAGATTGATTTAAAAATAACTTGAGAAGGATTTCCTTTGGAATGAGATTAACACGCTTACTCTTCATCTTCTCTTGGTTTGATAAGACATGCATTGATCAGCGTGTAAGTTAAGCGGCTCCCTCCAAAAGCCTGTGTACAGCCGATCAAAAGGTTGTGCAGCGGACCCGTTTTGAAACGGTATTTTGAGTTATTTTGGCCGCGTACAATATTACCTTTAATTAAAGGAAACCTGAATATAAAAGTTTACTAAGATAGGAAAACAACAAAGAGATAATAATACACCATAAAGGAACAAGGATGGTTAAGGATGGAGAAGATTAACACGGATTACAAACGACGAACTTGAAAAATTTAGGCTAAACTTTTCAAGATACGCAAACCGTGACGTAGGTCCTTTAAGTATAGTAATAATTAAACAACGATTAACTAAAGCAGCGTTTATCGTATGCGGTCCCTTACAGTTTCTGTTTCTCATTTATGTATTTTCTGACCGTAGGTCTTTTCAGATTCGATATACTGCGTTTTTAAGCATGGTACTGGCCATGCGGTTTAATGTTTAAATGTTTAGGCTGGCCTTCTCCAGCCACATTTATTCTTTTGCTTTTCGAGACACTAATCTTGACACATTGTCTCCTTGAGCCCCGAAACACGTGATGTGGCAACGCGTGTTTCGGGGCGCAAGTGAGTTCAAAGTACGGAACTTGATATAGTAAGGTCATTTTGCAATTTATGTGCGTTGGCTGTTGGGCTGGCGTTACATATCATCGCTACACAGTGCTGACGAGCCCTAAGAAGGGCGAAACAGCCGTACACTGTTGCGATCCTACTTTATCGGTTCTTGTCGTGTTGGTGTCTCGAAACGTTTTTCACGTAGTATCACCCTTGCAGTCTATTGTTTGTGTAAATTCAACAATGACGTCACCGTCCATCCTCTATGTGGTGTCCGAAACCCATTCATTCTTTCGTGGACCGGTTTCGCCCGCATTAGCATCACGTTTACGACAAACAACGATTCCTCTGTGTCGCGAGAATTTGTCGCTGGATACATTATTTACCAGTTAACAGGTAAAGATACTGACTTTTGACATCTTTGGGTTCTGTTGAAACAAAATATTTGACTTAACATCATCAATGAACAGCTTATGTACCTAAAATTTAACCCGTGAATATCGAAGTGGCTTCGAAGTAGCGTCATTCTTTTGATTTGAGGGCGCGCAAGATGAACAAAGTACGCGTGGAGTCATTATCAATGTGCTGCCCATCCAACCTTGTACCCATGCGCATTTTCCCCGTTCAAATCTCGGTCGCCTTTTGTTCAGTAACATTCTCGTTGTATCGTGATAGAAATCTAAAATGGGGCCAAGTCGTGGCTGCCATGTCACTGACGTCACTTTCGAGACCATGGTTTTGTGAACTAGGGAGTAGCTAGAGGAGAATGACAGCCAGACGTCCTAAACTTTGCTATCGACCTTGTTCCGGAGAAAACTTATACTTGTTCCCTATTGAATTGATAAGTTAACCGCGAACCTTAAAAGCACTGATAGATCGAAGCTGGCTTAAAAGGCCATTCGGAAGTGAGCGTTTTTCTAAACTTCCTACTCAGAGGAACTTCGTTTTTTTTTTTTTTTTTTCAATTTAAGGAACAACTCTAGAAAACACTGCAGGCTCAACTTTGGCAAACGTCATACTTCTATTTTCGTACTCACTACTACTTGCAATGAGTGTGGCGTGATGCTTCCCGGAGAATGCAGCTAAAAGCTGAGTCGGAGAACGCTTTCCCACATGAATGGAGTGTCCATGAAGTTATTAGGCCTTTGAAGTGAGACGCAACGAAAAATTACCCGTTACTTGCAAGCTAAGACGACATAGTTAAACACAGCAACGTTTCCAAAATGCTGCTAACTTATGGAGATAAATAATATCTATTTTAGTTTTCTAAAAACAACGATCTCTCAGTCGCTTATGTGAAACCATTTTTAGATTAAAAGCCAAGACTTCTTTTCTAAGCTTTTCCTAAAAGCAATGAAAACTAAACGTTTTGTAACTCTTTCACATTTTAAAATTGTTTTTGAAGGTGTCAGCTGGTGGCGGAAATTTCCCCGCTCCTGTGTTCAGTGGTAAGGTTTTAACAAGTGAACAACGTCCAAGTTTACGGCACACACTTAGGGACACGGTGTAAGGACATGCTGCAGTGGCAGTGTGCCTCGTTTGACATGCCTGTTCTTGCGGAAAATTTCTGTTACGGGGACAACATTTTGTCCACGAAAGATGTTGCATGAAATCCGGCTGGTTTGAGTTCGTGCGTCTTGAAGCAGGAACAAAATGATCTCAAGTTTCAATGTCGCATCGTGGGCACTGCTCTTGCAAACTGTCCCCGCTACAACACATTTTTCTGTCTCGATCTGCTTCGTGTGCATCAGCTTATCTACTTCCCCTGCAACATACGTCCTATGTGTACATAAGCAGGGGCTTGTCCCCGCTTCACGGTGCAGCGACATGTTCCCTAGTGTGTTGCGACTTTGTGCTAAGTGCAGCTTGTCTTGCAATCTGCCGTTGCAAGTTGCACAAGACAATGCATACATGTAAAAAAAAACGAGCAAAAGGATCCAGGACAAGATGCATGCCACGATCGTTGAAGAAGTACATCTTAATTCAATTTGCCTAAGGAATGTGAGACCGGTTGTGTAAAGATTTTCATGATATAATAATTTTTAGCGTACCAAAAAAAAAACCAACAAAAAAAACACAAACAAAATGCAATAGACATTTGTAGAACAGCGCAATTTCAGTTAGAAGTTGTTATGTTACGTTAAATATCAGATACGGCTGTTATGATAGAGAACAAAACTTTACAATAGGAAGTGTATACATTGAGATTGTAAATAATTCAAGTATAAACTCGTTTTAGTTAAATAAGTTGACTAATCATGAGCTAAAGATATAAAACAACTAATTGAAATAAAGAAAAACAATACTGAAGTGGAAAGTTCTTGTACGTTGGCGGGTAGTGCAGGAATTCTCTTACAAGAAGAATAAGCATAAATAATTTAGGACATCAGAACGAATATAGACATCAGCACAAGTAGAATTTACGAGCTTGTTTCGTTAATTCATGCTATGCTTATGTCTTAGTGAGAACGCGGGTGACAAAAGAACGAGCTTAAGCACAAGGACGTTTACCAATCATAATTTACTTAGACCCAGACCTCGGCGAAAAAATCGCAAGCAATATGGCGGACATTTACACCGCCATATTGTTTAGCAATCCGGGAGGGTTGGTATGCATTTTCGTTATTTTGCGCTTGCCTATCTACTTATGTTAATGTTCTGCTGTCTTCACATGCTTGTGCTTTTGCGTTAAGCCTGGTTTTCACTAGCAACGCAAGCACAAGCGCAAACACAATAATTCTTGTTTCACCGTGAAAACGGCCTTGACGCAGGCATAAGCACAAGCGCAAGCGCAAGCACAAGGATAAAAGTTTTTCTTTTTTCTTGTGCTTGCGTTTGCGCTGCAACAAATGAAAACGAAATACCACTTAGTCATAAACAAGCACAAGGATATTCACCACACGTGGACATTTATGTTTGTGCAATGAAAACACTGGATCCAGATTACCTCGCGCCTACTGCAGTTTGGAATGTTCGGATGATTTTGCTTGTGCTTGTGTTTGCGTCGAATTTCGTTTTCACTTGGGTCATCCCTATTGCTTGCGTTTGTGCTTGCGCTTGTGCTTGCGTCGCTGGTGAAAATCAGGCTTAAGTCACACGAGAAATAAAATATGAAAAGAAAAAGGGGAAAAAAAAACGGTCCTATGCCGTGTGGGACTCGCCTAAAATGAACCTAAAATGGGGTTGATATGAGCTGCTGGCTATATCCACTGCGCCAAATCAACCCCTGTTCATTACCTTGTATAAATTGAATATTTATTGAACCGCTGGGTTATCATACTATCGCGGCAGGCTCAAGTTAGTTCAAGTGACCAATGGGATTCATTCTTTCATAATTCATTTTCCAATTCCGGTGGCTCATGGCGACTTTGATTCGATCGGAAATCGGCAATCCGGACTTCTCAATCCAAAGTGACTAATGATCCTTGAACTGAGAGCTATATCTTATCCGTATCGCGTCCGATATATGGCATCAACATTTTCACCTATCGCTTAATCGACAAAATCGTTCAATTTTGCTTACCAGAGAATCTATGTTTCAACGAAAAATAAACGTGAAAATTTTTCATACGCACTTAACGATAAAAAGTACCTTACAGTGAACGAAAACGAGATGTGAATTGAGTTGGCGCGTTTAAAATGTTGCTGTTCGTTGTTCCACTGGCTAGTCAGTGATACGCTCTGCTCTGTGGTAATTTTGAAAGTGTCACTGATGTCGCAGTATTTTGCTTTCGGCCATGGAGACATGCACTAACAAAGTAATTAGAAGTGTTATTGACCAATCAGATTGCCGCGTCTGTTACTAAAGCGTTCCCTCCGGATGACCTGGAATTTTCGTTAGCGCATGATGTCACATCAGTTGGAAATATTCCCAATTTGATCCCGAGGCAAATAAACAAACAGTTACCTGCCAAACTACCTGTAATTGTTAGATCTCCCGAACGAAAAGGAGCGAGTGGGCAGAAGAGGGTATAGTTGTAACAGACCGTACATTTGGTAAGGAAAAATGTTTACAACTTATATTGAATATGTTTCTATACTTCTTCGGAAGTTCTTAAGTATTTATCCCGAAATATATTAGCGCTTAGTAGAAACTATAGCACAGAATGATTATCTTCCATACTGACAACGAATACAATATTGTTTTTAGGCGTGAAGAAGTATTTTTACATGTCCGTTATTCTCGTAACGTAAGCGGTTGTTAAGCTTTATGGCGTCTTTCTGCTAAAGAAGTATACTGATTTGTTTGTGAAAGAAAGCCTAATTTTACCTCTAGAAGATTCTTGAAAATTTTAGATAAAAATGTATATGTCACATATTTTTCCGCCTTGACAGTCTGTCTCCATCCAACGTTTGGAAATGCTAAAAGTTGTCAGGCACTCAGAATTTAATAGACACCTATTTGAAACCATTTCATTTTCAGTATTGTAGCGAGATCTGACGGTTCTTTCAAATTCAAAATACGTTTTTTTTTTCAGTTTCATTGGGGAAATAATTACCATAACTGTTTAGCTTTTCGACGCCACTTTGGCTAAAAGATTATAAGCAGTTCGAAGCTGGATTGATAATGTAATGATACACATTCTAACATTTTGAAGGTTCTAAACAATACGACAGATTTTACGTGATCATACATGAGTTTACAAACGAAGGGGTTTTTTTTATTGCCCTGCAAAATTGCACTGTTAACCTGCAGCCTTTGAAAATTTACCCTACCGCTCAGTGTGATAGTCGGCAGTTTTGTCGTCTTTCGGGCAATCTAAAAACACAGGTGAAACAGAGGTTCTTCTTCATTTGTGACGAGAACAAAAGAAAGGTGTTGAAATTTGACTGTAACAAAGCGAAAATTACCTTTTTATCTGTAGCTACATTATTACAAAAACATTTTTAACAACTGCTCTTCGAACTTGGAAGCTTTTTTATAAAACTGTCTGGCGGGTTCTTTAATAAATTATACAATACAAAAATACCTGCTTCTCTTTTCACGCTTTGGCTCCTCACTGTTTTTCTTTTCGTTCACAGTACGTATTTTCTTATCGGTGAAATCGTAGTCTTAAATTCTCTCATACCGTCTCTAAATTCACGTGTGCAAGTTTATTGACGTGTAACTGTTCTTCGAGGAGAGACGGAGCGGAAATTCGCAATTTCCTGCATCCGCTACTTAAAATTTAAATACGTAAGCTGTTATCGCCCCAAATTTTGCGAAAACTCCACCAGCTCGGGCGTTTGACAAACTGTCAGAACACTTATCAATATTCAGGAAAAAAAGACGTTTAATATTTATAAGGGTAAGACGGAAAAACTACCCGGAGTGGAAAGCAGGTTTGCTAAATCGGGTTTCAAGAGTGTGTTAAGTTGTTAATGCTTTGTCATGGTAATATATTTGTTTTGTGTTTTTTTTGTTTGACGTTCGTACAGGGGCGGTTTAGTTTCAAAAGAATGGCGGACGAAAACGAGAACTCTGCCGCATCAGGTAAGTTTATATTCAGGTTAAAAGCTGGCAGGCGAGGGAAATTGTGTTGACAATGCGATAACTGAAGACTCGTTAAGTATAGGCATCAATATATAATGTTCGATTCGCTTTCGCAGCTGTTTCCCGATTTCGCAATGCGCACGTTACCAGTAAAAACTTTTAGAACTTTTAAAACATCGAGAGAAAACACGATTTGGTTAGTAGGCGAAAGTTTACATTTGAACCGCATAGTAGCCCTTTTAGTTTGGTCTTCGGGTAGTTAAATTGTTAAATAACACTGAGTATTGTTGTTTGTGCTAATTAGTAGCTGAAGCTCCTTCGAGTATGCGTGACATGTTTTCGAACATGAAACATATTTGCCCTTGAGCGCAAGCAACCATGGTCGAAATTCTTCTTCGCGAAACATCACACAATAAAAATTTATGTCTCATGCAACGTTACTGTTTCCGATGTTCGTCTTCACTTGAGATTTTTAGTCGTTTTTTTTAAATTATTATTATTATTTTTATTTTTGCAAAGAAATCTGTAACGCTTGAATGTTCAATCAATATAACAAAAGGATTTACTGTGTTTGTTCTGAGGAACTTAATTGTCTTGTTCACTGAATGTTTAATTTGTTGTGCACCTACATTACCGAAATTTCTTTCAAAAAATTACTTCATCTGGTGTGGAGCAAACCAGCAATAAAATGATTCATCACTCTGAAAGTAAAAGAAAGCCTCGAAAATGATCTATATCAACTACATATTTTAATTATCAGCTCTGCTAGCTTGATGTTTCACAATCGTTTGGTAGTAAAAGGTTTTTACATTGTACACACTCACACGAATTTTAGGAACAAGGGACGTCGCACTTTTAGAATACTTAATATGTCAAATAAAGTATAAGGTCTTTTAAAAGTTTTAATGAAAGAATTCGAAATACTGTTTAGAAATACCTCAAGTTCGCGTCACGCAATCCTCTGTGACTGGTGGAAGTCGTACGTGGAATAATGGAAACACAACCGAACAATAGTTGGGATTTTGTGACAAAGAGACGATGCTTCGTCATTACTTCAATATTCTTTTGCCGGATTATTTGCGAAATGAGCTTGAACATTGCTGACATTACTTTTGACATTTAGACTGGCACACGGCAAAATATATAAACTTACATTAATTAGGTGTTAATGGTGTCGGTTTTAGGCTTAAAGAGCAGTTTTACAGTCCATTAGAATTGAGTGCTTTTATTTTATCTACAAGGGAAGACAGCCTCAGAGAATAAATTTCCCATAAGATCGCAAACAAAACCTTTTGTTTTTTTGTTTTCTTAATATTTCTAATGTAAATATTGCACAAAGGCATTCAAAGTTAAATAAATAAAACGCCATCTAAGTTTGATTAAAAAATCTAGAGATTATCAGCAGGTAACTGGTATTTTAAACAAACGGACTCACAATTATGTCTTGAACTGGTGGCAAGCAAGATAGACAAGATTCCGTGTTCTATGTCACGATTTGAATTATTAAACGCGTCAAATATTTTCTTCTGCCTTCAAAGGGTGTGGCTTACATAGAGCACTGCTCTCTAAGATATACTTATTCCAGTCTCGAGGTAATGTTCCTTATGCGACTAAAAACTCGATGTTGAAATATAATCACCTGGAATTATTTAACAGAAAGAGCAAATGACATATTTCACGCCATGCAACGAGAGAAAATGCTTTAAAAGACCAGTGGCAAATCTGAACAGTGGTACCAGCTGATTTTGAGCCCAATTTTAAGACTTATCTTAAGACATGCCTTAAACCTGTTTATTATATGGCTTGTTCTTTTAGCCGATATAACGCGTGCTGCGATGGACTTATTGTAGAGCATTATTCTCCCGTAATGCCCACGGGCCAATTAGGGACTTGCAAAGCAAAAAGCCATATAATAAACAACTTATTAACCTCGTACGTTCGGTCTTACCGGGAAAATCTCAAACCTCGACATTGTCGTATTGACTTCGCTATCGCTCAGTCAATGCGGATAGGTCTCGGTGTGAGATTTTCCTGTAAAGACCTCACTCTCGGTTAATAAGTAGTTAAAACTGTTCATTTATATGTTCTTTTGTTGTCTAATCAGTATGCAGTGAAACGAAAACAAAAAAGTTATAACTTAGTACAAGTAAGAAAAAACAGTTTTATAAGATGACGTATCTCGTTTATTGAACAGACATAAACGGCGCTAGTATAGTTTAATACAACAAATGTACCAACAAAAGACGCAAATTTTACTAAAATGAAGTGAAAACTCCCAAAGGACAAACTCCTTAAATATTCACTTTTTAGTATGGTTACGTAACCTGCATATCAACGAATCTACATACCGACACACGACTATCTTGCAATAACAACGTGAAAAGTTATTTATTATGTAATTATTTATTTTGATCAGTTAATTAATATATTTATTTATCTTCACATAATTATATATGGCCCTATTATATTCTTATGATTTGTATCTTATTATTTCCCTTGAGATTTCAATAAAAATTAAAAAACATAAAAAAAAAAAAAAACATTGCTATTTTTGCTCATTTATTTCGGTAATTAAAAAAACAATGAACCAATTCAATAATGATTTTTACTATCATTTGATATTTTCCAAACATGATTTTATTAGTTCAAGACTGCTGGAAAGCAATGCAACATGGATCCAGAATGATCAAACTGGATGTAAACAGAAAAGGTCATCACAAGAAAACCTTTGTTCTTGACGCAGATATGGCAGGAATTAGATACGAACCTTCAAAGAAGAACTCAAGATGTAAGTTAATAACTTCTGGTAATTTTAGACTACAAGTAATTGTTATTTACCGTACCATTTATTCCGTAACTATTATTTGGCAAACAGCAGGAAAATTTGTGCAACGTTCACATGTAGAAAAATAGGTCTGCAATGCGCACATGTGTTAAGTCCCTGTAACTGTTAAGTGCCGTCAGAGTTGTCAATCTTTTTATGCATTGCTGACCTATTAATTGAGATTACCATAAAACGTATTTCGATAACCATGGAGAATATGTTGAAAATCCTTGGGGGAGAGATTAGATAATACAAAATGACGCCTTTCTTATCACAGAGCCTTGGACGAAGTGCTTAATTCAACAGTGGAAAAGATGATGTTCAAAGAAGTAATTCGTATTTTAGGAACAAGAAAACTGCAGAGTAAAAAGGTGTCCCAAAAAATGCCTGTACACGTTATATGGCAAAATATTAAACTTTAATTTTAAAAACATCAGCAAAAGATAGGTTGCACTCAATGAAATTATTTTCAAATTGAACCTAATAACTAAGCAGCACAACACAGTTGAGGGGGATAGTCTTATTGGAGAATATTAGAGAATAAGATATTTTCTCAACAGTGTGGCACAGAGAAGGATTGTAACTTTGAAAACAAGACATATGATTAGACTACCAGCAGTCGCTTTTTGTTCGTGAAATCCTTCATGCGATTAGAAAAGTTGAAATTATGAATATTAGAGAAAGAAGCGAGAAGGGGTTGAGGCGAAACAGGGCTCGCTTCTCGTCGCTCGATCGTTTTTCTTTTGCTTTTCGTGTATTCGCATCTCACGTTAGGAAAAGAGAGAGACTGCTAACAATTTGACACGTAGTTTGTTTGTTTGTCTTGCCTGTTTGTTTGTTTGTTTTGTTTACTGTTTTTTTTGTTCAGTCGAGATTGCCAAAATGACAGATGTATTGTCTGGGGACAGTGTGAGAGACCTTTTCCAGGGATTCTTGAAAAAGCACTCGCTAGACAGATGTATATCCATTAAATTTGGTCAAAATGGCAACGGCGCAGCTCTAAACATGGTGGCTGAGTCGAGTGAAGTGGCCGACTATTGGGTGAGAGGACTTCGGAAGCTTATAATTAATAAAGGTAAGTGTCGACAAACAAATTCTCAATTGTAGACAATTAGCCTGTTGGCAATACGGTAGGGTTTGACTCTCGACGAAAATGTACCGGACGAGCAGAAAAACGCTGAGAACTTTATGAAGCCAGAGCAAGAGAATATGCCAGAGATGAGGTCAAATAACAAAATAAATATATTACAAACAGACAGCTACAGCAACAGGTAATTAGATTGTATTCACAAAATATTCGAATTTATACGATTAAGAATGAAATGGTTCCGAGGAGCTCCTGCCTATAATGGTCTATACGCGGAGGCCCCGACCGAAAAGGGTACCTTTTTCTGGCTTCAGGTGTATAACAGGGTAGGGATTTCACAAGTTGAAGTATATGAAAGGGTACTAGGGTATGGAAATCTGTTTGTTTAGTTATTTAAAACGGCATTAAATTAAAATATTTTGAACAGGCGCACGTTATGGCTGTATCATTTCATTTATTGGGCACTACATGAAAATGACACGAAAACTTCGTTTCTGGGCGATTTGTTCATAATATGGGCCTGAAAGTATGTTATGAAAGTATTTGAAAGGGGTACCTTTTTTCAATGAAAGGTATACTGAAGGGGAAATGGGAATAAAAAAGAGTAAGGGGGCGGACCTCGGGGCGGAGCCTCCCCGTATAGAACTTTGTAGAGTAATCCCCCCACCCCGCTGGGGGGAACGGTTTGGTCCCTTCGAACGGTTCAAATCCTTGTAACGCAATACCGCTCTTAGGCAAAGGTCTTTATAGCTCTGTCATGTTCTCAGAACATGAGGTTGGGAATTAACCTTGATAGCCTTATTTAATAACCTCGAGAAGTGATAATCTCGGAACGGAAGACAAAGCTGTCAACTGCAACTGGATATAAATTCCACTGAACGTACATCACGGGTCTTGAATTAGTACACCACAGGCCGACCACTCTATGTGTTCGTGGTAAAAAATGGTTTATATGAAACGGTCTCCGGCCAAAAGTAATTTTGTAAAAAGACGCTTCAGACGGCCCAGGAAGGCGAAAAAACACCACACATGAGTCGATTAAAGTTTCATTTAACTTTATTGGGATATTCAGACCGAGATGTAATTTAGATATGCAATTTTCAAAGCTTTATTCATAACTCTCGCAGATTCTGTTTGTTTCGTATAAACAATTATTAACCACGAACACGTAGAGTGGTCTGCCTGTGAATACACAATGAAGGTCAAGTTACCAGCACTGAGTGTTGAGAGCAGATCCCACCGTTCATGGTTTGTTGGCGTTTACATTATCACTTCAAATTAGCGTATTCCCCGCTAATTCCCCAACCATGGATGGTGAGTGGAACTTCCCTCGTTTAAGTCTTGAAACTGTCCCACAGGCATCAGAGTTTAAGTGTATTTAGCACAATTCGTAAGGTCATTACTAATTTGGCTTCGCAAATCCATCGTACGACTTGTTTCATTCGAAATTTTCTAGCAAACGACAGAGAAACTCCGAAAACGTTACACAAGGAGCTACAAGACATTAAACGGTGCATAACGACGCCAAACAGCGGACAAAATCGTTTGAAATTTAACTTGAAATAATTCAGAAATTAACAGCTCGATTCCAGTCTCGTCAATGTTGGATTATAAATGCAGTGGAGCCTCGATATATATAATGAAAGGTCAAGGGCCTGGTAAAATATGTTCGCTATAACGAGGATTCGTTGTATCGGGGTTCTTTTCCATATATTTTGCTATTTAATACTCAGACGAAGAATATCGTTCGTTACACCGAGGACTTCGTTAAATCCGCTTATCGTTCACGAAAAAGGTCACGCATATTTGTCACGTTTCGGAGGTGACGTCATTTTCAAAGCCTTCGAGGCTCGGTTGAAGTACTGAAATGATCGTCTAGATTTTAAGAACTGTCGTTAAATCCTCAGTATTCAAGAGTATGAAAAGATGAAACAATCCTGCGCTGTGATTTGGCTGCCCGACCGCGCAAGACAGCGCTATACCTCTGTGTCCCGCAAGAAAACGTTTCCCGAAAACCTTTTTTTGGGGGGTGTTCTTTATCCCTTATAAAAAAAATCCTTTATTGACAATCATTGTTCGGTCAAGATGCCTGGATATCGGTGTCTTTCTTTGTTTGCGTGTTTATGGACCTCGACTCCGTTTTGCCCGTCATTATAACGCAAAAAAAAGAACTTGGCCAATTTTCAGCCATCTTGAACTCGCGCTTGGTCAATAACCCTTATATACTTTTTTAAAGTTTTCTCGACATCAAACTCTCAACAATAAGAGTCAAGTGAAAAGTGTTTTTCAGTCGGTGTTATTATGAGTTTGGTCCGTTGAAACTGTGAAACTTATTGGTCAGTTCATCGGGGATGGTATGTTGGTTCAAAAACTCGGGACCCGTCGACAGTACCCCGGAGAAATTTGAAAACAGCGTATTCCCTGTGAGAACGCAACAAATGTTTTCCGTCCACGCCACGCCGGAGAAATTTGAAAACGCAACAATCACCGGTCATTCTGGATTTGTGTTCGAGGAAAACTCGAGGAAGGCAGGGAAATCACATGATTATCCTAACTTCGACGTTTTCGAAAAGCTCCGTTTTCAAAACGTTTTTTCCGTTAGCACACGAAAACGCAAAGCGAGCGGTTTTCAATTCCTCCGGTTTGAAGAGCATTTTAGAAAAGCTTCGTTTTCGTGAGGGATTAGTGTGGACGGTAGGGCTGACCGTAGAAATAAAGCTGCCGTTTCAAATTTCTCTGGCGTAGTGTGAACGGGGCTTCGTTTAAAGTTTGACGTCGCAATATGTTTTAGTCCGTATCTCTCTATTCAATCGCGACAAATTAAGTCGCTCTTTTTGAGTTCTGTCCATCGGTTTTGTTTACGTCGTGGAGAAGTCGTCTGTAAGGTCTTGTGCCGGAAGCTGTTACATCTGTTGAGACGCGTTTCTTCTAAAAGCTTAAGATTCTAAAAATGGTTTAACAGAGTCAGTCGTGCCTTCCAAATAGTTCGCACTGAAGGATTAAGCAGATCCAGTCAATTCTATGGTTTGTAAGTTGATTATGTCAGTTTTGACATTAGCCTTTATTGTCGCTCGTTTGTGTTCGGTCAGTCTCTGGTTAAGTTTAAATTTCTGCCGGTCTCGCTGATGTAGTAGGCCTTGCAGTATGTATACAGTATTTTGGAGCGGTTTATTCGTGACTTTACGATTCTGTTCCGAAACCAAGCTTATGATCTTATCCTGACTGAGCGAAAAAGTGCAAACTTTTCAAAACTCGAGCATTCCAAAGAAGAATTAGTTAAAGGCACATTTTTTGATACTTCGATCGAAAGCAATAAAGGAGTAAAGCAATCATAATTTTAGTGTTAATTATTTTTTGTTTCCTTTGCTTTAGATAACCTCGAGAAGGAGGACAAAGAGCAGCGAGCTCAATATCTTTTTTAAGCTGTTATGTAACCTTTTCCGTAGCTTTCCAAGTGGGACCAAGCAAGGTGTTCCTAAACAATGAAATTTTTATTCCAAATGACGGCAAAATTAGCACTAAGAGAGATTTATACGCGCTACACTGAAGTGATCAAGATGCCCCGTAATAACTTGAGGAGCTACGTCACAATTTGCACATCTTGAAAAGTTTAGCCTTAATTTTGCAAGTTAGTCGATTGTAAACCTTTTTAATCTTCTCCATTCTTAACCATCCTTGTTTCCCTATGGTTTAAATATATATCTTTGGTGTTTTTCTATCTTAGTAAACCATATTTTTCAGGTTTCCTTCAATTTAAAGGTAATTTTTTACGTGGCCAAAATAACTCAAAATACCGTGAATGAGCTCCTTGAAATCATGCCTACTTGAAATTGGTTTTCTTTCGTTCAGTTCCGAGCAGAGGAGGAAACTGAATTTCTTAGTGTGATTAAACGTGCCACATTTGTTTTTAGTTACCTTTATCGCTCTATGATCTACGTTTGTTAATTTTCTTTGACAATAATTCACGTGGCTTGTGGAAGCGTTTGAGAAATTCGACAAGAATAAAGATGGCTCCTTAGGACTCAAAGAAATCCAGAGATTAGTGGAAGCTTTGAACGTGAAAATGAGTCCTGGACAAGTGAAAAAGAAATTTAAGGTGAGAGAGAGAAAATATCTATATTTCAGCTAGGTTGGTTAAATTTAAGTGTGACGTCGAGATTTACAAGTTCAGTCGTAGGCGTACGGGCATCTTCGGACTTGGGGTGGGGGGGGGGGGGGGGGGGGGGGGGGGGGCCC
>Ga0126339_10000606_pt1 | contig 20686 bp, 11 predicted proteins | sample OrbTmetagenome_2_FD_92532 | JGI IMG/M metagenome (GOLD analysis project Ga0126339, IMG submission 92532) | Coral microbial communities from Petempiche,Puerto Morelos, Mexico - Orbicella T R C metagenome | ecosystem: Host-associated > Invertebrates > Cnidaria > Coral | place: Petempiche,Puerto...
CCCACTAACCCCCATAAACCTGTGATGTTGAAGATAAAAAAAGCCTGGCATGCCCTCTCTTGGAAAGGCCTTTAAAAAAAAAAAAAAAAAAAAAAAACGGCGAGGATGAAACAACTTATTAACCCATACTGGCGATAAATTAGAAGTATAGTGTCTGTTTCCCATCAGAAAGCATTTGTTGATGTGCATCAACGAAAAATCTACAACTATTTGCCCTAAGAAAAGTCCTCATCCTCGGAAACCAGAGGACAGTTAGTTGAGGTGTGACAAAGTAAACACTGCAAGACTTAAAGCAACAAAAGTTTGCAGCGTATATTTCTTCCTGTCCCAGCTAACTGCCCCATGGTCTCCAAGGATGGAAAGTTCTCAGCCCCTTGACCCCACAAAAATAAATGTTTGGTCATTGATAGGAAATTGTCAACTACATTTCCGGATGGGTCTCTCTTCTTTCCGCCCCTATCACTCTTGTTTTCTTTCTCACTCTAGGGGGTGGGGGATGGGGGTGGGGTGGGGGTATAAAAAGGACAGACCCTTAGAATGGGGTTGGGAATATTGTGGCCATTGTTTCAGGGGGGAGTACCATAACGTACAGTACACAAACTAAGGTCAATGAACATCATGCGGCATTGGTCGAAGGCACGTCTTACCCAGCATGTTTAGAGTCCCCAAAGTGTTTGTCTTTATTGTCTGAGAAATGAACACGCAAAACAATTGGTTACTTTGTAATTCACTGATCTATATTCTTCTATTTGCTTTATTAAGAAAAGAAAACAAGGACATAAAGTACAGAGCCAAGGTGTTAATAGAGCTTCCGTCTTCTAAATCACAATTTGTCTTCCCCTTTTGGTTTAATATGACATGCATCTCTATTGTTTTGCATTCTGTTGTTTCTGTACTGCTTGTCAGACATATTAATGTGTTGTATGATTTACAATGTAACATTATGTTGTAGATATAACTTTAACTCTACTGTTTTGCATTTACTGTAAAACTGACATGTCAATACAAACAGTCTCCACTTCTGTCAAATCATGCCAGTTTTTTTTTTTTTTTTTTTAATTTTGTAAATTACCTTAATTGGTTTTTACTTATAATTAGGAGGAGATGCAGGTGATGCCAAATGATAAATCTGGTCAACTACCAAACAAGAATAAAGAGTGTCAGTAAAAATTTACAAGGACTATCATATTTAGAACAATGTGGTCTCCCTTCCAAAATTCTTTCAACATCTTCTGACCATCTTGGTATTCTAGGAGCACTTTGTGTTTAGTTGTTATATAAGCACTGTTTAGACCAAAAAATTGCAGCAAAATTACCATGATACAGATTGTGCCCCTTTGATACATTGTGTAGTTCCAGAAAATATCCATACCTTCCCCACGGAAGGGATTTTTTCCAAGACCCCCCACCGCTCTGGAAATTCCAATTAAACTTGATACATTTCTTTAAATTTTTTGGTCTTAGAGAACCCCCCATCCCCAGGAAATTCCAACCCTTCTGTGGGGGGAGTATGGATATTTTCTGGTACTGCACATTGTGGCAAATTATTTCAATTAAAAAGCCCCCCTGGGGGAAACCTGCAAGTCAATTATAATGTATCACATGCATTGCACGTATTTTGGAGACTGATATCTTTATGAACATCACGGCATATAGTATCTAGTACAATTACCTACCTTCTAACAAAAGAGGTTCCACAACATCATGATTTAAAAGGTTGAAATTTTCATGCCCAACCCTGCAAAACCAAACCACATTGTCTTACAATGTAGCATTTTAAAACCTAGAAGATTTTAACATTTAATTTATAATAAGCTGTGGCTACAAATATTGTCTAAAATGAATAACTATACAATTCCCACTTCTACAGTAGGCTGCTAGTGTAGAAATGTTCTTTCTTGACTGACTTATAATTTATTTAAGTTGTTACAATGCAGTTCTGAGAATCTGTGTTCCTATCAAGACAATCTATTTTAAATTGTAAGAGCCAGAATGGAAAACTGATCAGCCCTGTTGTTTAATGGTGATGTCCTAGTATACCATTAATTAGTATACTTGGGTGGTACGGTGGCCTCATGGTTAGTGCGCTCGTCTCTGGATCGAGTGGTCCAGGTTCGAGCCCTGGCCGGGGACACTGTGTTGTGTTCTTGGGCAAGACACATTACTCCCACAGTGCCTCTCTCCACCCAGGTGTATAAATGGGTACCGGCGAACTTAATGCTGGGGGTAACCCTGCGTGGACTAGCATCCCATCCAGGGGGGAGTAGAAATACTCCTAGTCGCTTCATGCTACAGAAACCGGGATAAGCTCCAGCCTGATGGGCCACTTGGCTCGTATGCAGACTTTACCTTTTTACCTAGTATACTACCTTAGTTTGTAAATTATAATTATGTTAAGCCTGGTTCTCATATCCCGCCGACGTACCTGCGACGTAGTCGCCGGATGCAATTGACAACGTTCAGCGATCTGTCCCAGTGGGTTCCCGGGGCATCTGCGATGGATCGCCGACGTACTCAAATTTGCATGAAATGCAAATCGAATTGCTCAAGTTGCAACAACTTTACCCGTAAATATGGATCGAATCGTCTTACTGGAGTATGTTGCGACCGCAGATGATGTTCACATAAAATATTTTCATCGCTGACGACCGCCGACAGCCGCCAGCTTGCCTGCGGTCATTGCCTGGGATAGATTATGATTCGGCGATATAAATGTTCACATACGCCGTAACGGTATCCCAGGCAGTGGGATGATGTCCCAGGTATGTCAGTGGCATATGAGAACCAGGCTTAACAAAACTCTTACCAATGTTCAATATTTCTTTTTCGTCCGGTGAAAAAATTATCTACAACTGTGACCTGTCATGACATAAAAAGATAATTTAAGTATTTGTTTCTTTAATTTTTGGACTGTGTACACATGTACATCACACATGGCTAATTACTTCATTGATTAACTTATTGGTTAAATAACAATGAACTAATTAAGACCTCCCATTATTATACAGTACAACTTGTGTGACTAATTTAAGAGCTATAACAGTTTAGATCAAATATTTAGTTGATAGTTATCTGCACCTCATGGCCTGCCATTAATAAAGCATCAACCAAGTGAGATCCTACAAATCCTGCCCCACCAGTCACCTGACAGAAAAAAACAAACAAAAATATGTGATCATTGACATCAACTATAGATGTCTATAATAGTCTGAAAGATATGAAATAAATGTATATAAGTAAAAGAAAGAACAAAAGGAGGTGATCAAATTCTTATTATGTAGGCAACTTATACCATATTCTCAAGTTTAAAAATCAATGGTATTCTTTTTTTTCTCTCTGTTATAAATACTTGCTGTTGTTATTACTGCTTTCAACCAGTTGGAAACAAAGCCTAAAAATATCAATCTAATTAAAAATAATAATATTATTTTATCCAATAATATTGTTTTATACAATTGCCCAAGATGTTCCACAGTATCAGGATTTCATTAAGAGCCAAGCCACACTGGGCAAATTGACCAGCTGTAAGGATGATTTTGCCCACCTAGTTTGACCATCTATAGGAAAGTTATTTATATTTAAAGAAGTTTAGTTCAAAAGGTTTCACTGCCTGTGAAAACCAGTTGCCCTACTGCTGAAAACATTAATGAAATCCTAACAGTAAATTGACCCCGAACAAAATGAAAAAGTCAGATCCACTTTAAATAAAAAGCAAAAGCAAACAGCAGACTTACTAAAATTCTCTTGCGATCTTTTTCGGCTAAATATTTAACTGGAGGATATTTTCGTTCCCTGTTAGTGAATAAAATAAATATGAATTAATACATTTTACTATAATACATGTATATTGTGATAATCTGGGCACCATTCATCAATAAGACATACATGTACGTACATATTGCCAAGTTTCAGAGATGCCAACCTAAATCTGGGGGATTGTCAATTCAAAAAAATCTTGTTCAAAGTAGGGCTCTGCTGATTCAGCCACAGTAATGCATCAAATTAAAAAAGTAACTTTCACAAATACACCAAACTAAAACAAGTGTGAAAAATGTAAGTTTTGAATGCTTTCCTTTGTATCCAGGAGAATTGGTGACCCGTACAAGAGACCAGAAACTCACAACAGTCTTTATCCAGGAAACTCTTAAATTAAATGATTTAACGAAGTGTAACTATAAACTCAAGGTTAACTCTGATATATGAAGGCTATACACCTTTACATTTTCATAGTTAAAATAGAAATTGTTAAGTAATTGGCTTGCATATGTAATAAAATCATAATGCAACACATATAAGCAAAATAGATTGAAACTCAACAATCATTTTAATTTGGAAAGATGAAAATTTAATTTTGATAGAAAGCTCAACCACCCCTCGATAGTCATGCATTGTTAACACAATGTATGTATCAATTTTCATAAATTAATCAACATACAAAACCCTGTTCTTTACTTAAACATATGTCTAATGCATTGTTAAATAAAATGTATTTTATTAATTTAAAAAAGGGTAATTTATTTCTAACATACTTGCTCTCTAAATTTGTAATTCTGAGGTCCAATGGTTTCAGTTTCTCATTTAATGTCTGAAATAAGGAGAGTAACAACTCAATCAGTTTCACCAACACTTAAAGCAAAGAATACTCTTTTCATTAATTAGACCTTAATTACTGCAATAAACCCCCTAGAGAAGTAACCCTCTAAAGGAGCGACCTTAAATGTGATTTGACTTGTTATTTCTCAGTGAAAATAAGAGATGGAACAATGGCCCTAGCCAGGGCAAACCCAGACCAATCGATCTGGAGTCCAGTGTAATAAATATTGGACCCCCACATCTCCCAAAATGTACGCTGTGCCATTCTTTTAAAATCACAGTTTAACCCCTATTAAATGGCCACCCTCAGGGAAAGGGATAGTGGCCGCTTAAAAGGGTTGGTTGCTTAATGGAGGTAAAAACCCCAGAAACGGTCCTCATGGGGACTTTGATTACTGGCCGCTTAATAGAGGTGGCCATTTAATAGGTGACCGCTTAATAGGGGTTCCACTGTATATATTTAATATAACAGTTAAGTATGAATGACTTGCATTATTATTTTTGCAATACGAAATAACTTCTAAGAAAGCTGGGTGAATGATCAAATAAAATACACTAATTCCTTGTTATTTTAAGTGGTACAGCATACACGTACAGCAATCTACAAAACAGTTTTGTACAGTACAGTTTGCTTAGATCCTCAAGAAAAATGAAAGAAGATAAAATAAAGACAGGATTTATTGACTATTTAATTAATGCAATTGTGCAATTTACATTTCAGTAGAAACTGTAGCATTCTAACTTACTTAAATTATAACACAGCCATTTGAGTAACATGTGTGAAATCATTGCTCGCTTACATATAAAAAAATATTTTTCTAACTTCATCTTAATTTATTCTTTTCTTACCACTATATTTAAAGTTTCTAAATCTCTTCTCAAATCATCTAGCATTCTTTGAGATATCCTGTCAGAGCAACATAGATCAGTATACAAGTTGTTTTTTGAGCAATCCGTTCAGCTCAAAATAGCCCCTCCCAGGTGTTCAGTTAGTTGGGGCACTTTGCCAAAAAATAGCAGAGTGAAAAAAGAAGAGGTGCTTTTCCACTTTTCTTTGTGTGCCATTTTTTACATTGCTACCCAAGTAATTGAACACCTGCACCTAAAACAGACTTGGGTAAAGATTATTATTTTCTTAAACAAATAGAAACATTTTCTGTGTTTCTGATAAGTTACACATGTACATGTGAAAACTCAAGGAGAAGTTTGGTTTGTGGACCACAGGCAAGAGTTGGGGAAACAAGGTGCTTTGATTCAGACTCAACTTTAGAAGAATTTCAATCTGAATTTCAATCAATTTCATACTATCAAAGCCATATGACAGTATAACTCCCTGGTGAATATTTATGTAAAGTAGGTGTAGTGTGCCTGTGCCAATGGACAAGAAAGGAAGAAAAAAACAGAAAGGGACCTGAATTGATGATTAATCACCCCTCCTCTCCCCCTCCACCACCTACTTCTAGCTTCCCTTGAGAGAAATTTACTTACATAATCTGGCAATGTTCTGGAAATCAATCAATCAAATTGTTGATTGGCTTTTAACCGTGTTTGCAGTCAGGAAATTTGGAAAACATTCAAGAAGCTACTGAGTTGGTCTTGCCTAACTCAAGCAACACTTCTTTCACGTCCTCCAAACTTTCCACCGAGCACAACTAATAAGTGTGTTAATCCTATGCCTGTAGCCAATAACATCTATCTGGAGCCTGCATTTAAATAACTTACTTAAATAACTTGGTAATCATCATTCTACTGTATGAATTGTATGGATACATTAGACTTATATCTCACAGCCGCCAGTAAAGCAACAGCGCATTTAACCCCCAAATTACGAGCACTCTCTACATAAGCCCAATGAATGATTAAGAGCCATTAAGTGTCCCTAGGATTTTTTAGTCCTCATGGACAACCAGACGACTGCAAATATGATCCCTGTAAACCCGTTAAACCTTGTCAAAAGCCAGTATTTTAAATTTATCTGTCCCTGGTTGTGAACAGCGGCTAATCAGACAATCAAGCAATTATGAGCAGAGGTTTTTATTTTTTTAAAATTTAACATTGTGAGCAGAGGTTCCCTCTTGCCTCTCACCAAGAGGAAAGAGATGGGAATCTCAATCTTGCAGGGTATATTCTAACCGGCTTTTACAAAGCAAGGAACAAACTTTGTCGACAATAGAGAGTTGGAGATTTGTTATGTGTTCCTCAATAATTTGTCCCGGTCTTATCTCCTCTCTTCTATATCCGATGATTCACCCCGAGATCACAATCTCAAATGATTCGAGCTGAGGCAACAATTAGATCAAAATTAACGTTCTTGGCGAAAAATAAGGTAACCAAATAGCCAAAATGCAATTATAATTGAATTACATTCTAGAGAATTTTTTTTAAAATAGAGTAATCAAAGCTTATAGAACTTTGTCCAAAACGATTACCCATAAAGACAAAATAAGTAAACACAAACAATTACGGTTAGACACATTTATAAGCTTATTTTTAAGCCAGCAAATGGAACATGTTCAATGTATTTTAATCGCACGCAGGATGGTCACTGTTGAGCTTTGTTAGTATGCATACCTCCCTGCATTCTGCACGACTGTTCTGTTACGATTGACTGTTGCCCAGCTTACTAGAAATCCATAAAAAAAAAACGGGTGATCATTAACCTTACTTGCAAAATTACACGTGTGACTTTCAATATCGAGTACAAACGTTTACCGTATTTGACACGATCCGTTGAATCGCTTCACTTACCAACCAAAATAGTTCCAAAAATGAATAATATGAAGATTTTGAATTTCCGGTTGAGAAGGGAAAACGCGTCAATGCCATATGCCATACTGAACTCAAGTTTCCCGCACACTTTCTTGCATGTTTTTTGAGCGACGACAGTGACGACTCGACCGTGCCATAAGAGTTCAATGAGATTACGAAAGTTATTTGTTCCCCAGGCGTTCTAGATTCCAATCGCGGAAAGGAGACTGGGCGCAGGCTTGATAATCACATGACTTTTCACGTGACTTATTTGAGAAGGAAAAAACCTGCATACCAAACGAACAAAATTTTCATGTAGGCTCGGGGTGCTTGCCGTTTGTCAGAATGACCTGGTCGGGTAATGGTAAGGGTCAGCAAACCAACCGCAAATAGTAAGGAAATTTCCCTTCTGAAAGGAAAAAGAGGACTACCTCTGTAGGTAGTCTTAAATCTCCGAACTGATGTTCTGGAAAATTACTGTTCCATTTGACTTTCAACCGAAATTTCCGGATCTTTTCCTTACCGTCCTTACCATATTTATGACCAAAATCTGCGATTTTTGCTACGCTATTTACGACCTGGCAAAAAATTTGATAGCCTATTCATGACCTTTGTAGCTGGCAGTTGCCCTAAACATAAGTTCAGGAAGGGCTTTTGTTGACGGTCGTACTGATAATGATGAAAAAGTAACTTCTTCTAAGAAACACACCCAATTCAAGACTAGAGTGCTAAACCATATCCTATTTAAGACCAAAATGGCCAAAATCGATACCCTATTTATGACCAAAATGGTTGAAAAACCTTACCCTTTGGGGCCGCACATACCTATATAGCACATACAAGGGAGTACTCCATGGAATAAGCTGCACGTAAAAGTAGTGAGAAAGACTAACCTGTGTAAGTGCACACCCCGCGGAACCTTATAACAGACCGCAGCAACATCACCAGAAGTACACGTTGATGATTTGACCTCTCGACTTACTAATTACGTAAACAACACAATAAAAAAATAAAAAATAAAAAAAAAAATGAATAGGCCCCGAGCTTAACAACATCTTTATTTTTCTTATTATAAATATGAATACTATAACATTTTTAGTTTATTTAATATAGGTATTATGTTTTAGATAAGGTGACTGTTATAATCTTGTTTTAATGAGACTGGACTAAATATAAGTATAAATATATCCCATATTATTAAATACAGGGTACACATGTTCTTTAATTCTTCGTAGTAGATCTCCAGCCAGGATTTGAGTCAGTCAGAGGATCTTGAGTCCAAATCTACCATCAGCATCCATCTTGTTGGTCCCACATTTCTTTTCTTTTCTTTTCCCTTTTAACCCTTTTTCTGGAAATTTTAGATCTGGTCAAAGCGGTCAAATCGGTTGTTTCGTTGGAGAATGCGAACTTTCACGCCCAGCTTAAGACAACAAAAACAGACAAAGCCGAAGTCAAAGAAACTGCCAAAAAAGAAATGAAAGGACCAGAAAGGTTACTGAAGTCACCCTCTTTCCCCCCGCCCCCCCCCCCCCTCCCCCTTCCTTAGGTCTGCTTGCAATTTTGCCCAAACTACAATTTAATAGTTTACGTTCCTGACTTTTTCAACCTTGTTTCAATCGCATGAACAAGAGGATCTTCCTGTTTTTGTTGTGCACTTTTTATCACGTTGCTTTTGGTCAAAATCCTTTTTCTTATATTTAGTTTCACAAGTGGAGATGAAAGTAATTGAGATACGATCTCGTGTAATTCTCGTGTAATGGCTTTCCGTCAGTTGTAAACGCAATAGCAGTATTACGTTGAGAGGTCTGGGACCTGATCCAAACCAAGAGTATGTCACTCCTGCTAAAAGAAAACCTAAATGGGAAACTACAGGAGAATAGAACGTTATGAACTCAGTTGTAGGCTTGTAACTTAATGAATTAACTGGTAAAGCGATAATTCGGCCTTCTAAGCTAAGTTATTGATTTCCACGAGTTTTTTGTTGCGGCAAAACAAAAATATACGTCAAGGACTTCGATATAACACAAACGTTCAAGCGATGAAATCTGAAAGAAATTGACTATCACGGCAAGTTTGCTTCATTTTTAGTCCTAACATTACCAGAATTATTTTGAAATATAATCACCTTCGCTCACACACAAAATGCTCCGACATACACACTAATTTTCAAGGAGTGGAATTAACTCCTAAAGTAGAGTTAAAGTTACTCCCTATATCAATCAAATGCGGAAAAGAAATCAGTTAAAATATCAAGCAATTACATTTGGAAGGACAGAGAGAAATCCTGGTTGACTTGTGCAGGCATTGTTATCCCTGTTCAAGACGAATTAGAACTCCTTGGTGTCACTCTCGACAGTAAGTTTATGTTTGAGAGCCAGATTCGTAAAATCTGTAGCAAAGTTAGTCAACAGGTGGCTGTTCTCAGTCGTTTGAAGAAAATGTTGCCTTTTGAAATGAGAATAGCTATATACCGTGCCTTCATTGCGCCACATTTTAATTATTGTTCAGAGTCGTGGCATCATTGCGGTAAAAAAAAGCTCCGATAAAATCGCAACATTTAAGAACTTGATCTCAAAGTTGGATTTTTTAAATCTCACTTTTTACTTATGTTATTACGTGACCATTTTTAGTTTTAATTGTAAATATACTTTATATAGATTTTTGTTGCTATTTCGTGGTATGTCTTTAAAGTGGCTATTTAGCTAAACGCATTTGACCATTTTAAATAGAAGAGTATTTTTTCCCTAAGGTAGAGTTATTTGGAGGAGCTAGAATAACTCCAAAAGAGAGTTAGTTTAACTCAACATTGGAGTTATTTACTAGTCGTGGAGTCAATCTAACTCTGCTTATTTTTTGTGGAGTTATTTTAACTCTAAATAAGAGTTAAAATAACTCTTACTGGAAGTTAAATTTCAAGAAGGGGTTATTTCAACTTTCTACAGGGAGTTAATGTAATATAACTCGCTTTTGGAGTTACCTGGTAGGGATCATTTAAACTATGGCTGGAGAGTTAGAATAGCTCTGAATTAGGGGATTACTCCCTGAATTGTGATGTGTAGGGCATTTATAAGATTAAGAAATTAGAATTGCCAACACACAACGACATAATTCAGAGTCTGTCAGAGTTTTTCTTTTTGACATATCAACCCTGTACGTGTGTAGCTTGGGTCTTGCTAATGAAAGCCATGCTTAAACTGAGGTATTCATTTAACTGCTACTTTTAAGAAACACATGAGGTGGATAAAAAGGATCATTCGAGTCTGCATATGGCTCCTTCCTGGCTGGATCTGTACATTTGTAACATGACATAGGGAACGCCTGCCACCATTCGACTCCAGGGCATCCCTCTTTACACATCTCTTTACATTGCTCAGCAGTTATTCCGTTACCAAGCTTGACTCGTCCTGCAACTGTACACCACTGAGATGTGTAGTGAAGCCATTCCACTCCAGGAGTTGGAGCTAAGAAAGGAACTTTAAACAAACGTAATAAAGATGTATATGACAATCCTGTTCTGCTCCCCGTTTAAGCAACAAGATTATAAGAGGATACTAACATTTAAGATCTAGAAAACATTTTGCGTGTTTTTATGAAGTTTTATGTAATTATATACACGAGAGGAACCTTGGGAAAACGAGAATCGAGGCGGACCACGAACTACAAGTGAATGGTTCCAGAGCTTTGAAGAGTTTCTCCCAAGCTTTCACGAATCACGATCGAGTGTTCCTTTTTAACAATTAGATTATGAGCTCGAGATTTCTGTTGCGCAATAGTTGACGAGGGAGCAGCCCAAGTCGACTGTCGCGCATAGAAATCGAGAACGAATAATCTAATTGTTCTAGTATAAATCAACTGGTCGTTCAAAACTTTATCTGAATCCTCTTTACAGACACTTCGAAAACGCAAAGAAGCAGCCGTCATTTTGTTAACAAACGCTCTTAGCTACGCTACTCACTATCTGCAACAGAATAGATAGTAGGTAGGGTAGCACGCTAGTAGATTAATACTGAATTACGATAAAAAGACGGAGAAAATGTTTTACATGTCTTTAATATCCTTTTGAGAAAACCAAAAAAAAAAAGGCCATCAGAAAGTTTGAAACTGGTTGTTTTAGTTAGAGATAAGAGACCAATGGATAACAAGTCAATATTTTTGGGAAGGCTTCACAGTTTAGCATTTTCAGGTGTTTACCTGAAGATTTTCACGTCAACGCCCCAAAAAGTTTCAAATGTAATGAAAATTAACTGATATCTCGTCTTACACAGTACGTAAATTCAAATCAAACTGTTAACTTCAAACTTGAGTTTTTTTTTTCTGTAATGATACTATGATACTGACCTGTAGGAGAGTTTATCTCTTGCAATACGTGGCGGGCCATTTCTACCTGAAAATGTTATTTACCTTTCTTTAAAAACTACTTATGAGAAACTGTTCTTCAGTCCGGCCAGTATTTGTTCTGCGGGACTCGAGCCCAAAATCCATTAATTATAGCAATAAGATTAACTTACAAAATTTAGGGAAAAAAACTATCGGAGTGGAAATGAATAGTTTCTATATTCATTTGGGCAGAATCAGGAATATGACTAACTTCCATTTTGTGTTAATTATCTTTTTTGCGTTAAAGCAAACATAACTGAGAAAGCTGTCAGAATTAACTCTGGGAAAATGTCAATTCAGTAGTTCACGGCAATTAAATTGCAGCTGATCAAATGTGAAATGGCTTAGGTTTTTATTTTTGCCTTCATTTCAATAGTTAGTTTGATAGAACTGGCTCTGTTTTGACAGAACCAAGCAAACGACACCATTAAAGTGTGTCAGTATTCTTTTTCTCTTCTTCTAACAGAACTTAGCCATCCTTGATCCTTTATGGTTTATCATTATGTCTTTGGTGTTCTTCTATCTTATTAAACTGTTATTTTCAGGTTTCCAACCATTTAAAGGTAATTTTGTATGTGGCCAAAATAACTCAAAATACCGTGACTGAGCCCCTTTAAAAGCACTGGTGTCTTTTAAAAGCTTCAGCGTCAGAGAAATTCATGTCTTTTAATAGGTCGGGGCTAGTTGATTTTGCAGTCGGCTAGTGGATTCTTGGGAAATATTTGGAGGAAATTCAAATCATAGACTGAGTACCTTAGGAGATGAAGTTTTGGGGGGCTAGTGAGAAGGTTCTAAAACTAATACATTACAGTGGAAGCTTGGGTCGGCGGGGTCTAGAATGGACATCCGAAGATAATTATATATAATAGTTAAACTTAAAAAACGTAAATGAATTGTTACCTTTGTAAGCAAATAATATCCTCTTGCGGTTATCACGGCCGCTCCATGCAAAACATCTTCCAAATGTTCTTTGAAAAGCTCACACTCGTTATTTTCAGAATTGTAGTTTACCGCGTTACAGTTTGATTCAGCGCCACAAGCTCGAGCGCATAACATTAGGTCTTTTGCAAATGTATTCTGAACAACGGTGCTTCTTGTGTACAGTGCACGATTTTCATAAACGGAAAAATAGAAACTTACATCTTCAGGACGAACGCCCCCGAATAACTGCAAGAACAACATAATTATAAACAACCAGATGATGCCTTTCATTGCCAATAATTTAGGGGAAGAAAGCAAATCAGACTGAAACTCCTCGAGAAAATCGTCTCATCGTTGTCAGAAACTGGATATACATGTTTGAATCTTGGAAACAAAGAGATAGGCGATGATGTTGGCCAATAAAGCAGGTGTTAGTTATTATTTAGCGACCAATTAGCAATACTCAAACAGCCTTGTTTTTTGTATACCAATTGTCTTTGTGAAATACGAAAGAAAGATACAGAAATGATATATTAGTTTGCGCAGTGTGCTTGTCTAGGCTCTTGAATCTGAGGATAACATTTGCCCATGATTACCAGGTTTTTGAAACGTCAGTGACCTCTGAACAACAGTTCTTTTCAGAACTATATCCGCCTGAACGATCACACTAAACATCATACTGTTACTCCTGGGTTAAAATCATGTATTACAGTGTTGTCGAAATTAATTTATGGAAAAGAAATTGAAAGATAATACTCTAAAATCTTCGAAATTCAATCCCCTTAAAATGACTGATGGACTCTGTTAATAAAATTATCAGGTTCAGTTCACTATGAAAGTTAATCTTAACAGTCTGTTCAAGTTTACAATTAACCCTTAAGTCAATCGTACCTATCTCAAAATTTCTACGAACTGTGAAAGCATACCAGTGAATCTAAATTCTGTCCCCTCCCTTTTTTTTCTACGGCTAGAAGTAATTCTTCCTTATATCTGATCAAGGCACATCCGAGGCAGCTGATTTTAACAGCTTTACAAAACTTGATAACTGGGCGGCAATTGAAGATGAAACACTGATTTCAAATGTTCTGTAATAGACGTATCGTCATCAGGTTCTGTAATGAAAATATTCTGCACTTTGTAAGTATTTTTAGAGGACTTTAATAAATGTTTTACCCTTAAGAATTAACCACTGCTTAAGCTTTTAACTATGCATATTTTGTGAGAGTAATGTGACATATCAGTGGCAATTGGCAGTCACTGCCTATGAAAACTGTCTTTGAAAAATGAGAGGATACAGGTTCCCTTCATCTCTTAGCTTCCGTGTGAAAGTAAAAAATACTCCGCGTGTATTTATATAACAACTATCGGGGCATTTAACTTTTCCGAAATGTTGGGCGAGGAATTTTAAAAATCTGCAATAAAAACTGGGTCTGCTCCACCAAAAAAACTGTTACATAAAATGCATATTTGTAAATTGGTGTTTATTTCATTTTTTCATACTACCCGGAACTTAATTAAATGTTTGTTTTATTATAAATGCTATTTTCAATTGCAGATGGAAATTGAAATATTTACCTAAAGTCAGGATTCCTCGACAGGGTTCTAAAACGCTCTAATGCTAGCCATCTGAACCAGGTCGATGCGATAGTTCGCATAGTTTCTCCATACGGAAATTCTGGATTCTTTATTGAATACTGACAGATCAATGATGTTTGCTTCATATATATAGGTCTATAAAGGCTTTTCTTCCCTCTGTGATTTTTTCTTTCTTTACCCCGGGCCCCTCCCCCAGATCAGCCACTGGTGTAAATGGAGAATCTCAGTCTGATAGGTTCTAAAGATCCAGGTTCTTATAGGCGGGTTTTTACTCTATACTAAATTATACGTAAACCTTAAAAGACGCAAAATGTGCAGCGATAAAGTCGATTTCGATGAAGCTTCGCTTCCGACTAGTGATTCAGTTAGCTATTACTCTTGAGAAACACATGAGGTGGATAAGCCAGATCATTAGTGTTGAGATACATTGTCTTTTTTGATGGATCTGTACACTTATAACAGAAACTATTATACTTTTCCCACCATTCGACTCCAAGACATCCCTCTTTACACATCTCTTTACATTCATCTGCTGTTTTCCCTTTGCCAATCTTGACTCGTCCTGCACCTGTACACCATTGAGGCGTGTAATGAAGCCATTTGACCAAACGGTTTGGAGCTAAAATGATACAAACATAATTATGACAGAATGTCAACATGTATAGATTCAATGCTCTGTATTTGATTACTGCAAGTCAGCCCTGTGGAGCAGTTACAGAACAAACTATCAAAATTGTTACTGGGGCTCTCGTTATAGTTTAAAAGGGCTCAGTCACGGTATTTTGAGTTATTTTGGCCACATACAAAATTACCTTTAAATGGTAGGAAACCTGAGAATAACAGTTTAATAAGATAGATAAATCCCAAAGAGATAATGGTAAACCATACAGGAGCAAGGATGGAGAAGATTAACACGGATTACAAACGACGAATTTGGAAAATCGAGGCTAAACTTTTCCGTCAATATGCGCAAACCGTTACTGAGCTCCTTTAATGTTAACTATGTCAAATATTGCTCCATTTTTGTACCCAAACTAGACAATTTTGGGTTGACACAACTATTGCTGCTGGTTGACCTACCTCCCTCTTTTTTCAACCCAAAAAGAGAGTTTTGACAATCGACATTTAAAAGTAATATATTACAAAACTCTATTATCATTCTAACGTACCAAATACAATAACGTACGAACTGATACTAAGCCGCAGAACTTTGCTTCACAAAGCTTAATCATTAATCGTTAATCGTTGATTTTACTATTATTGCATTATTACTACAATCATTGTTACTATCATTTATGGATCTTTCACTCAGAATATCTCGTTTCAACCATTTCAAACATTTAGTTTATGTACCATTTTGTATGTATGTTAATGTACCATTTTGTATGCATGTTTATGTACCATTTTGTTTTGTCTTAATTGTACGATACTTACGTGTTGGGTCCTTTTCCTCTTGTGGAAATCTAATCATTTCGCCGGCAACCTGAAAATATTTTCGATGAAGTGATGAAAAAGAACTAATCGTTTCTCTCTCGGAAAAAACAGAAGCGACAAGGAAAACAAATATTCGAAAATAGTCAGGTGCTGGACTGAAAACCTTCCAGTCTGTAAAGCGACGCGTGTGATTTTCAGGAATGGATAATACTCTTCACATATTGAAATACCTAAAACGAACTTGGCTTGTTTTGTCGCTTTGATGTTAATTAAGTAAAGCGCTAGATGAACATTCAGTTATAAAGATACAAGATGTGTAAAGATTTTGGACTAAGACCTTTATGGAATCCATAATTTTTAGAAAAGCAGAAATTTAACTCAAAAGAAAAAAAATTGGAAAAAAAAATAACCTCGAACTATAAGTTATCATAGAAATGCTAAGTTTTCAAACCCGCGTCGCCTAAAAAGTATTTGATAGACTGGGCTCTAATTTCTTGGAGCAAGTTAGTCCATTTACGCCCTTTGAACATCCAGTGCTTACATGTTTTTACCTTCATCAGAACCTGAAGCGCTTATGCTAATGAGACAAATATTGCAAACAAAGATTCCTGCTTAAAGCAAACATAACCAATAACCGCGTTAGAATTAAAGCTTGGAAATGGACAAAGTTAACAATTCGCGACAATTCATTTGCAGGTGATCAAATATGAACTGACTTCCTGTCAATTTATTGGCTGCCATGCGTGCAGAAAAAAAAGCTTAAATCACCGTCTACACATTTGATCATATCCCGGGAAACAGTCCATTATTAAAACCATTTATCGCAGATTTGAATAACGTCTCAGTCAACCTTAAACCAGAGGTATCAGTATGGTTGCCGATAGAGTTGCTATTTGATTTGATAAACACAATCGGATCACTTAACGGATAATTTTTTTATGAGGACTGCACTTCAGAGGTTACAATTATCTTACGTAAAGGCACAGACGACTGAAAAATTTACAGTTAAGTCATCTTTCAAATGAAAACCAAAAAAAGTACCACACAACCCACCACAGGTGATTAGAAATGTCATGGTTTGAATAAAAAATACAAACCGAAAACGATGACCTGCATGTGCTGGAAGACTGATATTGTAAATAACAATCATCATTTGTAGGAGAACACCTGGTATTTAAGCACAATTACTAAGATGCTGAAATAAGAAATACACCTTGGAAATAATAAAGTAAATGAGCTAAAGATGAGTTTGTTCAAAAATATTAAACACTTTTTCGTTCATTTTCCTAATATGGAACACGGAAATAAAGCCAGTATATTGGTAATTGTCTAGAGTAAAGCAGTTTGTCAGAAAGATGTTCTATTGATATCAGCTCGGTGTGGTACTAAAATGACTCCGGTAGATAGATATAAATCGCCTCCTGACAGCTTAAGTAAATGTTCGGTAACCTAATAAGCTCTTGAAAGACCTACACTGAAGATCTATCAGCCGACAGAATTATCAACAAGAATAGATAACCCTCTTGCCCTTTCAGAAACTTAGGGATGTTTTTGAAACAGCAATTCAACTGTGTTTCAACCTTATTTATTGAAACTTAATAAATCATACCAAGCCCCTTTCAGAACGAACTCTGATAAGTAATAATTACTAAAAAACTGAATGCATGACATTATATTTAGTTTCTTAGCGTGTTCAAAATTTCAAGCGGATATCCAGCCTTTGTAGTTTTAAATTCGCTTCAGCGTATTCGTACATTGTACACACAGGTACATATCTCCGTGAAGCTTTATAACTCTTTTTTTGTTTAGTGTGTAACTTAAGAGTTCTGAGATATAGTTTATAATCAGCAAGCTCAGTCATAGATTTCAATTTAAAGAAACGTGAAAAATCCCTACCTTTGTAATCAAATGGTATCCTCTTGCGGTCGTCATGGCCGCTTCAGGCGATATTTGCTCTTTAAAAAGCTCACATTTGTTCTCTCTAGACTTATAGTTTGCCGTGTTACAGTTCGATTCAACGCCACACGCCCGTGCACACGACATGACATCTTTCACATTTGTGCTCCTCTTAAAGGTAATTCTTGTGTTCAGGGCTCGATTTTCATAAACGGAAAAGAAGGAACTCATGCTCTCAGATCGAATGTTCCCAAACAGTAGCATAAACAAAAATAAAAGTACGATGTCATTCATTGCCAGCCTGTCCGCAAGATAACTGTTTGGCTCCTGGAAATGTGTAAAAGTGTAACGACAGCGTCCTACACAGAGAATTATCTCAATTTCTCCAAAAAATGGAATTGACTGAACACAAAAAAGATGATTAAAGATACTGTTGACGGATAAGACAGGTGTTTGTTATTACTTAGCGGCGATACATTAGCACAACTCAAACAACAGAGTTTGACACAAAATGGCGCACTTCATGTACGTGCAAAAAAAGTAGAAGAAATATAAAATGAGGGTCTTCAACGTTAAACAAGCAAAACATTTAGACGTGAGGCGTAAAAATTGGAAAATTTTAATCGTTAGCCGTAAAAAATATTAACCGCAAAAATAATTTAGCCTTGAAAGCGAGGTCTCAAATCTCTTGTCAAGACTTTTTTTGTGTACTTTTTTTGTGTACTGTCTATAATTCTTATGATAATACCTTTTCCATCCCGGAATGGTCAAAAGACCTTAAATGTGTTTTATAGTTATCAAAATAACTTTTTAACTTTTTTAAACAATGGAATCTTTTTTAATTTTTATAACAATGGTAGTTGATTTGTAGGATTTCTGTTAACCGTAAAAAAGCTAAAATATTAACCGTTAGCCGTAAAAGCCACCACCCCATTGAGGTCCTCAGAAATGAGATAGAAAAATAACATTTACGAAATCTTATAAAATTTTGGAAAATCGATTCGCTTTGTGATGACTACTGATCAATTAACTGATTGACTTAAATGAGATTATTTTCAGAGTCCCAGCGTTGTAGGAACTCCCAGTACCTGCTGGAGTTTACTTTAGTGTCAGCGTGTTTTAAAATATTCCCTTCGTGTATATACATTTACCATAATTAACACCTTCATACACCTTTGTGAACGCACAAACACCTTCATTTTCCTTTATACATCTTACCTGGCTGCGGAGCAACCATGCATCCTTCTTCTGGTTTTGATCGCTCAGTATCAAATTGATCCGCAAGGTCCTTCAGAAAACCTTCATGGCTTATAATTTCGTCTAGAAAGTTTGTGACTCTGCCGGAGTGCCAAAGAGAAGGTCATGGAAAAATAGAAATACAAACCAGAAACCTTTTTTGTAATTACTTTTATTTTCTAAGACATTTCGCTGACAATATGATACAATTACTAACTTACTACAACTAATTTACAATATATTACATACAATGAAATACTACAATGCATTACTTGCAAAGTTATAATACACATACAATAAACTACTAACATTACATACAATAATCTAATTACTGTATACATGCATTACTCGGAGTCACTGTACATTACCTGCACCATGCTACTTACAGTACAATGCTAAGAATAAACTAAGTATTACAAGAAACTAATTACAATATTATTCTTTCACCTCACTACATCAGATTGAAAGTACCATTTAGGGATTTAACAATACGGTCGATTAGTCAGAACATATGAGAAGCTGCTAAAAAAACATATAAAGATATATTGTTTATTTACTTATTTGTATTTTTTGTTGTTGTCATTATTCCACCACCACTTTTTTATCTGGCAAATTGGAATTAAATTCTGTAAATCATTTTAATCCGAGCAATAAAACCCTAAACCGTAGGTAGGAAATTTTGACACTTTTTAGAGTAAGTGTAATATTTGCCAAATAATAAGATATGGTTTATGACAGTAAAATTGTCTTTTATGCCAGCTTCCTAAAAATTATGTCCGGCTTCTTCAATGTTTCAATATAAATACGTAGTCTGTAAGCCAGGATAAGACATGTTTAAAGAATGCAGAGGATTTCTTACAGGAAAAGAATAAATGCTAAATGGATCATTTGCATGTTATTTGCATAATGTGATTGTCCACTACAGTGGAAATATTATCACGAGTTAAAAAGGATGAGGAGCAATGCCAAGGAGCATTTCAGGCCAGTAACTGTACTGTTATGGGTGAATAAAGTGTTTGATATTATTGGGTAACCAAGTAACATCAAAATAGGATGATCGCCTCCGTAATGGCTTCACAGCTTATCAAAAGCAAAGCTGCTGTGAAACGATTTTAACCGGCCTTGTGGAAGATAAGAAATTGGCTAAGGACAATCATCTGTCAGTGGGAATATTATCAACAGACATATTGGACACAAATTAGGATATGGTAACCAGCTACCGGGAACTTTACATGGATGTATTCCTGAAAAAACGCGTGGGCTATCTACGTGACAAAAATGCACATCACTGGATCGGCAGTTTCTACACCCTCTAGGCCTGGATTTCAGAATACGGGAGTGATCAAAAACCAGCTTGAAAAAGATTAACTTAGGAATAATGTCCACATAGCGGAGTAACCCTTTACCCTTCAACATCTTAACAGGAACAATTACAAGGTAAATCGGTTGATGTTCAATCAAAAGGAGAACAATAGGCGAACAGACTGCGAAGCGGTAACAAAGAAAGGGAAGCGGTGTTTTCATTTACTCTATCCTCCACCGATAACCGTTTTCGTCTTCAGCAACAAGATAAGCCGCTTTCACCACAAGCACCATATATAGACAAAAAATGTTTATTTGTCGGAATAAACAGTGAAGTCAGCAGTCAAGTTATTTCGTTCCGCGGACAAGAACCCCGCTGTTTGGGCAGCAGTGCAAGTACGAATCGACGAACTCGCCGAAGATTCAGAGGAAGAGAAAAAGCTCTGATCAGCCGAAGTGCGAACGCTAGCTAAGATCCGGGAGAAAAAGCGGAAAAATGCGTCTAGCTGGCCAACTCTACAGCTACCCGCTCTACATCCAGTGAAGCTCCATCCACTCATGGCCTGTCCACTGGCAATTA
>Ga0126339_10000608_pt1 | contig 20671 bp, 13 predicted proteins | sample OrbTmetagenome_2_FD_92532 | JGI IMG/M metagenome (GOLD analysis project Ga0126339, IMG submission 92532) | Coral microbial communities from Petempiche,Puerto Morelos, Mexico - Orbicella T R C metagenome | ecosystem: Host-associated > Invertebrates > Cnidaria > Coral | place: Petempiche,Puerto...
ACACAGTACTCGTCAGTCAGGAGAACAAATGGCACTTTCGGTTCAAGTCTCCACTCCGAGTAATGGCTGAGCCTGCGGTTTCCAGCGGAAGTGTTACTTATTAGAAACGTGTTTTAAAAGACAAGCTCCTCTTGGCACGTTTTACATGTAGTTGAACCATAGTTGATAGAGGGAATGGTTATGAAACCAGGCAAAGTTCTTTGTTGCATGCTTTTGTTGGCTATTTCGAGGTTTAACCTTCAAAAAACCTGGCAAAATACAAAAGGTGGTTATGTTTGCTCATACAACTAAGCAATAGAAGCATTGCGATTACGTAATTTATGCATAGTCAGTAAGTAGAAAGCCAAAGATGTGCAAAGTCAAGGACCTTCCAACATAAATCTTAGCCTGTTTGTTTGCTTCTTTGGTGTTTACCGGGCTTCTTAACCAAATTTCCGTCTATTAACTATGTTTGAACGAAACAAAAAAAAAACTAATTAAACATGTTTCTTCGGCTAGTCTGGCTGGATATTATGAGAAAAGGAAAAAAACAAAAAACATTTGCCTAAAAGATAGTTAAAATAAATAAAAGATGAGATGATGGGGAGCGGGCTTCGAAAAGAAACGAAAACAGTGAGGATTTGATACAAAATGTAAGCAGTTTAAAAAACGTAAAGTAAACGTCGAAAGAGTTTTTGACTACAAGTTGACCGTAACCTGTTTGTAACAATATTACACGTCTCCTAGGTGTTTTTTCACTATGTTCGTAATCATAAAGCCCAAATTAATACCTTTTTTTTAAAACAAAGATATTGAATAGGACTAAGATTCTACGGAAAAGAATCCTAATCCAAAATGTGGCTACACGGTACGTTAGATTCTCCTACATATAATTTCCCCTATTTTGTTTTGCTCTAGCACCAGAAATTAAGTAAAGATTCATAGTAAAAAAAGTGAATGCTTATCTCTTGTGTTTTCATTGTATTCGTAATCATAAAGCTCAAGTTCATTATTTTTCATCAGAGATATTGATTGAGGAGATGAATCCCAATCCGCTGGATACGGCTATAACGTAGATTTACTTTCTCCGACATCTAATTTCTTCAATTTGTTTTAATCAAGCTCCTGAAATTAAGTAAAAATTCGTAGTGAAACAGTAGCATCCACTAGAAATATTATTCATTTGTGTCTTTTTATCACAAAATAGATTATAAATGAAAAAAAAAAAAAGATAAATTCCTACAGAATTTGTCAAACGGAAGGTCAAAAAAAATTGCAAAAGGTAAATTTAGGGAATTTTTCAAAGTTGATATTTTGAGCCATAACCTAACTTCGATCTTCGATGCAAATCAAAACTTTAAAGGGGCTACGTCCTCGATTCTGCGACAGGAATCCTTATCCAAGATATAGCTATAACGTTGTTTTAGATTCTCCTACATATAATTTCCACTTTGTGTGTGTGTGTGTGTGTGTGTGTTTTTTTTTTTGGTTTCAAGGACCAGAAATAAAGTAAAAATTTGTGGTAAAAAAGTGGCATCCGATGAGAATATTATTCATTTCTTTCAATTTTTATTACGAAACAGTTTATAAATGAAGAAAAATAAGATTAATTCCTACAGAATTTATTGATTTGCAACGGGACGTGAAAAAGAAAAATGAAAAAGCTAAATTGATACAGCAGGAAATGAATTCAGGTTTAGGCTGATGGCGGAAGGCCTAGGCTAACGCACAAAACAATTAACACTCACAAGGCACGTCTCTGTTAATTCCAGTTATCTCGTGTTTTCTACGTAGGAGTTTGTGAAATCTGACGCTAAAGCAATAATCCTTGCACGTACATCTCTTTTGCTGGCGTAAATAGCTATTTACTTGAAAAGAAAGATTTAGTTTCAAATGAAATGAGCACAGATGCAGCTTCATATCCAACGTCAGTCTTATAACACCGATTCTCACACCGATTCCACACGACACAACGTAATGTTCCAATATTAAATATTGTTTAAGAAATTATGCTTTTCGTACGTGCATTTCCATTTTCTCTAACTACAGCTGAAGACCAGTAAAAAAACCCGGATTTTGTTTTCATTCGTGTGCAAATGTTGATTACAAAACTGAATATAATGAGCTTGAATGTTGCATAACCAGTATTTAATAAAAATTCAAGCACGCTTATTAGTTATGTTGTGTAACATTTCGGTAAAACAGTCTTAATGTTAGTAGAAAACTCGACATGTAGTTAGCAACAAAGGACCCTTACAGCACTGCACCTGGCAATGCCAATGACGTATTTTTGTGATATTAGTAACATAAAAGAAAACACCATGTTTATGAAATATAAAATGGAGACTGTTTTCCTTCCTGGTTTTACCGGTAGAGTTTTATTTTTTCCCTCAAGCTGAACTTCGAAAACCGAGTTCTGAACGCGAAAACTGTGTGCTCTTAACTTGAATACGACGAGAGAGAGGGGAAGAACGACACTGAGAAAGTTTAGTGGAGTTTCAATGGTTCATTTTGTTTTCTTTTACGATCTTTGAACCCTGAAAGGAAATATTGTTCATCGATGATTTTTTGTTTGTCTGATATCCGTTAGTTTTCCTGTTGTCATCAAAAACAGTGGTAACTCCTAGTTTTTTTTCTTTATTTGGTCTAATATCCGTTAGTTTTACCATTTTAATTAAAAACAGAAACAACGCCTATGGGCAGTCATTGGGTAAGGCGTTGGTTACCTTTAAACTCTAAGCTCTAACATGTGTTTAATTAAGTCAGTTCCTGAAAGTTCTCGAAAGTTCAAAACCAATTTAACTGAACAGCTGCAAAAAAGAAAAACACGATTTTACTGTCCTATTTTTGCTTAAAAAAAAGTCGCAAATATTATGCTGCTATATGCAAGCTATGTAGCGCAAAGTAAAGGAAAAAGAGAAATGCTTGAGATAGAAAGGCTTCGAAATAATACTGCTTTGGTTGTAGAAGAAACCGGATAATGAAACAGACCCTGAGAAGTTAGCAGACCCTGAGAAACGACTGAGTGGGCTTAAATGCCAATCAAAATAATCAGAGGGGATTGTATTGGCTAAACATCAGAAGAAAGTGTCTCTCTTTTGTCAATTTGTTTTCAAATCGGTAGACACTTCAACACAATGTTTAAATCATAGTTTTGCAGTTGATTCTGTCATTGTACCCTTGCCAGTGAGCCGGTCACACGAACTCTGGAAGAAGTTGTCCACAAAGGAAAAATACCCCAAGGAGAAAAGGAAGGTAGGCTTAAGTAGTAGGCATGAGTCAGTTCTATCGATTGAAACTTCTCTGAGCGGCGTAAAAACGTTATCGATCTCCGAGTTGCGTTGTTCTAAGATGTTCTGAGCATATCGCTTTTTAGGTGGCAGGCGAACTTTACAGTTGCGTAACTCCGCTCGAATTTGCTCCATCTCAGGTCTTTTTTGACCGATCAGTTCAGTTTAAAGAGATTTCTAGCTTTTATTAGTAGCAGAAAACAATGATGATTGTGTCAACCAATTAATACAAATTGCAACTCTACTTCTTTCTGAATTTGTTAGCAAGTAAAGCTACCATTACTAGTTGAGATTATATACAAGAAGAAACTAAATTATGTAGCTACATAAAAACTAGTAACATGCATGACAAATTACAATTATTTCGAAATGAACTAAGACCAGTTAGGAAAATCCTATTTTTCCATCGCAATCGAGCGACCATACATTACCAACCGTTCTAAACCTAAACCTCTCAAAGGAAAGAAATGTTGAAATAAGTACAATTTTATGTCTTAATATCAAAACAATTGTGATAAAACAAAACAAATGGACAGCTGGTTCTCACTTTTCCCTGAAAACCATTTAGGATATTCCCCGGCTTGATTTTCCGTACTAATAAAACAAATGAAAATTATTTAAGCAATAGACCACTCTTTCTATGGGTTTACCGGCGCAGTAAACCACGCGGGATGTTGGGAAAACACGAGAAAAACTTGTAAATCACGAGCCGTTAGGGGAGTGATTTACAAGCTTTTCGAGTGTTCTCCCAACATCCCAAGTGGGTTATTACGCCGGCAAACCCATAGAAAGAGTGGTCTATCGCTTTTATGAAATAACTATAGAAAACGTCTGTCAATGTACTTTTGTGATCAAGTTGTTTATTCTCATCAAATTCATGACATAACGCGACAAAGCAATCACAGCGACTGAAAGAATAAAAGCACAGACACGAAATCCGCAGAGCAAAGCGACGAAACATTTCACGCTAAGAAAGTTTTAAGAAAGGAAAGGGAACGGTTATCGGTGAAAGGCAAAAAGTGTATTAATTAACTCAAAAGTATTCTGACGGGTAAATGCAGGGATTCGTAGGTGGAATCGGTCATCACGAAAGTAAAAGACTGTACGAAAATTGTGCAAGTAGTCCAAACTTCACAGTGTGCTTGGAGAAGTGATTCAACGCAGTGTTAAACGATAGCTTCCAAAGTTTTGCGAATGGAATAGAGGTTAGTTACAGAAACGCTGCTTCCGAAATTTAGTCAGAATTTATTTACTTATGCTGAAATGCTGAAGGCCTTGAAGTCCGTTTTTCTCTGTATTTTGTTAAATAAAAACTATTGCGTGAAAGCTAAGCTTGTTCAGAATGTCTGATAGAAAGAAATCCTTTTCCTGCTTTTTGACAGTCAAGCCCACTGAGCTGACTTCGTCCACCACAGACACTGGAAAGCACCACAAAAAGGGTTTAAAACCTCTTTAATTTTAATCTCAAACGTAACCGGAGGCGGCATAACATTTTTGCCGTGTAAAAAAATAAATAAATAAATAAAGCTTTATATGACGATCAACTTCTGGTCCTTTTTTTCCTTGCAAATTCTCATGTATATGTTGAACGAAAAGATATTCGAGTTATTGATATCTCAACCAGTGAAAAGCAAAACTGTTTATTACATTTGTTATCGCTAGAGTTCCGAGTTGTCTAGTTCCCGCGTAGAGCTGCCATAGATCGGGAACCGTGGTTTACCGGTACAATAGAACATAGGTTTAGCAACTCTATTGAGCAATCAGAACGTGCGTAGTATCTCAGTTATTTTATAATTGGTTTTAGCTTACGCTAAAAGAAATATTCCATTCTGCAAGAAAAGTTTACCCGAAAGCCATATAATTAATCCTTAAAGTTTATTGACCAAGCTTATTCGGTCAAGATGGTTGGAGTTTGGCCTCGTTCTTTTTTTGTGAGTTTATGGACCTCGACTCCATCTCGGTCCATCTAATTAACAGGCAAAAAAAAAAGAACTTAGCCGATATATATCCAGATGACTTCACATGATGTCAGTAGATACCACAAAATGATAACAGAAAGTACGTCCTAATGCTTAACTTGGAATGGTACCCTAAAAGTAACCAAAACGTTTGGTTGAATGTGGTGAAGAAAGATCAGTTTCGTGCGATTTCACTCATTAAAGGATAATACATTTTGAAGGTTTTATTTAAAATGGTTGTTGTGGCAGCTAAGTACACCCTTTTGAGGTAATGTTTCGTTTAGAACTGACGCCAACAGCTCTTGCTCTTTTCCAAAACAAGATTGAATTCAAACAAACATATCGTGTAAGTTCCTGTTTCGCCCTCTGCAATAGTCTGTCCTTGTTTGATTTAACCAGAAATATTACAAAACATTTTTCTCTCTCAAATGTTGCATTGGTTTCTAGCTGAGCTCTTTACTCCTGAGAAGTAATAAGCAATGGGGATATTGTCGGTGTGTTTCGTCGCTATTCTTGCTGCTCATGTCCCATTTATTGGACGAGGTGTTTACGCTACAGGTCATTTTGTAGGTAAGAGAATTGTTAGTTGCTTTTTTTTTTTTTTTGCCCCCAATATCAAAACTTGAGTTAATTTTATTTTTTGATGACATTTTCTTTTACAATGATCTAGTTTTACTATAGTTGTGGCTAATTCAGAGCTAAAATAATTACGCCTCATTATCATCATCATAGTTCGTGGCTCTCCTTTGGGAGGTCAGGGCCATTGACTTGTCTCCTCCAATCTGCTCTGTCTCTCGCAACGGCGACAGCTTCATTCCAAGTGGAAAAATCCATCTTCTGTGTTTCCCTCTGATGCATCCTTTGGTCGGCCTCTTCTCCCCTTTCCCTCAGGTGCCCAGGTTAGGGCAATGCGTGGGTTCTGTTGGTGGTCCATACGGAGTAAATGCCCTATCAATCGCTACATTGGTCTCCTAATCTGCTCTCTGATGGTGCGCAAGTCGTAGCGCTTAGCCTCACTTCTTCGTTGGTAACCCTCATCGGCCAATATATCTCTAATAACCTCCGTAGGCACTTATAAAGGAATGTGTCTAGCTTCACCTCATCACTCTTGGTCATTCTTCAAGTCTCGCATCCATAGAGTACCACTGCTGTGACGTTGGACTTGAAGATCCTGATCTTGATGTTTTTGCTCAATTGACCACGTGCACTTCTCCAGATCTTGGCATGTTCGACTGTCCTCCTCATCACCCAATCCATCACCAAGAGAAACAGGAACCCTGACATATTGCGTCCCTACTTAACATCTGACTCCACCTCCAACCAATCTGTCCTTTCATCACCGTCCACCACCGCACTTGTACAGTTGGTGTACATGACTTGCTCCAATCTCACGATCTTCGTTGGTAGTCCATAGCATCTCATGCTCTTTCAGAGAATGTCTTTCTTTATGCTGTTGAAGGCATTCTCGTAGTCCACGAAGCAAAGGTAGAGGCTGGAGTTCTATTCAGTTACCTGCTCAACAATATTCGTGAGTACAAAGATCTGTTCTGTTCTGTTATGTGCTCCTTCCCTCTGTAAAACCAGCTTGTTCCCTTCTTAACTCAGCATCTGTCCCGACAACAATTAGGACTCTGCCCCACACCTTGGCCACAATGTACATGGGGGTGATACCTCTCCAGTTCCCACAACTTGTGAAATCCCCTTTCTTGGACAGTTTGATGATAAACCCCTCAGGGACACTTTCTTCCTCCCATATTGTGTTGAATAGTCCATGCAGGGCATTTACTGTAGTTTCAGTGTCAACCTTTGAAGGTCTGCCGTAATGCTATTTATACCTGGAGCCCTTCCACTTTTCATGTCCCCAAGTTCACTCTTGATCTCCTCTCTTCTTATCTCCCCGATACTGGCATTCACAACATCTGTCTCATCCACATCAGCAACTTCAGGAACTGGCTGTTTAGAATTATCCTCCATATATAAAAAGCTCTTGCCATCTGACTTTGACCTCGCTTTGTTTGGTTAATAGCCTTCCTTCTTTGCTCTTCATCATTCCTACCTTCCTTGGTCCTTCGTTGCATAACCTCCTAGTTGCTTCATATACTCCTTTCCTTTGGCCCTGCCGTGCAGCTTCTTCAGCTTCTTGTGCGACACTTTTTATCCAGTCTCTCTTGTCCTTCCTAACACTCCTCTTCATCCTCTTATCCTTTTCTTTGTACGCACTTCTGGCTTTGTTTTTCGGCTGTTCTGATCTTGCATCATCTATCTTTTTTTAGGTTCCTCCTCTTCTCGATCTTTTTCCAACTTTTCGTGCTGATCCAGCTCTTACACTTCCTCTTTCTGCGCCCTAATACATTCAGTGCGTTTCAGTGCATGTGGTCTTGATCTTCTACCACGTTTGCTCTATGTTGTTGGTTGGGTCAGGTTGCTCGCTGTTCTGGTGGTCATCCGCAATCGTGTCGTCCCGGGCTGGCGTCTGCAGGATGCCGAACCTATTCCTCAGTTCAAGCTTGAACTGCTGTCTGACATCAGGTATTCTCACTTTACTCTCCACATACCTGGCGGTCCCCTCCTGTTTCTTGCCTGTGCTCTTCAAACTAAGTTCGGCCTTCGTTATGACAAATTTGTCGTCGCTCCCCACATCAGCTCCTGTGTGTGCTCTTGTGTCTGAGGCGGACCTCTTAATCCGGGGCCTGACTGCCATGTGGTCGATTTAGTTCTGGCGGCGACCGACTGGGGAGGTCCATGTGTACTTGTGCACATCCTTATAAGGAAACATGGTTGATGTTATGGCGAGGTTGTTAGATGCACAAAACGTCACAAAGTGGTCACCGTTGTCGTTTCTCTCACTATTTAGACCATGTTTCCCTGCGATGCCACTCTCACCCTGTTGTCTCTCTCCCGCCTTAGCGTTCCAGTCTCCCATTACCAATAGTATATCGTGTCTGGGAATCGCATCAAAAGCCTTCGGTTATTGATCGCAAAGGGTCTCCTTTGCCTCGACGTCTTCTCCGTCGTTGGTTGGAGCGCAGACACGTACTATAGTTGTCTTTATGTTTCTGGAGTCGAATCTAGCTGAAATGATCCGGTCGCTGACGGGTGTCCAACTCTCCAGACATTCGCTGGCATACCTGGTCATCATGATTGCTTCTCCACTTTGGGGAACGGTAATCTTCCCTACCTGAGCAAAGGACGGTCTCTCTGGTGGGAGTTCTGAGCCTGCCGAACCCAACCCACCTGCACTCACCAACTCCCAGGATACTGATCCTATATATATCTTACTTAAGCTGCATGTTTTGCCATTCCAGTATCCGATCCTATACATAATTTTGGGATTAGCTAGTGACACTCTCAGTCTACGAGCGTCTTTGCAGAGTTCATCCGTGTCCATCATTCTGCCATCGTCGCACGTTATAAAGTTGTCGTCTGGACTTTCGGCAAGTCGTGGTACTTGACCCAGTAAAGTTTTTTCTCAACAAATCTCTGATTTCCGTAATCAGGGTTTTTGTACGGTGCACGTGTAGAGTGAGAGGATTGGTGAGTTATCGGGATTTCCCTCCCCTTGGTAGTTGCCTTGTTAGGCTAAAAGGTACTACCACCTGGGTTTTGGCTCGGAGCTTTCCATCTCTGAGATGGGCTGCTTCCCACGGCTGGTGAGCCTCATTTGCCCGTTCAAAAATAGTTACGAGTAAGTAGGTTTATTTTCTTCTTTTTTTGGATCCAAGGACAGAAAAATTGGCCTCACTATCATTCTCTCAATACGGCAAGGCCGAGGTTTGAGATTTTCGTGTAAAGACCAAGCGGTCGAGGTTAATAAGTTGTTTATTATATGGCTTTTTGTTTTGCTTTTGCAGGCCCGTAATCGGCCTTAGAATCAGCCAATCAGAGCGTCCGTTATATCGGCTCACAAACCATATAATAATAGATTGTTAGACAACAGTTGATTTATTTTGTGTTTTTATTCCTTCAGCCCCTTGCCAGCCATTTTTGGTAAACCAGACCGAGCTTTGTGATGAGTTCCAAACCTTAGTGCAAGGTTATGGCGTTGATAAAGTTTGTAATCGACCTCTCGCATCGTGTAGTTTGAAAACTCGTGCTGCTCCACCTAGTCGGAAAAACCCTTCCGCGTGGGCGAATGTTACTGCGATGAGGTCTGTAAAGAGATTGGTGATTGCTGTGTAGACCATGACGAGTGGTAAGTCACTAACTAACGTAGAAAAAAATCTTCAAGCTGTAGCCGCAAACGTGACTTTTGCGAACGACGGTGTCGTGTGACTACAATTACCAGAATCCTTCACGCTTCCTGTTTCGATTTTCATTTAGATCAAACCGGAAGCCTTATGAGCGCTTACCCCTGGCATACATTTCTCTGTAAAATTTGACGCTAACACGGAGAGTCATTTCAAAAGCAAATGATATTCATCTCTTCATTTAAAGGTTTTTGACAAGTTGTATTGTTGCTATGGTAACCTGTTATATAAAAAGGATGACCACTACATGACCACTCTGAATCCTCTCCAGAACTTTTAAAGTTATCCGAAAACATTGGGTTGCATGACAACATCAAGTTCCAAGAACAATGATATGTCATACGAAAGTGTTCCCTGATACGTTTCAGATGAAGTTTCAAAGTTTGGCAGCGCAAACCTAAGGAGGCTGGCAACAGTTTCCAGCACTTTACCAACCGCTGTACTTTGAAAGATGCATATTACTATTGTTTATCAAATGATGCCACAATAATGGTATAGCACAAATGCCCAATCATTGATAAACAAGTAGTGATATTTTTGACGTACGATATTAATTCTAAGGACAACAGAGAATTCCCTCTGTAATGGGTTTACGATTTGCAGAGGATAAACAAAAATTGTTGGAAAGAGAAATTCTTGATATGATTCAGACGAGCAACAAGCATTCTGTCCCTTCTATATGTTGATCTGCGGAACAGGTGGGAGAAGTCTGAAGTGTGATCTTGAGGGGAGCATCAGAACTCTTCTCTCCTCTATACGCCAGCTAACGGCTATTCGCCACGTCTCGGTCCCTTTCCTTTTACTCTTCTTCTCTGCCATTCAGTTTGTGTACAAGAACCTTGCTTCCCGCTCAAGTACTTTAAGGCCTGCGTCAAAGGCGTTTACGAGTAAAAAAAATTATGTTATATTTGTGAAGACATGAATGACAATGGATCCAAATTCGGCTCACAGTTATGTTTTAATGCGCTATTATTTGAGGAATTGGTGGCGGTTTTTAGTAATATCATCCAAGAAAAAAGCGTTTTAGATGCAGGTCAATTATTTCCATCCTCTCACGTTAGAAATGGCCGTCACTCTTTTCGATCGTAGAAAAAATTTATAACGCCAACTTTTTCAACAAAATTCGACTTTTGATCACTTATATCTTTCATAGTTAGTTAACTATGTGTCTTCTAAAAATGAAATCAAGGGTGATCATTCCAGACGTAGCAAGGGAGATAGGTCAGCTTTGTGCAACAAATATGACAAGAGATATTCGTCAAAATATTTTGCACAAATTTACAAAGCCCAGTATGGAGCCGCCATGTTGGCGTACCGCGGCCTCCGTGATACACCAACATGGCGGTCGGAAAATAGTGTAAACATCCGGAACTTACTTTGGCCATCTAGGCGACTGATTATCTGTAATGAATAAAAAAGCATTTAGATAAACACTTCTCTCAAAAAAAGCCTAAGTTCCCCTAGTAGCTTTACGCTACAGATTCTGTTTAAACTGGTGCGTGGGCCTTTTCGACCCAAGTGAAAATTTAACAACCTTTCATATTATCGAATGGTTCGTATATGCACAAAGGGTTGGAATGAACTCCAAACTCCAAAGTGAATACAAAACTAAAATGGGCAGATTTTTAAAAACTTAACAAAACTTAAGTTTTTTTTGTGGAACAGAGAAAGAGATCCTCGCAGTTTGACAACAACGTTAAGTTTACCTGCGATACAGAAAGCCTATGGATAGATCTAGGCTCAAATATATTATCAATTTCATGTATATTCATATAACCATGAATAAGTAAGTAAGGTGCCACTGTAAAGTTTTAAAAGGGTCTTGATGTCGCTAAGTAGCTAGCCACATGTGCTTTCGTATGACAACCGTCAGGTTACATGATAGCCACTACCAAGTTAACAACCAATCGAGCCATTAACAGGCAATTAAAGCGGCAGCCCCTCTAATGCTATTGACTGTATCATTAGTCTGTAAATAAGCAGTAATGAAACTTGTATCACTATAGCTATCATGCCGTGTAACCCAATAAAAGTGTATGATAGCCCAATGGCTCAGTTGTTACTAATTTTCGTGCTTTGTTTTCTTTCGCTTTAGTTAAGGTTTTTCTTTATGTTTTTGGTTTTGGCAGTTTGATTGTTGTTAGAGCGGTTTTCAATTGAGCTTAGTAAAACCAAAACCAAAGAACCAACTCGATTGGAAACCGCTCTAGACTCGAAGCAAATGCGTGAACAAACCTGAGGCAAAATGTGGCCGGGAAAATCTTTGCGGGCGACTCACGATAAGTTTTGATTTAAAATTCTGACTGGATGACAAAGTAGCGCATGCTGTTAAGGTGGCTCAAAACAGTTTCCAGCACTTTCTAAGACTTAGATTTTGATGGGTCATAAAAACCACCCTTTATGAATTGATGCCACAATCATGGTATTAAAAAACTGCCCAATCATTGGTGAACACGTTGTTATCATTTCTGGGACACAATAGGTTACCATAGCAACAGTATGACCTGCTAAAAACTTAATTATAGCTTTTGGGCTTATGATTCAAAAACGGCACGGTGAATTTTTTTCTTTCATATTATCAAATTTTGATAAGCAGGAGAAGACGCAACGTTTGACAAAGTTTTAAAAAAAATCTGTAAATGGAGTTCAGAGCCACCTTAAAGTTTTGAAAATTTATAGTGCCTCTGAACCCTATATGCAGAATTTTTTTTAAACTTTGCCAAAAGTTGCGTCTTATCCTGCTTATCAAAATTTCATAATATGAAAAAAAAAAATTCACTATGTCTTGTTTGAACTATAAGCCCTTAAAGCTATATTTAAGAGTGTTTTTTGCAGGTCATACTGTTACTATGGTAACCTATTGTGTCACGAAAATGATAAAAATGCGTTCACCAATGATTGGGCAGGTTTTTTTATACCATGATTGTAGCATCAGTTGATAAAGAGTGGTTAAAATGACCCATCAAAATGTAAGTCTTGGAAAGTGCTGGAAACTGGAAACCATTTTTCCAGTGATACCAAAAGATAGGAAATAAAAGTTTTCTCTACAACTTTTCTTAGCCGATTTTTCTCACCTCATTTCGACTTTCCCTTGCCCTTACTTAAGGGCCTCTTCATATGAGCCCGGTAACTGGGCTGGTTCGGTTACCGGGACGAATGTTTTTCATCCCGGCAGACCGGGATGAAATTTCAGAAACAAAACCAAAATGGTGGAACATAAACTTGTATCGTTCGCGACTATTGTAGCTTTGTAGATTCTTGTAACTTTACCACTAAAGGTATTCCGTATACCTCTGAAATGTAAATACATATAAGACAAAAATGCCATTTTTGCCGCTATGTTGCGATAGCGAAGCTATTTTGTCAAAAAATTATCGTCCCGATCGCCGGCGCAGGAGTGTTCATATGGGAAAATTTTCATCCCGGTTACCGAGATCTCCGTCGCAAAGTCCCAGATCTCGGTTCCGGCTTCTCATATGAACAAATCGAAATGTTTACGAAGAAAAGAGTGGTAAGGCGGGATCTCGGAAACTGAGCCAACCCGGTTGACCGGGCTCATATGAAGAAGCCCTATAAACTGCCTCTGGGTTTCTAAGGATGGAGTTTTGATTGCCACTCTGTTGTTGTGTAACTGATATTCCACAGTCCACACCTTTGTTTTCCATAATCCAATTCCACATTCTCCATCATTGCGTAATGCGCATGTCGTAACGTGGAAGCCATTGGATCGATGAAAGTTCACTCGGCTTAGTTCGTTCTTCATAGTCATCCCTTGAGCATCAGATGGCTCCACCGGGAGATTCGAAAACATTTTTTAAAGCTGAAGGTGGTAGAGGACAACAGAGCCCGAACGATCTGGAAGAAATGGTCTCGAAGGCAAACAAACTCGGTGGATCCGAACAAGGCAAGACAGGAGTCAATGGGATTTTACTCGGCCCACCAGGAGCCGGCAAAGGAACACAGGTTGAAGGCGATTTTTTTCATTGCTATTTGCATCAGAATTTTGTGATATTTGAATGAATATTTGATTAACTTGTTGCTTATAAGTAGGCTTGATAAGGATACTATTTAATCACAAATCCACATTAGTTGAAGTTCGTTGGATATTGACCTCTAATAAGCTTAATTTTATTCATTCCTTGTGTGTGTATGTAGGCACCCAAATTAGCAGAGAAATATTGCGTTTGTCATTTAGCTACGGGTAAGTTATTTACTTGTATTTGCATTGCTGTGAATAACAGGCCGACTCTCAAATAACAGAGTGAGCGTAATTGGCTTCACTCTCCCCCACCCCCTGGGAAAGCCTCTTAACTTTATTCCAGCCTCTGGTGAGAATATGGAAAATAAGCCACCCGAGTCCCGGATGTGTCATCATATGAATTTTGCGAGTGGTGTACCGTATTTTCCAGTAAAACACTCGTGTCTATATAATGATTCATTTTATTATATGGCTAACTCCGTTGGGTTGGCAAGATGAACCAAACTCTGTGCTCTGATTGGCTACCTGAGTTGGCAAGTTGTTGAGTTGTTTTGGTATGAAGGGGTTCCCACCTTTTGCTCAAAACTGCATGGCTAATGTACATGTAGGGTTAAAACTAAATCAGCAGGGGAAAACATGTAATTTTTAAATCTTTTTCTAGGAGTTTATAAATATATATGTATTTTAGTATCAGAGTCAAACTGTACAAACTTCCAATTCTAAGGTTTTACATTTGGGGAAGCAAGCAAGATTGCTGAGATGATTCTAGGAAAGGAGGAAGTTCTCAAATTTGCATTTAAGAAATTTTAATGGCACTCCACAGAAAAGAGATAGTGAATTCAATGTATAATAATAAGCTTTGACGAATGAACTTGTAATAGTTTGATTTAGTGGTTTGTTTGTCATGTTAGGTGACATGTTAAGAGCTGTTGTGGCATCTGGTTCTGCATTGGGAAAGAAAGTGAAGCAGGTTATGGATGCAGGACAAGTAAGGACAAGTTAGAATACTTGAACATAATACAAACCTGTGAAAGTACATGTAGGCTGAATGTTTTGAGAACTTAAAATTTTTGCCTCAAAATGTTAACAGATTTATATTTGGTAAACCAGAGCATTTTGAGAGTTTTAAAATGAGAGGTCAAACTCTTTCTGAGACCACTGGAAGCTGAGATTGAATATTTTTCAACTTGTAACGGCGGCCAAGTTTATACACAAGCGATGTAAACAAAATACATGTCTGGGTCAACTAATAATTGGTGTTATTACCATATTTTTACCATTTCATAGTTGAAAAGTGTAACCTTGTAAAAAAAAAACAACAAGAGATCTTGAAGCATGTTTCTGTGCCAGTTATTACAAGTAGCTGCTTACAGTTTGGCGGAGCATTTTCGCCGCTTTTTGGCAACAAAACTGCTTGGGTTAAAACTATTTGAGACGCGAGTCAATGTACATGTACAGACTGTAATCAGTCTTGGGTTTATTGGATAAATTAAAATCATTTTCTAAAGCCACCTTCCGCGTTTCTAAGGGTCTAAATATTTGAATATCGAAATACGGAAAGACCAATTCGTAAGAATTTAATTTATGCTTTGATGGTGAATAAGAAGAAGCAACATGTGCGATTTATTTATTGTTTATTTAGTCTTTGTGTCAACCAGCAAATTACTCTGGTTCCAGAGCATTAGCTCCACTTTATTCACAAAAAGAAAATTAAGCCTCACCAAAGTCTCGCTTACATAAAAGCGTTTGCACTCTTCAGAAATATGCTACAAGTCACTTGTATGTAAGTCACGTCTTATTTGTAAACCTGTCTTCATTTGTATAAGACAGCATTCTGGAGGCATTGTAGCCTCATGGTTGTTGTGCTCGACTCTGGATCAATCGGTTCTGGTTCGAGCCCTGGCCAGGGTCATCATGTTGTGTTCTTGGGCAAGATACTCTCTCCACCTGGGTGTACAAATGGGTACCATCAAATTTAATGCTGGTGGGTAACCAGGCTACGATGGACTACAGTGTAGCATCTCATCCAGGGGGCAGTAGAAATATTTCTAGTCACTTCATGGTACAGAAACCGAGATAAGCGCCAGCCTGCTACATACAGGCTACTTACATGTAGCTTGTATGCAGACTATAAGACAGGGCTTAGAAATCAGCCTACTGCAGCATTAAGCCGTCCTATTTCTTAGATTGCTTTTATTTCTCAGCTTGTGAGTGACACTCTTGTTGTGGAACTCATTGACGACAATCTCAACAAACCTGAATGTGCAAATGGTTTCCTTCTTGATGGATTTCCGAGAACAGTGGTTCAAGCAGAAAAGGTATGTATAAAGACACTGGATGTGCATATTGTACCAGGGTTGGTGGATGTGCACAGGAGTTTCATTAACATTTTCAGCAGGGTGGCAACTGGTTTTTACAGGTGTGCAAAAGTATTTGAATTGGACTTCTTTATAACAAAAACCCTTCTGCTAGATGGTCAAACCAGGTAGGCAAAACCATCCATCCGGTCAATTTGCACAGTGCCCAGCCCTTAATGAAACCCTTGTGTGCCTGTAAATGCATGCACTTCTGTTAATCTATAACACTATACCTTTCAACTGTCATCTACAATCTTGTGGCTGGGTGGCTAGATATTGGCCAAGATCTTTTATAGCATGTTTGTAGACCAAGCAAGCTTGGTGAGTTAGAGACTTACACTGTATCATGTGACATACACGGCAGGGTGGTCTTGCGGGATACTGTAGAGTGGGAAATCTCAACTGGGTGGGACTGCCCCATCTCGTGTGCTTGGGTATATTAATTCTGGCCAATTACATGTAAAGCACATGATTTGGTCCATCGTGCACTTTTGTGCAGTGGCAAAGATTTGTATACTGACTGTTGTCAGCATCAGCTTTGGATTTGGTTGATAAGACTTGCACTTGTGGATATCACAAAACTTTATCCAATTCAGGGAAATCTCTTTCATGAACACCAAAGAGATGAGCAAACTTGACTGTCCATATCATGGGGGTTGCTGTGTTATAGAGTTAGATATTACATGTACATGTAATGAACTCTGGTTTTGCTGAAACTAAGTGAACTGTACATTGTAGCAGGTTTTGTGCCGGTTCATGCAAAGGGCGTAGTCTAAAGAACTTATTTGTGATGTGAGTAAGTTTGTGATTTCAGCTCGATGAACTGATGGAAAAGAGGAAGACTGGATTGGATGCTGTGGTTGAATTTGCTATTGACGATTCACTACTGGTGCGGCGGATTACTGGAAGGTACATGTATACTGAACATGTAGCTCGGCTGCATGAACAACTCATGAATATTAAATGTTGAAACTGTCTGATATGTTTCTTTCTCTGTAGCATGGGTTCTCTGAGCAAAAGGGTCAATGAAATGCAAAGGTGTGAGGGTATGAAGGTGTCAGTAATGAATTGCAGTTCATGCGCCATTCACCGCTTTAGAAACCAGTATAGAAACTTGGGGCGTGTCATCTCACAGTGGCTTGTGAGATTGTTACTGGGGTCGACAAAACAAAAGATTGGAAGCTATATTGTCCCCAATGACAATCCCACAAACAACTGTGAGATGAAACTCGCTCCAGATTTCTTTTCATATCCAAGGTGGCAAATGGACAAATCGATCTTCATGAAGCTGTGGGGTGGTGCATCATGGGTAAAGGGGGGAGGGGGGAGGCATAGCCTGTTCCAGGCTCTCAGTCAATGGAGAGGATTAATGACTTGCTTCAAACCAGACCCCGCTTGCAGCCCGCCCGTTTTTTCAATCCTTCCCATTGACCATGAGCCTGGAACTGGCTGGGGGAGCTGGGGAGGCTTCAATTTTCTGCCTCTAGATTACACGACTGGTAAACAGATCCATCAGCCACGCTGCATTCGCAAAGTACATGTATATTATCATCACTTTCAGGTTGCTTCACAAGCCTAGTGGAAGAACTTATCACACTGAATTTAACCCACCCAAGGAGTCAATGAAGGATGATGTGAGTTTAGCTTTTATTAGTAATTGGTATCAATTGTTAAATGATCAAATAATACTGGGAAACTTATTTGAATGGAGGCTGATGCTATACATGTGGCACTTACACACATCTACTGGGTCCAATTCTTAGATAATATTGGACTAACAACAAAGGACCCTGATTGGTTGATTTTGTTTTTGGTCTTCTGAACTATCTGAGTTGTGTAATACACTGCTCAGATTTGATAGAACTGTACAGCAATTCTGCATCTTTTTTCCATTTTTTTTCTTTTTCTATCAATACTAAGGTACTGCCTTATGTTATGCACATTACATGTAGTTTGTTAGAAGCAATGGAAGTTAATACACAGAGATTTGGACCCCACAATCCCAACAACTAAAATACAAATTAAACATTTTGGTATGGTCAATGCCTGGCAAATTTAACAAAAGCCATTATGGGTTGAAATGAACTAAAGTGTGCCTTCGTCCCCAGGTTACTGGTGAGCCGCTGGTTCGTCGGTCAGATGATAACGAGGTTACCCTGAAGAAACGCTTACAAGCTTATCATCAGCAAACTTCACCGCTGGTCGACTATTATAAGAAGCGCGGGCTCCATTCTCGCATCGATGCTGCAGAAACCCCGGATGTTGTTTTCAATAGTGTTTTGAGGGAGTTTGAAAAAGCGAAAGCTCGCGCCAGGAAATTTTTTTAATGAAGAATTATCTCCGGATGACATTATGAATTAGGTTGTAATTGCCCTCCTTTGATGTCCATTCGAGAATTTTTTTGACATACATAATGTGTGATAGGCCTTCCCACAAAATAAAGTGACGTAGAAATGCGTAAATATCTTTCCGGATTTCTAAATATCACAGAATATTTTTCTCCAAACATCTCAAAAAACCCTTTTTAAATATCTTGTTTTTGTTAACGTTTTAAAATTAACCGATTTTAGACCAAAATTTTCCAATTTTCCAAAAATTTTGTACCTGTAGTAGAAGGATATGAGGAAGAAGATCCAGGCGCTGCGATGTCACCGGCATCGCTCATCTTGGAAAATTGCTGCTTTAGTGCTTTTAGTGATGAAATACATGCATATTTTTCAAATCCACGCGAAACCACTTGTTTCTGTTACAGAAATACCTATTGTTTCGAGAAAATAACGAAGAATACACAGGCCCAGCCAAAAAAGCTATGAATATTTCTAAATATCCCAAAAATATTTTTAAATATCTCAATGCTCCCTAAATATCTCGGAGATTTCTAAATATCCCCAAAATATCCGGATAGTTGTGGAAAGTCTTAAATTGTGTGAAATGTGCGTCAGCGGGGTGATAAAAATGCTCTGGTGTTCTGTCTAATCAAAATAAACAAACCAATTTGAAACCAGCTTGACAAACCAGTTTGTCACATTTCCCGCGCGCCACACCGATTCTTTATATCGTACCCAGATCTCTCTCTGTTTGACCGTAAAAGTTCTGGGCTCGAGAAAAAAGTTCGGTTTGAGCGAGTTTTCCCTACTTCAGAATCTTCTCTAGCATAAGATTACTTCCAAGCTTGGGCCAGACACGAGAGCGACAGACTTGCAGGTTGTTGAAGGTGATATGTTCCCAGCAAAATGGGATCGCATTGGACCCTGTAAATCATTGGGTAGGGCTGTGCCGTTCAGTTTTCTGTCCCCCAGGCTCCTCCAGGCTTCGCCGCTCGTTTCTTCGTGCGCGCCAAGCTGTATCAAGCTAATAAAAATGTTAGCCCTTAGAAATGAATGATGACAGTTTCTGGAACATATACAACCTCATTTCCATGATACCTCTTCCCTTGACCGTACGAACGAGGTTGATGTATTGCCAGTTATCGATTAGTTATGATGATGTTTTTGACACGGGAAAAAAAGAACCAGGTCTAGGCAAATTCCCAGCTATCATGACCCATTGCGCTTGGTGAAGAAAAACATATTACTGAATATGGCATATATGAGCATAATTTTATTGCTGGAAACAGTGGTTAATCCCATGTTGAGAATTCAGCCTTAGCTTGCCCGCCTGAGTAACCAATCGCAACGAAGACCTGGTTGTGGAGCTTGCTATACAATAATATTTTTTAGAATTTTTACTGTTTTATTTTGTTGTTTTATTTTATTCTATTTTTTTTGGTCGTGACGTGCATATACCGGCGTAATTAGAAAAGAAAAACGGTTTCACGAACGTGCTTGTAAAATTATCCCTCAAAGATTGGAGAATTTGTGTTATGTGTTAGTTGCACTCAGTGCTTCAACATTTAAGCCGAGACGAATCTGCCTTTGCAGTCGACCGCTGGATTTAACCAAAAAGGCCGCAATTCGATGTGTACGAGTGTATTTTTCTGAATCTGGAGAGAAACTCGTTATCTCGTTTGAACGTGTAAACTAACATGGCCTTTCACCTTGAGGCAGTGTTTTGTGGGGGAAATGCAGAAAGCACAATTTTAGACTTTCGTTGATAGTTTCTATAGAGCGTTTTCACTCACGTGGCCAGCACACGTGCAAATTTATTGGAACAAAAGGATGTGTTTGTATAAGAAAATGAGTTCAACTCCCACATGCACAGGACACCAACACCACGGGACACCAATATGGGACAACAACATGGCCGCGTTTTATTGATTTGGAACACCAATATGGTTGCCGTAACGTCATGTGACATGATCGCCCTATTCACCAAAAGAAGCCTTCAATCTGTGTTTCCTTGACGGCGATATAATCGCTCGGATGTCGCTGTCTCAGCTGAGAGTTTGTGTCATAACTAAGGGCATTTTCGGAGGGAGGAGAGGGTGGTACGGTTAATGTTCTCTTGACCCCAAATTGTCGCGTTGATAAATTCTATTGTGACATAGAGGGAAAATATGTTTATGAGAAAATCAAGTATCATCGATAACTGATAAGACTGCCTTGAAAAATATTTGTTTGATGCGCAGGCACTTGTGGACGGTTTCGCATTTCCATTGCGCCACATTCCCCAACGCCCTACAGTTCCTACAAAGATAAAGGAAGCGGCTTTTACACAGAATTGCAGACGTGACGTCACGTGTAGTTTTATTTATACTTTTTTTTTATTTTATTTTTTTTTCGGGAAATCGTTTATGTTGTTACAAAGTCCACCCTTCCCCGATGTGCTTTCGACTCAGTATCGATCTGTCTTCATCTCCAAAATAGCTTTTTTTCGTATCATCCTTTTATTTGGTTATTTGACTTTATTTGGTAATTCATGG
>Ga0126339_10000609_pt1 | contig 20671 bp, 18 predicted proteins | sample OrbTmetagenome_2_FD_92532 | JGI IMG/M metagenome (GOLD analysis project Ga0126339, IMG submission 92532) | Coral microbial communities from Petempiche,Puerto Morelos, Mexico - Orbicella T R C metagenome | ecosystem: Host-associated > Invertebrates > Cnidaria > Coral | place: Petempiche,Puerto...
AGACCGGCACGCTGACCGAGGGCCGGCCGGCGCTGGCCGACGTGGTGGCGCTGGCCGAGGATTGGGACGAGGACACCCTGTTGGGCCGTGTGGCCAGCGCCCAGCAGGGTAGCGAGCACGTGTTGGCGCGGGCGCTGATGAACGCCGCCGAGGCGCGTGGCCTGCCCTTGCGGCCGGTCTCCGAGTTTCAGGCCCGGCCCGGGCGCGGGGTGGTCGCCATGGTGGAGGGGCGGTCCCTGCTGATCGGATCGCGGCGGCTGATGCTGGAGGCGGGGCGGGTGCGTGATGGCGACATGATCGATCGTCGCGCCGAGGCCCTGGAACGGGGCGGGCGCACCGTTGTCTGGGTGGCCGACCCGGACGGACCGGTGATGGGGCTTCTGGCCTTGGCCGATCCGATCAAGGCGGGCGCCGGTGCCGCCGTCGATCGGCTGCGGGCCCTGGGGGTGCGGCCGGTGGTGCTGACCGGGGATTCCTGGGCCGTGGCGCGGTCCGTGGCGACGCGCCTGGGCATCGAGGCCGTGCACGCCGAGGTGCTGCCCGAGGACAAGGCACGGGTGGTCACGGATCTGCGCGCCCAGGGCGGGGTTGTGGCCATGGTCGGCGACGGTCTCAACGACGCCCCCGCCCTCGCGGCCGCCGACATCGGCGTGGCCATGGGCACGGGCACCGACGTGGCCATGCATGCCGCTGGCCTTACACTGATGCGCGGCGACCCGGCCCTGCTGCCGGTGGCCCTGGGGGTGTCGCGGGCCACCTATGAACGCATCCGGTTGAACCTGCTATGGGCCTTCGTCTACAACGTGGCGGCCGTGCCGGCCGCCGCGCTGGGGCTGCTGACCCCGGCCATCGCCGGGGCGGCCATGGCGCTGTCCAGCGTCAGCGTGGTGACCAGTTCCCTTCTGCTGCGGCGCTCCCGCGCGGCGCGGGGTTTTTGACACGAGGCCCGATCATGCCCCTGCCCGACGTTTGTGCCCCCTTGTTCGCGCATCTAGAGCGGCTGGGCATCATCACCACCACCGTCGAGCATCGCGCCGTGCACACCGTGGAGCAGGCGCGGGCCGCTTGCGACTCCATTCCCGGGGTGCATTGCAAGAACCTTTTCCTGAAGGACACCAAGGGGGCGGTTTTCCTGGTGGTCTGCCCCGACGACCGCAGTGTCGACGTCAACCGGCTGCATCGCCACCTGGATCCGACCGTGGGCGCCAAGCGGCTGTCCTTCGGAAAGGCCGACCTTCTGATGGAGGTTTTGGGGGTGGAGCCGGGCTCGGTCACGCCGCTGGCCCTGATCAACGACACGGGCCGGCGCGTGATCGTGATCCTGGATGCGGAGATGATGGCCGCCGAGGTGGCCAACTATCATCCGTTGGTGAACACCGCGACAACCTCCATCCGCACCGCCGATCTGCGCCGCTTCCTGGACAGCCTGGGACACACCATTCACGTGGTGGATTTGGCGGCCCTGGCCATGGAAGCGGTGTAGCCCATGCGTGCCTCCATTTACCGCGACCGTCGGCCGCTCGCCCCGAGCAACAGATCCCGGGCCTGGTTAAGGCGCGCGGCCAGATAGGGACTGCCGCCGCGATCGGGATGCACCGCTTGCATCAACCGGCGCCAGGCCGTCTGAATGGCCTCGGTATCGGCGCCCTCATCCAGTCCCAGCACGGCGAGGGCCTCGGCCCGGTCCATCGACCCCGAGCCAGGAGGGGGCGGGGCGGATGCTTTGTCCGGTCCGTCCGGCTCGTCGTCGCCGATGTTCGTTCGCCAGTCCGGCTGGGCGCGGTCGAGCCACGCTTCCAGAACCCGCCGGCTGTCCGGATCGGCGCCGGTCTCTCGCCACAGGGCCGCCAGCGCGGCCTGGCCCAGGTCGGCCAGCGCTTGGCCGGCCGATGCGCCGTCGAGCACCAGGCCGTCCATGGTGCCGGTCGCGTGGTCCAGGGTCATGCGCAGGAAGCGGGTGGTGACCTCCGAACGGCCCGATCGATCGTCCGCGCGTCCCCAGCCCTGATGCCGCCATCCATGGCCACCACCGACCGGCCCGAAACCGCCGGCCGCCGCCCCGCCACCACCACTGGCCCCACCGCTGGCAGCACTGCGCAGGACGCCGCGCAGAAAGGTGCTCAGGGCCGTCCGGCCCGCCAGTCGCGCCAACCACGGCAGCAGCGCGACCAGCGCCGCTAAGGCCCAGGCCAGCCGGCCTGTCACGGCCAGGAACACGAACACACTGACCATGACGCCGCCCAAGGTCCAGCCGATCAGGCGCAGCAGCAGACGCGGGTCCGCCTGGGATACCCAGCGGGTCACCAGGACGAGCCCGACCATCAACGCCAGGCCAAGGATGAACACGGGCAACATGGATCACCCCCTCTGGTCGTTGCCGGTGCCGCCATGCGGACCACGGGCGAGTTGGTCGGTCAGGCGGAGCACGGCGCCCCCCGCTCGCCGCGCGTGATCCTCCAGGGCCGGCCGTCCGGCGGCGGCATAGATGGCCACGGCCTCCAGCAGCCGTCGAAGGTGATCGGCGCTGGCGGCATCGAAGGGACAGAAGGCGCCTCCCGAAAGCCGCGCCACATGCGCGAGGACGCGCGCGGCGAAGGGTTCACGCCCCTCATGGAACACAAACACCGGCAGCTTGCGCAAGCCCATCTCGCCAGCAAGGGCATAGAGGGCGTCCGGCTCTTCCTCCACGCTGTCGCCAATGAACACGACGGCCGCGACGGGGGTTTCGGCATGGGTGTTCAAGGCATGACGCAGGACGCGGCCGATCTGCGTGCGGCCGGCGCGGCAGGTGACGCCGCTCATGCGTCGCACCATCTCCTCTGCGCCGGTGACCCAGGGGCCCGCCAGGCACTGGCCGATGCCGCGATAGAAGACCAGTTGCACCGATAGCCCGCCCACCCGCGTGGCCGTGGCGAACATGGCGGCCTGGGTTTCCATGGCCAGGTCCCAGGTGGGCTGGCGGCTGGCGGTGGCGTCCAGGGCGAAGATCAGGCGCCCGCGTCCGGCGCCGACGGTGGCGCGCACGGCCTCCAGGAAGCTTGTCACCGCACCGTCGTCGGCTGTCGGGACAGGCGCCGAGGGGGTGTCACCGGCGCGCGCCAGAAACCGAGCGACATCGTCCGTGCCACGGGTCGTCGCATCGCTGCCGCTGGTGCGTCCGCCTGTCGGCGCGTCGTTCGCGCCGTGATCTTGCCCGCGATGCCCGGTCACGCCGACCCCGTTGCCTCCGCGCTCTCAATGGCCCTGCTTCTCCCCCAACATGGGGCGCCGGGCGCGCGGCGCAACAGGGCCGGTGACGTGTCCTGGGCTGGCGGCCTTGGGGACCGCCGCCTACAACTCGTCTTGGTCGATTACCCAGGGTTCGGCCAGCGCGTCACGCATCCACTCGACCATCGCCGGCAAGGCATGAACGGCGTCGATATAGGCCCGGCAGATCTGGTCCACCGGCACGGCGTAGGTGCGGAAGCGGCTGGCCACCGGCGCGAACATGGCGTCGGCGTTGCTGAAGGCACCGAACAGGAACGGTCCGTCGCCGCCGTACCGCTGGCGGCAGTCGATCCACAGCGCGCAAATGCGGGCCACATCGCGCAGCACGCCGGGTGCGTTCTGTCCCTTGCCCGGCAGCGATTTGCGCACATTCATCGGCATGGCCTGTCGCAACGCCGCGAATCCCGCATGCATCTCGGCACACAGTGACCGGGCCACGGCGCGGACCATTGGGTCTTCTGGCCACAAGCTGGCCTCGGGATGACGCTCGGCGATGTATTCGAGGATCGCCATGGAATCCCAGATGGCGATGTCGCCATGGCGCAGCACGGGCACCCTGCCGGCCGGGCAGGCGGCGTGCAGTCGAGCCCGAGAATCGAGCATATCCAGCGGGATCAGGTGCTCGTCGAACGCCAAGCCTGCGTGTCTCATGGCCAGCCAGGGACGCAAGGACCAGGACGAATAGGTCTTGTTGCCGATGATGAGCATGTAGTCGGACATGGGACTGTCTTCCACGCCACGGATTGGGGAGACACAAGGTACAGCGCACCGGCGTCGTGGTCCACGATCGTGGCGCAAGCCGGCGGGGGTCCGACGGAGGGGCCGGACGGGCGATCGCCCTGTGGGGGCCGGCAGGGTGATCGCATTTGGAGACAGGACGCTGACTGAGCCATTCTCCGTCATCGCGAGGCGAGGCCGAAGCGATCCATGGCACAACGCCTGATCCTCCGCCCCTGGATTGCCACGCCCTCGTCTGACGACGAGGGCTCGCAATGACGAATAACGTGCATTATAAGATATTGATCAACCTTAAAGAAGAAGCATGGTAACCCGTCGCCCAGAGGAGCCGAACCGTCACGCTTCAAATGCGATCGCCCTGTGGAGGCCGGTCGCCTCTGTTCCCTTGGCCCGGCAACCGGGCTAGACTGACGCTCGCCCAAGGCCGCGCACCCCCCTTTACCGTGCGTCTCCACGGGACCCGACTGCCACAGGACCCGACGGATGGTCCGCGGCGATGGCGGCCGGCGCCGATCCCCTTCTGGGACACACCATGATTCCCGACTGTCAACGCGACACCTTCGCTTTCCTGGCCCGCCCCGATTCCCACGGTCCCGCCGTGATGCGCGTGGACCAGGTCCACACCCACATTTCCGCCGTGTTTCTGGCTGGCGATCGTGTTCTCAAGCTTAAGCGCGCGGTGGCCCTTCCGTTCGTGGACTTCACCGCGCCCGATGCCCGGCGGCGTGCCTGCGAGGCCGAGGTGGCCTTGAACAGGCGTGGGGCGCCTGGCCTCTATCTCGGGGTCCGCGCCATCACCCGCGAGGCGGACGGGCGCCTGGCCGTCGACGGCATCGGAGAGCCGATCGACTGGGTGGTGGAGATGGCGCGCTTCGATGAGCAATCGCTGTTCAGCCGTCTTCTGGGGCGCGGCGAATTGACCCGCCAGCGGGCCACGACCTTGGCGCGGGTCATCGTCGACTACCATTCTGGCGCCGAACGCATGCCCGTGGTCGACCACGCGGCGCGGATGATCGCCGTGGCCCGCGAGAACAGAGCCAGCATGCTGGAGTCTGTGCCTGCGGTGCTGCCCGCCGAGCGGGTGGAGGCCTGGGCCGCGCGCACGGTGGCCGAGTTGAACCGGCTGGCGCCACTGCTGGACCGGCGCGGACGCGAGGGGCGGGTGCGCCGCTGTCACGGCGACCTGCATCTGCGCAACATCTGCCTATGGGATGATCAGCCAACGCTGTTCGACGCCATCGAATTCAACGATGCATTCTCCGTGATCGATACCTTCTACGACCTGGCCTTCTTGCTCATGGACCTGGACCAGCGCGGCGTGCGGCGCCTGGCCTCGGTGATCATGAACCATGTCATGGAACACGACCCGGACGTGGAGGGGCTGGCGCTGCTGCCGGTGTTCCTGTCGCTGCGCGCCGGTATCCGCGCCCATGTCAGCGCCACCATGGCGCGCGGCGCGGACGACCCGGCCGGCGCCCAGGAGCTGCGTCGCCGCGCCCTCGCCTATCTGGACCGGGGCTTGAGTTACCTGGCGCCGGCGCCGCCGCGCCTGGTGGCCGTGGGGGGCCTGTCGGGCAGCGGCAAGTCGCGGATGGCCCGCGAGGTGGCCCCGCTGATCGGCGCGGCGCCGGGGGCGTTGGTCAGCCGCACGGACGTCTTGCGCAAGCGGTTGCTGGGGGTTGCGCCCTACGAGCGGTTGGGGCCGGAGGGGTATCGCCCCGAGATGAGCCCACGCACTTACCAGGCGGTTCTCGACGAGGCCCGGGTGGCCTTGCGTCAGGGGCACGCGGCCATTGTCGACGGCGTGTTCCTGCGTCCGGACGAGCGTGCCGCCGTGGAGGCCTTGGCCCACGAGGAGGGCGTGCCCTTCCATGGCCTGTGGTTGGAGGCCGATCCCGAGGTGGCCGCCAAGCGTATTGGCGGGCGGACGCATAATGCCTCGGACGCCACCGAGGCGGTGCTGGAGGCTCAACGGGGGCTGGAGTCCGGCGTGATCACCTGGGACCGGGTGGACAGTTCAGGGCCACGCCAGGAGTCGTTGGCCCAGGCCCTGAGCCTGTTGGGGATCGCGCCGTGAGGGGTGCGCGTCTTTTCCTGGCTGGCGCCGGAACCCGGTTTCCCACGACGCTTGATCCCCCTCCGGACGGCCCCATCTTCGAAGCGAGGCGCTGAAACGATAGGCTTCTGGACGGAAGCGGATACAATGGAGAGGACCCATGGTGAGTGGCGCATTAGACAATGGGGAGCATGCGACTCCCCTAGAGGGCTTTATCTGCGCCCCCCTTCCCGTCGATGAGGCCGAGCGGCTGCGCGCCTTGCGGCGGTACGGGATCCTGGACAGCGATCCGGAACTTCGGTTCGACAGAATCACCAGCCTGGCCAAGCGGCTTGTCGAGACGCCTATGGCCTTGGTGTCCTTGGTGGACGTGGACCGTCAGTTCTTTCTGTCCCGGCAGGGCCTGGACGTCAAACAGACGTCACGCCAGGTTGCCTTTTGTGCCCACGCCATCTTGTCCGACGACCTGCTGGAGGTTCCCGACGCCACCCAAGATCCGCGCTTCGCGGGAAATCCCCTCGTGGTCGGGCCGCCCCACCTGCGCTATTACGCGGGCAAGCCGCTGCGGACGCCGGACGGGTATCGCCTGGGCACCCTCTGTGCCCTCGACACGCGCCCACACGCGCCGATGACCGCCGAGCAGCGTCAGATCATGGCGGATCTGGCCGCGACCGTCATGGAACTGATCGAAACCCGGGTGTGGGCTCTGGAAGCGGAGTCGGAACGTCAGTTGGCGCTCCGCATGGGCACGCTGAAAGACGAATACCTGGCGTCCATGGCGCACGAATTGCGCACGCCCGTGAATGCCATGACCGGCTTTGGCGAATTGTTGCGCATGACCGGAGCGCCGGACGTGCTCTCCGACAGTCAGCGGGGTTACCTGGACAACATCGTCGAGGCCAGCGAATACCTGGCGCTTCTGGTCAATCAGACCCTTGAGGCGCATACCCCCGTCGACGGCGATGGCGGCGCGGCGGTGAAGATCGCGCCGGTGGCGCTGGCATCCGTGCTGACGTCCATCGGGCGGCTTTTGCTGCCTTTGGCCCGCAAACAGGGGGTGACCCTGACCGTGGCGGATGCCGGCGACACGGCTGTCTGGGGCGATGCCGTGCGGATCCGGCAAGTGTTCATCAATCTGACGTCCAATGCCTTGAAGTATAACCGTCGCGGAGGCACCGTCTCCGTTGACGTCACGGTGGAACCGGAGTGGGTCGCCGTCGTCTTCCGGGACACCGGCATGGGCATTCCCGAGGACGAGATCCCCAAGCTGTTTTCGGCGTTCCATCGGGTGGCCGAGAACAGCGCCGGTGTCGAGGGCACGGGCCTCGGTTTGCGCATCACCGATCGTTTGGTGCGGATGATGGGCGGTCAGCTTTCGGTCGAAAGCGCCGTGGGCGTGGGCACGACCTTCACGGTCACGTTGGCGCGGGTGACATGATCCCGATGCCGTGACGAGAGCGCCGGGATCCTGCGTCTATCCCCGGAGCGCATCAATCGCACAGGCGAACGATGACGTCGACTCCCTTTATGCGCGTGCCTTCCGGCGCCTCGGGCAGGCTGCCGATAGGAATCTGCTGGCCCGGGATGTCAGACAACATGCCGGTGCGCTCGTGGAAGAAATGGTGGTGCACCGACGTGTTGGTGTCGAAATAGGAGCGTCCGGCCTCCACCACGATCTCTCGTAGCAGCCCCACCTCCGTGAATTGATGGAGCGTGTTGTAGACCGTGGCCAAGGACACCCGCATGCCGGTGGCCATGACCTCGGTATGCAGGATCTCGGCGGTGACGTGGCGGTCTCCCGAGTCGAACAACAAATGGGCCAGCGCCAGGCGCTGGCGCGTCGGACGAAGACCGGCGTTCCGCAGGCGATCGGCGGCGGTCGGGTGTTCGACCATGTCCATCAAAGGCGCTCCTGCTCTCCAACCGACCGCATCAGGGTCGGGCCTTTGCCGGGCGGGGCTATGCCTAAGCCAAATCGCAAACCACAGAGGGGAACGCGGCCAGTGTGGACCCCCGTGTGCGTTCCCGATCTCAGAAACCGGTCTCGTCGTCCGACTCTAATCCCCGGTTTCGATTCTGGCCACCAATTCGCCCACAGAGGGCACGCGTCCATTGGCGAAAAACGGATCCGTCGCAAATCGGTAGGCGTTGTGCCCGGCAAACATCAACTCATTCTCGATATCACCATCATGAGCGATGTTCTGCAAGGTTTTCTGAATACAGAATGACCGTGGATCGGCCCGGCGGCCGGTGTTGCCGTCCTCGTTCTGCGACCAGTTGGAGAAGGCACAGGCGGACAGGCAGCCCATGCAGTTCACCTGATCCTTCAGGATCTCGCGGGCCTTGTCCGGTGTCACATAGACCAGGGTCGAATCCGGGGTGCGGAGTGCCTCGGTGTGGCCCTCGGCCATCCAGTCCTTGACCTTCTCCAGCGCCGCCTCGGGCACGAACACCCGCCGCCCGCGCGCGCCCACGGCCAGCGCGGCGTTGTGGGTCTCGTCGGGTTCGCTGGCATAAGGCACCTGGCGTTCGCTGCGGGCCTCGAGGTCCTGGAGGAAGGGGTTGCACACGGCCGAGGAGTAGAAGCCGGTGGGGCTGAAGCGATGCAGCAGCACGTCGCCCTTGGCCAGGCGCAACAGCCGTTGCTTCCAGGTGTCGGGGATGGGGCTCTCGCGGGTCAGCAGCGGCCGGGTGCCGAACTGGAAGGCGATGGGTCCCAGTTCCGGGTTATCGATCCAGTCCGCCCATTCGCGCAGGTACCAGACGCCGCCGGCCATGAAGATCGGCACCTCGGGCGAGCCGGCCTCGCGCATGGACTTGCGGAGCGCGGCGACCCGGGGATAGGGCGACTGCGGTTCGCGCGGGTTTTCGCTGTTCGACAGGCCGTTATGGCCTCCGGCGAGCCAGGGGTCCTCGTAGACCACGCCGCCCAGCCATTCGGCGGTCTTGCGGTAGCCGCGCTTCCAGAGCGCATTGAAGGCGCGCGCCGAGGAGACGATCGGGTAGTAGTACACACGGAACCGTGCCGCCAACTCGCCCAGACGATAGGGCATGCCGGCCCCGCAGGTGATGCCGTGGATCAGGCCCCTGGCGCCTTCCAGCACGCCCAGCAGCACGCGCTCGGCGCCGCCCATTTCCCAGAGCACGTTGACATGCACGCGCCCGCCCGACCCGGCCACCTCGTGGGCGATGCGGGCCTGAGTGATGCCGCCGTGAATGCCGTAGGCCACCAGTTCCTCGTGGCGCTCCCGGCGCGTCTTGCCCTTGTAGACCTGAGGGATGACATTGCCGGCGTTGTCGTAGCTGTCGGCATTCACCGCCGAGAAGGTGCCGACCCCGCCGGCGGCCGCCCAGGCGCCGGAACTCTGTCCATTGCTGACCGCGACGCCCTTGCCTCCCTCCACCAGGGGAAGAACCTCCAGTCCGGAAATCTTGAGCGGATTGAGACGCTTCACACTCGACCCTTTCGTGTGATCCCACTGATCGGCGGTCATCCTGGATGACCACGGTTGCGCCGCGCGCCAACACGCCCGGCTGCCCACGGCTTCCAGGTGTTGGGAGGGTGGGCCGGCGCGGGGCCACGCCAACGGGCCCCGGACGTCATGCCAGCGGTCAAGGGGACTGGCCATCAACGGTCTTGGCCGGTCCGCTCACCCGCAAGGCGCCCGCAGGCGGATGTATCGTCCTCACCCGCCTTTGGTATAAGGGCCGTGGCAGATGATGTATCCGCACCGGCCCTGGGTATCCATCGTCAACGGACCACCTTCGCCCAAAAGCCGCCATGAAATCCACAGGATTCGTGCGGATTCCCGTTAAGGTCGCCAAGGCGGCGGTCCATACGACCGCGCGTTCCGCCCCAAGATCTGTCCTGCCGACTCTCCCCGCCGGTCATTGTCCCGCCAGGGGGAGCAGCACCTCGGGGCGGTCCGTGACAATCCCGTCGACACCCCAATCCCAAAGGTTGGCGGCCCGACCCGGATCGTTGACGGTATAAACCACGACACGGTAGCCGGCGTCCAGCACCTCGGTCACGTCCCGGGCGCGGATCAGGTCCGCGTCGGCGTTCACGGACCAGGCGTCGGCGGCCTCGGCCTCCCGCCACCAGTCGTCCGTCAGCCCCCCCAAAAGCAGACCGCGCGGCCATGCTGGCGCCACATCGCGTGAGACGCGCAACGCCGGCCGGCTGAAGCTGGAGATCAGCATCGGCGGCGCCTCGGCCGGCCACATGGCGCGGGCCACGTCGAGGCTCACCTGGGCGGTCTCCACATCGCGTCCGGGGCAGGGCTTCAACTCCATGTTGGCGCCCAGACCCATGTCGACAAGCAGGTCGAGAGTCTCTTCCAGAGTCGGCACCAGTTCGCCGGCGAAATCGGGATCGAACCAGACGCCGGCGTCCAGGTCGGCCAGGGCGCTCAGCGACGTTTCGGCGACGCGGCCGGCACCGTCCGTGGTGCGGTCCAGGGTATCGTCGTGGAACACCACCGGACGCCCATCGGCGGTCAGCTTGACATCAAACTCCACCCAGCGCGCGCCCAACTCGGCGGCGCGGCGGAAGGCGGCCAGGGTGTTTTCGGGCGCAGAGGCCGAGGCGCCGCGATGGGCGATGACCGGCGGGACGGAAAAGGCGGGGGAGACGATGGGCATGGCCGGTCCCTGGGGATGCGGGGTGTCGGGGCGAGGCTGTCGCCACTGGGCGCCCGTGGACGGCCAGGCGGGCGATATCCTCGTATTGGTCAAGAGGGGCGCGTCGACGGATGGGCGTGACGCCGACGAGCAGAGTCCATCATCATCCCGTCCCATCCCGCATGGCCTGGGCACGGCGCCTGCCTTCGGTGAAGGCATCGGCGACGGGCGTGCCCGGATAGGCGGCCGCCAGCCGTGCCGTGATGCGCGCCGACAGGGCCTCTTCGGGCAGGCGGCGTACCGTCCAGGGCAGCAACAGGGCGTCGGCCAGCCGGCCGGCGAAGGCCCTGTCGGGAATCGCCTTGACGAGACCGAACAGGTTGTCGCCGAGCAGGGTGTCGCCGTCGTCGGCGGGGTGAATCCGGACCTCGGCGGGGATCTGGTCGCAGAGCAGCTTCGGCCCCACGCCGCGCGCCGACCGCGCCTTGCGGAACAGGCTCAGGTCATGGCACAGCAGCACGCCGTCCTCGGCTAGGTGTGGCCAAGTCAGCAGCGCATCCAGGGTCGGCCAGGGGTGCTTGTGGTCGGCGTCGATAAACGCCAGGTCGAAGGCGGGCCCGGCGGTCACCTCGGGCAGGTCGGCCAGGTCGACGGTGGTCACCCCGGTGACCAGGCGGACATCGGCCGGGATCGCGCCCGCGTGTTCCTCTCGGATCAGCCAGCCGGTGGGCTTGGTCTCGTCGGCGTAGAAGCGGGCATCCAGGTCCAGCGCCAGGAGGCGCGGCGTGTCCTCGGAACGGCCCTGTGTCGCGGCGAGGGCGGTGTGCAACACCAGCGTCGACAGGCCGCTGGCCACGCCCACCTCCAGCACCCGCCGGGGCCGGCGGCGGCGGACCACGGTGGCCAGAGCAACAGCCTCGTCCTCGGAGATCTGGCCTTGGCCGCTCCGGAACAGGCGCCGGTGCAGGGCGCGGGCGGCACCCTCGGGGGTGGGGGGTGGCGCGGGTGTCATGACGCCTCGCCGGATGATGCCCGTGGGGGCTGGGGTGCGGGCCGGGCGGCCCGCCATCGCAGGGCCAGGTCCGCCAGGTGACCCGCCAGGGCCGCCACGAGGCCGGCGGCGATCCAGGTCCAGTCCCAGCCCCGCAAGGCCGCGCCCAGGGCGGCCACCAGGGCGGCGCCCGTCAGCAGGTTCAGGAAAATCCCCCAGGGCAGGCCTGGCCGCCCAACCCGGTGATGCAGCCAGGCCAACCCGAGGGCTTCCAGGGCCACCAGCCCCAAAAGCAGATCGGCGACCCGCCCCGAGTCATACAGGGATTGAATCACCCGCCGGTGACCATGGGGAAGGGGCCATTCAACTCGACCACGGCCCAGTTCATCGTGCCGGCGAAGGTGACCCAGGCCAGATAGACCATCATCAACCAGCCCGCCGTGCGGTCGCACCGGGAACTGATCACCACCAGCATGGCCACCGACACCCAGAGCACCGCCACCTCGTAAAGCGACCAGTCCGGCCGTTGTAGGGTGAAGAACAGGAAGCTCCAGAGGATGTTGATGACGGCGCTGGCCAGGTGGGTCCAGAGCAGCCAGGCGCGCAAGCCGATGGACGGCGCCCGCTGCCACGCCAGCACCGCCGAGGTCCCGGTGAACAGGTAGATGATGGTCCAGCCGATGGGGAAGAGCCAGTCCGGCGGCTTGAACCAGGGCTGCCGCAGGGCGTCGTACCAGTCGTCCAGAACGGTGAGCTGGTCGCCCACGCCGCCGACCACCAGCACCACCAGGAGAACCACCAGGATCGGTTTCCAAAGCGGGCCGCCCAGGCCCCGCCGGGTGCCTGCGGTCGTGTCGAGGGTATCGGTCGTCGTCATCGGTCGGTCACCATCACGTGGGTTTGACAAGGCCCAGCAGGTGGGCCACGTCCTTCAGGAAGATGCGCAGATGCGCCATCGGGCTTTTCCGCTTGAGCGCCTTTTCCATGTAGGCTTCCCAGGTCAGGCGCTGCACATCCTTATCGGCACAGATGGTGACGAAACGCTCGCGACGCTTGTCGTTCTTGTACCAGAAATCTTGCATGATGCCGAGGATCCAGAACACTCGCCCATGTTCCTTGAGGAACCGCTTGCGGGCATTGGCCAGGGCTTCGGCGCTGCCACTGCGCAGCATCTCGTCGACGGCGTCGGCGGCCATGCGCCCGCAGGCGAGCGCGTAGTAGATGCCCTCGCCGGAGGACGGCGCCACGCAGCCAGCGGCGTCCCCGGCCAGCAGCACGTCCTTGCCGTTGTCCCAGCGCTTCAGGGGCTTCAGGGGGATGGGCGCGCCCTCGTGGCGCAGGGTTTCCACGTCGGCCAGGCCCGAGCGGCGGCGCAGTTCGGCGGTGGCGGCCCGCAGGTCGAAGCCTTTGATGGCCGTGCCCATGCCGATGCTGACGGTGTCGCCGTGCGGGAACACCCAGCCGTAGAAGTCTGGCGAGATCACCCCGTCGTAGACCACGTCGCAGCGATCGGGCAGGTAGTCGGCGCCGCTGTCCGCATCGGGGCGGCGCACGATCTCGTGATAGGCGTGCACCAGCCGCTTGGCCTCGGATTCGGGGATCTCCTGCCGGCCCACCATCGAGCGCGCACCGTCGGCCCCGATGACAACGCGGCCTTTCACGCGGATCTCGGCCTCGGCGTCGTCGGCGGGCCGGTAGACGACGATGGGACGTCCGTCGGCCTCGCGCTCGATGCGCAGGTAGGTGCCCGCGCGGCGGTCGGCGCCGGCCTCGGCGGCGCGCTCGCGCAGCCAGGGGTCGAAGTCCTTGCGGTCCACCATGCCGACGTACCCACTGCTGATGGGCATGTCCACCTTGCGGGCGGTGGGCGAGATAATGCGCGCGCCCTTGACCGTGGTCACAAGACGCGACTCGGGAATGTCAAAATCGCGCATGGCGCGCGGCGGGATGGCGCCGCCGCAGGGCTTCGGCCGCCCCTCGCGGTCCAGCATCACCACCTTGCGGCCCTTGCGGGCCAGATCCTGGGCGGCGGTGGCCCCCGCCGGGCCGCCACCCACGACGATCACGTCCACCGTTTCCATGGGTTCCACCAAGACCTGCTCCCCTCCAGAGTGATGATCGCGGGCCGGCGCGCCGTCCGGGGTGTTGGGGCGCGCGCCAGGCCGTGCGTGCGGTATCGGCCCTTGGTCAGGCGGCCGACATCTCCTGTTCGGCGACCGCCGACAGCACCGGCTTCGGTGGTCCCTCGGCCTCTTCCGGCGCGCCGACCCGCGCGGCCAGCACGGCCGAGACCAGGAACAGCACGCCCTCCAGGGCGAAGACCAGCCCGTAGGCGCTGGCCGCCTCGTCCAGGGCCAGGCGAGACGCGTCGACGGCCAGGGTGCCGACAAAGCTGCCGGCGGCGAAGGCGATGGCCTGGGCGGCGCCCCACACGCCCATGCGGATGCCCTCGCGGTTGCTCTTGCCGGCGCTGGCCAGGCCCATCATGGAACTGATGGCCGCGACGGTGAATGCACCGGTGGCCACCCCCATCAGGATGACGTTCAGGCGCAGCGGCCAGATCTCGGTGAGTTGGCTACCGGCCGCGAGCCCGACCAGCGTCAGGGCCGAGGCGATGCAGCCGACGATGGTCCAGAGCTTCAGGGCAGCCGGACTGCCCCCGCCGAACATCCGGCGGCTGGCCAGGAACCCCACCAGGATCATGCCCACCAGGGCACCGGAATGCTGGCTGGCGGTCAGGCTGGTGGACTCGCCCACCGTAAAGTCGAAGGCGGCGCCGGCGAAGGGCTCCAGGATCAGATCCTGCATGTTGTAGGCGAACATGGACAGGAACACGAAAAAGGCGAAGCGTCGCGCGTTGTCCTCGCGCCAGACGTCGGCCAGGGTGTCCAGGAAGTGCGGCTTGGCCGCCGGTACGGTCTTGGATGCCGAGGCGACGGCGCCGGTCGTCCCGGCGGGCGGGCGACGCTCCACGCCCCAAACCGCCAGCACCGAGACCAGGAAGGCGACGCCGCAGACACCGCCGGTCACCCAGACCAGGCGCTCCGGAGAATAGGTATGCGCGGCCTGGGCCTCGACGAGCGTCGCGGGCACGTCCAGGAACGCGCCGGCGACGCCCGAGGCCACGATGAAACCCACGAACATCATCAGCCAGACGATGGTGGCCGCCGGTGCCCGACGATCGGGCGCCACCTGCTTGGCGAGCAGGGCCAGAAGGTTGGTGCCGCCGGCACCGACGCCGATGCCGATCGCGATATAGGCGATCACGGCGCCGACCAGACCGGCGGTCATGTCGGTGCTCATGGTTGCGGTCGCCAGGCCGGCGCCGAATACGCCCAGGGCCAGTACGCCCATGCCACCGATGATCCAGGGGGTGCGTCGCCCGCCCACGTCGGACCCGTGGCCCCAGCGCGGCCGCAGGAACTGGAGCACCTCTCGCAGCGCCACAAGGGCGCCCGGCACCATGGCCGCCAGCGCCAGTTCCACCGCCATGACCCGATTGAAGGTCGAGGTGGTCAGCACGATCATTGCGCCGAGCGATGCCTGCACCAGGCCCAGGCGGGCGACGGCGATCCAACTGAGAGTGGTGAGTGTGGCGCTCATGGGCGAGTCGTCCGGTTGCTCGGGGTCACGGCCAGTAGCCGAGGGCCGTGGCGCTGATCATCATGCCCAGGACATAGAACGGGATGCCGAAGCCGCTGTACCAGCGCGCGTTGGCCACCGGATCCCTGAGGAACCGCGCCATCAGGCCGCCCTGGACCAGCACAAGGCCGATCACCACCAGGGCATGCCAGGGGTTGTCCCGCCCGAACAGCAGGCCGATGACCACCAACTGCGGCGCCACCATCACCAGGCAGGCCAGCTTGGCGGCGCCGTCGGGGCCGAGCTGCACCGGCAAGGTGCGCACGCCCATCTGGACATCTCCCTCGATGGCCTTGAAGTCATTGAGCGTCATGATGCCATGGGCGCCGATGCCATAGAGCAGCGCCAGGGCGATGATGGTCGCATCGGGCAGGCCGCCGGTCATCAGCGCCGCGCCGGTGAACCAGGGCAGGCTTTCGTAGCACAGGCCGACCGCGCCGTTGCCCCACCAGCCGTTCATCTTCAGGCGGAAGGGGGGCATGGAATAGGCCCAGGCCAGGGCCAGGCCGACCACGGCGGCCCAGAACACCCAAATGCCGAGCACCCAGGCCAGCCCCAGGGATGCCAGGGTCATCAAGACCGAGATGTACAGGCCCCAGTGCCCCGGAATGCGCCCGGAGGGGATCGGCCGGTCGGGTTCGTTGATGGCGTCGACGTGGCGGTCGAGCCAGTCGTTGACCACCTGGCTGGTGCCGCAGACCAGGGGTCCGGCCAGCACCACGCCGCCGATGAAGACGAGCCAGTGGTCCAGCACCGACTCGCCGGACGAGACGATGCCGCAGGCGAAGGCCCACATGGGCGCGAACCAGGTGATGGGATGCATCACCTCGAGAAGGGCGGCGGGCTGGATGCGTTGCATGGGCGAAAACTATGGTTGGGGTGGGGGTTCGTCAATTGAAACTGACACCCGGCCTAGCGGTCGGGGCAGGGGGAACCGAGGAAAGAGGAAACGGGTGCCGCCGCCGTGGGCCGATCAACGTCATGCGTTGTTCTCGGCCGGTGTCAGGTCACCAAGGTTGTAGCGGCGCAGCTTGACGTAAAGACTCTGGCGGCTGAGGCCCAGCATTTCGGCGGCCGAGGCCCGGTTGTCGCCGGTCAATTCCAGGGCCGCTTGGATGCACAGCTTCTCGATGACGTCGTTGGTGTCGCGGATGATGTCCTTCAGCGGCACCCGGCCGACCAGTTCGGTCAGCTGTTCCACCGAGCGCGGGACGCCCGGCCCCAGGGAGGAATCGCGGGCCTCGCCCTGATGACGGCCGCCTTGATCGCGGATCAGGAAACCCAGGCAGGGCGGGTCGCCATGGGGGACGGCCACGCCGGAAATGCTGACCTCGGTGCTGGTGCCGACGTCTCCATGAATGGTTGTCGAAAAGCCGCGCACCGTCTCAAGATCGCGAAGGTTGCCTATCAGAGGGGTCATATCGGCACCCCCACGACCGATGAAGCGGCCCAGCGGCCGGCCACGGACTTGGGCCTCGGTGGCCACCTGCACGAAATCGAGGAACGCGGTGTTGGCCGTCAGGATCAGCCCATCCATGTCGGTCAGCACGATGCCGTCGGGCGCGTTGTCGATGACCTCCAGCAAGCGGGCGCGCGGGCGGCTGACCAGGGTCCCATCGGCGGACTCGGCGCTGCGCGGCATCAACCGCACCAGAAAATGGACCGCCTTTTCAAAGCGGAACAGGGCGGCGGAGACCACCACGTCGCGGCGGTCGGCGGCCGGCCCCAGGCGCACCACCACGTCATCACCCCGGCCGATGGCGCGCACGCTGGCCAGCAGGCGCTCAAGGGACTCGGCGTCCTCGGAGCCCACTCCGCGCGGGAACACGCTGCCGACCAGGGTGCGGGAGTCCTCGCCAAACAAGACCAACGCCGACGGATTGGCCTCCACGATCCGACGCGAGGCCGAGTCCAGGATCAGCACCCCCTCGAAGGACAGCTTGAACAACAGCCGGTAGCGGGTCTCCAAGTGGCGCAGACGAGCGTAGTCGCGCTCCGCCGCCTGCTGGGCGCTGATCAAGCGCTGCTGGGCCCGCAGGTCCCGGCCCACGGCCACCACGCGTCCGCCGCTCCCGGCCTTGCCGACGCGAATGGCCGAATACAGGATGGGGATGTCACCGCCGTCGGCGACCTTGTAATGGATGCGCCGCCAGCCGGTGGGGGTGTGCGCCAGGGCATCGCGCACCATGGTTTCGACCATGGGACGACTGTCGGCGGCCACGGTATCGGCCCAGGGCCGCCCTAGCCATCCGGCGCTTCCGTCGAGGACAAGATCACCCTTTCCAACGGCCACGTCACGAACAACGCCGTCCTGATCCAGGATGAGCGCCACGTCCGCGAAGGCCGCGATCACACGGGCAGCCGCTTCAGCGTCGAGATCCCCCAACGATGTTCTTGGCGCGCTGAAGTGCTTCACGTCTCCCCTCGCCCATGCGGGCCCGCTGGGCGCCCCGCATGCTCAGCAGGTCCCCAGTACAGCGCCCAGGAGGCCCTCCGCCCGCTCGACGGCTTCGGGGCCGGTGGTTGTCGCCGCGTCGGCGCCCACGCGCGTGGCGATGGATGGTTCCCCCCGAACCACGACGCCGCCAAGAACCACGCCCAGCCTCTGGTTGTTCGACGCCCGGCGCAGGCACTCAATGCCGCGCGCCAAGCCGGGTACACGGCACGGTCGGGTGACCGACAGATGGGCCACGGCCAGCCACTCCTCTCGCGCCAACCGCATCAAGTCCTCGTAACTTTCGGCGGATGGCGCCTCCAGAACGTCCCAGCCCGCGCGGCGGAAGAACGTCGCCACCATGAGGCTTGCGCAGGTCGGCTCCTCGCCGGGCGCGGCGGCCACCAGAACCCGGCGATCCAGGCCCCGCAGGTCCGTATCGCTCAACAGCTCCCGGTCCAGGTCATGCAAGATCCGGTGTAGCCGTTCCACCGCCAGCGAAACATCGGTGAAGGCGTCGCCGAAACCATTCCATTGCTCGTCCAGGCGGCGGGCCACCGGGTCAAGCAAACGCGCATAGATCAACTCGTCATCGATACCGTCGCGGCGCAGCCGGTTCACCAGCGCCAGGGCGGCATCATTGCCTTGGGTCACCAACAGGCGCGCGACGACCTCCACATCGTGTTCGCTTGGCACCAACCCGACGGGGTCGCCGACCGGCCGTTCCTCGGTTCCGCGATAGGCCTTGAGAAGCCTCGGTATGACCTCCCCCTCGATCACACTGGTCAAGGCACCATCCTCCAGAGCCTCGGACAAGGCTTCAGGGCACGACACATCCGAAGACTGAGGAGTCGGTCGCGCCTCCTCCCGCGGTCCCCAACCACGATGTCCCCGGGGCGCAACACTGTCATCCTCTCCCGAGTCGCCACCGGGGGGTCGACGCGGGGATCTCCACTGATTCCCGACCTGCCAGCTTCCCGTTGCCAGCCCGTCGGACCGCCGCCACAAACCCGGATCCACATCCGGGCGCCGCTGACCAGCCATGGCGCTTCCCCTCCCTCCTTGATGAAAGACCATTTTTGTGGCCTGGGCATATCCTTTCGCACTTTTTCGTTCAAGGGACACAAAAGGTCCATATGCGAAAGAACGATCTCAACTGTCTCCAACCACGCCTTGCGCGCGGCTCAGTCAAGATCCAAGCCTGATCACTTCACCAAGAATCAGGGCCGGACGCAACCTGAGTCCTGTCCGACGGACCCCTTAACCTCACCTCAGCCGACTCCGTTTGTCAATAGTGATTGACGTCGTGTTAGGTTGACACGTGGGATGCCTCCCCATAGAGTCAATCTGGAAGAGAGAGGCGCGGCTGGACCCCACGCGACCATGATCCTGGATACGGCGAGCGCGGGAGGCGGCGGTCGTCGACTGGGTTGACCGGACCCCTTGGATCGGGGCATCCCGGTCGTCACGCCGTGGGGTCGCCCTGGTATGGATGCTGTCCGGTGGGATGACCACGGGGCTGGCGGAACCCGACCGGGCGAGGGCCGCACCCTGGAACGGACCGGAGTTTCACGGCGCGCCGTCGCGCGGAAGGGGCCTGTCTGTTCGGTCGCGTGACCGCCGGCGGAGCCAGGAAGGAGGGTTGGCAGACCGATGTTCTCGTTCAACATTGACCGCATGATCGCCACCGTGGACCGGTGTCCGTGGTCCGCGCACGCTGGCTTGGCCGCGCCCAAGTGCGGTGGCATGCTGCGTCAGGCGCCGCGGCCGCTCTACACGCCCGAGGAGCGCCGCCGCCGCGACGAGACCCCCTGGACCCTGGTGCAGGGAATCCTGGCGCCGTTGCAGTTCGTCGTCTTCCTGGTCAGCCTCTATCTGGTCGTGGCCTATCTGATGACGGGTGAGGGGTATGCCGTCGCCACGGCGTCCATCGTCATCAAGACGCTGGTCCTCTATGCCATCATGATCACCGGCGCGATCTGGGAGAAGGAGGTGTTCGGGCGCTATCTGTTCGCGCCGACCTTCTATTGGGAAGACGTGTTCAGCATGCTGGTGCTGGCGCTGCACACCGCTTACCTGGTGGCGTTGTTCGGAGGGCTGCTGGGTGACCGGGGGCTGATGATCCTGGCGTTGGCGGCCTATGCCACGTATGTCATCAACGCTGGACAGTTCCTGCTGAAGCTGCGCGCCGCCCGCTTGCAGTCGGCGGGCGATGCCGCCGCCCGGGCCGCCGCTCGGGGAGACTCGACGCCCGCCACGGACCGCTGACACATGGCTGATTCCGCCGCCGCCCTCGCTCCGCCGGCCTGCCCCGCCCCCGATGTTGGGGGCGCCGGGCACGCGGCCGGGGGAGGGGAGCCCTCCGTGCTTCGGGAAAAGGGCCAGCGCTCGGTCTTCTGTGGTTTGACCGGCATCATCTGGCTGCATCGCAAAATCCAGGACGCCTTCTTCCTGATCGTCGGTTCGCGCACATGCGCGCACCTGATGCAGTCGGCCGCCGGGGTGATGATCTTCGCCGAACCGCGGTTCGGCACCGCCATCCTGGAGGAGCGCGACCTGGCCGGTTTGGCCGACGCCAACGACGAACTGGACCGCGAGGTTGCCCGCCTGCTGGAGCGCCGCCCCGATATCCGCCTGCTCTTCCTGGTCGGATCCTGCCCCTCCGAGGTGATCAAGCTGGATCTGGATCGCGCCGCCCAGCGCCTGTCCGCCGCCCATGCCGGGCGCACCCGGGTGCTCAGCTATTCCGGCAGCGGGCTGGACACCACCTTCACCCAGGGTGAGGACACCTGCCTGGCGTCCCTGGTGCCGGGCCTCCCGGCCGAGGCGGCGGACGCCGCCCCGTCGTTGCTGGTGGTTGGGACCCTGGCCGATGTGGTCGAGGACCAGTTCGTGCGCCTGTTCGACGCCCTGGGTATCG
>Ga0126339_10000611_pt1 | contig 20651 bp, 8 predicted proteins | sample OrbTmetagenome_2_FD_92532 | JGI IMG/M metagenome (GOLD analysis project Ga0126339, IMG submission 92532) | Coral microbial communities from Petempiche,Puerto Morelos, Mexico - Orbicella T R C metagenome | ecosystem: Host-associated > Invertebrates > Cnidaria > Coral | place: Petempiche,Puerto...
ACTCATTATTCACAGGGTCACAATTTAAGACAGTTAAACAAAAGTATTTTTTAACCACTTCAATCCTGTTCAGCTCTTTGTAAAGATAATATCAAATTCACACCCAACCATTTTTATACTGTAGTTCTTTTAAATACTGAAAAGCCTTGGTTCGCTATTCAGGTAACAAAAACACTGCTAGCTAATGACTATGCTAATTTCATAACAAAGTGAAAAGTCAGTGAATTGTTTTATTTTAAAAGACTGTTTCAATTATTTATCAAGTGATGAATAACTTGACCAAGAAATCATGCTGTAAAGATCAATTCCCTTTTGAGTTAACATCCAAAGGTAAAATCTAGCATAAGTGCACACAGCTCTTGTATTACCTCGTACAATGTATAAATGTTTGCAGAATTTAGATAATGAGCTATTTCAGACCTTTCTTGGGAAGGAGTAACCTTTGTACCTACAGAGCTACTTTTTAAGATTAGGTCCTAATACTGCACTTGCATATAAAACATTTTTTTTTTAATTTTGTCTGCACATACAACATTTTTTACGTTCTCTGCACATGTAAACCTTGTTCCAAGTTTTGTCTGTGTTTTTTTATGCATGTTGTTACACGAGCAGAGCTCTGTACATTAATGGTTCATACTTGTAACATCACCAGTGGCAATTACAAACGTAAAATGTTTTGAACTGAAAGAGCATATTAGCACAGTGTGTTTAAGAAAAAAATTGACTTCAGAGTTGGGCCTTATTTTTAATAAAAACTTAACTTTTGTTCACCAAGAATGTGTGCCATCTAAATATACAACAGGTGCAGTACACAAGCCACTAAATTTTCCTTCAACCCAAACGATAATTGCTTTACAGATGAGCGGATTATCCAATCCGTTCAAGTATCTAGCCCTTGCTCTGTTATAAATCGCTATCTATATCAAAGTAATTCCAGTACCAATACTTTTCCCAGTGCAAGAAAATGCAAACTACACTACAAAATTAATTTCTCAGTGTTATGACGAACGCAAAAGTTACATGAATGAGAAAGCGACAATATTTATACGAGAAAAGCTTAAAATTAGAATTGCATCACGCGTGAATGACATTAAAAATTTCAGAAGCGAACGCCTGAAATGTGGAATGGTCTAAACATTATTATTACATGCACATAAATACTCTGATACAAAAAGAAAATGTCATTAAAACAGTGAACTTCATTAACTCATGTTCGGATTGAGAAAGCCACTAGCAATTTAGAAATCCCAGGAACAACATAGACGACTTCAAAATGTTTACACAACAACAGAGAAACTAAAGCTAATTTGGATTTGAAATTTTCGTGAATCACTCCTGGCTATTTCTCCACTGTGATTTACCCCCAGGGTTAAATTTTTTGCTTTACAATTTAGAATCCATTTTATCTTTGTTCTCTCTCTGTCTAAATTTCACGGGAATATCCAAACTCACATTTCTATATTCAAAACACAATTAGCTTTTATTTAACATATTTCAGCCATTAGATGTAAATATCCTTCTGTAAGCAAACCCCTACTAAGAGAGTCAATTTTCACAATACATTCGCCAACTGAGCTTATACAACAATTTCCTTTCAACCGTCCAATGTCTTTAGTTCGTCCAGAACACAGAAATAAACAAAGTCAAGCGCTTTTTGGCTCGACTCACCAAGCAAACAGTAGTCTTAACCAGGCTTGGGTCGATTCGTTTGATACAGACCCGTCAAGCTGCAAGCAATATAACCAGACCCCGGAAATATTCAGTTAAAGGGTTGTTTCTTAACGCCACCTTCTTTTACGAGGGGAGCGTGCTTCGGTTGTACCAAAAATATTTGATCGATATAACGATAAAATAAAAGCCTGAACAGCCTGCATTGTGGTCAACATGAGAGAACATCGAACACAAAATATCACAGTTTTACAAAAATAAAGTTAAAGTGGTAATTATGAGCACTTTCATTCACGACCCAAACATAATAAACTTCAGAGCGTTGGGAGAGAAACGAAATGATGATATGCGGCTCGTGGTCGCTCGCTCAAGAGCAAGCGGATAGCTGTGACCATGTCAATATCAGAGAACACTCGCTACTCGAAAAGTCATGAAGCACAATTAAGATAAATAAGTATCCTTTTCAACGCGTATTTTAACATGTTAGAATTTAAGTAAACGCGAGTTCGCAACACAATAAATCGTCCTAAAACGTTCTATCGCGAGGAGCAGTGTTACAAAAGACTACTCAATGTTGCAATTTGCTAAATATCAAAACTCAACCAAGCGTGATTCGACGCGACATTGTGTATCTTTGCCTCTCGCCGAATGTGGTTTGTTGTCGATTTGAAGTGTACAATAAAAACAACAAAGAAAAGATCACCTTAAAACGAAAGAAAATTTCACCAAAAGAAACACACACGGGGCATGACAAAATTCAAATAGCTCAAATATCGACGTTGTGTGTGTGTGCATATTCGACGGAAAGGGGAAACCGACGATCAGCAAGTTTGCCCGAATGTGTCAGATTTCAAGCAGCAAAGAACATACCGGTACCGCCATGCACACACAATCGGCCTGTATTCAGCGACAACCAACCGAGATCTAACCTTGAGGGCCGCCTAAAACGACGAAGAATCAACAAACGAAAGATACCGTCACTGGTACATTCGATTACCCCTTCTGTGAAGCGTAATTTTCTTCATATTAGTGTTAAGTTTCGGCCATACATTAGAAGTTCGATTTTTGTAGCTATCTTTGCGTCGGCGTCCTCGATGGTTTTACGATGACCGCAAATATTGACAACACAGAGCGGAACAAGAAGTCGCAATCATCTATTGTCGCATGTATTTCGCGATAAAAAGCTTGCACTAACCGTACGATGGCTCCAAAAGATCACAAAGCTACAGGCGGGTGTGCTGATCAATACCGCTTGTAGACATGCAAGATTACTAAGCCACTACTGATCGAGCTCTCATCAACTTAAGGTAGCAGCAATGCAAAAAAATGAAATAATCCTTGCCTGGAACTTTTACTGTGTCTCTTGAGAGGCTTGGAGGCATCGGTGACTGTTTTATAGCTCTGCGGCTCAGCCGAAATTCCTTGACGTTGATTTCTAGTCCGATCGCGAGCTACGGCTGGTTGCAGCACCGAGCGATATTTATCTAACTCGCTCTCCAATCGACGGATTATCTCGTTCCTCCTTTTCAATTCCTGCTCCAGGGCCAAGATTCGGCTATCTTTCATTTTCATCTCGGTGTTCTTTTCCTGCAGAGCATGCTGCAACTCTCTCAGACTGCCCATTTTGACTGTGGTTGCAGCAGTACCCCGCCGAAAACACAAACACCCTGCCTTCTTCTTACTAGCGGCTCGGCCGCAATGCATCACTCGCGCTCTCGAGCCCCCAAAGGAATACTGGGATTACATTTGCGCTTGTGGCCCTCCTGAAGATGTGGGTTAAAAATGCTTTGGGCTGAATTTGAATGGAAATCGCCGGTAGCCGGGTGTCTTGGAGCTGCCGGGTCGAGCGCAAATCCGAGAGGAATGTGTTAACGCCACCCTTCCTCCTTATAAATGCATTAATACTGTTCTGTAAACCATTCGTAAAGGCTTTATCACGGACGTGGTTATAAGTAATTTGTATGTTAATTAATAATTGACAGTGAGCGGATGTTTCTGCCTCGTCGCCGAGGCGAAATCGTGCAAGATAATGTTCAGAGCACCAAGCTGACAGGCAGACAAAGCTAATTGAAATGTAAAAGCACTTCTGGACCAATCAAACAAAGATGAAAATGATTGGCCATGTGATTTTTTGACTGCAGCTATTACTTGTTTACACTTGACAATATGAGTGGTTTAGGGCGGGGGAGGGTTCACTTCAGTCCATTTAGCATCCACTCATTTATAAAGCGGAGTTTGAAATACGTGATCTCTAGATGCTACTTTTACTAGCATCATTTACACCTTGCTCAAGACAAAATCTTACTAATCCTTACAAACACAGAGCGTGCTGAAAGCCTTAACTCCACAAACGTCATGTATAAAGAAGCACAAAAAAAATCCTGTCCAACTCCCAAGACAATTCTGTCCATTTGCATGGTTACACAGCTGCTATTCTGGTCTTGCTTTTAGCGTCAAGAGTGCCCTAAATAGAGTAGTTACGAACCAGACCTGTACTGTTTTGAAATCATTTAAAGCAAAAAATTATATCTGCGTCAAAGTTTAAAGGAGCTATCGGCAAAGCATTTACTGTATGTTGCACAAAGCAATTGGTTCTTTTGTTGTCATAATCTGTTTCTTTTTGTACACAATTAGGTGACCATTATTTCGCCCTTAGTTCCAGCATGTTTGCATAATTTCCTTTGGGGCACCACTAGTTGAAAGCTGCCGGATCTGAATCGTGGAAACTATCAATCTCGACTGATGCGTCACGTAAAAAAAAGTTATCTGGCGGTGATTCTCTTAGAAAAATTAATGATTGAATTGTCCTTCCTTTTGTCTCCATAACACGCTCATTGGAGTGTTTTCAAAATAAAATACTTAAGGCATTAACACTGTTTAGATTTCCTGTCAGGGCACATTTATTTTATTGGTCGAATTTACATATTGTGATTGAAAAGAAAAGAATTTGACAGTGCTATACTTTGCAGAGCTGCATTATAGCACTTCAGGTGGCAGCTCTAACTCAACAGTAATATTCTAGCTTGACTAATTTTGACATCACCTTTCGCCAGCATTTCGTTCTTTACGCCTGAAATTTGAACAAATGATTTTTCAAGACAATAATAAAAGAAACAATGGTGGATTTCAACATTTTTCGCGGTGCTTGTTAGTCCAAATCAACTGCCGTGCTGCATTGTGACAAAAAAGGTGTTAAAAAACAGCAATGATTTGAACGAGCAGTGTAGCCTGTTTTTCCTTGTACTGCGTGCAACTTTCTCACTTTTAAATATTCATCAATTACATTCTAACTTGGTTTGGTGATGAGCACAAAATTAAATTTGTTGTTTGTGGCTCCAGTAGACGAAACTGCCTGGTGGTGACAGTGCAGCCGGTAATAAACGTCATATTCACTATCAGTACATTTTAGACTCGATGAAAAAAACATTAAGTCAATACTGAGGGACATGAACGATAACAGCCTGCCAAAGATCACGCTTTGAAGTGCAAACTTTAGTTAAACTTGTCAGTTGTCATACTGTTAATGAAGGTTTCCCGTTAATGGCGCTTCAAGGTCGACTGACAGATCATACAGAAAATTATTTTAACAATGATGGAGTTTTGCATACCGCATTACACCTCTCAAAAACTTGAAGAAGCCATTAAAGTCATCAAGTCATCTCAGACAGCAGTATTGATAAAACATATGAAAAGCCCAAGATTCCTCAAATCTGCTTCGTAAAATTGATGAAAAATCATCGGTAACTTTAAGTATATTCTCGTGAATTCTCGGGGAAAGTTCTTAGAGAAGTGTCCACCTAAAACAGAGTTTAGTTAAAGACAAGGAAGCCAGAAGGTGGCTTTCAGTCAGCACTAGCCAGGGAACTATGCGGTCTACCTTAGGGCGGTGTCCACTTTACCAAAGGTTTTCTGGCCTTACAGTGGTGTCTGCTTCACCGTAAGCTATCCAGATCGAGTTCCTTCTCTTAGAGGAAAGTACGATTAATGACAATAAGGATCAAGAGAGAATTGCAGATTAAACCACTGCAGACTGAAATAAATTTAATTACACCCAGTTGGAAATTGGTGTGGAACAGCTGCCTGTTTTAGATACTTACAACAGAACAGCCGAGTGAAAAAAAATCCTAAAGAGTTTTCAGTGTCATTCTTTCTTATGGTTATTACATTTCTCTGTCTGAAGAATGCTAATTTCGATAGTTAGTGCAGGTTTGTTAAGCTATCCCCAGGGATTCTGGCCATTAAAGAGTGCAAAGCCCAAAAGGTTTTACATTCCTTAACAGCCCAAACCCCAGAGTTCCTTTCCAGCCTTTCCAAGATCCAGCCACCGACAATAATTTATGCTATGTGTGTTTTTATAATCCTAGATTTAGTGTGGTATAATATCATATCAGTATCCCCGGTACAACGTCATAGATCACGACAATCAATTTTCTTTCTTGTCACAAGTCTACTTTGCGATGTATTTATCTTTCTTTTTTTTTTTTTATTTCACGGAAAGGTATTTGTCAATCTTGGAAATTACAGTTACGGTTTCCTAGAAGGAAAAAAAAAAAGCAATTGTATCTTTTGATATTTTTCGAATAAGATAAAACGAGAAACGGACTGTCACTCACCACTGAAATCTCGGTCCAGAGATGATAGAGACAACACTAGTGCAGAACAAAACGGTTGGCAAAAGCAGGTAGGGCTAATGGCACGAAAAAAATGTCACCACTTTGTTTCGTCTTGAGGTTAAGACATGAAATTAGAAGCAATGTTCCAATACTGACGCATGGAATCAGGGGCGCCAATACCTCTGACTTTCATTTTTAATAAATCCACACTTTTTTTTTTCTTCAAGATCCAGCAGTAAATAGTCAAGGTTTGACAAAGACCGCGGATTGGTTTAAGGTGAGTAAGCAGGTGTGCATGGCTCCTTTTTGTCTCATTTTAAACTCTTCCTAATCACGATGGGATTTATTGTATTTCAATTTCCGTGATAGAATTAGGGGCACAAGTACAGACAGACAAAAAATAGAATTTCATCCATATACAAGGGGGTGACGTGAAAATTTTTTTCACCCTCAGGGTAAACTATCCCGATCTTAATTCTTTCAAAGTAAACACGGAAAAAGCTTGAGCAGCATTACGAAGATTTTGTATGTTGATCAGTCCTAGAGATAAAAGTGTCCCAAGCCACATACGACAACCAAGGAGTCTTAGTTTTCAAAAATGGCACTAATACTGAAAAGATGCATGGTAATCTGCATGTAGTATGTCTCCGTGATAAGACGCTTGATATATAGACTAAACATGTTTTCAAACATGCCCACAAGAGGTACAGATAAAAATTGAAGCACTATTCATTATTCTCAGCCGATTATCCCGCACAAGTATTCATTACAGTTGATGGTGTTCGAGTCAATATCTCAGTCTATTTCATTCTTATTACATGTAGCCATTGTTCCTGGGCTCAAAAGAAAAGCAAACATTTTCCTTTACAATTCTCACACCAGCGTTTCAATATTCATAACACGTTCTGTTCCACAAACCCCCAAGGCTATACAGCACTCACAATTAAGGCCGGAGAGCACTCTGAAACTCGAATATTACGAACTAATAACATTTTACTGATAAAAAGAAATCAGTAATCATTGGAGACAAAAAGGGTTACACAGGATGCAATTAAGTAAGAGTAATTGCGTTTACAACCCATCCTACGGACTTATCACCAACAGATTATTCATGAATTTTGCAAGATCGTTGCACTGAAGCGTATTCGGTTGACTTCTACATCTTTCAGTTCACACCTTTCCTGAAACGTGTCTTCGACTTTAATCCCTTTTGCTAAATATACCTACAGCTAAATTGCTTTAGGAAATTGTGATATAAGCACACATGGCCTGACGTCACATCAGTCTGTATGCCTCCTACGCACACGTTACATCTTTTGGGTTCGTCACATTTCTGTGAGCAAAGATGACGAGTGGAGAAAAGATTACTTGAGGAGTAGCTATAAAAAGTAATCTGCGGCCAACAAGCCGAGATAAATTGTCTGCGGTTCAAACTAGTGAGCTTTCCAGTTATTCCGGCATATGTACATGTAGAAACACGTTTTAGGGGACCGCAGTTTTACTCGCCGCGAAAAGGTGTTTCCCCAATACTTCTCCAGTTCCTCAGTCTTGAGTAGTTGAGTCGTGTCTTCCACTTCGCGCCCACTCGTACCACACACAAAGATAGTCGTGTGGTGGTTTTTCTCAAGCCCTGCATGTCTAATAATAGCGCCATTCCTTAAACTTAAAACTTCCTAAATACGTGTCGTGGACAACATGCGCCTACGTACGACTGGCACAAGTCGTCGCAGTTGAGTGTGTCAACTCATTTGCTTGTTGAACTTCACATAATAGTCTCTAAAGGCAATACGTTAATTTCTGGAAGGTGTGCAAGATACCTACCTTCAGAAGAGACCAGCCGTCTTGGTTTGAAGTGGGCGACGATTTAAAAATTAATAACAACATTAAAACGTGTGATTTGCATATTTGGATGTTGCCATATTCAAATTCTTTATATTTCTATTTTTGGAAGGTGCCTTTCAGTTCTTGCGGTTTACAGAAACATTACCGTTTAATATAACTTCCTGTTATTGTCACGTCACGGTCGTGTGGTTGCACTGCTTCACTGATAAAGTGTTGAAGTAAAACTCGCGAAAGATTTCTTTTTGTACAATATTGAGTGCGGTGTTATAGACAGCAGAGACATGCAAGTGATGCATGATTAATGGCCCTTTCCAGCTGCCACGAAAGTGCTTCGTTCACATTTTAAAATAATGCAAGCTGTTTGACAAACAACTAAATGTGTAAAAAGATAAATTTGTAAAAGGGGTTTCGCAAGAACTTTTTCAAATGCATCGCAAGAAGCCAAAATCAGGGAAAGTTATTTTAGAGTCATCCCATCGGCCGTTATAGCCCCATTAATTAAACGAGTTGCTTAGGGCATCAAGTTATGGCACTCTGTTATCTAAGCTAATTAAGAATGGCAATTTTTCTTCGAGTTATGATTCGATAATTCAGAAATGTCATTATGTTACACTGATGTTATATTCCCGACATCTTTGAGATATACTACCAGAGGAAAGTTTCAAACGGAGTTCTCAATGACGCGTTAGATCAATTCTCTTTGTTTCAAAATGCCGCGCGCATGCTTTCCAGGCTGTTTTCTTATAATTTCTTCTTTTTCATCAGGTATGTGCTAGCGTTTGTTTCTGTTGACCCTGTCCTGATATCTGCAATATCAAGTCAGTTTCATGTGGCTGGATTTATGGCTGAATTTGGGTAAGGTGAACGCCTAATCGTATGTGTTCGGTACGCTTCGGCGGCAACAGGTTTGATTTGTCCATAGGCTAATGGGTATTTTGAATCGTTTCGCCAAATACAAACACGAGCCATGGCTCCACCAAACTTTCCCGATACTGCAAAAGGGTACTGAAAGAGAACGGTTACCTAATTTAAGAATAAAGAATTATTGAATAAAGAATTATTATTATTGTTTATTATTATTATTATTATTATTATTATTATTAAAAAATTAAGAAAATGAAAATCGAAAATTAAATGTATAGAAATTCCATAATTCCTGATTTTCCGTGATATTGAGGGAAGTGAAAACATATTTCCCCGAGATTCACCTACTTCCAACGCCTCTAACTCACCTGTCACTTTTTGCGTAGTGTTTAAGAAACTGTTGAAAGTTGACGTTCAGATTTTTTGCGGCGGGCTCAGCTGACACTCCCTGCGCACGCGCACGGGGTAGAGAAGGCGGTGGCATAACTGACATCAGTTTCTCAACCTTACTCTCCAGTCGCTCAATCTCGCTTTTGTGTTCTCGTATCGTCACAACTTTAGACATGGCATCCATACGCAATGTTTTGATTTCCTTGTGTAAAATTTCTACCTCCTGTCTTTCCATGTCCTCTCGTTCATTAATCAAATTCTCGTACTCCTTGATAACGTCATCCTTTCTTCTCAGTTCATTCCGTAAGAACTCTATTTCCTTTTTTTGTATCTCCAGCTGTTTGTTTCGTTCCCGCAGAGCACTCTCGAGTAGTTTGAAGGAGCTTTTCAGCCATTCCAGATTCAAGGCCGCCGCTCGTCCTGTCATTTTAAGTTGTATTCAACAAACAAAACAAAATGTAAATGAAACAGGTCAATGGGAGTATTTAAAATGTAAAACGTTAACACACACCAAAACCAAAATTACTTATTTATACATGATATCCACATACCTTCGAGACTAAACTCAAGGACTCGCTTACTCTGTTACTAAATTGATATAAACATATAATTATGCATTACTCAGAAGTTAGTTTTTCTTGAGTTAAGACATGTTAGCGGAACAGTGAGTTTTAGTCGTTTTCTTGTCACATTAATGTTATTGTTAAATTTAAAATTCAGCATCCCGTAAAAGCGTCCATATCCTTAGAACTAACAACTTAGTATGCCCTAGAAAAAGTGTTAACCGATTGCTGTGCAAAGTTTTTTGTTGAAATTTTACAAGTTTGTTTTTTAAACACAAAAAATGGTCGAACAGAACAAATATAGTTCACCTTGTAACAAAAGTGTTTTCCACCTTTGTTGTTGCAACCTCTATTTCGATTACATGTATCAAAACACATATAAATTCCAAATATGCAGCTGTTAAGTGTTTTCACATGACGTCACAGCGGCCATAAGGGTATCCCAAAACAATGTAACGGTGGCCATGTTGGTGTCCCGGACCAATCTTGTAGGGGTTATAATTAAACTCTTTTCTTATGTAATGCATCAGTCAATTCCAGCAGTGCCCAGTCCTACCCCCCCCCCGGGCAACCGCAGGACATTTGCTCACGATGACAGTCCCGGGGGTGAGGCATTCGCAATTTTATCGCGGCCCGGGGGCTGGGCATTTGCGTACCCCGGGGTGACCACTGGGCATTTGGCACACGTGTTTTCGAAAGTGCCATGGATGGGTTCATCGGGAAAGACGAGGTGTTTGTCGAACATAGAGTGGCCATTTTTGTGGATGGAAGGGTCCAGCTTTGTTACGTGCATTTGACACTGTTGAACAAAGTTTAGATTTAAATTTTTTGGTTATTGATTCAACGAACTGTTTATAATCAAGTATTGAAATAAAATATTAAAGTTGTGAGATTTCTAGAACAATGATAATTGTTTCATTGTAGACATTGTTAACGGGATTGTCGTTATTCTAGTCGAAATATCCAAAACAAATGGTTTTTATACAACAAAATATTTAATGTCACGCTATCCTCTAGCAAACTGTTAAAAACAAAATATAAAGAAATAAAAATAATCAGAATCAACTAACACGTACTGTTGTCCTTGAAGTCTTACCGTTGCATTAACATGAAAATACTGAACAGTTGAACGTTTTATTCACTGATTAATAAGAAAACTGCAGAGGTGTTGGAAGACGACTATCCCGGGGCGGGGCATTTGCCCTCTTTCTTCGTCCCCACCCCGGGGCATTTAGACAGCTTATGTGTCCCCACCCCGGGGAATTTACCAATTTTTTTTTAAAAAATGCTAATGCTGGGGGATTAGCCCGGGGGGAGGGGGGGGGATGGGCACTGCTGGAATTGACTGACGCATAAACACTTTCTTTTGTTCCCATACGTTTGTATGGCTACTGGCCACATTATTGAAAACGCTCTATTGCTCTTAACTTGCTAAAAATTGCAAACTTAAAGGAGCTACGTCACGGTTTGTGCATCTTGAGAAGTTCAGCGTAAATTTTTCAAGTTCGTCGTTTGCAATCCGTGTTAATCTTCTCCATCTTTAACCATCCTTGTTCCTTTATGGTTTACCATTATCTCTTAGGTGTTTTCCTATCTTAGTAAACTATTACTGTCTCCTTCAATTTTGAGGTAATTTTGTACGTGTCCAAAATCATGCAAAATACCCGGGGTGACTGAGCTCCTTTCACTCACTTCTTTTACAAGAAACCGGTCTCTCGAAATCTCTAAAAATTAGTTACAACAAAACACAAAAAAAATTAACAGTGCAAAACATTTAACTTCCACAAACGTTATTAGCCACACAGTATTCTTTTCCCGTCAAACTCATCAATGTTATTCCATCTCATAATATGAATACAGTCGGCAACGCGTGCCACGAATAGTATGTGTTAATCGTCAGCAAACGTCAGTGATTGGTCAATATGCTTTCGAATTTTACAGTTCAGTGTACCTGCTAGTTATGCAACGCTTTGGAATGGTATACCACGGAACTTCCCACCAGTCACTTTAGGCGAGTGTGTACCAAGAAAATGTAAGTAACAAGTGGAATATTCCATGGTATATTACGTGAGACCGTTGCAAAACTATATTATAATTAATAATTAGATTATGAGCGCGTGATGATTGACGAAGGCGGAGCCCGAGACAACTATTACGCGATAGAAATCGAGAGCGAATAATCTAATTGCTTTAGTATAAATGCACTATTCGTTCAAAACTTTATCTAAATCCTCTCCACAGACACCTCGAAAATGCAAAGAAGGCCCGTAGGGCTCGTAGGGCTCGTCAAAATACGGCACAACTCGTAAAAATATACAGCGATACTACACACCAAAACGTCTAATGAGATATATGTATTTTCTATTGCATGGTATAAAGAAATTTAGGTTTAAAGTGTGCTGCGAGGTATCGTAAACAACATGCATTTCTGCACGAACTATTGCAGTTTTTACTTGAGCGTCGAAGGTAATTCGCTAAGCGATTGATTTAAAAAACTGCTGCCACTTTGTCATCCAATTGGAAGTAGAACAAACAGCAATCACGACTCGTTCATACACGCTTTCCCGCGCTTTGCTTCAGCTCCATGTATTTGCTCGGAGTTTTGATTGGTACACTCGAGTGTTTGTGCAATTTTTCTATTAGCTGGAAAGATTACTTTGGGTTTGGATTTACAACACTCTAATGAAAACAGCTACAAATGTAACAAACTTTATCACTGCACTGTATCTAACCTGCGATCAAGCGTTCTTCTTTTCGGTTTGCCGAAAAGAACGCCTGATCCGCGCAGATTACACTGCACTGGCGTGTCACTTCATTAGAGTACCAATATCACTGTACACGATAACATCGATATGACTACACTGCAGTACTATAGCAATGTTTTTATAGAACAACAACAAGCTTTATTCCCCCTTGGTCTCACAGAAATATGTTTACAAAGTTATATATTAAAAGAGTTAGGGGCCTGGCAGCCTAAAATAACTAGAAAGTTAGAAATTCATACCGGCAGTGTTGTCTACTTACGTTCACCTTCTCTGTCCCTTTCTTGCTTTGGACTGCTCATCGGTGGTGTCTTGGGCCGAGGCGCGTTGTTGTTGTTTGTATCACTCCTGAAGAAAGGAGAGTTATTTCTGGAAGTTCTAGCTACCAGCTTGAACACCGGCGAGCCCATATGTTCCTGCATCTATTTGGTGGTCTACAAGAACAAATGAGTGAGTCGACCCGAGTCAGTAGTAGCCTTTTTCTGCGGTTTAACATACCTCTTGGATTTTTATTATTTTAGTTAATCAAATAGGCGATTAGTTAACACAGAGTGGCATAAACGCATTATTTTGAAGTCAGTCAATGTGTGAACGGCTCAGTTTCGTTACATTTTCATAGTGGCTGAAGGCGTTACAAAATCTCCCTCTGGATGGAATGTTGGTCCATCCCAACAATTTGCTTATACTCAGTCGGTAACACTCAGTTAAGTAACTTGTTTTAGAACACAACACGAAAACAATCACCAGGGCCTCACTGACGGCGCGCAAAACAGCAGGCAACCAAGCCTCCTCGTACACACAAAAGTAGACGCACTCGAACACATGCATAGGTTTGGGTGATAGGTTATGAACCTACTGGCTGACTCAGGAAAGCCACGACAAGAACTAATTCTAAATCCAAGGGTACTGAACGTTTCGATTAAAACGGAGTGATAACTGCACAGCTTTTACTTGTGCCACTATATACTTGTGCTTTACCTACAAGTAAAATATCTATTTAAAAAAATCCCCTGAAGGGTGAGCGATCACAAAACAGGCTTGTCGGGATGAAAGTGCAGTTTTTTTCTATTTTCAATATATTTATATAAAAAACTATATATACAAAGAAAAAAAAAAGCGCGGGGGTTCACCTCGGTAAATGCGTGGATTTTTTTCAAGTTAAGGCGTAGTTTAGTTGTTTAGGCTGACACAATTAAAAAAAAGTGCACTGGACTTCCTCTAAGTACTTCAGGATTGCAGGTAGTCCAGGTAAGTTACAGCACGAGGAACTCAAGAGAAAAAAAAACTACAAAAAGTGGAACCCTACCACCTTGTATTTTGGCGAGGCAGTGTACCCAGTTAATATCTAGAGAAGTGAATGTACAACATAAAAAGAAAGAGAACTCTCCACATGGGAAGTTCTTCGTCGACAATTTTTCCGCGATACGTAATAATAACCACTGTGAACATGTGACATTTATCTATTAAATAATTTATTTATTTCTACCCTTATGTGTTTATCTATTTATTCGATGCGAGGATATTTTTGTCGAATAATTGACGCTACCATTAATTGCCATATTGAGCAGCTGTTTCGTTCGGAAATACACCAATATTACAAAACCGGTGTACGACTACGGGCGGCTTTTTAACCCTGAAGATGACTCATGTTGCAAAAAGCCTGAAAAGTGAACTCTGTGTCAAACGGGTGTAGGCTGTCTAATTTTACAACAGTGACAACAGCAATGATTTCCCACAGCCCATATGAGGAAACTGAGTGCAAGAGTTTGAATTTTACTTTTTCTTGAAGCTTCTTGACATACTGATCTACTTCTTGGTTTTATATCCTAGCTCAAGTTTATTCAGAATCGACCAAATAAAGTTTCAAGAGTGACCGGCAAAAAATTGATTCGTCTTGTCTAGACAAAGAGGTAAGCATTTTTATAAGAAGATCCGAACTAACCGGAAAAAATTGAAACCGAGCTAATCGGAGACATTGAAACATCTAAGAGAAAATAACGAATTTTTCAGTTGGCAGATTTTCGACTTTTCCATTGCTAATTTAATGGCGGTTCTTGAAAAAATCCTTCGCAGAAAGTTCGTTGTGTATGCAGGAAGTACTAACAGTACTGTACTATTTGCGAAACGTTTGGCGCATGGAATCAAAGATAACGTCCACTTACCGCCCTTAGTGAAGTTTTCTTGTCTACTTTCGTCTTTTGTAGTTATTCTCAAGCGATCATAAAACTTAACCTTCGTCATTAGTTGCTAGAATGGCTCTTGAGAGGATTTGATATATAGAAGAGACTTGCGACTCAACTATTCATTTAAGAGGTTCGATTATGCATCGAGAGAACAGGAAACTCATAGGATGATAGCTGAAAACTTGACAATCAGACGGAATTGTCAAATTGCATGTTAAGTACTAGACTTACTGGCGCCAGTCGAGCTTCCAAACGTCGTATGTCTAAAAGAAAGGTTACGTTTTTGACTCTTAAAAGATCAAAAAAACGAAAAAAAGCAACCATAACTATTGTGCATGAAAATTATAATGAAATTTCACAATTCTAAACAATCCCAAGACCCCGGCATGGCATAACCAAGCACATTTTCTCGTTTGTTACCAAGCAAACCATACCTCCGTTCACGATGTTTGTGGCCGTTTAAATTGAGAAAAGCTATTAGTGTCAAAATATGGAGACACCTCCAAAATAGGTTTCTGTAATATTGATTCAAAGCCATCTAATTCAAAGAAATATTCTAAAATTACCGGCTCACGTAACGAGAAGGAAACTACTGGTTATTTGAAGAGGGTTTGAGTTCAGTTGTTATCATTTGAATTTTCCGTGATTTCTTTGCTCTTGGTAAAAAAGAAAGACTTCTCAGCTATCAGTAAATTATGATGCGATCTCAATGAGAGATCACTCCTGTCAGTCAAAAAACACGTCGTTTCGCGGCCGACAGTTAAAACTTTCATGTTGATCAATTCTTAGCTACTATTTAACAAATTGACGTCAGTTTTTTTATACGTCTGTCCTGTTATTACTTATGAATTTCGTCCTAACAGTGTCAAAGTAACTGTGGTGGATCCACGAGGCAATAGATCTGCAGACTACTTTGACAATGTTATGACGAAATTCATTGTCATTGTCATGGTAACAAACTGTCAAATTGTCCGCTTTCGCTCGTTGACGTATATCATGAATTACAAATTCGTGTGTTTGTCCGCTTATTGACAATGAAAATTAGCCAATGGACGTGCGAGAACTTCTGCAGTTATCGTAAAATATCAGATACACCCCATCCAGACACTCCTTGAAAAGTAGTATTTCAATAACGTGCAAATTAATCCAAATTGGCGATCCGTTGGTGATTACATTAAACCATGGACTAGAGTGAATTTGTTAAATTCTGAGACTACACTTAGAGCTGAACTAGATTAGATTGGCCTGGATTTCAACATAGGGCAGATTTTCAGCCGAGTATCGATGAAGTAGCTACTTTACAAGTACTTAAACCCACGCAGATGGAAAATGTGGTTCTGAAAGGCATAATGCTATGCGGTCTGTCGTAGCAGTGCGTGGTACTGGACTTTGATATAAGTGCCTTCAACATATTCGTCATAAGATGTACACCTCTATTTGATCGTAAAACAGATATTTCAAATGAAAATAACATAGTCTAGAATATTAACCCAGTAAAGGCTATGAAACTCTATACTGAGAAGGCGTGGCCAGAATCAAGTTGAGCTAAGAAGAGCAAGAACATGTACAGATGCAGCTAGTGGAAGGAAAGAACGGATGCACCCAGGACCTCTTTATTACAACACCGGTGTCCTAACCACTCACCTGAAGCGCTGCTCTTCTTCTGCGTTTGTACATTAGCCTTTCCAACGGCAAATTTGTAACGCGAACAAAGATGATGAACATCAAGAACAAAGCAGCAACCCAACCGCTATCTTATGGAGACTTTATTTTTGTATTGCCAAATCTCAGTATTTTGTTAAAAGGTGTTAACTTATGGAAATGACAAGGTCTACAATTGAAGGAAAGTTTTCTTCCAGATAAGCCACTTCCCGATTTTAATCAAACAGCTTAGGTCTATGTACTTTTTGATACGGCAAATCTTTACCTAGGACCTTCTGGTCTCAAGCTAAAAAATAAATATCACTGATCCTCTTTACTGATTGGCACAGATTTCCACTTTAGTTGATGAGGGCTTGTACTCCATCAATACAACCCTCCCGCCTCCCTCTCTTACCCCCCCCCCTCCCCTTCCCCCGCCTTCGTTGATAATTTCTTGTTTTTTGTAGCCAAAAGGCGGCGGTATCAAGTCGCTGACCTGATATGGCTACGATATCATGCTCACTCGGCCGAAATACGTAATCGTACCTTTTTGGTACGCTTTGGCGGCATATCAGGCAAGTTTGATCTCACCATGGCTATTTTAATTTGGCTCGACCAAACTCGCCTGACATGCAGTCGAAACGTAAGATATAAGAACTGACGAAATATGAAGAGCATATTAGGCCCTGATATCAGAATATTACGTGGAATTGTGCATTCAGTATTACATGAATCAAAACCAGGAGTTACCTCTATAGCACAGATGACAGCAATGCGTCATCACCTATAGATGCACTTACTGACTTGGAGCACAGAGCACGTTCAAGCGATCACGACTCACCATGCATTCCTTTAACTGAACTAGCCAACAAAATACTTGTGATTCTTAATATAATTCAGTAGTTAATCTTGATGAAAGAGAAATTTGAAATAAAGAAAGAAAGATGACCAAATTTTGACCTTCTATATATACCTTCTGTATATAGCAAATTAAGAACAAAATACTGATTCAATGGGGCAACGTTGACCACAATCATCGATCGCAATGGGCTTTTTTACCGCGTTTGCAACTTACAATTTGGCTTGTTTCCATGCGGACATAACTATTCGGCATGTATTACTGAGGCTGCTTTTATGCGGTGTAGTTGAAATTTACTCATCTCACTCAACTGTAAATAGAAATCGACACATGTGTAATGATTCAAACGCCTGTGTAGTTATTATATAGGCTGTGCATTCCTCTCATAAATAATCAATCGGAGTATTATTATTATTACAGATGTAGATTATCAATATAAGCTCGGGCAGGGGAAACTGATAGAAACTAACAGATGACCCGGTCATAAGACACGCAAGTTTTAAGTTATGGAAGTCCTATACAGAAATGTCCTTAAGCTTGGAATGACTGTTAATATTAAATGATAGAATAGTTTTAAACCGGTTTTATCACTTTGTAACAGAGACTAACCGAAAGCTAGTGTCAGATGGACAAAGCAGTACATTACACATGCCTGAGTGTAGCAGATGTCATTTTGCGAAGGTTCTTCACTAAATTGACTTTGGTTGTTTTTTTTTTAATTAAATGCTCCAATCTGACTACTCTGGGCTGACTACCTCTTCGGGTACGTAATTGATTTTGAATAATTTTGTATTGGTTCTTAGGAGAAGCGAAAATTTTTTTTTATATGTTGGACACTTGTTTTGGTTCGTTTTGGTAATTCACTAGAGGAGGGTGTATAATGTGTTTACAAAAACTTTCATGAGATTTTGATGTTTAAAAATGATGGAACGGTAGGAAGCGAGATGTACTCAACACCTGTAAACATGAGCTTTCCGGAGACAGGCAAAAGTCTTAATATAAAGAAAGCTGCAAGCAAAACCCTTTTAATTTCAACACTCGTACTGGAGTATAAGAGATTACAATGACCCCGACATGGAAAACACAAACTGCGGTCCTTTGCTAAAACAATTACGTTCTATGTTTTAAAACACGCACTAATAAAAAAAGTCTGGTACAAGCACACATGCATCTTAGTAATTCTGTTACATAGAAAATTTGGTGGCTTACCGTAAAGCCGGTTTGCATTAGCTAAATTTCACAATCTACGTATTGTGGAATTTGAAGTTTTTGCTGTGTTATTTCCAAATCTTCTTCTCCCTTTTCTCTCCACTTATCAGGCAAAGTTTAAAATGGTTAATACGCCTCAATAAAACCAGAGAATTTCAATTTGGTTGACTAAGATGGTATGGACAAAATTTGCCTCCACGTTGTAACAATTTGCAAGGTTATTCGTACATAATTTTGGAATAGCATAACGAGTATTCGATTCTCTGATTGGCCGTAAGCTGAGTCAGTAATTTATTTATCAAAACCGTGACAATGTGTCGTCAGATTATTTTTAACGATTAAAGGTTTTTGCTTGTTTATAGAACAGTTTTAGACCCAAAAGCGTGGAACTGTGTAGAGTTTAGGACTCTTGGGTAGCTCTTACAGCACTGTTGACCATGCTGATAGTAAGCTGACGATTATGGCGACTCTGATATGGAAATAAGCTGCGTGCATGCGTGTGAAGCTGGTTGGAGCCCGGCGAACGCTCGAACCATTGTTTTGTATAGCAGTCTCAATAATAACTGTTGAAGAATGATTTATCCTTGAATTAATATTCCCTTCTCATTTGCTAACTTTAGATCTCGCGTGGTTGAAAATTGAAGAACGTAGGGCATGTAAAATCAGAATACAATTTGATCTAGTCAGATTTTGTCCGGCTTAAGTGATAAACTTATGATAAGGCCAGAGGGGTTATACTGTAACTAACATCTTAGTTCACGGAGACAGAAAATCTTGATCTTTTTCAGGTTTTGGTTTTCTTCGATTACTGTTTCTTTCTTTTCGCTTTCTTACGATGCCCGCCACGGATTACTTCAAATCGAAACGAAACCACAACTTTAGTACTTCTCTAAAGTATCAAAACACGAAAAAGGTACTACCTCATCAGAGAAGAATAAGGATGGTTAAAATTAGGTTAAATTGCGTGTCCACTTGAAAAACTTACGTAAGGTTCTTATAAGATACGCCGCCTGTGGCGTGGCACTTATGAATCTAGATCCTATTATAAGTACTCAGCTGCCATATATACATACATACATTACAAAAATCATATCCTGTGCAAAAAGTAAAGATACAAAATATGCGCGCGCTTATCTTTGCCACCTTTACCGAATGTTATAATTAGCTTCCGTTCTGAGACTATGACATGGTAAGGATTAGTGGATAAACAGAATTAAATTGTTTTGTTGTGTTGTCCTACTAAACACGTAACTGCTCAAACTAAGAGAGAGAGAAAAAGTGGCATTTCAAGACCCTAAAGGTGGATAATCACTCAAGCTCAAGTTGACGTTTTTTCAATAGGAAGGAGGGTAAAGATGTATCTTGTTAGTCATTGTGGAATGTCGTATACCAATTACACTGATTATACCTCAGACGTAGCGCTTTGTTTACAGTTGCGGTTTTAAATTTTAGCAATATAATAACCTTGAGATAATCCCGTCAAGAATGAGAGCTTAGCAGGGGAACATCCGATCGATACATTCTCTTTCAACTTAGAAGACGCCTCATTTTTGTTACGCTCTCCGCACGTTTCAAGAGTTTTATCGTTGAGACCCGACGAAAAATTCCATCTCCAATTTGATCCAGCGCCAATCACATTCTACGGTAGCTCTAAAAATCGCTTTTCTTGCTGAGTCTTGTTATAATTTGGTCATTATAGGATTTAACTTGCTCGACGAGTGTATCAACGCAGTTCCCCTGCCAATAGCTCATTCCTGCCGATCACACTTGTTATTAAGTCATTAATTTTTCGTCACCGTGTGGAGGCATGTAATGGTTTGGAAGTAAGGGCGCGCACAGATACGGCATACGGCAGAAACAAAACTATCAGTGACTACACATTACCTCCACAGAGCTGTCCATAACTATAGACTGCCATTGCAAATAGGACTCACCTCAAGCCTCACCGATATAAATCTTCCCATACAGGACTGAAGGTGGAGCGGCTCGACTACTGGTCTTTAAAAGCTGACTGTCAAAGTACCGGACGTATGTAAACCTGCCTAACTTGCTAGAAA
>Ga0126339_10000612_pt1 | contig 20646 bp, 16 predicted proteins | sample OrbTmetagenome_2_FD_92532 | JGI IMG/M metagenome (GOLD analysis project Ga0126339, IMG submission 92532) | Coral microbial communities from Petempiche,Puerto Morelos, Mexico - Orbicella T R C metagenome | ecosystem: Host-associated > Invertebrates > Cnidaria > Coral | place: Petempiche,Puerto...
AGTAGTAGTAGTAGTAGTAGTAGTAGTGGCTTGCACAACCTTGCACGCAAAATTGGCCTCCCCACAGCAGGCGCGAAAACAAATGACATCATCGCAAGTGCATACGAGACGGTTTGTGCTCGTTTATGAACTGTATATAGTTATGATTCTGGACTGTGCAAATAAACGGACACGCAACTGCGAATGTTAGCACTTGGTCGTGCATCTAGCATCGAATACTGTAATAAAGCCTTTTTTTAAGAAGGAAGACCAAAGAAATGTATAGACTGTTTTATTTCTCAGGATCACAAGATGAAATACTTGGACTAAATAAACATAACGAGTATCGTAAAGTGCATGGTGTTCCGGCAATGACACTAGATGCTGACATGAGCAGACAAGCAGCTGAATATGCACGGAAAATTGCTGAGCAGGGTGTACTATCTCACGCTAGCGCAGAGGAAAGAAACAACGATGGCGAAAATCTCTCCATGGGCTGCGGCAGTGATGGCCAGACTACCGCTGCGGCTACCACCAACTGGTAAGGAACTTAAAATCAGTTAGTCAGTCAGTCAGTCCTTTGTCTAGTATCTATTCAAAAGTTGTTCAAAAGGTAAGGTAAGGTAAGGTAAGGTAAGGCTTTTCATGTGACGACATCATTTTCCAAAATAAGAAATTACCAATCCTTCTGAAGTTTTCGTTTCATCAGATGTAAGAGCCTTTAATAACTTGCTGTTTTGCAGCGTTTAAGCTTGACAGGGTTCCTCATTTTGAAATAGGGCACGTTTGAATTTCCAAGTTTATGCGTTGTGTGACATAAAAATGACGGTCCAATAAGGCTCTCGAACAGTCAAAAAGATGAGTTATTGCTTAAGTTTTTGCTAAATAAACAGTTGTTGCTATAGAAAAAGTATTAATTTCAATGTGTCGGAGCTCTAGAGTAATAAATTTTCGTTTCAACGGCAAAACTCAATGACAGATGTTTCTGTTACTTTACGTCCGCCATGTTTGTGTCCCTCCGAGGGGCACAAACATGGCGACTCCATACAAAGCTCTATAAATTTGTGTGAAGCACTTCTCCGAATAGCGGGACAATGAAAAACTGCACAGACCTAAATCTTGGCGAGGTTGTTTATATATCAATCATCTTTCATGTCCCAGCTTCTTGACTTAATTTATTGAATGGCTCTGATTTTTATTTTTGATGGCGTGATACTGCAAACCAGCCATATCATAACAATAATATATAGATTTAGCCTAAAAGTGGAGCTCCTGGGCAAATAGACTCAAACTACACAAAACAAAAGCAGTGAAAAACATTTGTATACAAGGAAAGTTAATACTTTCGTTAACTTTTAATCCTGGGTTTGCTTTAACCGGCTTCCAGACAACTATTTACAACAAGTTAACCTGACATGAGCCCGCGATCCAACCAAAAACTAGCACTTGATCAGCGGTCAACTTTAAAAAAAACACGTGACTCGATGAGCTCTAAACTTGAGCCCGTGATATCGTCACGCGATACTGGTCAGCGGATACCTTGTTTTGACAGGTGTCAATTGACCATAACATGGATGTCCAATATCATGGGCGTCAACCTATTAACTGTAGTATGGCCGCCATCTTATGCGACTCCACTGTCGTCGTCGTCGTCGTCGTCGAGCGCACGCACGCGCCCACGAGCAATACCGACTGTCATGATAACCACGAGAAAATCAACTCATGGGTTCCCTGTACTTTCCTGGGTATGGGTATGGTGCTCCGCTCGGCGGCCCTTAGGGCCGCCGGAGCTCCGCTATGACAGCAACGCTGATGTGGTCGTGTGTAAAAATTAAAAAATATATATCTAAAAAAAATATCTAAAAGGTATTTACAAAGAAGAGAACTATTGATTACATAAATAATACGATAAAAGCACTGAAATTCCTGAAGCGTGCTGCCTACCCGTCAAGATGGCCCCCAAAACCGTGATGCGGTATATCATGCTGAAACCGATTGTCAGTTAATGAACTTATGACTCATCGAAACCATACTCCTATGAACAGGTACAACGAGGTCTGCAAACCAGGATACACTTTTGGTCAAGAGAGTGGCAGCGGTGGTACTGGCCACTTTACCCAAGTTGTTTGGAAGGAGAGCGTGAAGCTCGGTATTGGAAAGGCAGACATCGACAAAGATGGCATGAAATGTACATACGTCGTGGGTCGGTACAGACCCGCTGGGAACATGATGGGAGACTACGCGAAAAACGTACCCCAGGGGTCGTTCAACAAAGCCCAGGCTTGTGCAGGGGTTAAAAGAACGATTACGCACTATTTGACGCCACGATCAAAGAAGGACAAGCGCCCAACCAGAGCCAATAATAATTAGAATGCTTTTTACACATGGGTCTCCGAACGTTGAGCGAGGCTGTTTATTTTGAAGGAAAGCTAAATACGGTGTATTAGTTTGGGATCATCTGCCACAGACTATTGACTGGTCTTATAGGAAGAAATAGGAAATGATCAATATACACAAATGATTGCGAACGGACTAGTTCAGTACAAATTATAAATTATCAGGAATGTCTCCTATAACGGATGTGGTTGTTTATTTTCAGTATGCAGCCATGGTGACCAAGGGCGAATTTTAGACCGTCAGACGAAGGGACTAATAATAAGACGAAGCGTCTAGATAATAAGAAGAAAATATCAAGTAAAGATAAGACAAAAATAAACCTAGCTTTTGGTAATGGGTTTCTGTTTAAGTGTCATTATATCACGGTCAATTATTCCCCTAGTATATAATCCCTTGTGGTATTTGTTGTTCCCTAGAATCTAATTTTTGTAACTCTGTTGGTCTGAAATGAATTGTATTTTTTCCATTTTGGTCTGAAATTGCCTACGGTTTTAAAGAGAGAAGAGAGAACAAGTGCATATTCCTTCCACTTGTGAGCCTTCTAGCAGAATGATAGAGACGTGTGAAGTGCCAAAAAAAAACAAAAACAAACAAACAACAGAACCGGTTCCTAAAATGTATGGGATATAATTACTTAGTTGTACATTTGTGGAACGCTTCGGTGGGGTATAACGCTAGTTTACAAGTTAGTGTCATCATAGCGCAGGAAAAACGACAGTAGACAAGACCACTAAATGGCCAACCGTAAGGCCTGCAATAGGATTAAGACTTGAAGACAAAGGCGATACATCCCCGCAAAACCATCCAAGGAGCAACCACTCAGAATTATATCAGAATGAAAACAAACTCGACTCACGGCATTACTAACAGCCTGAACGCTGGATATTAAATGAAAAGGTTTTGTTTGGGAAGGATCTCAATCTCAATTAAAAGAGACACGCTAATTGAACCAAAAGATAAAGGTAACCTTGAGCTACCAGATTGTGAGATTGTTACTAAATCTCTGCAATTCGCTTGGGTGAAAAGAATGGAAGAAGAGATAAAACCCAGTGGATGGAAATCCCGTCCTCTTACCCAGAACATGTTTGTGGTCCCTCAATAACCAGACAAACAAAAGAACCGGTTCCAGTCACAGACAACATATCGTGTCTCGAATTGTATATATTTGACTATGATTATGATCTACGTCTTCATACTCTATTCTTCATATTCTAGCAGTATGGCAGCTTTCTACGTCTGATATTCGCAAAGCCTGAACTGAAGCTCAGGAATTGTGCCCAATAGATTTTGATCAAAATAACATAGGATTATGTCAGAATGTGATTGGGAACTCGACTATCGACTTTACTAACAGTCAAATATATTAAATGAAAAGGACTTGTTTGGGAAGGATCTCAAAGGCAAATGTCTTTTGTCTTCCAATTCTGTCAAAAGGTGGTTGGTATTATTGTAGCCTAAAAGAGCGCCTAGAAAAGCAAAGACAAGTCAAGCCACTTCCCTAGTCTTCAATCTTTGTCGTCCTCCTGTCAAAACAAATCAGTGAGGGCCGTGACAACCAATCACAAATCACTGCTTGAACGCTAATTTGCTTTGCTTAGACAACCAGCAAGGAAAACAACGAACCATTGAAAATAAGATTTCCGATATGGCGTTTTGCGTAACCGTAACCCACAGGAAATATTGAATGATGTCAATTGGATTCACTGTTAGACGAGGTAAAAGAAAGGTTACAGGATTTGAAGTGGTGAAGAGCTATTAATTAGCAAGGCCGCCTCTTTAAAACGGGACTACAGGTGAGATAAATTTATAGGCCCCGAGAAATATTCCACAAGGACGGGTGAACATGGGTGATTCAAGTAATAAGTTCATGAACTATATCGGAGTCTAGGAACTGACAAGAATATCATAACGGACTTTGAGAATGAAATGATGTTTTCTTTTCGCTAGGAAGCTTGTCTCTTGGGGGCCTTTCAGATTACTTGAATGTTTAGTTAAACAACCTCTGTTTAATTTGGCGCTAAATGAGTCAATACTAGTTACGTCAAGTTTCCCGTTCTATTTAAGTCCCTTTGTTCATTCATACCCTTGATGCAATGTATGGTTTTGTTGCTTCAGTACTTTCTTACAAGTGTTAATCCCCGCCTTAATAAACAACAACGGTGCAATTGACGAGCAGACGCCGAACAAAGGAAATCTTCAACACTTATTTAACGAATTGTAATAACCGAGTTTGCTCATCAATTATCCGCTTTAATTCAATTTTTTTAAAAGAAAGTCACAGTTCCTGTTTTTGAGCCCTTCCAGTAACTCATCGTGACACCCGCAACAGTAGGCAGGGTGGCAGTTTTTTTTTCGCCAACAGGTGGCACATGCGATAACCGGTTAGTTCGCGAAAATAACGAGAAGCTTAACCTTAAAATGGCGTTCTCTTTTCTTCAAATTCTTCTAGTATCGCGAATGACCTCGAACGGAAATAAATTGCTAGGTTTTTAACAGTTTTTATTCAAGACTTAATTTTCTGGAGGACAATATAAGCCCCTTGTTTTTGTCACTGAAACTTTGAAATCACAACTTGCAGACTTTGGTCGGAGAATGAGAGAAATTCTATGGGTCTTCGCACTTTTCACGTTTTTTAAGTTCTCAAATGGCCAAGCGTATGGAGGTAAGATGATAAAACTTGAAGATTGTTTTAGTTTACCAGAGAGGCTTATATTTTGTTTTTGTCATTTAAGTAAAATATTTTATAAACAGAACAAGTTCAAAGTCAGTCGACTCTGTGCAAAGTAATTTTTCTTTAATACCAACACTTATTGGAGACAGTACACGTTGAATAACTGCTTTGAGACATGGTTCTTTAAAGCCTGTTGTCTTTTAAATGGTGCATTGAGATATTTTCAGTCACTAATAATTAAGTAATTGTTGAGATCGCACGGGAATCTGACATGTCAAACAACCATAATGTATTTTGTCTTAGGATAGTAACTCTGCCAGTGACCGTTCTCGGTTGACTTGGAGAAAAGTGATAAGTCAGCTGAGGAAAAATAGCTAAAACGATGATTTTGTCGTATTGCATGCCATTCTGTCCTTGTCAAAATTGCAAGCCTTGTTAGCCACAGACATGCTCCACTGTTTGTTCTGTTTTATAAGCGGAACCTGGCATTGTTCATTTACACGATAATAAAAATGAAATCTCTATCAGCTAACTCAGTCTTAGACTCCACAAGTGACATATTTCATACGAAATTAAGATAGCAAGTCTATAAGAGCCAGTATTAGACAGCTGTGCTTTGTAAGTCTTTGTACTTTATACTTCAGGTTATCAGTACAGGCCGCCGTCTTACCCTTATTTATACAAAATGGCGCCCGTCTACAGCTGGTACCAACGGGATGAAAAACCCGCACCTGCTGTTGAAATGGAACCAAACTCTGAAGGTAACTTTCCCGTTAAACAAATTAACAAAAGTCATTGATTTCTCGGGAATTAGAAATATATGCTAACACTGGAGAAAAAGAACAATACGGAGGGGAGAACGATGGGCGAGGGGGAGGGGAAGGGGTAGGGGGAGGGGAACGGGGAAGGGGATGGGGAGGCGGAAGATTAGCAGGTGGCTAGGAAGGTGATATTACTCTACCCTTTCCACCCCTTTCCTTTTCCCAACCTTTCTCTTGAATCTACTCCAGGCCGCGAACGGGGAGCCTGTTCAAAAGTGAACTAAAAGACTCTTTTACTCTCTTCGCTTGCGATGTTCAAAGGTTAACTATAATATTGGAGGATGTGCACCGTGCATGGCTTAGGTGCATTACGTTGTCCACACGTGTGAGGAAATTATGAACTTATTGGAAACACTCACACGTAGACGACAGAACAAATAAACGTGAACAAATGACAACGTTATCTCAGGGTATTTGGAACGAGTTTTTCTGGGATGGACCAAAACTCAATCAGGCATTTATTTGCGCATGCATTGCTCCTACATGTAAGTCATCTGCAATTCGCAGTTTTGATCCTTTATTTGGGATTGATGGTGTAATTGTCAATCTGTAAGGACTGATTGAAATAACGCCGGAGCTGAACCCTAAACCACAAGAACCACTTACGTGACTGATATGTTAACAATTTTTAGATAATGATAGAATGAAAGATGCGAATGCAGCCATAACACTATTGGAAAAATGACCTGAAAAAATTTTAGACTCTGAACGGGATTCGAACCCACGACCGTTGTGTTACCGGTGCAATGGTCTACCAGCTGAGCTATCAAAGCCTCATGAGAGCGGTCGCGTGTGGGTTCGGCCCTATATGTTCAATGGACGTAATACTCGGCTCAAGTGTATGAATTCCATGGTAATAGATGTCCAACTGTTGGATGTCTATTACCATGGAATTTTTAGATACTTTGTAACTGACGACACTAACTTCTCCCACCTGATGACAGAACATGGGACAATGCGATAACACGTGCTATATGTTTTAGAAATGACAGCATTTGAAGTCCAGGGATTATTGTATCACAACCTTCATCGTGAAGTCCATAACACTCCAGACCTTCACCTCGACCACAAGCTTAGCCTTGAGGCTGCCCGTTATGCCAAAGAGATTGCTCAACATTTGGTAGTAAAGCATGCTCCCATTCAAACTCGACCAGGCCAGGCAGAGAACATTTTTCTACGCTGTAAAGCATTCAGCCAGGGAGCGTCTGCTTTTGAAGCAGTGAAAGAATGGTGAGTATGTGAAAAGGTTCATGCATTCTTCGTAAAGAGGGTGACGCTCTGCAAGACCCCTTGTATACCACAGCATTATACTACAATTTCAACACTATGGAATGTATGTATTATACCATCTCATACTCTAACTGATTCCACCTCGTGTAAATGGATAGAGACCTCGGTCATTTGGAATCAATTATAGACTCCTGTAGCGTGCGCCAATTACAAAAGACATCAGCTCTTTACAGTTAAAGGTAGATTTCTGATCATAAAATCCGAATAAATCTATCCAACCTCTTACAGCATCACCAAACGCAGATACGGTGTAATGTTCAGTGCTTAAATAACTGGGTGTCTAAGATGGTACATACAAAAGACAGAGGACAAAAATATTTTCGGGTCTCATAAGGGACAAGGAGAAACACACGAGTTTTGCATTGCTTAGGGCCGATTTACACGGTACGACTTTGTCGCTTGCGACACGCTTACGACAGGCCTACGACATGAATTGTTTCGTGTAAATCAAACCTACAACTCGCTTACGATCGTCGTGTACGTCAAAAAAAAGATGTCGTAGGGGCGGGGCGTAGGGGCGAAGGTGAAGTTTTCTTGCGTCAAAATGGCGGACGAAGTTGTTGTTGGCTGATTCACATGAAGTCGTTTCTCGAAAAGTACTGATTAAAGCGAAAAAAATCTCATTAGAACGTCTTTTCAAAGGGCAGGATAGCTGAAATATCTGTTAACGGTTTGTTAGAACTTTCGCTCCGAAAATCCCGGTGCAAACTTTGCATATTTAATTTTGCAAGTGAAAATGTCGTGCGCGTGTAAACGGTCCAGAGTCATGTCTTAGGCATGTCGTAAGCGTTTCTTATGCGACAAAGTCGTACCGTGTAAATCGGCCCTTAAAGTTACAATTCAATTTGTTGAAGTTATCGTTATTTGTTTATTGTTAGGTACTCTACTGTTTGTCACTGGGATTTTGATAACCCTGTTCCTCTGAACGACAAAGGGAAACCATTCAGTAGACTAGTTTGGCGGTCAACTCAGCAGTTGGGAATTGGGAAAGCAACATTTCCTGTGGACAACTTCAATTGCACAGCCGTAGTGGCAAGATATAGTCCCTACGTAAACACGCAAAATTATGCGGAAAATGTTCAAAAAGGGAAGTTTGTACCTACAGGCTGCCAGTATGTGAATAATGTTGAGAACGAAGATTTTATTTTGCCTCCACAACCTGGAAAAGCTTGTCAAAGAATTTCTGGATTTAAAGGACAAATGTTACAAGAAAGTTCTACATGCACAATTAAACAATTATTTGCAATTTTCGGAGCTTCAGTTAGAAGAGGAAAGCAAGGATTTAGTGTTGTTTTATAAACAGGGCGTAGCAACTGACTGTACCGAACAGTAAAATACTTTAACACAATTGGGTAACAAAGCCTTGCAGAAATTATGATTAATTTTCCCGAAATCGATATAATAATGATATTAGGGTCTCTCCTTCTTGCAAAAACAAATCAAATATATCTAAGTTATAAAATATCAACTTTATTTGTTAATCTAGTAACAATGATATGTCGAGTTAGACGTAGTTCTCTTAGAACAAAGGGAAACTGACTAGAGCTTATCCATGGTCAATTATAGATGAGATTCGTTTCTCAGAATAACAGTTCTGTACTGCATATCAGAATATACAAACAATAGCTCCTATTTCGTGCGAAAATATGCTCGGATGTTTGTCCGTTCTATCTGTTCCGAGAAACGAACAGTTTTCCGAAAGGGTAGCCCGAGGAAAAGTGAGCATATTTTCGCGCCAAGTGGAGGCTATTGTGTTCACTATCATACTTTTCGCAACGTGCGCAGTTTTGAAAATTGAGGAATATCACTCAGGGCATATTTGGTCACATGACGCGCTTAGACCAATCGCACGCAAGCGAAAATATTTGATGGCTTATAAAGAATGATATTTACAAAGTAATGGTAATATGTATTGCAAAATACGTTCACACAATGAATAGTATATTATTGAAATTGAAAAGTTAGCTGGTACGTTTTACCATCAATTCCTTCGCAAGTAACCACGTGCGTGCGGTACAATTTAATGAAAGAGTTCGTCAATCAAAATGGAAGCTAACGTATTCATCTCTTTTTCTGTCATATAAGGTTAAAATCGAGGTTCGTATGAACAAAGTTAATAGAGGGGAATGTTTATAAAACTCGATAAAGTTCTTTGTTGTACGTTTTTGTTCTCGTTTTTGGTCCTGACCGTGCACAAAACACAATGGTTGTTTACTACTGACCGAGGAACTAACTAATAGAAATATTTTGATTACATAACCATGCATAATGCATGAGGGCGAAACAAAAGATTGTGCGCGGTCGTGGACCCTCCAATATAAATCTTGGCATCTTTGTTTGCTCCTTTGATGTTTGCCGGGCTTCATAACCAGTCCCCTCTATTAACTATGGTATGAACTGTGTCTTTTCATAGACAAGAAATAATAATTAACTTCGTAGGGTTTCTATGATAGAATTGTCGTTCATGTGACTGTATGCTGGAAGTTCTTGTGTGATAAAGTCGGGCTGTAAGGTAATTGCAAACATGACAGTCAAAAGGGACGCAAATATAGTTTATTACACTATTACTTGGCTACATGGTTTGCTATGATGACTGGAATCGTTTTCCCGCCAACGATAACCAGTTTTTACCCCAAAGCTATTTACTATATCATCATTTCCGATATTAAAAAACGAGCAATTATGTACTGCTCCGCTGACGGCGATGGTCAGGCTCTGGAGTATACAGCTGTTTCGAGAAAGGTTGTTGGATGAAAGCGTCAAGCCTATGCGACAAGTCCAACTTGTAGTCTTGGTATTCATTGGACTGATTTTGCATATGGGAATGGAGGAAATCTAAAAAGTATTAGTATTAGCAAGGCCGCACACATTAGACTTTCCACTCACGAGACCATTTTTCCGTAGCTTTTCTCTCACTTTCACATGACTTCTAGTTGAATATTCTTTTACAATTCGGTGTGGCAAAAAGAACCTTGTTTCCACACGTTGAAAAAGGTTGTTATGTCTGATTGATATTAAGCGTGTGCAGCAGCTTTCTACCCCTAACCATACTCACTTTCGGGGTTTTCAGTGCACTTTAACCCTTTATCCTCACAACCTTTCTCGAAACAGCTGTATTGTATCATACCTTCCTAAGGAAGTGCTACAGGCGGAGATTTAAGAGAAATGAGAGAAAACAGAAAGTACACCGTGTACCGTTAAAACAAATCTTTGTGAAAGCGCCGTCGAAAAATTCCCCATTTTTATCATCCAATTAAAGAATCGGCGCAAGCACTCCAGCGTTACTCTGAAAGTTCTGACAACGTTGCAATTAGTTGCTAAGCAACTTCGAGCTCAGTCTACTCTCAGACACCGCTGTTATAGACCGAAACTCAAACCTTTAGTTTTAATTATAACTGAGAAGAAAGTGTAATATTACTTTTGAAAGAAAAGCCGACAACCATGGAGTTACAATTATCGAATGATCGATTCAGTGTCAGCATGCCGATGCTTCTTCTTCTATAGGAATGAAATTTACCAAGATGGCAACAAAACTTACTACAACCAAAGAGACGCTGGAAACTTCTCCGAAAACGGTTGCGATAGCTTGGAGATATCAGCGTATACAAACATGGATTTATAACACTGTTTGCATGAGCGAACCAGAAGAAAAACACCTCTACTTCCGGTGGGATTTTACTATATATGTCTGTGCGAAAGAACACTAAGTAGTGCATCACATGAGCAGGAAACCAGCAGATGGCAAAAACCACAACGATAAAAACTAAAGCTTTGACAATTCTGCGCTTCTCCCTCTCTGTTGACCTGAACCTGGCTTTGCTCACGTTACCAGGAATTTTTCTTTGCCAGAGTTTTCTTGCAATGAGGGTGTAAAGGACCGCTAGAATTACAAGGGGGATACAGTAGAGTACAATGAAAGTCATTAAATAGTACATCTGTGGCGAGCTGTGATTGTCAAATGGTGCAAAGGATCGCACGCAGTAATGAGTATTATTTTTGATGTAAATATCATTTGCCATCATAAATGGAACGGCGTATCCTGCAGAACTCATCCAGATGACAGCTGTCATAAACTTGACTTTTCGAAAGACGTGTCCTCTCATCGGATAGCAGATGGCATAAAAGCGATCGAGCGAGACCAACAAGACTGTGAAAATTGAGGCAGGTATCGATATTTGATAGGAGAAATGGACAAATTTGCAAGTGACTTGTCCAATCACTCCCCCAATCCATTTCACTCCAGCATGAATGTATATTACCATATAAGGCATGGCAAATACTGTAACCAGAAGGTCTGCAAGCGCCATATTGGCAATTAGCATGTTTGCGGCACGATTCCCCGCCTTTTTTCTCAACGCCAGGTACAGGCCAAAACCATTTCCCGCCAAACCGCAAGCGATGGTTGTGGCATAAACGATTGTTATGAGAAACTTGCTTGTATTGGCAAAAATCTCTGTGGAGTCGCTTCCTGTTAGACACCAAAGTAATAATTAAAATGGTGTTCAATTTTGTAAATTTAAGAAAAAGAACAAAACAATAACACCTAAATAAGTTTCAATTAGTTTCTCTCAACATAAAAATTGCTTTGATACATCGCAATTTTTACTGCTCGTAGATGCTTCACATTTATTTCTGACAATGCATGAAAAATCAGGCGGTAATAAATGAAACATAATTAGCAGTCTATATATCAAGTTTTTCTGCCAGGCAGTAAATGTTCAAAATGAGGCTGCCGAATATTGTTCTCACTGTAAAATCTTTAGCGTGCAACATTTCATTTTCAAGCCACTTGACGACTTAGTGATCTTGCTTTTTGCTTGGTTCTTTCTCAAACGATTTTCATATTTTTAAAGGAATTGCAAACAAGACTAACCCAATCTGAATGTTAAATTATTTAAAGGAATTTCAAAGCAACATAAATCTCGAAATGATGTGAAGTTTATATGAAATAATTCATATATGAACTGCGGTTGTAGATGAAAGTGAAGAATGATCATCGCAGTAAATTTTCCAATTGAAGCCCTGATTTTTTTCAGGCTTCTTCTTTCCAATTGCTTAAATTGGAAAAATTTACTGCGATGATCATTCTTCATTTTCATCTACAGCCGCAGTTCATATATGAATTATTTCATATAAACTTCACATCATTTCACTCCTCAAGGGAAGATATGAACTCAATTAAGTGGCCTCGCTCCCAGTGTGTGGCTTCATAGCTCAGTTGTTAGAGCATCGCACCGGTATCGCGGAGGTCACGGGTTCGAATCCCGTTGAAACCCTGATTTTTTTCAGGCTTCTTCTTTCCAATTGCTTAGATTGGAAAATTTACTGCGATGATCATTCTTCACTTTCATAAATCTCGAAAATTGTCCTGCGTTTCAATCTAAAGGATTGACAAACATATAGCTATTGGCTAACGATTACACACAGTTATAAAATTCTGACTTATACATGAAATGTTGTATGTTGTGAACATAAATATTGTAAAATTATTAACAAACCTTTTGCACCGCTTGAATTTGAGGAATTCATGACTGTATTGGCGGGCCTTCAGACTTCAGGCGAAGTTATTTTCTGCAAGTAACCATTTTTTTTATATATAAAAAAGGTTAAATCAAACATCATATTTTTTCCTTGACTTTATCATAGTAATTCAAGTGATACATTCAGAAAATTAGGCGTCTGTTTGTATGAATTTATTTTTTAAGTGTTCAGTTACTACCCATGACCTAAAGACCAATCTTATAAATATCGCTCGATGCGTATGATTCTAATGTGACCACCGTTGTTGTGACTAGCTGAATAGTTTTGCGAAAGAAAAGCATGCAGGCATGCACTTACTTTGAAAGAAGGGATAAGCTTTAAGCTTTAAGCTAGTAAGGCAGTAAAGGATATTTTCAACGGCGAACTTACAGATGAGTAATGATTCCTTTATCTCGGTGAAAAAACTCACCATTTTCGGCCAATTACGTAAACATACAGTGTTAGACTTGAAGCAACTAAGGTCAGATAGGAACGACCCATTAGATGTTGTACTTTTGCAAAAAAAGAGCCACACACCTTGCAAAATTCAAAGATGAAATCTGACAAAAGCACAACAATCAAGGCGAGAATGATGTTATTTATCCAGTGTTAGAGAGCACTGAACCAACAAAATCATTTTCTTTGAAAATGAAGGAAGAAGTAATTAACCTGGATAAGTCTATTACCGGAAGGTTTGCTTTGATTTCAGTTTTCCAAAAGGCCTTTTATACTTGAGATATTTCCTATTAAGGTGCTTTTAGCATTCTGTTGAAAGAGAGCAGTTCCTATCAGCGAAATTTAATGGAAAATAATTTTCCAGTTACTCCAATTAAGAACTACATGCGGTAACTACTGATATCCATAAAGCAAAAAAGTTCTAAATAATGTAATTTGCGCTGAGGTTGGATAAATGTAAATAAACAAATATACCTTACACCTATTTCCTAGGTTGAAAATTTCACAAGCCTTCATCTGTTCAATTGCGTTTAAGGTGCGATAGAAGTTATGTTTTTAGTTTCTTTTTCACTAAGTAGCAATTTTTTTTTTTCCGGATGCTGTGCTGAAATAAAAAGATACATTACGACAGAAAAACATTTTGACCGCGACGTGATAATTGTTACAGAAGACGTTTTTTATATGTACACAAACTACCCTCATGACAGCTATTGTTTGCAGCTTTCGCTATTTTGAAAAAAGAAGATCTTTATGAAAGGATGATCTGACACATATGATTTTTCATATTGTTAATCGAACAAAAGGGAGTCATTGATCTATGCAAAATAGTGGGACACATTTCAATTCATTGCAAATTACTGACAGAAAGCATTGCAAATACTTCTCTAAGATATCAGTGATTTTGCTATGTAACTTCTTATGGGTTTTGCCAGTATTTGTTTCATTTCAATTTCAAACCGAAGGGCAACGACGCTTTTATGTCATCTGTTGTCTTCTATTGTCCAATATAGCTACAGGTATATAGACTGCTGATTCGCAGAGGATCACTATTCTGCCATGGCTATGGTTGGGTTATGACAAGCAGCTAAGGACAGAAAAAAATAAATTTAAAAAAACTATATAAAAAAAAGCTTGACAATACGACAGCATGTTCTCTACTTTGCAATACCCAAATTTTCAACGTCCTTTCTTTCAGTAAAGCCAATTGCAGAGTTTCTAGACTTCATCTTCTCCAGATTTTTCTTTCCTGAATTTTAGATAGCTGTTAAGATACGGAAACTGAACGATGAGACAGTGAGAAAATTTCAGGGTATAGGTACAATAGGTATGTTTATTTTAGAAAGTTCCACTCCACTGTTTGGTTTTTAAAAAATTACTTCCAGAAGAAGTGATTCTAGATTTTAATTTGTAATGAAGATCTTCAGAAAAGTTGTAGCGGCGAGGTTTGAGAATCGAAATGTATGGTGTAGAATACCTTCTTATCAAAGGGTTACACCTGGCAGAAAGGGCTCAAAATTGATTCAAGATAGCTTTGTAGCAAAAATATCGAAGCGCAAACGTTCTCAAAACATCGAACTGGCGGTCTACACATACTCGTATGTAGCTCGTAAAGTTTTTCTCATGCAATTTAATGTGGATATATATCGCCTAATTACCTTAAGAAATCACGATAGCTGAACCCGCGAAATTTGCCAGTAACGGAAATTAGTTTTCTAAAGGGCACTTCGTCATGAGTCGAACAGACAGTCAGGGAATCTTAGTTTAGATCACTGCGATTGCGTTCAAGTATTCCTTTTAACACCCGCAAGGTTTCCTACGTTCGGGGAAGACATTTTCAGTTCCTGTATTGGTTTCTATAGTAGGCTTAAAATAGCTTTAATGTTACTCCCTCAAACTGACTGAGCAGCTCAATAAATTGTGAAAGTAGAAGTGTTCTTTCAAAGCTTTTTTCCTCTACGTCGGGAACAAAGTACGAACAAGTACCCGCGTACTCCAACCATAGCCTGAAGTGTCAGGAGTTTCGCTGTGACGCGGATTCAGTCCGGTGCCATAAGGCTGTTTAAAACCTTATAACCTCTCACTTGCGTGCTGGGAGTGTATGTAAATCGTGAAAGTATTTCCACATGCACAGATTACGAAGAAAAATCGGCTTGATTGTACAAACTAGAATAGTCACAATAACAGAAATGAGATGATGCTGTTTTGGTAAAGAACATGCACAAAAGCCACCAAATTAGAATGATTAACACTATAAGCAACTCATGAAAGCCAGTAAAGAAACGGATATGAAGGGGATATTTAACAATGAAATAAACAAAGCTCGAACAGCACTATGCTAGTAGTGCATGACGTGTTATATAATATCAAATTTTACGAACACATCCTTGTCATACGACCACGTAAACCTTCAGTTTTATATTTTCACTAACCCTACGAGATTAATTTTTATGCTTGTCATCTTTATTGTACTTGCAAAAATCCTTATATACTAAAACTGATCAATGCACAAATTATAAAATCGAGACAAAATGCGGCAGCCGCATTCATGCTGAGTGCATGTACTATAGCATCTACAAGCAAAAGATTCACTGATTTAAATTTCACTCTTTTGCTTTTTCTATGAGTCATGCACAACTGTTGATGTATGTGCTCAGCTCTTTAGTTTTACTAGCCCCAAACGCAAAGAACTATGTACACTCGGACGCTTTGAAGAACGGTACTAAACAATGACTACAAACACCTTGATAAACGTACGCCTGATATTCTTTGACACTATTACAAAGCATGTAGTACATTGAACAGCTTACCTTTGCTTCTTGCAAATACCCATCTACTCTCAGCTACACAAAGGATTGCGACTAAAGATATATTATCTGACTTTTAATTTTTTCATTGATCCGTCCCTATTAAAAATATCCCGATGACACTAATGGATTGTGACGACAAATTGTTACTGCTTATCATTTATAAAAATTGAAAAAAAGTTGCGAAACATGTTACCAAGGCAACCTTCGTACTGCGCCAATTAAAACTTGGCAGCTGTTTCAAGAAGAACAGAAGGTAGAAGCGATAGCGGAACACATAAAAAGGGCAGAATTGTCTCAAGCAAATTATACTTATCAAGCATACTGTATATTAAATATAGACCGTCGATCGATCGGTGGTATTAAAGTACAGTCTATACCAATCATAACTTGAGTTCATGAAATAAGCGTTAAGTCTGAATAATAAAAGGAAATGATACCGGCTTACTCATTAAAAAGATTAGATCTTACTTGTCGGTCCTGAATTGAAGTTTTAATTTCAAAAAAAAAAAAAAAAAAAAAATTCACTTTCAAGCCGCTTTCGCAGATGCCGGCCATTAGCTGGCAGTACTATAACTCACGCCTTAAAAAAACACAAAGGAAAAACCAAAAAAAAAAAAAAAGCCCACGGGCTTCATTTTCGGCCCGCCTAATCAAATTTTAAGGACTACAGTTTTGGAAGATCAAAACAGAGGTAAAATGCTGAAGAATAAAATTATTTCATAACTTAAAAAAGTAGGACCCCCTGAAAAGTTTCGTGTTGTCTACGAATTGTTACTTTTCTGCTAATTACCGCGGAAGTCTCGATACCCTTGCATTACTTCAAGAGTCAAATATCGTCTGGGATAACTTAGTTGAAAGCCTAGAGGGGAAAATAGAAAGGAAAAAAGAAACGTCTGATAAAAATAGATTAAAGGATGACCAGTATCACGCTATCGTCGTTGAGGGAGAAATTTTTTTTCCATTATGAAACAAAGAAACAGAGGCCACTCAGTTCGACATCCTTAATCACGATTTTATTTGATTCTGATATTTAACCAAGACAGTTTCGATCTCTCATAAGATTCACTCGTTGAATCTTGGTACACTTATTCTGTAAACTGTTGTAGCACTGCACAGATTTTCTACGCACGACTCTTCAACTCTATGACGCCGTAAAACATCACCAAGGGCTATGAAATATCGGAGGTGACATCATCGGAAGTTGCTGAGCCATAGCTTATAACTCAGTTCACACGAAACGGGAAACTACTGAAAACTGATTAGAACTGACAGCGATTCAGTTGCTGTACATTTATGTAACTTTATATAGCTGCTATCAGGAGCCACTAAAGGTTTTTATGTTAATTTATACATCTTGAAAAGTACCAGAAGGCACTTAAAATACACTTAAAAATCACGTAAAACCTGCTGGTGCCAAGTACACCTAAATGGAATCAATTTACCCAATCTTTGTTTGTGTCCTGTCATGTTTGTTCAAGGGAGGATCTTTTGTTTCAAGATACTTCTCCTGGCCTTGAGGAAGTGGTGTAGGAAAAATAAAACTGAATTCAAAAAGTAAATCAAAAAGAAAAAAGTAATGGAAAAAAAAAAAAAATAGAAAGTAAGTACGTAAGTGAAAGAAATATCTACGCAATGTCATAAGTTTATGTGACCCAATATTACACTTAGGAGTAATTTGTTCAGTACCTGTTTTGCGGCTTGAGAACGATCTGTACGGACCTTTGAAATATCTGCAGCAGGAAAAAAAAAATTAGTATTTTAAGAATCCTTTTGGCTAATTATGCTTTCTTATTATGTGCAACAGTAATTAACACTCAAGTAATTACTAACAGGAAAGCTTATATAACTAAGAAGAGTACGTTTTATGGCCGTGGTTTTGTTGGTGTCAGATTGCTCGACCGTATAGCAGGGTGCGGTCGGCCTCGTGACCTCAAAGGTCACAAAACATCATGATTATCGCTGAAGATTGTTTGACAAAATTAAGGAAAGCGCTGCTCTTGGTTCAACATCGCGACTGTCAAACAATCGCGTCGTCACAACGAAAAGATTAAGAGATTTTTTCTTAGAGGTAAGATATTCCGTTATTCGAGTATAATTCTCTTATTAATTGGTAGCGACAGTGAATGTCTGAACTAGTTGAAGAAAATTAGATTTCTCACCTCGCACTAATCCCCCACCAGCAGTCACGATATACCCTCACGTAAGGCCAACTGATATTTTCTAGAGGTTCTTTATTTAAACAAGGATGTTTAAAGAGCGGACTGTTATTGAAACTAAGCAGTTCAGGTTGGCTTTACCACCATTTTCATGGATAAAATTTCCGACTCCGGTGAACCCATTACTAATTAAACATGTTATGGGTTTCTTTAAGAGTAGAACCCGAGACCATAGATATCGAGGCCATCAACCGAATTTACAAGCACAAGTACAATTGGAAAAATACCAAAACGACAAATACTCTGATTTTATGTGCAAAAAGAAGTCCTTAAGATGGAGTGCTGATAATTTGATTTATAACAAATAAAAGAAAGCAAATGTAGTGCAAACTCAGTAAAAATTAAAGTTGTATTGGGCTAAGTTCTTCACCACGGTTCGTCAGAATGGATGCTAGCATTACAATATTTCAGAGAAAATTATCTTATATGTTCAGTCCTAAATATCCCGATTCCACTTTTGCTGATCAAGACTGTGCTAATAAGCAGGAGAATGATACATATGAATTATTTCTTTCCATTAACTTAGTAGTACTGGTTGTTCAAGAGTAAAGACAGGTAGTCAAATTGAAAATTAGAGAAAATAACAGGGGAGCCCACCTGTGGAAATGCTTAAGTGGTCAACTCGACGTTTGCTAATGAATCGAAGACAGCTACAATCAAGAATAAGCAATCAGAGAATAGTCATGTTTTAAAACTTGAAGGTGTTAAATGAATTTCGTTTAATTCTGATACACTGAGCCTGGGATGGAGGACATGGTAAAAGTTGGTACTCACTCCCCAGGAATAACAGTGGTTCAAGGCCTCAGTCTAATCGTCTATTTAATCACTCTACAGGGTTAACCAGTGGGATGGGTTAAAACAATACTACTAATTAATGTTTTAATAACACCAGCTACTTTATATCGACTAGAGGACAGTTTTTATTCAATTGCTGGATTTCTGGGTTACTTTTGAATTTCAATTTGGGTCTATTTGGAGGGTTTTGAAGTCCCATTTAAGATTGAATAAAATGTTTGATCCATACTCTCTCGTTTTCAGCAACTTGATGGTTTCTAATCGCGGTAGGATGGTACCTATCCAAGTCTGTCTCAAGGACTTCATTTTACTGTCCGCCTGGCTTGTGATAGCACACGGCGGTAAGAGAATCAATAAAAGTTACATTTAAAGGCGAGAAGAAAAATTGGATTGGAAGTTGGAGCGTGTCTAAATTGCGAACCCGCTATGTAACCGAAAATAACCACCATCTGTGTAGGTTAGGTGTTCTATGCATGCTGCACTACTTCGCAAGTGTCCCAGTGACAAAACGTCTATTTGTTTATCAAGTTGGGTAATGTACCCTGGCTTGCGTTGCAGGCGTAAACGGGGAGGGGGTAAGGGAGGCAAAAGCCACTTCCTCTCCATCAATTATATTCCCGTTTTATCTTCCCATCTCCCCCGTTTAACGCCCAGTGTACCCAAGGACTATGTCTTGCTGCAATGACATTCTATCGGCACTTGTTCCTGCACAGCCACCATTTTGTGTTCCCTGAAATTTCCGCTCGTGGTTATATAAATCGATAAAAATAAGAAAATGTTGTCTTTTTCGAAAATAAGCGTTATAGTATACATAGCTGGATGAATATTTGGCAAGATAAAGATGCATTACAAACCTTCCTTGCTGCGAAGAACTGAAACGTTTCGCGTTTTTCTTTTCTTTTCTCGTTTTGTTTTTCTCATAATTTGGTTTTTCAGCTACTATCAACTTGGCGGATGGAAATTTCAACATTACTGGTAATGGTGTAGATGGCGAGGGAACCTACTCGATCTCCGGTGGTACGGCAGAGATCGGCCTTCACGTGGTTTTAGGACAAATGGCCCAGCAGCAGCAAGTTGTCATCGCAGGAGACAAAGGTGCCGTAAACTCACTGAAAACAACCTCGCTGAGCGATCATACCGAAACGGAACTCACCTTTACTAAAGAAGGTAAAATGTTGCCAATAATTAATTACTCTTGTATCCTCTTGGAGGAACTCCATAAAAAGCGTAAGAGAAAGATCTTATGATATTACTAGGGTGAACATTATGAGTCAAGAATTTCTTTATAATTATAAAATTCTTTTTATTCTGGAGGATCGAATGTCGTATTAGTTAAGTCAGTTCATTGCTATACAGAAGAAACATGGGAATGTAGAGACGTCATCGACAGTAAGTAATCTATCCAAGGATTTACAGTTGTAATAAACCACCTGGTCAGAGTGCGACTTGTTGCGACTTGTTGCGACTTGTTGAAACCGTGTTGCAACTTGTTGAATACTCATTGAACTTTTGTTGAGCAACAACTACACATTTTGGCGCGAATTTGAAATGGCGGACGAGGAAATGTTGCTGTAGCTTTGTGCTCGAGCGTTGTCGCCGTTATTATGAGGCGTCGACAAAAAATTTGGACCCGTGAATGGTTAAGAAATAGAACCATAATCGGAGCATACTACACCCTGCTAGCAGAACTCAGA
>Ga0126339_10000613_pt1 | contig 20622 bp, 16 predicted proteins | sample OrbTmetagenome_2_FD_92532 | JGI IMG/M metagenome (GOLD analysis project Ga0126339, IMG submission 92532) | Coral microbial communities from Petempiche,Puerto Morelos, Mexico - Orbicella T R C metagenome | ecosystem: Host-associated > Invertebrates > Cnidaria > Coral | place: Petempiche,Puerto...
GTATTGACTGTAGTTTAATGCGTTTTCTTATGAGTCTGGGCTCACAAAGATTTTACAATTACTGGGAATGCGTTTTTATAATAAGCATTAAATAATGCCAAAATGGGGCATTTTCAATGCCTCGCTGCTCCTTAATGAGCATGGGCACCCCCCTTTTTTATTTCAAAATTGAAGTTATCATATGACAAATATTCAGTGGACAAAGTTTGAACAAAAATCTATTGTCACTTTTATTCCCCTCTACTAACTTTGTTTAAAATGAGTAGAAAACTGTCTGTAATGACCTGATAAGCGTTGTATTTGATGAGTTCTTTTAGCCTGTCAACTATGAAAAAATGTCCATCTTCATCGTAATGTCCAATATCTCCCGTACGTGCCCATCCTTCGCTATCGATCATGCGCGCGGTGGCTTCGGGGTTATTCAGATAACCTGTGTGAGAAAACATACGACATTAAAAATGAAAACAGGCGTTTCAATTGGAAAAGGTATTGGCTGATAGAACGCTCTAAGCAAGATACAACTGGAAAATGTGTGACTAATAGGAATTCGTAACGACTGCTGTGGTGTACAGTTCTTTTATACCGAGGTGGGGAGCCGGGAAAGAGGAGAAAGGGGTAGGGGTTAAGAGTTCTTGAGACTGCACATCTGTAGTGCCTCAGGCTTGGTTTCTGCCTGTATTTTGTCGTAGTATTTTGCGTTAAAGTTTGTGGCCAAGTCAAATTTACACCTGGGCCGGGTTGTACAAAAGCCGGTTAACGCTAACCCAGGATTAAAAGTTAACCGAAGTATTACTCTTTATTGTATTCAGTGTTTTTGACTGCTTATGTTTCATGTATTTTGAGATTACTTAAGCTTAAAACTGAAGGACAAAACAGAAGTTTGAAGAAGTTGCAAAACTAAAATCAAAATTCTCGCCAATCCTGGGTTAGCGTAATCGGGCTTTGAACAACTCGGCCTTGTAAAGGACGTGAATGCGAGATCTCATCTTTAGGTAGAGGATTCGAATTATCTCATAAAAGGAAAGAAGTTAAAGCAATGCTACCTTTCATAACTGTGGGCGCCTTGATACAAATCTCTCCGTCCTGATCTGGACCCAACATGGCACCAGTTGTTACATCTACAATCTGTGTGTAACCAGTGTAAAATACAACTTCATTAGAAGCGGAACGTTGACACCCAAAGACTCGAAGAACTCTAACCTGATTAAATTTTGCATTTTCAAAAGATAACGCCAATTATTTTGTGACTGAGAAAATTACTTCTTCGCGATTGGCTGAGAGCAGGCCAATTTATAGTTAATTTTTAATTTGAACAACAGTGCAAATTAACGGGCGCGTGCGTTCGTAACTTACTCAGTCATATATATAATTTATACACAAGTAATCATATGAAACTTGAACAATTAAGGATTTACTCTACTCGAGATATTTCGTGTTGTTTACCTTACTTTCCACGTTAGACAATAAGACACCAACGCTGCCAGGTTTTCTTTCTCCCCTGGGTTGCACATGCGTAACAAGCACTTCTGTCATGCCATAACCTGGAAAGCAATGCTAAAGTCACGCAATTACACGAACCCAAACGTGACAAGATTCTGTCTGAGTCTGGCTTTTCGCCCTTACAGCTGTAACACATGTTTTTTCCTTTGTTACAAAAAGTAAGAACCCGTGCGGAGGACCCACACGGCTTGTCAACACCAGCGCTTACCTCTCGTCTCCGTTCAGCCTGTGAGCAGGCTCCCGATTGGGTGGTAGTGCAAAGAAAACAAAACGCAAACAAACAAACCAAGCAAGTCAATCGCAGTAAAGTGCCGAATAAATTAGGCCTTGGGGTAAAAAAAAAAACAACCCCCGGGGGAGTTGCTTTCAGAAAAATAGTTGGGGGCGCGCGGCCCGGTTTCCAGAACCCTTACCCTATTTAAGACCAAAATCTGCGATTTTCCATACCCTTTTTATGACCTGACCAAAAATTCGATACCCTATTCAAGACATGACTTGTAATTAATTAGTTCTCTAGTTCAGACTGACATGTTAAAGGCATTGTGGGGGGTTTCCTTGATGGTCTTATCGATAATGATGAAAAAGAAGCTTCTTCTAACTACCAATTCAAGACTTGAGTGCAAAAAACCATACCCTATTTGAGAGCAAAATGGCCAAAATCGATACCCTATCCCTGACTAAAACGACTAAAAAACTCTACCCTTTGGGACCGCCGCACATACCTATATAGCTCGTATAAGAGAGTACGCCCCGGGAAAACCACTTGCAAAGTCGTTTCTCATTTGATTCATTTTACCTTGTCTGATGCGTTTCACTCGGGGCATTCTTTTTATCAGAGCCTCCTCGAGTCCTTCTCCCATTGGTGCAGCTCCACACGTCACTTCTTCAACGCTCGATAAATCATATTTGTCAACTAACGGATGCTTGGCCAGGAATAGAACAATAGGAGGAACAATCGGAGCATTTGTTACCTGCAAAACGATTAATTATAGAAGTCATTCGTTAAGTTAACGGAGTAGCCCGTTTGCGCTGTTTTGCGTGACTAATATAGCCAAAGATTGTGTGACATGCCACATGAGAGGCTACATTAGAGGCCACATACCACCTACATGTATAAGCACGCCGACTTTGTTCCAAGGAATGAGGAAAACTGGGAACCTGGGAGACAGGAAATGTATCATGTATGTCGACGTCACACCTAGACCAGGTAGCCAATCACAATCAATCTGGGAAGACTTAATCGTTATTTTCATTACTGCGCATGCCCTTGCTGTCACTTTTGCGCTGTATTTCCACCCGCCAAACTGCGCCATCTCGTTTCCAGGTTTTTTCGGGCGTTCAAATCGAACATGACAAACACACAGAAAGGGGAAGGTCTTTCAACGGTGTGTCGGCCATCTTGAACCTAAACATGCTGCAAAACAAAATCAGGGATGTACTTTGAAGAGCTCAGAACCAGAGAAATATACTCTCACCTTGTGATCTTGCATGGCTTTCAAGAACTTTTCCGGCTCAAATCGTTGCTGGACTACAAGCTTAGCGCCCTGATGCAAGCCTGAACCCATCATAATGAGTTGACCGTAAATGTGAAAAAATGGAAGAATCGTCATCACCACGGACTGCTCCGTGAGTGTAAATATTTCAGAACCCTCCATGATGCACGTGTCAGCTATCATGTTGTAATGCGTGATCATCACTCCCTTGGGGACCCCTGTGGTGCCACTCGAATATGGCATGCTCACGACGTCATCTTTGTCGACTGTGCATTGTGACGGAAAACTGGAACCGTCGTCATCCAGGAGATTGGAGAACGCCAAACAATCTTCAGAAACTTCATCACCGATGACAATGATTTTCTTTATCTTGCCTTGTGCTTTACTCGCAGCTCTGGCCTTGTCGATGAACAGAGGGCTTGTGACAAGAAAGCTGGATTGGGTGTCCTGTAGTTGTCGCTCCAGCTCCTCTGTAGTGTAGAGTGGGTTGACTGTGGTGACCGTGCCTCCAATGAAACCCGCGCCGTAGAAAGCGATGGGATATTCTGGAACGTTGGGAAGGTAGATGGCTAAAACATCTCCCTTTTTGAAGCCCCTTTTGACCAGAGATGAAGCGAAGTTTTTGGTGAGGGTTTTAAGTTGTGTGAATGTGTAGGCATGGCCAGAAGTACCATCAATCTAAACAAGTAAACAAATAAAAACGGAGCAGACTGTTGATACAGCAGCTCTTTGAACTTGGTTAAAAAGAATCAGGGATGGAGTCAAAACTTAGAACAGAACTTATCGTCGCTTAGTGCATTGATCAAGCTCGTTTCCAAAGTCTGTCTTCTTACCGCACTTACAACGCTCTAACAGGCAGGAAGAACAGCTTTCATGATGGGTCGTGCGAGAGAGGAGAAACGCCTGCTATAAGAACCCCACTCCATTTAGTTCATTTCTGCTGCAGGTGGCGGCTGCAAAATTCCTACTGGCTGATACTCACTCCTCTTTTTCCTCACGTATTTCGATTCTCTCCTTACCCCTTCCCTTTTTGCGCAGGTTACCGAGGTTATGAATTAACAACTAAAACAATGATAATTATCGTGAATATATAATAAGGTTACGATATAGCAATCAGGTTACATCGGTTTGATTTGAAAGAAGAATATCACGAAGATCAAAGCAAGATGAAATAAATTTTGCTAATTGGATATTAATATGCAAGTGAATATATGAAACATCATATATTTGAACTGCGGAGAAAGATATGAAGACATGATTGATCATCGCAGTTATACACACAACTTAAAGCAGTTGTGAAATTTAAAAAAAAAAAAAAATTCAGGCCAGAACGGGATTCGAACCCATGACCTCTGCGATACCGGTGCAATACTACCAGTCGGGCTTGATAGCTCGGTTGGTAGAGCACTGCACCAGTATCGCAGAGGTCATGGGTTTGAATCCCGTTCAGGCCTGAATTTTTTTTTTCAGGCTTTAATTTCACAACTGCTTAAGTTGTGCGTGTAACTGCGATGATCGATCACGTCTTCATGAATATTAATATAATGATTTGTAGAAGTCATAAGTTCGCTGATTATGACGAAGATACTTGTTTAAAAGTCGGAACGATATTTTCTAACCTATTTTTCTACAAAATTCATCTCCTAGAATATAGAGTATTTAATGCAATACATAAGACTGTGAGATTCATCTTCAATTTGATTAGATACACAAATAGGGCAGAGTCTGTGATCGTATCTACCAGTTTCAATCCTTATAGTTTGTGATTGCCTATTCTAAATTTCACTAGTTCTTTTCATTTTGCCTTCAATTCACAACCGAACACACACAAAGGTTGAGGTATGGTCGCGTTGGTCAGCCAGGCCCAAGATATGTTTTAATTTTGACAATAAACTTACAACAAAGGGGATAAAAGATACACCAAATAACATCCTACATGCGCCAAAACCGGACACGTAAACCCCAAAAACCAAGGGGAAAAATAGGAACGGTGTACCCCCGACCAAATGCAGTGGCACCGTCTTTGGGGTTTTAAGGTTGATATATAAACAACAGAATGAAAGATAAATCAGATAACGTCATTTATACAATAAAAATAAACCTTATGCGGAAGTGCAAGTGGCAAGGCTGACCGTAGAATGCCACAAGCTTCTCAACCGTCTCTTTTTACAAACGTACTAACCATGAGCCTTTGCATACTACGGTAGCACCCAGTTCTCTGTTCCGTGTCGGCAGAATATTAATTTAAGAAATACCGATTATCACAAATTACATTTTCGCTTAGCTTGCTTGTTAGGCCTAAATAAGAGGAAGGAGTATAATCGTTCTAAAAGTTGTGAAAAAAAATTCTAGTTTATCAGAGTTTTACATGATATTTTGCCAGTATAAAATATACTTTTGTTGCATTAGGCTAACATAATGTTTGATTTTTGAGTTAGTTTTAAAGTTAGTTATTTTAAACAGATCTAAAATGCGTCAAACCACGATGTTAAAATATTCGTTCACAGGTTCAGTCAATATTGCCTGATGCCAAAATTAATCTTTATTATATGGCAAGCTCCGTGATCTGGCGGGCAAGATGAACCAAATCCTGCGCTGTGATTGGCTACCTGAGCGGGCAAGATAGCGCTATCTTGCCCGCTCGGGACTACCCGCTGTGTTCCGCAAGAAAAATTTCTCCGAAAGCAAGAGGCCATGATCGAAAGCCATACAGTAAATATCCTTTCTTAACCAGTGATGCCTGGATATTGGCCTCGTTCTATTTTTGCCAGCTTCAGTGGACCTCGACTCCGTCTCGCTCCATAAACTCGTAAAAAAAGAACTGGGCCAATATCCAGCCATCTTGAACTCACGCTTAATACCAAATAGGAAGAAAAATGCAGCTTCTAAGCTATTCGGTATTTCATTTTGAGGCGAAGTAGAAGACATTGTACACATGCCAACTAGAACGAGAACACAGGCACTCTTAAGGCTGATGAAATCGGTCAGTGTCAAAAGGATTAAGACTGCAGAATGCAGACCAGGGGTAAAATGCAGACTACAGACTATAGAGTTCCGAAAGACTTACCATTTCCATCATCACGAGCTAACCGTAAACAAGCTAACCGGGACAGCTGACACGAGTTCATGAAACGCCAGCATATTAGATATCTTATTTTCAAGAATTTAGCAAATACTTGTAGCTACTTGTGTTTATACTTACGATTGCTGTTGTGTCGCCGTATTTGTCAAAGTTCTGATAAACAAATTCAGGCCACGACATGTTCTCGGGGATCGCAACATCGGGAAATTTGCTTTTCAAGGCCATTGTGCGTACGTAGAATCAACTGAAGTCTTGTTCGTTGCAAAGTATCGCTCAGCTTTGGGTGAGCAATGCCGTGACCCGGTAAGAGATGTGTAAATAAATAATTTGATATTCATTTCATGCCGTGAATAACTCGGTGGGTGACCGAGCGTCACGCCCTAAGGAGTTTCAAGTATTCCTTTGTTTTCCTTTCCAATTTGTTCTTTATATATCTCGAGATCGACCCTTGGCTTTTATTACTATCTATAATATTTTTCTTTGTAGGTTCTTCTTACTAGAGATTCAGCCAATTTTTCAAGGAATATTTTCTTTTCTTTTTCGCTAATTAACCAGCCTTGCCTTCCCTTGCCTCGAACACCGTGTGAAGAATGTTAACCACAGAGGGGGGGCGTTTGTTTTTTGTGTACATGTTCAGTAATTACGAAAAAAGTTGTTGTCTTAATTTTTTATAAGGAAGCGAAACCGAGAATTACTTGTAAATCGAAAAGAGTAGTTGCTGAAGATTGCTAAATCGCTTCTGTCTATACAGCAGAAAACTTGTTCCTGTAGATAGTTAAGACAGTTAATCAAAAACCATTAGTCAAAGAGTTGATTTTATTTTGTATAACAGCAAGCCAGGGCCAGCTAGTTTGCCTGAGGAACATTCACAAGTTCTTCTCTGCTACGTTGTATTTACATTAGCGCTTTAATAGTTGGAAACCATGCACAGCTTTGTCGTTACTGGATCGTCACGCAACGCTTTGCGTGACAACTGAAGTAACGCCATGAGGAGTAGCCATTGGTGAAAAACAGCAAACTCAGTCGCGCAATCTCTTACCGTGACGCCACCTGTTTCATCGAATTGATAATGACGATGATGATATTTACATTGCTTTAAACTGTCAACCTATCAACTTGCAGATATAGTCGTTTTCTAATGACTGTCGCAGATCTGCATCATAACTTACGAAAGAAACTACACTGAAAATTACAATGTTAACTAGTGTTCCATGAAGGAATTCGGATTGTAAGAAACGCCGTTGATTTGATCTTGAAACGACATATACGAAACCCCTGTCTAACCCGCTTTTTCTATCGTCAAATAAAACTAGACAGTGAGTTATCTCGCAAACACAAAACAACATTGCTGGGGGGACGGAGAGTGGAGAGAAAGAAAAACACAACAACAACTGCAAAATTCGTATCTCGTCATTCCGATGTGATGAAATGAACGAACGGGAAGATGTAAGCGAGAACAGGTTGACCGACCTCGGTAGCAGCAAGCCATTAAATGTTTTCGACAGTCAACAATAAACCTCCGTAGGTAACCTACTTTCGATCTAGTTTTATAAAAAGAGAGGATGGAGAGAAAGAGCCGGAACAAATCCCACATATTGGTCCATGGGTGATGTAGAAATAACTTGAGAGGGCTTTCCTTAGGAATATGGCTTAAATGAACGATTAACTCTCTTCTCCTTCAGCTTTTCTTGGTTTTATACAGTTACCTGACAGGCGTAGCCCATACATTTGTGTTTTTATTTTCTTAGAAATTTACCGCAGGCTACTATGAACATAACCAACGATTTCCGTGAAAGAAGTGATATATTTTTTTTTTCATCAGAATGTATCAGTGATTTTATAACACGCACTACATTAATCATCTGTCACTGATGAATCAAAGATAAGATTTGATAACTCGAAGGTGTGGTTCTATAGAAATTTATAAAAATAAAACACTTGTTTGACTCTTTTAAAGAGTTATTTAAAGAATGTGGGGTTCATCCAAGTAATTTGGATAATCTGCGATAACTAACACTCTCTTAGTGTAATGTACTCTCAAAATGCGTGAAATTTCAGTTAATTTACCACTTTCACCTCGCCTTCGACCATGAAATCCACCTGTTACGGCTTAATCAAGGGCAAAACCTCCAGAGCCTCTTAATGGAAGCGAAAAATGGCAAATAACGTGTTTAGAGTTTCGTCTCAAATGCGACCACTCCCGGCCTTCCGAATTCCAAGCGAATTCTGAGAGAATGTTTTCGGCGCATTCCGTATTTGTGATGGGACCGCAGCGTGGAAAGGCAAAAAGCACTTTTCATCTCTGATTTTTGTTTGTTGACCCGGCTCTTCAGAACACAGTTGTGCCACCTGTTGGCGGGATGTTAAGCAGGTACAATCACAAACACGAAATTGCAAGAATTGGGTAAATTTCTGGAATTTTCAACGAAGCCCTGTAAACCGTTTCATGATATTCCAAATTCTACGTTAAAGAAAGAGTAAGAAAATATATTTCAAAGAGTATATGAACAAGGAATTTTTAAACGTAGATTCTAGAAAGCCGCGGATGCAATGGAAGGGAGCTGACAGCCGTAGGCCACATGTTCTAGAACTCGTTGCTTCAATTCACTTACTTGTTGCCGGAGCGCGTTCGCTACCGCGTTTAGTTCAATATTTTTATCTTTTAACTGTTGTACCCTGACTTCGAGCTGTGCTTCTCTCTCAAGTTTCTTTTTCCTGCACTTTGAAGCCGCCACCCGATTTTTCTGTTTCTTTCTCTCACGTTTCACAATCTCCTGAAGTTCTAAATCGATCGGGGGTAGTGGGAGCACACTCCCGGCTTGCGATTTTAACGTTTCATCAGCGTACTCAAAATTCTCTGTTTCCACGACGGCGCCGCCGTATGCCGCGGGATTAAGTTCATGATGGTCATAAGTTGTTACCCCCGCAAACGGGGGATTATTTATCTCGTAAGAGGTCTCGTGTACCTGGCTGTGAAAGTTGTTCGGTGTGTTTTCCGGCAGCTCTCCCCAGCTGTTGTTGGTACCTGAACCAACGGGTACTGTATTCTGTTTGTGAAGATGATCGCCGGGTTGTTGGCGATCGTGTATTTGCTGAAGAGCTTCCGCAAAGCCTTGAACATAAGCCTCGTGTTGTTGTTTGACGCTGTTATTTCCCTCGCGCAAACCTTTCGCCTGCGTGGGTGATTTGGGATTCTGAACACTCGCGAGAATTTTTTCAAACTCGGGCGAAATCAGGTTAAATAAAGTGAATTCCGGCGAATTGATACCTCCGGGATTTCCTTTCGGCGTGAGGCCAGTATTGCTTGCAATAAATTTTTCCAGCTCGGGAGAAACCATTTTAAACAGGGTCAACTCTGGTGAGTTCTCGTAAATCCCAAGTTTTCCATTGCCCCTATATTCTTGTACAACAGAGGGATGGTGTCCCTCGAGATTTAACCTCAACGCGTTCTTGTCATAGCGCGAGAAATTGTTCACTGGTACCGATGTTTGGTCATAAAACAGTACATCCATGTTCTCACAGCTTCCTAAAACGTGCTCGCCCATTCTGGAAATTCTTTGGCCGTGTCTTTATGTCTTAGATAATCTGAAATAAACGTAACTCGTCCCACTGAAGCCGCTATGACGACCATCATATAATTTTTCTGGAATTAAGTCACCCTTCGAACCAAAACATTACGTCACCTGGCAAGCCGCTCATTGGCCCGCGAAGTTTTCGCGCCAAAAATACTCCGTGCTTAACGGTTGCTAAAACGGTTGCCGCGGTGTGGACTTCCCGCCAATTTTCTTCCCAAGGAAAACAACTACACCACAGCAAGCCCATTTTCGTGATTTCTTTTCCTTGAAAGTGAAAGTTTAGCGTTTTATTCGCGTTTTTAAGATACAACGTAGTCTTGTTATCACGGACCCGGTCAATAATCACAAACTAACATACAGAGTGCTCAAAGTTACCCACCTGCGGGCACCTGCGAAAAAGTCAACTAACCTGGGAGAAAACGCGATGTGGGTATTAGCCCGGGCAATAAAACTCGTATTTCATGTGTCGTATCCGTGTAGCGAAAGATAAACTTGCGACAAGCAAACAATGAAAAACCTGGTGTTTATGGTAAAATTAATTTGACGCCCTGCGCTGAGAAGAAACAGAATAAAAAGAAATAATAGTGATTCATATATTTCTGTTTCGAGAAGACTAAATATATATATAACGGCTGATCTTTTAGCGTTACCGGATTAAAGTAACCAGCTCTTTTCTCCGTTGTGGTAACGGTTAAGAATTGGAAAAACTCTGTTCAAACATAAATAACAAAATTGTCAACAAATTCATTTTATTAGTTCATTTTCGATCTAATTACTTCAAAACAAAACTCATTTCAGTAAAGTTTTGATTTGTTTTTACATGTCGCTTATAATCTTCATTTGAAGTTTCGTATAAAACAATTCCTAACTCAATTTTGTAATATTTTTACAACATATATCACCCTTAAAGTTAGTCTTTCGTTAGAATGCAAGCGTTTCCCTATTTCAGGTGATTGAAGCAGTGCGTTTCTCCCTGGTGGAATTCTGTTTGCTTGTAGAGAGCTATTTTCAGAGGATTCATCCACCAGTGATTTATGGCAAAGTTGTTGCTAAGAGACACGACGAATGCTAATGACGACATGCTCACGTCACAACTCTCGGAGAGCTCGTGTTGTTTTTGATTGGATTTTGAGAATCGGAAAGTTATATTAGGCCGAGAGATTATCATATTCTCTTGATAAGGCACTACATGGGTAACGAATATTAACCGAAGACATCGATTATTTCCCGGACTTAATTGTTCGCGCTCCAGTCCTGTCTCAGAAGATTCTTAACAACAAGTACCGCCATATTCTAAAGCAGCTCTCTGTAGGTTGCTAAAAGCACTTTATTCGTCCACATGGTCCAAGTTGTTGAAAGTATCACAAAGTATACGTTGACTTTAATGTGCTGTCGTTAAGATGTGAGGTTATGAGCCACCGAGGCAAAACTCGCCATGCACACAAGCCAAATTTATATTTACTTCGACTCCAAATGCGGACATTCTTTGAGACATTTTGAACGTTTCGACAATCCCCGTACCTTTCCAAAAATATTGAGGCTGAAAGCAGACGGCTCGTTTGGGTAAGCGTGCTTGACGACACTGTATAACTTCCCCTGAATCACTAACGATGATCACGTCCTCTTTCTCACTAACTTTCCACTTGAAATCGTTACGGCATGGTAAAGAGAGATAACATACTGATCGATACACTCGCTTCTAACGCCTTGCCCATCAGCGAGCCAACGCACTTCCCAAGAAGCGGTGGTCTTATTGGAATACTTGTCTATCAAAATGCTACCATGGAAATAACCTCGCAAACATTTTAAAGGGTTTCCTTTGTGAACAATTCGCGTACATTGACCCAGAACATCGCGAGAAGAACTATCTCCAGTAAACCACTGAGTTAATCCAATGTGACTTGGATGTGATTAAACGACATTAATAATGATCGGCGGCGAGTACGTCCATGATCTCTTCACGCAGTTGCCGGGATCATCTCCCTTTGAATTTGTCCTTGTACTTTCTAAACTTTGCGTTCTTCCTGTTGACCCCGATGCAGCGTCTTCGTTAGAAGTTACACTTTCTTCCGAGCCAGACTCCGCACAAGAAATGGATATCATAAATTGTCCAGCATACAAAAATACCAGAGAACAAGAGTGGTAGAACGACTTCCCGGGTGATAACTAGAGAGAAGGAAGGGAAATAAAAGAAACTATTGGTCTTTCTACGTCATACCATCAAATTCGAAAACTGAAAAACATTAGCTACATGGTAAAAATGTCTATTTTGATAAATTGTTTTGTTGCATCTCTTTGCTAAGACGTTTCGAAACCAGTTTCTCTTAACTTCTTAACGTTTTTGTGAACGACATTTCCGGCTGCCATGTTTACTCCAGCGGTACACCAAGGAACGCACATAAAAACTGTACCTCAGGTGTGTCGAGTTGCAGCGTTCCAACCCAGGTCACTTTTCCATCCAGCTCGGTCACTGGGGACCCAGAGGCCTGGTCCTGGTACGGTTCAACAGTCAATAACAAGGGACCATGAGGTTCATCTGGTAACGAAACACAACAAGGGTTTGATTCACTACTTGATGAGATGTAATTAATGTGATACTTCCAGGAAATATTCTTGTCGATTAAAATTCCTAGATATTTCACAAAGTTTTGCGTTCGAGGATTACCAGTTACTTAGTATTGTCAAAGATTTTTAGGGGGGATTAACTCTCTCACCCTTCTTCCCCTCTTACTACACTCAGTTTGCCACATCACAACTCACCACTTTGATTAGATACTTCAATATTGACATCCACAATTGTGCAGAGTGAAATCGTGACCAAGCTCGAAGCAGTGTTGTTGTATTCCTCGCCGTTAATCTTGATACCTTTTAACGAAAAGTTTAGATCACATCAGATTGTTTAGATTTAGCGAAAGCTCTGCTTCGACTCGTAAATCGTTGAGCGTGGAGTGATTTTTTTAATTCTCGCTCGTTTTTTCTTGGTTTGTAATTGCATGTAGGGGCTGCTTGCAGTGAACAGATTTTCGCTCAGTTTTAAAGGCGGCCAAGATCAATCTACCTTACAGTCATAATTGAAAAAGAGGAGACTGCCTTTCAAAGGTCATGTCGTTATATAGCAACCCAACGCAACAACCTTTCGATTGTTAGAATAGATTTAAATGCGCTTGACCTTCAGCGAAGGGAAGCCGACGTTCGATTTAGTTTCTTAGAATATTTATACCGATATCTTTTACTAAGTCTAACACTTGTGGCATGATTTAACTACTACGCATGCGTGTGAAATTTCAAAATGGAAATGTACCGTCTTAGGCCCAGTTTGCACACCAGAGCTTAAATTTGATAAAAAGTGAACGCACGTGTAAAAATTGGCCCGATTCAGTTGTAATAACCTGTCACACTGAAACAGATTCTACAAATCAGTCCATGGAGTAAATTAGCTGTTAGTTTAAGTTCTCCACACAAAGCAAGATTGTTTATTGTTTGCAGATTAGGGAAATTGAGACAAGTACTGTAGCGAGGTGTGAAACGAAAGAGCAAGGAGTCAAAACCCAGCCCACGTCACGGTTTGTACATCTTGAAAACTTGGCCTATATTTTCCAAGGTCGTCGCTTGTAATCTTCTCCATCCTTCTCCACCGCTGTTCCTTCATGGTTTATTATTGTCTCTTTGACGTTTTTCTATCTTAGTAAACTACTACTTTCAGGTTTCCTTCAATTTAAATGTAACTTTGGACGTGGCCAAAATAACTCCAAATGCCGTGACTGAGCTCCTACGACGCTGGCTTCAACAAGCGCGGATGCATAAGCTTCAGCAATATAAGCAGATGTAGACAGACCCAGACAGCTCCTTACAGCGTCAGGGTATGCTAGTTTTGTGTATCCGCTGTGAAAGCTCGGTTTTCTGGTGGTTCAATACAGTCACGTGTAAGATGTTATCTCAATACGCACCAAAAGTGATGGGATCCTGCTTTAAAACCCTCATCATGTCTACGTCAAGCTTCAAGTTGTCCACATAAGCAAAGCCTGAAGCTTGGCAAGCTGGCTGTGAGAAAGTTTAGGTCCAACAACAACAACAACAACAGAAAAAAGTACTGAAAAAGCGGCTGCTGGAAGTGTAGATGGGTTCAGAAAGACCGGCGTTAATTTCTGTTATCTTATGGCTGGCTCCCCGCGCGGGTCAGATGGACCAAATATTGCGCTGTGATTGGCTACCCCAACGGGCAAGATGAGCTATCTGCATCTCAAGGAAAGAACGAGGCTAATATCCAGCCATCGCAACCGAACAAGATTGGTCAATAACCCATGTTTAATAAAACAATTGGCGATCTGTTTCTTAGATATAGGCTGACCTGCATAAGCTACCCTTTAACCTTCTACACAGGAGACTTGCCTTACCTGACTAGGCGGCCTCAATCTACCTTAATCTAAAGCTCAATCTTTATCTTTAACGTGCGAGAAATTCCCTAAGCGGAATATATAAGCACACGGAAACGGTCAGCAGTTACCTTAATCGTACATGTTGTAGTGACTTTTACATGTCAACTTCCGATGTCAACTTCTTTTTCTTATTATTTCCACGTTTGGTTTCCTCAGCTCAGAATTGATTTGAAACCCCACGGGCCTAATTCCCACGTGACACTGTCGCAGAATTATCATTTCCAGGAAAAGGATACAAGATTCCATTGAAGTTTAACCACGTCACACACGAATTTCTTGTATTCAGCTCTTCTCTGGGAGTCGCTATGAACCTAAAACAACGACAACGACATAAAAAACAAAAACAAAAAACAAAACAAAACAAAACAAAAACAATTGAAACAAAAATGTCAATCATAGCGCGTACAGGGAGACTACAAACCAAACTTCTTCGTTTGCACCAAATCCTTACCTGCTGACTAGGTTTGTCGGAGACTGGCAAAGCAAATCTTGGCAAATTTATTGTTACCCTAGAGCAAAAAAGAAAAAAAAGAGAAAGCCACAGCAATAAGTAAAGAAAACTGTTTTAGAAGAAGGACCAAAAAACAAAACTAACAAACAAGTACAGTTTTGTTCTTCCATGGCAGACCAGTTGGAAATCTCTGTTATTCACTTCCTTAATCGTAAATGAGCAACTTGATTTACCCATATGTTCAATCACTCACACTTATTTCTATTAAAATAAAATAGTTTAAGTTCACAGTAGTAAAAACCAAAATAAGACAACATTTGCGAAATCACATTACGAAGTCTGAGATGATATTTTTTACCTATTCTTGTCATTTCCTTGGATGTTCATAACCGCATCCGTGAACACCTCATCATCTGTGCGGAGGAATAACAAAACAATAATTAGCAAGACATAAGTCTGAGGAATAAGAAAAACCTGTTAAAAGCAAACTCTCGTTTTCGCCTCCGTGGTTGCTTAGGCCCCGTCCACATGTATCCGGATATTTTTGAATCCGCAACTTTTTCTTTCGGGATACGGCTTCCGTCCACACGCATCAGGCGAATTCGGCAGCGAATCCGGACATTTTTGAATCCTCTCTCCAGAGTGGAAAAAAATAAATCCGCAACGAATCCGATAACGTGTGGACTGTGAATCCGGATAATTTCAAATCCGATGATGTAGCAAAATTGTGTCCAGTCTCTTACCGAACAATAAACCAATATGGCGGCACAACGTGTAGGCCCAGTTTCTCTAGAGTGAAACCGGATACCATCGGATACGTGTGGACAGGCGAATTCGATTTGAATACGCTACGTGTGAACGGGGAAATTTTTGAATCCGGAAAGAAAAAGTTGTGGATTCAAGGATATCCGGATACATGTGGACAGGGCCTTAGAAACATCACATATTTCGATGCGTCATACTGGCGTGACAATGTTCGGAGTACTCGATAGTCCTGCTTTGCTTGTTTTTCATTGGATAATATCAATCGGAAATTTCCCGACTGCTTCAGTGAAGATTTACAAAAACGACACTTGCTGCATGACTGTAGTTTACATAGTAAAGTTGAAATATACATAGTCTGCCTTTAGTAGCTGTATCGCCAACTCGAGTGGTAAGGGAAGTGGACAATTCCATGAACTTTTACTTCAAATTCTTACCACAATTTGCTTGATTCCCATTCAGCACAGAGGACGAGAACTCCATGTCATTCGACGTCTTGTTTACGGCATCGAACATCAGTAAACAATGTGATCTGTCACTGCGAACAACGAAAACGGTTGCTGTTAGTCTTCTGGATAGCCGTTACTTGATTCAGGTAACACTGAGCTGACTAAAGAACGTTGCGTGATAACTTAGTAACGGAAAAAATCCTTTATGTGGGTCACGTAACGTTGTGTCAAATTAGATTGCTGTCGCTTGCGTTACAAATATTTGTTTTTGCGCGCGATTACAAAACCAAGAATGATACAGTATGGCAAGTTCATTTTTCTGTTTTCGATCTTAAATAATGTGCAATTCAATAGTTTAATGTGGCGAAAAATTGCACCAGTCGAAATTTGAGGAACGAAGAGATACTGTGACGGAAGAAGTTCCGTTTTTCAGTCTTTCAAAGTAGTCTACTGTAGTTGTCCAAATACGGACAGTCAGAGCTTGCGTGGAAAAAGAGAATTAGAATTAAAGAAACGGTCAAACTAGGTTCTTAATTTGTTACAGAGCACCGAATATAGAAAATCCCTAATTTTCAGACGAGCTTACACCTACTTTGACAAAGAAACTGAGCCCACCTAGGAAGTTCAATGATCTGAAAGTTTTCACAGAGCAAGCTAGGGACGACTGTGACGTCAATAGACATGGTGGCTTTCCGACACGTGTGGCTACTGGACTCTCCTGTTGAGTAGCGGAGTTGAATCGCACCAGTCAAACCCCAGGGTGCCTCGGGGTCGTAACTGAGATTCTCGCTGCTCTCGGTGCCTTGTGGGAAGTGATGTGTGCCCGTTATTGTGACCGTGATTTCGGTGGAGTCACCGGGAAGGACTGGTAGTTTGGATTTGATTTCTTCTTCGTCAAAACTGAAGAGTTCTTCGGCTCCTTGGAAGAAGAATAGAAACTAAACTCGAATTGGAACACATCTTTTCAGTACTCAGCATATTTACATTCATTTTCATCAAGATGACATACCCGAGCCAATCTTGAATAGCAAAAATGAATTACCCTCCCATCGTTAACAGTATTGTAAAATGATGATTTACCCTCTCCACTCTTACTAGTTTTGAATGGTAAAAAAACTACTCACTGTCCCCATCCTTATCTCTACAGCAAAAAGACGACTTACCCTTCCCATCCTTACTGCTGACAGAGATATTTAGATTGTCAACCGGCAACTTGCTAATGTTCTCCAGGGTGATTTTTCCTTTCTTGCTGTTTTGAAGAAGAAAACGGAAAAAAAAAAATACATGAAACAATCTTGAAACATCAAGAAAACACGTTGCTCAGCATCTGGAACTCAGTTAAATAAATATTAATCGAATTAAAAGGAAAAGTCATTGTCAACAATACAGAACAAAACCCGCGCTGTCTTCTCACTACAGCTCACTATGCTGTAAGTTAGTATGTTCTTACCTCTGACCAGCATAAAGCGTGACGGCCGTGACCAGGGGCGCAGATCGAGGGGTGTCGGGATCTGGAGGCTGAGAACGGACCTTAGGCAGAGACGTGGACACCTGGAGGAGGGGCATTGAAGGGACCACATCCACAATCACCGGAAAGTCCTCTTTATTCTCCAGGTTTTCTTGTGTAAGCTTGCAGTTGCTTTCTACTCCGAACACAGTCACTGTGTAACCTGCCCGTGAAAATAACTCAATTAATAAGGGAGCAATAAGACTTGATTCTCAATATACATTCATAAATGTACTGTGTTCTTGTAGAAAAGCGCAATATAGAACTGAAGTTGTTCAAATTAGTACGTGTGTGTTAGTTTCTAAAGAAAATGTTGGACTGCGTCGGCGGGCAACTGACTCACTTAGCCTTTCCAGAGATTTCCGAAGAGTCTAGAAAAAATTTGAAGGTCACACGAACTTATCCGAACATTTTCGAAAAATTTCCGAAGTTTGCCGAAGACTTTATTTATCCACTTGAAGTTAACCACCGTACGGAGTTTGTGAAGCTGTCATTTCGAATGTTAGCACTCAGTTACTTAGCCCCGAGGAAGACGTTAGCTTTACTAGCTGTGTGCGAATCTGAGTTAACTTAACTTAGCTCAGTGCTGATGGCATGTTCGCTTGCCCAAGGAAAGATAAACAGATGATTTTTCATACATTCACTTGTATTCTTCACCATCTACAGGTATATTACGAACTCACAACGTAACAAGCTCCCAGTTGGCTTGATAGCTCAGTTGGTAGAGCATCGTAAAGCACTGCACCGGTATCGCAGAGGTCATGGGTTCGAATCCCGTTGAAGCCTGAATTTTTTGCAGGCTTTAATTTCACAGCTGTTTAAGTTGTGTGTATAACTAAGATAATCAATCATATCTTGATATCTGTCTCCGCAGCTCAAATATATGATCTTTCATATATTCACTTGCATAAAATACTTTGTTGTCTCAAATAATTTATACCAGTGGGCAAATTTCTCGCCAAGACAAGTGGTCAAGTTACTATTAATAGTAATAAGACAAGTGTCAACCCGTCACTCAGTCCTGTACCTCATTACTTCTGCTGTACATGTAAGTTGAGGTAACATTAGCCTGTAAATAGGCTCCCGGCGTGGACGGAAAAAACATTCGGCAAGCGAAGCGAGCGGACGAGCGCGAAACTGAAGAATTCGAAGAGCGAAGCGATGGGAGCTCGCCGGGAGCCTGTTCGCAGGCTAATTTAACACTAACCAGTAATTCTCAGCTGCCCTACAGAGTGTGGAATTCCCAGTAGAATGACTGTATGAGGACCTGCCTTTGGAGGAAGAGACAGACCTGTCGGGAAAGGCTCAAATTCAACGCCCTCGACACAAAGAATCTGCGAGAAAAGTGGATCAATGACATGTAAACGGATTAATCAAGAAAAAGCTTATGTACAAGTAGCAACTTGTAGCGTATTTGTCATGTGATAGACTGATGCTTGGCTCTGTTTAAAAACATTGAAACTTAAAAATGAACTTTTTCAACTCTATTTTGCTTTACAGTTGAATAAACTTGAAACATTGGGAAAACACACAAGGCTGTCCGTTCTGTATAAGATGTGCCATGGTTTCTTAGACGGGAAATGGGAGGGTCGTTTGATTCCAAATAACGAAGGGAGAACGCGGGGAAGCCATGACTTTAAGTTCATTGTACTGAGAGGACACAAGGATATTTTAGATTTTCTTTCTTTCCAAGGACAATAGCTAAATGGAACAAACTCCCGAGAGAAACTGTTACCATTCAATCTCTCTCTCTCCCTTTTTTTTTTGGATTAAACTTTGTTAGGTTATTTTTAATTGCAATTTTTATTAGTTTTATATGTAGTTTTGGTTTTTATTATCATTTTAAAGTTTCAGAGTTGGCGTGATGTCCTCTGGATGTTGCCGACGTAATAATATTTAGATTTAAATTTAGATCTGGAAGATAGCTACCGAGGTAAAAACAGTAATTAATGCAAAATACAAAAAAGAAGAACAAAGGCTGTTGCAACAATATCTGTGTGTAAAACCAGTCGCCATCTCTTACCATTTTAGAGACTTTGAGTTCAAATGGCATGGGATTATAAACATCCAATGAGACCTGCCCAAGGTCTCCACAAACCCATGTTATATCTGCACAAAAAATATTAATAGTTTGATTTTGCAGCTTGAAGCAACAAATGTGAACAAACAAACAGACAAACAAATAAACACTCATCGTATAACAAGCATAGCTAGAGCTCATTACTTACATTGTATTTAAGACCTCGGACGTTTTTCTGCAGTTTGCTTGTGACAAAAGTATTTGCAGAGCTGAATTTGTGAACCCTTCAAACATTACTTAAATTCACATTTTTGTGACTTACATACAAGAAAAATACTGCAGACTGCAGACTTTTTAACTGAATCATGTTACCGTTTCCATCATTGAGAGCTAACAGTAACCGTAACAGGCTAATGGGAGCGTTATTTAGGCTAACATGGGTGATATTTAGATAAACCGAAGTGATATTCAGCATAACCAAAGTGCAGATGTCCACTCTGATTAGCCCGATAATGAAAATAACATGAGGTATAATTAAAAAGTCTGTATACATCTGTAGTCTGCATGTTACCCTCAGTCTACATTTCCCCCCAGTCTGCAGGCTGCAGGCTGCAGTCTGCAATCTGCAGTCTGCCGTCTGTAATCTGTAGTCTGCCGTCTGCAGTCTGCAGTCTGTGTTCTACACTGACTAGCAAGACTAACACCTTCTTGTCTTACTTTTAGTTTTCTTTACTTCCTTTGCATTCCGTCTGAGCGATGAAAATATGAATGGTCCTGTAGATGCTGTGTCTGATGCTGCCAAAGACTTCTTTCCAACAGGCTTCAGATGAGAAGCTAGTGGATGGACCTTGAATGATCTATGACAAAGAAAATAATAATCTTTTAACAAATAGAAAACACATGCGTGTGTTCTTTTCATAACCCCACGCAAACACAGTTTAGAAGGTGTTGGGAGAGCTTGATAGTTTGCAAGTGTGAATCTAACCCATTAGAATACAAACAAGTGGGAGGAAGCATGATCAACTGGTTAGAGCGCCAGCCTTGAAAATTCCAAGGTCATGGGTTCAAGGCCCACTCTGACCACTTCAGTAACAGGAGTTGTTTCTCAACTTAGACCCTAGTTCAACTCCTCGGTCATGCTTGTAAATAGCCAACTGGCTGGCCTCCCACCAGTTGGAATTTTTATTTGAAGTATTTTTTTCTTTCAGTTCAAGTGGCATGCCTGAGAAATGGGCAGCTGTAGCTTTAGAAGTGCATCAACCACTATTAACATTCAACATTTAACATTCAAACACAGGCAATCTTTTATGACTTTCTTGCACAACTTTTTAGTCTGCACATGTACAA
>Ga0126339_10000614_pt1 | contig 20613 bp, 13 predicted proteins | sample OrbTmetagenome_2_FD_92532 | JGI IMG/M metagenome (GOLD analysis project Ga0126339, IMG submission 92532) | Coral microbial communities from Petempiche,Puerto Morelos, Mexico - Orbicella T R C metagenome | ecosystem: Host-associated > Invertebrates > Cnidaria > Coral | place: Petempiche,Puerto...
CGCGGATTAAACGTATACTATCGACGCATAAAACCTCCTATTGACAAGACTATTGGTAAGACATTTAAGAGAGAAAACGCGAACGTTTTACGTGGACTTCTCTCGTCCCGTTTTCAAGATGGCAGTCCCACCACTTACCCGCAACAAAATTCAACAAGAATAAACGATAACGCGCGCTCAAAACTAAAACAGATAATGCACACAGACAAAAAATAACAACAAACTGTACACACCTACACTAAGTTAGTGAACAAAAGCGATATTAGGCCTGTTTTTTTTGTCTTTCTTAACCTCTGTTGTCCTTCTTCAATGGCGTAATCTGAAAAGGCTACTCGAAGCTCTGGCTCGTTGCTATGTGACGTCACACTGGTAGCGATGAATCTGTCACGAATCAATACCGGAAAACAGTAGAGTCACCCCCTCCCTCCTGCAAAGATACACTGTATCATGAAAGTCTTGGTCTCTAGACTATTCATTTGCAGATAAAAAGTTATCATTCATTCCATTCTTTAGTACGTGTTTCCAAAAGTTTCGATTTTTTTTTTATTAAAGCTCTCTTCTGAAAGTAACAAACGCATTTTTTTGTCGAATTTCGCGCCAAAAATGCCAATTCAGTTTGCAAGGAATAGTGCTGATTTTTCCAAAAGGTAATTTTCCCAAGGTTTTCCCCTGCAGCGTATTGACAAAAAATTAGGGAACTTAAAAGCAAACCACGACTACGACGGCAACGAGAATGCTACCAAACGAAAGGTTTAATGAGTAGAACAATGACCGTGCACGTGTCTTATAAATCTTTGTACATTTCTTTGCCGTCCTGTGCAAAACAACAACGTGAACTGACTAGGATTGCGAAGTCCGAGGAACGCGAACAATGACGACTAATTTTCGTCTTTCCATTTGGAACTGAACGCTGTCATTGCACATTTAGCCTGAGCAAGCTTTTAGAGCGACTGGCGTACTGAACAATTGCGACGGAAATTCGCTGGTAAAACATCAATTCATTTTTGATTACGCGTCGTCCTCATTTTTGCCGCCGTCGCTGCTTAAGCTCCATGCCAATTTCATTCATTGTGAATGAAATACTTAAAAACACTTAAATTATGTTCCATTGTACATGAATTGTTCGTAGATTGCAAATTTCTTTGTTGTTTTCTTGTTCTTAACTGGGACTTTATAATCCTTGTGCATTTTTTTTCTTTGTTTCGTCAGGCCGCTCATTTTGGAGAGTGTCGGCGAGAAGTAAAACTTGAAGGCTAAACTACATCTTCCGATTTCAGTTTTATATTTTAGCGTGTAAGCAGTTTTCCATTTGTGTAATGGTTTCAAAAACAATTTCCCATTTCAACGTTACCAAATCCCTCAACAAGACGTGTATAGGACTCTACTAACCCTTAAGTGAAGCTTCGTCTTTTCACCGGCTTTTCCGAAAGTTGAGATCGCTCCTCTCGCTCACACCGGTATCTACAGTAGAAAGTACACAGTAATGTAAGTTTGCAAAATGTATGATGAACTTTAAGTAAAGAAGGTCTTGCAATTATCGATGCAATTAGAAATAATCGCAAAAAATTGATGTGCATACACAAGTCAAATTATGTGATATTGCAGCCACGTGTTACAAATTTGCCACGCAAATGAAATTATTTAGCAACCACAAATGTTTATATTATCATTTTGCTTTCAATTTACTTATCTCAATAAGGATATTGAAAAAATATAAATGGAAGGACAACAATATGAACAATGTCTGAAAAGTTTTGTATGTCAAACCTAGAATCCTTTGTGTTATTGTGCAGCAAAGAGTCCCACGTTCGTCAATGACATTCTCTCTAGCAGCTTCTTCAAAAATATACTGATGTGCATCGTAAGTGAATGTAGAGATTCAACACTGCCAGCGTAGATAGTCGATGATTGTTAATTACTTTCGAAAGCGATACAGAATCAAGATGAAACTCTTGAAAAGGTTTTATTGTCTCGAAAAAGCAAAAGATCCATGAATTCTAAAAGTGATCAAAATGAAGTTCAAGAAATTAGGAATACCTTTTGCAACCTAAATCATATAGCTTCACGACACACGTGGCCTGTCGTAGATATTACTTTCGTAAAAAATCGCGGTTTCTTTCGCTAAAACCGCACGGCTAATTGAGGTTTTTTTAGGGGCATTTAATAATTGTTAGCAGCATCAGCCGATAAATGGGAAGGGCCTGTTAGGAAGGACTTGATTTAAGCTACCGATGTTAGGTCATATAAACATATTATAAAACTTCATTTGATTAGAAAAAGTATTAACTTGAGTCTTCTACGGATTTCAAATTCAGCTTCAAATACACGCCTTACTGCTTAATTAGGTAATATATAGCAAGATTGCACAGGTCTTATGTAATTGCCCCAAAGAGATTTTAATCAACAGTAGATTCGGCAAGAAAGCAAGTTTTGAGAAAATTATAATTTCCTATTTTTCTCCTAACCCTGAGAAAAGTCACGCTTTTTCACAGCTGTTGAGTTTTCCTGATGTCGAACAATAAAATAAACCCATTCAATGAATTATTTTACTCAAAAGGCTGAAATTATAATAATGATAATAATAATAATAAAAATTATCTCGATCCCTTGTTATTCTCGCGTGTATTCACTTTCACCACATTGCGCGGCAAACATCAAAGGAGGAAACAGAGATAAAAAGAAATTTATGTTGGAAGGCCCTCGACGTGCACAATCTTTTGTTTTGTGCTCATACACCATGTATGAATTACGTAACTAAGACATTTCTATTGGTTAGTTCCTCGGTCACTTGTAATCAACTATTGTGTTTTGTGCACGTTAACGTATGGTCAAGGCCAAAAAATCGAACAAAAACATACAACAAAGTACGTACATTGTGGGTTTCATAATCATTTCCCACTATTAACTATGACTCCACGATTCGAAAAACAACAACAACAATTAAAAAACAAACAAAAACAAAAACAAAAAAGCATAAATGTTATATATACATTAATCGATATATTTTACCTTTTTGTCGGATTTTGGGAGATAATGGCAAAAGTATCGTCAATTGACTGATAAGCAACTGTTGTTCTCTTCACACAAGAACTAAAGCCAGTTGAAAAAAACTAGTCTATTGGTCAAAACATCATGATCAATATCATAAGCGACTTCATCACGAGACAAAAGACGGTACACTTCACCATTCTTACAGTTTCAGCGATACGGTGCTTTTCAAAAAAGCCTTCCATTTCTCACGTTGAGACAACCTTCAAGTAAGTGAGTAAAAACACGAAAAGGGTAAGTTCTCACGTTTGCTTTTAGTACATAAGGATAAAGGTCAATTCGAGTAATTGTATTGTGATTATCATATTAGACGAAAAAAAAAATACAAAATTAAAATAACGGGTGAATTTTATTTACTAGAAGATAATGATTAGCACTGACACATAAGTGAACAGGAAAAGCAAAGACAACATTCAAGAGACAAATGGAGGACATTGCATGACTGCGCGGGGATACGAAGTCGATCTTGAAGGTAGTGGGGGTGGGGTTGCACGGGGGTGGGATAGGGTCTAAATCACGTTGCGAGGAAAATAGAAAGGTCTTTCTACAATTCACGGAGCATAAAATATACATATTACGTAACACGAAAAAAAAAAGACATTTTTCATTCGAACTTATATTTAGAAAATCAATGAGAGCATTGCTTTGGTCGCCACCGTAGCCATTTCTCTCCTTTTTATTTCAAAAGCAGCAAAAGAAAAATTGCGTTGCACCGAAGACTAATGCAGCAAAATCGAACGAATTACCTTTCACGATTAAGCATTGTTTATTACGTAATTACACGAGTCCAAAATAATAGAAAACGTAATCAAAATAAGAGCTCACGATGAATTAATTTTCTTACTAAACATTACTTATAAAAATAATGGTTCACGGCTTCTGACGAAATCGCGATTCACGAGAAAAAACAATAAACTAAACAAAAAGCAAACAAACAAAAAAATCAATCAAACAAACAAACAAACAAACAAAAAACAAACAAACAAACAACCAGCCACAGAATTACCCTTTACCACCCTCTATCTTTGGGTGCTGATGGTATTTACTGTCAACAAGTGAAGATAAAATGCCTATTCCCAAATGACCACAAACTGGTAATTTATCTATCATAGCTTTTACACCTGTACAATTATATGATGTTTATGATGGGCATGTTTACATTATATGGTGTTTATTATATGAGATGTTTATCGGTATGTTTACGACTTAACTGGTAGAAAAGATTACAGAACAAATATATAAATAATTTACATACAGATTTACAATAAAATAAATAATTAAATGGATAAATAGGCAACAGAATGGTAACATAAAAATAGCAAAATATACCAAATATTACTGAAATTAATTAGTAGAAATTAATGGAGATTGTTGTTGCTGTCGTTGTTGTGGAAACCCAAGATGCGACCGAAATATTAGCTGTCGACGAAATTAATGAAAGAGCCTTGCTATCATAGGACAATGGTATGAAGCCTGGCAAACATCAAAGGGGCAAAGTTGTCAATATTTATTTTGAAGGTCTACGACCGTGCACAATCTTTTGTTTTGCACTCATACACGTGCGTCAATTACGTAACCAAAACGTTTCCATTGGTTAGTTTCTCAGTCAGAAGTAAACAACTATTGCGTTTTGTGCAGGGGACTGTGCACGGTCAAGGCCAAAAAAGCGAACAAAAACAAGCAACAAAATACGTTGTCGGGTTTCATGACAATTCCCGCCTATTAACTATGATCTATTTCAGTACCACATGAAAGGTCTGCTCAATAATGCTCAATATTGAATGATCACACCAAGGTTTCTACTCTAGACGTTAACAGTGAGATTTCCTTGCAAATCCCCATGGGCGAAATCACTGGTAGCAACTAATTTTAACCCTGCGCACAAGTAAGGTTTCCGGTGTAGTGTTCTAGAGTTGAAAAACTTAAGACTTGTTTATCGAGGTATCGAGAATTCCCTTGAGAAGAAACCAAATATATAATTCCATCACAATCCCTTATCCTTCAATTCCTTGAAATAATAAATAACATTTTTAGTCTTGTTTGGCTGAACATAAGGGCCAAAGGTGTTCGAGGTGGCGGAAGTGACATGACAAAATTAGAAGGAACTGGAATTGAAACTATTGACCACAAAAATGCTGCCAAAGCTTGCGATGATTGAAAAACGTTCTCGGAGGCGATTTTTTGGTAGTCGTGTATCCGATGTAAATCTCGATAAATCCACGACAATCCAGCTTCATTTTGGAGAAATATACCACAATTGTGTAACTTAGCAATATCGAAATACAATTCTATCTCATAGTGGTTTTCGTTAACAAAAATGATGTAGACAGAGCTAATAACTGGTTCAAGAAATTCCCCTCTGAACTCAGAACAAAGGTTGCGATGTACTTTTGAGCTAAAATTAGTCTTTAAAAGTCTAATTATAAAACAGTAGATAGATTTTAATGGATGAAATGCTGTCAGAAAAAATAGACATGTTTACGACACTGGAAGCACAATGAATGCTGAATAACTGAAAGGTCATTCCAGATTTCGCAACTCACGAGACATAAATTCCTGTCTTCAGTTATTACTAAATTCCTGACTGCACACTGTTAAAAGTCACGAGATCAAAAAGGTATATGTCGAGACACATCGTCATCTTGAAAGTTATCACAAACAGAGTACGAAGTTCAGACTACGCCTCTCAAACTTAAATTTTATCATTGTCGACTTTCCCGCGAGAGTATTTTTTGGAGCGTGATGTCCAAAAAGTAGACATTCACAAACTTGCGAGTGGGTTTTTCTGATTGGTCTGACAATGCCTCGCTCCACGACAGTTGGAGAAGCGACATCTGTCACCTCATGTGTCTAAGTTTTGTTCTGTTGCAACACGTATGAATCCTTTCCATTGTAAATTCATTCTTTCTGCAGGAGAATTCGAAAACAGGGCTTGAAGACGGCCCTCATTAACGCCCACGGAAACACCCCCAGCAACTCAAGTGACGTGTTCGATCCTGTCATGCGAGGACCAATTAGATTTGAGTATTAAAGCCAGCGGTCTAAATATGCTGTTCTTGATACCTGCTAAATAAAAGGGGGCTTTGCAGAATCGTCAAAGTATTTTAACTGCGACAGAAGCAGCTTATGATCTTAGAAAATCGGGCAAAGGTGTGCAGAGAAACAGCGGGTCCGACCACAAACTCCGAAAAGGTAAGTGTTGACTATATTTTGTAAGTTTAATCTCATTTAATTTTGTTGAAGCCATTTACGACCACAAAATTCCATTTTGTTGCGACTGACAGGGTGACCCAAAAGGAGCGTTAGACTTAATTATTTTCTTTTACGTTAAATCAGTTCATATGAAGTTGTTGTTTGCATAAAAGGGAGATTGTAATAGGAACAGACCAGGAAGTCAAGTAATCAAAGCACATTTATGAGAACATAGAAGATGAAGGAAGGTCAATGTTTTCAGCGGATTTCCAACGTTCCTTATAAGTCATAAAATCTCTCGAAAATTGAGAAACTCAGCTTGCAATTTCTGGAATCTTGTTTCTGCTTTGATGTCGACTTCAATCTTTTAATATATACAATGTACTCAAACCGTAGTAGCTAACTATTTTACAACATTGTATCTACAAGAACAAACTATTGCAATTGCAGACCAGGTTTCTAACGCTTTGCATACCGTATCTGTGTTCCATATTTGCCATCTGGAAACTTCTTCCTCGTCATCAACTGTGAAATGTTTTATTCTATTTTTCCGGATCCGATCTTACTAAGTTATCGGCACCTCGTTCGAAACTTTTTTCTCCCTTGTTATTACATAACCTGGCAATAGGGGGCTTATCGGAGCTCCGGCATGATGCGACATCATACCTCGTTCGAGGACATATCTACCATGGTCGAAAATGACAATTTCCTTTTTCACACCATCGTGTCACCCTTTGCAGAAAAGGTACCTACAGCGGTCCTTTGACTGTGCTATGTTTTCGCCCTTCATTAAATATGTAATTAGCCGTTTGGGTCATTTTAACAACAAAGTGCTGACACAAATTAACACCGCGTAAACATGCTTTCTTAATTTTCTTTAACTATCATTGACTGTTGTAGAGCCGCGATAAATAGAAACCAACACCGTCTTAATTGATCCCTGACGTGTAAATTAGTTTCCTGTGCACAACCAGAGCTCGTTAAACAGACAATTCAAGACAATTACATGAAGAAATAACAATATTGTCCTACATAGGTGCTACCACTTTTCGCGGGAACTAAAACGTCGACCATTCGAGGACCAAGTTGACAGGCAGGAAATTGCTCAAATTGTCACCTGTCTTCGCTATCGCCGGTTGATGATGACGGAAGGGAATCGATTTCAGGCATTCTCATTTCTCACTGTAACCACATAAAATGCCCAAAAATTATCTTGCATTTCATGCCAAATTCCATCACGTCCATTCAAAGAAATACTATTTCATGGTTATGTTGGCTGGTTTCCTTAAGTTGCTTAGGTTATTAAGGCTGCATATCTCTAGGAGTGGATCTAAAAGTGTTACAATGAATTTAATTGCCGTAAGGATGAGGATCTTTTAAGTTTATTTGTCCCTGGGGTTTCCTATATCCTGCGGACCCCAAGGACCTTCCGTCTGTTATGGCGTACGACAGCAAAAAGTATTACAATGAATTTAATTGCTGTAAGGATGAGAAGTTTTTAAGTTTATTTGTCCCTGGGGCTTCCTATATCCTACAGACCCCGAGGACCTTCCGTCTGTTGTGTCTTACAACAGCAAAAAGGAAATCCGTCACTGTTGCACAGGCTATGCTTAGTATTGTAATATATCACGTTTTTTTCCTCCAGCGACATATGCAAAAATTCCACAGATAATTGAGCCGTTCAGTGCAGGTTTCCAAGAAGCGTTGTAACTGTTTTCGCAGAATAAGACAGCAATTGTGAGCTTCACTACCTCTTGCCTTCTTAAAAACCTAAAAGGGATGTAAAACGATTACTTGAAGGGACCATCTCCTCATAGTTAAAGAACCAAGTGCATTTTGACTCAAGAGAGGAAAAAAAAGACAAAAAATAACAGGAAGGGTGTAATTAAAATTAATTGATTCGAAGAGACCCTCCAGTATGTAACAAACTGCAAAAACCAGTTTGAATTTTCATGATAATAGCCCTAATGAGGTCAAGTGTGAAGTGTTGAATTTTCTGAATTCTGTCCGTCAACCTTCAAAGTCTTCAAATGCATTAAGGTCAACGGGTAAAACGAGAACAGTTTTACCACCAGCCGTCAAGACTCTCCGCTGTCAGTGACAGTCTTCTTTGAAGGTTGCAGATGTCCATCAGCTCCCTGTATAAATTTCACATTATAAAAGGAAGGTTAACAAAGGAACTTGTCTTGAAATTGCACTGGAAATTTGAAATTTCCTTTCTGGTCCTTCTGGTGTGGCTAAAAATACTAAGAGGACATGAATATCATCAGGTCTTGGCTTTTTTATAATTGAAACCCTGATGTCTGAAGCGTCCATTCTTGTCATCTAACTTGGCTGGATGTCAAGATACGATCTCTATCGAAGCCTTAACGTTACTTTGTTGAGTAATGTCGGCCGCTTTTTTCCTATTTTAAGCAGCAGCGGATACCACTTTTCTATAAATATACAGTACAAATTCCGCATTTCTCTCACATGTTTCAAAAGCCAAAGCCCTGCTGAATGACAGGCAGTATTTATAGTTACTCAAAGTAATTGACGATGAATGATTTAAATTGTTGCCGACGTAAGTTACAGAAACAGCTTCCAAACCGCAGAGATATGCTGGCTTGATGTGCTCGTAGTCACGTTTTTTTTTCTTCGGACTTGAAGCAACAACAACAACAACAACTTACGCATAATCTCAAATTACTGACAAACAAATATGAAAGTTTTCATCTCACACTAGGATTTTCAAAGTTAAGACCACCTCGAAAAGCACAATAATTCACACAGAAGACAAATAATTGAACGGTTGAATGGCCACACGCTTGGTCGGTCCCCTGGCAAGCAAAATATTATTAACAGAGGACCAGTTATTAGGAAAGGTCACCAAAATATTACACCTTGATGTTTTCATGCGGATGTTATAGTCTAGCGGAAGAAAGGTAAACGCGGCTTCCTAAAATATTATGAATGCTTAATAGTTTCATAATAATAAGTTGGAGATCAAATTTGAATTCCTCATTTGTTGTTCAGCCGAATGAGGAAGTGAATGTCTAAAAAGCTACTCATATAATTGCAAAAAACCATTGTTTCTAAATAAGGAACTACTAGCATTTCAGTATCTTGAGAATTCAACTCTTTTACCAATCCCTCGTCGAAAGAGGCGAAATAAACATCTAAAGCTTAAGGTTTTCTATAGTAAGTTTCCATTCGATTACTTCCGTAAGGCTGTTCAGGAACAATTCACATATTTATCAATTTGTGAACTGCCAACGCGAAGGTTAATGGGGAGGAAACAGATTCCAGCTACATTCCACTGATAAACCTGGAAAATGCTTTTTACACGTAAACAGTGAGCTGCAACAATACATATTGTTCTAACAAGAAATACTGAAGGATACTACGCATACTACTTTTTGTTCTGGTTTGAAGTTTATTCTAAGTGAACAACCCGGTAAGGGAGCGCTGATTATTCTACTGATGCATACGTTTCGTGTTTCTTTGTACATACAGAAGGCATAATTGACACAAGAACATTTCCTTGTGATCAAATTTTTGATGCGTTGTAACTTTTCGTCCAATCATCATCAACAGTCCAAGCTCTCCTCTGGGAGAATAGCGCCATTGTCTTGTGTCCACCAATCTGCTCTGTCTGTCGCAGGGGAGCGACAGCTTCATTCCGAGTGGCAAAACCCATCTTCTTCTGAGTTTTCTTCTTGTTTTCGTTCAATAGCGTTGTCGAAAATGGGGCCAGCATTCATGCTGACGTTCTTCGCCTTGGCTTGTCTTGTGGTCAGCTTCATCAAGGGTGCACCACTTGTTCGATCAGAAGCACTGGCCATTGGAAAAGATTCCAGAACTCATGATCACGAGGTGAAAACAATAGTTAAGTGTAATCCATGAGATTCATCGCTCCGCAGTAAATATTACTCGCAAACTTCCTGAATAAATTTCAATGATCTCATTTCATGGTACAAGATATATAAGATATTTACTTGTTGTCTCCATTCAGCTTTTAAAGAAAGTATTATCGTGTACATTGTTATCTTGACAAGGTCTTGTCTTGAAACAATAGAGCATCAACTTTGGAAGAATCTCCCAGCAGTCAGACAAAAAGTGTATCGACAGATTTGATCCAAAAGACAACACTAGAGAGTAGTCGTGAACTTAATTGAATTCAGACATGCATTATTTTCAAGCCTCGATTTTAATTTTCCTTCCTAGAATCCCAAATTTACGAATTACATCAAGAAGCTCATAAAGGGATGGCGAGTAAAAGAAGTTATGAATAAAGAAGGAGAGAGCCAGCCTAAAGAAGGGCTAAAAACGGAAATCCAAGTAAACGATGCAAAGCGGAAAGGACTCGTAACTAAGGAACGTTTTGTGAGACACGCTGCACGTTGTTATAATTCATGGAGTAGATGCTTCAAAAAATCAAGACGAAAGCAAAAGGAGACTAGAAACCAGAGGACTGAAAACGGAGAAGGTAAATGCATGCCCTCCTCCTGATCAAGTAGATTACCCTTGCACCTCGATAAAATGTTAGTGAAACGTACCTTTGCAAAGAAAGCTGAAATGGATAAATGGCTATATTTTATACCATGTGCTTCATTTTTGGCTCATTGTTTTATTGCTAAATGTCTTTGCTCCGAATTCTCAATTGACTGTATTCCTTAATATTCTCACAGGCTCCTCTACGCAGAATAGTGATTGATGCTGCAAACTTCGACTGCGGCACGGAAACTGCCAAGCACGTGAAAACTGAAAGATACCCACTTCGTTTGAGAAGAAAAAGTTTGACAAGCAATTATCTTTCGTATCTCTTTTATTTTCTTTGCTATTGTTATTTTTTGATATTAAGTCTATAGTCCTACCAAGTTATTTTACAAGGCATCATGCAGACCCTTACGTTTGCCAGTGAAGCCTTCTTCGCTATGTCTGTGGGTTCGAGGTACAACACTGAGTATAAGCAATTTATACTACAACCATTAGGAATCCTCGATTCGAAATTTTAGTTTAAATGCTCAAAATGATAGCTCAACAGCAACCTCTAGTTCAACTCAGTATACACCCTTTCCATAAATGGCTGCCAATGAAAAAATTATTTTGTATGCATTTAAATTAGCTGCACTAAACTCGTTTGTGAGCAAAAATTGTTTTGAATTGTCAACTCAAAAACGAAGTTAGTCAGACTAATTTTAATACTTACAAGAGAATTTATAATTGGCAGCCATTTATGAAAAGGGTCTATATGACTATGCAACCGACGAATACGCAAAAGAGACTCGCACGAAATGTATGGGAAACCAGTAGCTTGTGACTCATACCAGAGTAAATGACAAGCCTTTTATATACATTTTCTGCGCATACCATGCAAGCTCCCTTTGAGCTGAGAAACAAGAACATTAAATGAATTGATGCTTCTATCGTACTGACAATAGATCGCCCAAGGTTGTTGCTCTTGTGATCGTTTTTGCATTTTTGGGTGTCCGAACTAACCCTTTCCTTCCAAACGTTGTTATCAGAATCAAGCTGGACAGCCCTAGTAAAAATTTGGACTTTGTACTCGTCGCCTTCGATGGCATCTGTCTGCCTTTGGCTGAGTTATGACACTAAGTTTCTCAAGAGAGCGAGTAAAAAGATGAACAGATATCCCTTTATAGCCAAGAATTTTCGGTATTCTAAGCACTTGTACAGAATGGTTAAGGCCGATAACACTGACCGGCTAATAACAAACACTTCTAATGTGCAAACGAATGAATTCAAATAACCTTAGTATAATGGAATATGGAGGCAATCACCAATGGCGTAACGGTGGATCATCTGGGCCGCAATGGATGGTCGGTGACTTTTGACTTGCTTTTGAATTCCATAACTATACCTAGTTGTGTAGACGAAGTTTGAGCTAACTAAAAAGCCAAGGAAAAGTTTCTGAATCATTCTTATAGATGAACCGAGGCGAGGAATTCAGTGAAATCTTGACCAACGTCCACCATCCGTTGGTAGCTTCCTCACTAAGTATTGCTCAGTGTTGTATTTTCCTTACGGACTAAAATCGCTATTGATTTTTTTTTCCGCATAGAGACTACTTTGTAAATAAAAGAGTAAAGCAAAACTTAGCCTAGTTCCTCGAATTCGTGTTATAACATAGCTAGTATATCCGTGGGATCTGAATCAATAGCACTACCGTGCATCATGACGCAGTCATAACAACATTTAACAGCGACACTCCGTGCTCCATAAAATCTTCAAATGACCGTGCAAATAGCCGCACTAACTAGACTTTATCCCTATCTCAAAACGAGAAAAAAATCCATGCTCATTACGAAAATGTTTAGCTATGGTGAAGGTCTTTTGTTGGCGATCTTTTGGCCCCACAGTCACCGAACAAACTAAAACGGAGCAGAGAGAGTCGTTTTATATGTAGTACGGACAAAAGTGAATTTGATTTCATCATCGAAAAAAGTTCTGTTTTTGTTCTCGTTTGTTCCCGATCGTTGTGGCTATGTTATGAAGAATTGGATCATGTTTCTAGCTGTGTGTCTTTCGAGTTGTGGATCAATACACTCTGGAGTTGGAATAGCACTTAAGAAGGTAGACTGAGCAGCTCATGGCTGTATCTCGAGCAGTTCTTACGCTTCTCTCTTGCTCTCCAAAACTCCCGTGTGGATCCATAACTCGATAGAAGCTCGCTAAGCTGAAGCAATTGTTATTTTTTGATGAGAGAGTTGCCATGTGCCATTGATGAAATCCCCGAATCGATAGTACATCAGAACGTGCTATATCAAGCTGCTCATGCACTTCTGTTCACTGCAGCAGTCACTTCAGTTCCTTTCAATATCGTTTTGTATCATACATTTTACATGTTAAACTTACTTATTCAACATTTATACCTTCTAAGATGGTAAAAGTAGAATTTAGGAACCACGGCTTGGGCATTGGCCTAACCGATATCAAGCTTTACAATTTATGTACGATGAAAGTTATATATATTGTCATGTAATTTACAATGTAAATAATAATTATTAAACAAAACAAAACACTTAAATTGTAACTCTAGCAATTCCGTTACAGGCTTTTGCTACGAAAAACTTCAATTCCAGTTGCTAAAGTAAAAATAAAAGTTGCCTATAAAATGATCTATTATTCACAGTTCAGCTACAATATTTTTTCATCCTATACTATAAAATGTAGGTCGCATAGTTCGATCCTTGTAATATCATACCCGAGGCCTAAAACATGTTATATATTTGCACAATTTGCTCGTCTGATCCTAGCAACACCCCGACAAACCCAGTCTGTTTTACAGTGTTTACATCAAAATATATATGTACCATGCCTTATATCTTTACAAACGTGCAGTGAGTCTTAGATGTACCTCAGTCCCCTATACTAACCATGCATGGTTTCAAGTTATCGGAAAATTTAAATAACTTTGCCGACCTTCCTTACAGACAACAAAACGTACCTCTTAATATTAAGTCGACAGACCGGATTCCCGTCCTTGTCCTGCGCCAAACACCCAGAAGTCCAGAGGCTTCACTTATTACTTCAGCGGGATAACGCTACAGGTACCTCGATAGTGTGTGTTGTAGTAAAAGCCCATTCTAAGGTTTCATGCCAATTAAAGACCCACTCTCTATCTCCAGGATGTTTACGAGAAGCGCCGTTATGTCAGAATTCAAGAAGAGCTCCTTGTACATTGTTTACCCCAGGAAGATATAAAATCAGTTACGCACACGTCGTATAGATCTATAAAAAAACTGGTTTAAAAGACTCACGTAGCAATGATAAAACTGATAAACATTTATAGGGATCGATCGGAAATTATCACCTTCTTTTACGTTTTTCCGGTTAAGGCCATCTTGTGACGCAACTGCTATCAACAGAGAGATCCTTTCTGTTCTTCCAATGAAACCAAATCGATAACACGGAATATCAGAGAAATCAACTGGAAAGAAAATACACTGAATTTCTACGAAGATTACTGGTAGCCGAAAACTAGAGGGAGTTTATCCAGGCCCATGAACATGTTGGGATTCCATCCAACTTTTGTCTTTAAGTTGGAGAGATTTTCATGCCAGGCTTTCTTCTTGTTGCCCATACAACCAATAATGCATCTGCTTTATACGTGCATAACTTCATTACATATGTGAGATGATGTCTCCCAACACCTGCTAGCTACGGATCGCAGAAATAAGCTACAGAGTTCGTGAATCCAATATGTTTTTGGCTCTCAATCTCTCTAATCTTCCCACGTTCGATGCATGCCTTCCGGAATAGAATAACCGGTTGTAGTCACGAATCAAGGAAATGATTGAAAAAATACATAAATAAATAAATAAAAAAAAAATGATGACGGAGCGGATTACCAAGTTCTCATTGCCGCCAGCAAGAGCAAAACCGTTGTCAAAAAAGAAACAGGCACGATCCATGCAGGCAGGGGTGAATACACACATTGAAAATATATTTCCGTAGGTGTACGATGAGATTGCACTTTTGGCTCAACATTTCAAGACGGACAAAACAGGGTAGGGAAGTGAAAGAGAAGTCAGTTCCTTCTTTCATTATGGCCTATTTTATGACATTTGTAAATGAATTTGTAAACTTTCAGGTTGCGTCAATTCGGATAACAAGATATTTTACGAGCTTCCATTTCGTTAGTCTAGTAATAGTGCTATTAGCGCTATCATCCGGCATGACCAACGTGGCATCAGACAAATACTAACTGAGAAATAGAACGGTCCTTCGAACTGGTTCGAACGAAATCGAAACGAAATACTTCGCCGCTATGTTATTTTACGTCCCGTTCAAAACATATTCCTAAGTGTTCTTCATACATTGTTTAATAACAATATGATTCGCTCAGAAGGCGAATATTCTAGAGTTATAGATGAAATAATTCCGCCTGAGCCTATCCTGAGCATTTGGGGTAAAGAGCTACAAAGAGAAAGGTAAATCTTCCTAATGAGTGGTCACTAGCGTCTCGTATGAATCTGCATGCAGTTGCCAAGGACAGAAAGAGGAGGGTAGAAGAAAAAGACAGTTGTTAAAACAAGTAACAAACTATATATCATGCACTCCAATCATTTTAGATCACCGCTAAACACCAGCTCATAACTCTAGTCTGTTTATAACAAAATCTGTAACATGCCACAGATATCTACGATACTATTAATGTCATCGTCCTGTTGTAAACTTCCAGCAATCCTTGAGAGACGTTGCGTTCGTCGCAGATTCCTTTTAGACTGAAACATTTGAGCGAAGAAATGAGAAATTTGCGGCCGAGCACTTCACTGGATAGCAAGACCTTACCTCTTCTCCACTGATCGGTTGCAAGTCTCGTTTTGCAGCCGTGTAGGAAACACTTAAAAGCCAAACGGCTGGGATTGTTACTTTAAGACCGTTAACTTTGAGTATCGCAGTTGGTATATTTGCTACCAGAGTTCATTCGGAGATTTTGCACCAATACTTCTAATAGTAAGTAATTGCCTTAAGAATCACGGCGAGAATATAGCACGACGAGGCAGTCCTATCTTTTGCCGTTCGTAGGTTAACGTTAGAGTTACCCGAGTTTCGACGGTCAATAGCCTAGCAAGTGAAAATTAAGGAAAGTGTTTCTAAATCCTCGCGTAACGGTCATACCTAAAGACCACTGAATATTGTGCAAACGGAAATTATTAGCTACGATTTCCGGTTGTGGTCGTCCTTCGCGACAGCCAGACATAGATATCCTCCGCGCTATCAGTCTAAGAATGAAATCAAATAGTATAGCCTATAGTTTGCCAAAGAAAACGTATTGAGTGCCTGCGTATAATTTGACATCACCGGAAAGCAAGATGGCCTGTCTTAGCCCTACGAGAACGCTGTCTTGGAAATGATTAATTATGTACTGAACACGACAACTGGTTTGCTAGGCATGGTTCGTACGGAAAGCTCAAACCTCGAATACAGCTCCAGATTCTGTAGCCTATGAACAGGCTCCGGCTGGAAGGGTCTGACTGCGACTTGAAGGACCGAGAAGATACTGACTGAGTTTTCCCGCTTTCTCTTCGCTCCATCCTCGACTAGAGAGCCTGTTGACAGTTTTTCGAGAAACTTTCAAGGCGGTAAACTCTGTAAATCAAGCGGGCAATCCGAAGTCTTGTACCATGTTTACGGATCGAGTAAATGAATAAGTTATAAACAAGATAATAGCAGGAATATCTGCTCAAGAATATATGGTCTAATCTATTTTTTTTGTTCACTTCATGCGTCTATACGTACATCTTTGATCTTGCACTGGATCCTTCTGGGTCAGTTGAACTTTTTAAATGTGACCTAAATGCAAGCAACCGATCTGCAGTCACGAGCTAGCGACTTTGTGAATAAGTAAAGTGAAATCAGAAAGATTATTTTTTTTATATATTGTTCTCTCGTCATCAAGGTGGAACTCCATACCACCACTAAGTTTTATTCTTTGGTTCTTCCTAGTTTTTATTGAGTTGCATCTTTTTGGTATACGTGTTTGCAATCGTTTGTATGTTCTTTTATATCTTTTATCATATCATGAGTTGGGTTATATCAATAAAAAAGAAATTAAAGCACAACAAAGCATTAAAATTGTTTGAAATTTCTTCTGTCAACTACCCAGCTTTGTTTCCGTGAAAATTTCTGCCTCAAACTTCGGGTGGATTTTAAAACAAACAGTAAGGAACAGGAACAAGGCAATTTATCATCCAGAATATTTCACTTTAGTAGGTACATCATAAATGTCCATGATTTGCTTGCCTGTCTCATTCGACCACACCTAAAGTTCGCGTTAGTTATCCGAAATTGCGAGTTCTAAGTATGCATACACACGGAAGGAAAACTTTGGCATTAAAGGTCACAGCCGTAGAAAAGTATAAAGTTGCATCTAAAAGAAAGCCTTTTGATTACCTAGTCAAAGACCGCTTAATGTTGACTTAAAATTTAAAATATTTACTCATGGACCAGACAGTACCGGATTTTGTTTGAGTCTGATTAAAATATGTCTTGCCAGGTAAGATCTATATCTCTAAAAAATCTCATACTGAAGTGTCTTAAAATACATTAAGCAAAATAATTTTACGATAAAATTAAACATGCTACACTTGTACTTTTACATACACCTATAAAGAGAGAACCATAATCTCAGTTAACGAACGTCCAGTCTCACTTAGGCCGCCTTAAAACAAGGCTCAATCTGTTTGCGCCGGGGCTCAAAAGATGGGTTTACTTAGCTCGAATAGATTCTCAAACTACCGGAACTGGGATTAACATAACATTTATTTACCTCCAAGAGTTAAATCCCGGATTTAAAACATAAAAGGGCTTAGAAAGGTCAATACACGTAGAAGACGTATTTAAATGGATCAATTTTCTTCCGATTTTTAGGCTTCGTTGCAATTCACAGCTATCAAAAATAACTAAGAGCAAAGTTCAAATTCAAAGTTCACTTATTTCATGAAAACCACTAGCTAATGAATTGCTTAACCGACCAAGAGAATTTACGATGAGTCTTCATTCAACCAAAAGACCCAATCGTGGTTTTATTGCACGCTAATCCCAAATCTAAAGATGAAATCTTGATCAGGGCCTCCCAGGGGAGTCACGTGTTCTCTTGATCCCTTAAAAAATTCGCATTTTCCTCATTGCTCCTCGATTATAGATTTCACGAATCCCTTTTTTTAATAGTTCCGAAAGATCAAATTAATTTAGAAAAATATCCCTTGTTCCCTCGAAATAAGAAACCGCGTTCCATTATTTCCCAAACCCCAGGTCAGATTCTCAAGTTAGCCTTCATTGCATACATGGTGCTATGTTGCAAAAAACGTTTTCTCATTTGGGCTCCAAAGTAAGTAAGAAAATTCCATCGACCTAATCCATCATTCCAATCACCTTGAGTGAGGGTTGGAGATAAAAAACAAAAAAAGAGGGGAACTTAAATGACCCAAATTTATCAATTGCTAATTTCTCTCACTGTGTACTTGAAGGACAACGCTGTCAACAATTGGTGTATGAATTGAAAGAAATTTACGCAGTCACACACGCCTACCATAATCACGACTCTAGTTGCCCTGTTGTTTACCACTGATTTTCTTTATTTCATATGGTTGCTAAAAATAACTGCTATCTCCTATGTAAAGTATAACTCAGTGTGCCTTAGACCTTGGACTAGCTGCAAGTTAAATTGGCTGCCGCCCCCTGACAATCAAGCCACTATACAGATTTTAAAAAATTCGAAATCGAACATTATGTCAATTATGTAGACATGGTCTACCCCAATCATCATCGTGGTTTTTGATCAATTCGGTTGTGGTTTCAATTCCAAGAGCCACAGGGAAAAAAGGTTGCATCAAACTTTGCAAGCATGCAATATGTCGTGAATAATAACTAGGACGATATCAAACCATACTCAGAAGGAATGTACTGGTCATAAAAATGATATGCAGCCATTATTGTTTGAGTTGAGGCCAGGAAAGGGTTTAAAGTCCAGCCTAAGGTCACTTGGGAAACGTGCAGCTAATCACACATAACTTGTGGCGGCTGTACAACCTTCCAAGAAATGATTCACAGTGTTATCCGCAGTCATTTTGCACTTCACTGGCTACCAGAGCCTAACTTCAGGAATATATTTTCCCTATAGCCAAGTACGTGGTGCGAGCTTATTAACAAGACAAAATAAATCCCCTGGTTGCCATGTACAATTCAAAAGATAAAAGTCTCCGGAAATAAGAATTATGAAAACTTTAGATGGGGCGTGACCTTAAATTGACTTAGTCCCTATTTTTGCACCTACCAAGATTATTTTAAGTGAAAACGACGCACACCAGTACGTCAGTTGTGTAACGGTCTAGGTGCATCTTGAAGCCATGTGGCTGTTACATAATACACCCTTCATAATCCAAGTTTTTTTTTCTATTTTACTACCATGGCTACATGTAGGTGTTTGAGAAAGAAAGCTTCTTGCTGTGGTTTCAGCCGCAAGAACACACTGAATTTACATAAGCTTAGTGAAATCCGTTTACTGCAAGCCTTAAACAAAGTTTTCAACTGTTCTACGTTTACGTAATAGCATAGTGCCGAGGATTTCTATTTCCCAAGGACGATTAAAAGAAAAAAAGCTATAGGTCATGGATTGCCTCCAAACTATCACCACCAAAATTACCTAGAGTCTTGGAATGATAAGAATAAGGTTATGAGTTATAAGGTCCAAAAGTCTCTCATAACTCATAAGGAAGCCAAGAAATGTGTTTATTGAGCGACGCTTTTTATGAAGGAACAAAGAACAACAATATTGCTGATTGTCTCTTCAAAAGGGGAGAAATGATGGTCTTTTTTACATAACTCCAACTGTTTTCGTTGTTGTTGTAAAGGACAGAGAAAGGCATGATATGAATTTTGAAGGCGTAACCAAAATTAACGCAAGTTTTTGAGCTGTGATCAATAAATACGACGAACGGTAGAAGTGCATTTATATAAGCAATCCAAAATAGACAAAAAAATGTCTAACAGCATTCTGTTCGTTCTAAGGTGATATCGCATTCTCAGTGCAATCTGCTAAATTACATCCCGTTATTATTGAGACGTTTTGTCTCAAGAAAAGAAGCTGATGTCCGTAATCCAGATAGCATTAAAATTTGAAAAAAAAATTGTTTTGCGACATCGGCATTGTTTTTGGGGACGGCGGGTCAGTTGATACTGAGAGTCCCTCACAGACACCCATCTTGCGATCAAACTTTCCTTCCTTATTTTTAGCTCCTCCGGCAGCTTCTGTCTGTATCTCGTTTCTCAATGTAATTGTGCATGGTCTCTTTTTTATTTAACCTTTGCTAAGTTGTTAACGATCACTAATGCACAGATTTCATTAGTTTCAATTGTTAAAAACTACGCACAATAACGTTGTTACCGAACTAAGGGAAAAAAACGCATATGCTATTAGAGTCCGTGTGGGAGGCGCGGTGGCCTCATGGTTAGTGCGCTCGTCTCCGGATCAAGCAGTCAAGGTTCTAGCCCTGGCCGGGGACACTGTGTTGCGTTCTTGGGCAAGACACTTTACTCTCACAGTGCCTCTCTCCACCCAGGTGGGTACCGTCGAACTTAATGCTGGGGGTAGCCCTAGCATCACGTCCAGGGTTGAGTAGAAATACTCCTAGTCGCTTCATGCTACAGAAACCGGGATAAACTCCGGCCTGATGGGCCACTTGTCTTATATGCGGACTTTGCCTTTAGGTGAGTTCCGCTTCAAAAGAGGAAAACCAAACCAAACAAAACAAAACAAAACAAAACAAAACAAAGCAAAGCAAAGCAAAGCAAAGCAAAGCAAAGCAAAGCAAAGCAAAGCAAAGCAAAGCAAAGCAAAGCAAAGCAAAGCAAAGCAAAGCAAAG
>Ga0126339_10000615_pt1 | contig 20601 bp, 9 predicted proteins | sample OrbTmetagenome_2_FD_92532 | JGI IMG/M metagenome (GOLD analysis project Ga0126339, IMG submission 92532) | Coral microbial communities from Petempiche,Puerto Morelos, Mexico - Orbicella T R C metagenome | ecosystem: Host-associated > Invertebrates > Cnidaria > Coral | place: Petempiche,Puerto...
CTTCAGACGATCCTTTCCTGTAAACTTTTATTCAGTACTGTGCGTTTCTAATTTCATCGTTTTGTTTCCGAAAGAAAGGGACGTTTTCAGTTAATGGCAGCAGCAAGATTTTATTTGTGATGTTTGTATAGATATATTTCTAAAACAACTGAGGCCTTATAAGGAATTTTTAGCATACGGGATCAATATTTAGGTAAAACATTGAAGAATTACGGGATATTTTGAGGGCAAAGTTAATGGAATAAGGGATATAAAAATCAGATATCGAGTGGGAAAATCGTTAATTTTTGCAGCTGCAATTAACAGGATACGGGAAATTAGCGGAATGTGGGATACCAAGGGGCAACCATCAGACCGATAGTTCGAGACATAACCACTCTATTGTCTTTATAATTCACCTCTAAATTTTCTTCCGTGCGCCAGTTCAAAAATCATGTTGAATTATTTTCAACTTTTTTAGATGAAAGCCGTGAAAGCCAAATGTAAAATGTGAAAAAGAAAACAAAACCCTCTTAATACAAATTCAATTGTTTATTTTCTATAAGCCCGCTTGTTTACAGAAATATTTTCACGGACGAGTACTATCCATCCGGGTATTTTCCTCGGACCAGCACAATGCTTGTTTACTGAAATTCTATTAAGTGGGTTTTGCTTAGTTTCCTTTTCAAATTTTACTTTAGTGGTGAACGATGAACACAATAGTGTTGATGTCTCGGAACTATCGGTCTGATAGTTGCCCCTTGGAAATTCAATGTTCTTGAAGCTAGCACATTTTCCCTCGAAGCTTCGCTTCTCCGGCAAATATTTGTTTTAAGAACATTAAATTTCCGCGGTGCAACTATCAGCCGATAGTTTCTCGACAGAAACACTCTGTTGTTTAATTAGAGTGCAGTGGCTTTCGGTCGTACACGAAATGCGACGTTTTTCTCTATTTTGGAGGAATGTTTTGATGTAATTAAATTTCTGAGATGACTAAAAAACGGACATTGACGGTTTCTCGACTTTAAAAATTTCAAAATATTGAAAAATTGGGTGCGTGCGCGTACACAAACGCAAGACTACACAAAGACTATTCAATACGTGCGATTTCGTAAAAGCGTCAAGTTCAATAATGCGTAGAAAAATAATTGGAAATCGTTATTTGCGTTAATTTCAGATAGAATTCTACTAAAATAATTGGGTTACTCGCTCTTGATTTCTATGAGCCGACAGTTGATGAGGCCTTATCGCCTCATAGACATTTGGAGCTCATAATCTAATTGTTAAAGAGAGAGAGACACTGGTAGGGGCTAGTCACGTGCCCCGATGACAACACAACGTTATCGGGAGGGGTCCCGAAAAGAGGAACAAGGTTTTGCAACTCTCAAATGTCCGTTTACTCAGAAGGGGTGGGTTTAAATTGGACGTGATTGGGAACACGCCCCATGCCTCGATGACAAAACAGACATATCGGGAGGGGTCCTTTACAGACAAGGTTTTAAAACTGTCATGTGTCCATCTACTCAGAAGGGGTGGGTTTAAATTGTTCGTGACTAGGAACACGCTCCATGTAAGCTCGCGGCATGTGTCCGCAAGTCCAGGTTAGTTTAACTGTAGTTGAAATATGACCACGATATATCTACCCAGTGATTCAATGACAGATCCCCTCCTTAATTCTCACAATTGTATCATTAATCATGAACTGAAATTAATGGAAGAAATAAGCCTTTGTGACGTCATTGGTTTGCGCAATTTAAACTGCGAAGCAAGTAAAAATGGTCGTAATTTAGTTGCCAGAAGAAAACCAAAAGGGAAAAAAACTATACCTTACCTCTTAAACTATTTTATTAATATTTATTGTTCGTGTTTCAATATCATATTTACATATGTACAAAAGTTTCGTCCATGGCATTATGATTGCCAAAACACTTTCTAATTATTATCAACGTATTTCTACCGTACGTTCTCTTCAACGAATTTGCTTATGCGGAGAGCACCTTTCTTTCAACAAGTTTCTCTCTCATATCTAACTCTACTCTCTCACAAAATTGTACAAATTTTGCCTTGTGGCACATGCATTCATCCTTTCTAAAATTTACAGCCAAATTTAGTTTTAGCCTACAGTCTCTGTAAAATGGACGAGACATTGTTCAACATGATTCATGTACGGTACAAATATCTATTTTCAGTTAATTAGTTTAGTCTGTTATATTGTTAGTAACGCTTTCTTGCTCATTTCTTCGCATACGTTGTCGTGCAACGTTTTTATCGCTGCCAAAATATTTCAGCCTTTGTTCTTGAAAATTTCGGTGTTTTTCTGTTTTATTGTTCATTTTATCTCTCTTTTTAGTGTGTGGTCTCTCGGGTTGTGTCCATTCGTTGTGACCTTTTTTCAGCCAAAGGCCATTGTGAGATCGAGTTAGAGTGAATGGTGTAGCCGAGCATTTGAATTCGCCCGATTTTTACTACAGTTACTTTTCTTAATTGTTAAATTGCCTGCTCTAGAATACAATTCTTTTTCGTTGCAGACTTCCAGTAAATTGTTCATGTGAATTTTAAAGACGCATTTCGAGGGGTACAGAAGAGACCGAGTCCTCGGCCTCACTTGCGTTTATCTGTACCTCAGTAGCTCTTGTAATTTCACCTCATAACTACGCGTCCTAGACACAAAACAAAAATTGCCATTAGCAAGATCAACAGGGCTTCGGCATGCTGTATATTGACTTTTTCATAGGAATGTTAACCGTATGCAAACGTGCCCCTCGTCCCGCTTCATCCAGTCCATTCCCTTCTCTTCTCATTGAGTTACAGAGGAAAGGCACTACTTGGTCGCCAATTACTTGAGCTTGGTTTTGCAGACTTTTTGTCTCGTTTGACTTAACGTCGTAACAGTCGTGGATGTCTTCTTCCCAGTTGTTCCAAACGGGCGAGGAGGTCGCTGGACTCATAACGTCGTAACAGTCATAGATTTCTGTTTTACAATAGTTCCGAACGGACAAGCAGGATTGCCCATTTTGTGATCCGTTTCTGTCGCACACCGTCGCGTCTGAAATGAAGAATATATGTTAAAACTGGAGAATATAGAACAGCTGCGATAACACTGCAATTACCGACTATGGACGCCACAAAGGGAAAAATAGTTTTAATGTAACTTCTTCTCTCACATTCTTATCAGCAATTGCTTTCACATCCACTTGTTGGACCACTGATGAAACAGTGGTCCGAAGGTGGTCATTATGCCAAGTATCACGTTTTTGTGCACCATTTATGATTTTAAACCTCCTACAGTATTTTAGTTTCATAAAGACCAACCTCTTAGGACAATCTCTACCGTACAATACGAGAACCAAGAAAGTTGAAACAACAGTATTCAGCAGATCAATGCTCAGAGCAGCTTGGTTCCCTTTTTCGCCAAGCCACACATACCTAACGACACTAACCACTGAGCTCTGAGGAGACACTGGTAAATTAGGGAATGTACAGTTCAGGGCTTACTCCCGGTAGTGAAAGTAAATACCTTATTACCACTCTAACACGGATTCTTCAAGGGAGGAGGGGAATAACACTATACTTAGACTTATGCACTGCACGTGAAGATTAGTCAACGTCGATAGATGTCTAAATGTGAACTGCAGATGTTCTTACCACTAGATGAACTGGTTGTCTTCGTGCAAGGTGTAGATGTGCTTTTCACGGAGTGTTCCATTCGTCTACGTCTTCGCAATATTGTACTGAGAATGTACAGCCATATGTACAGCCATATGTTCAGCACAATGTATGGTATCAGCATTTTCAAGAGAACATAAGAGATCTCCCTCTTGGGCAATAATTCGCTGAGTATCAGCACCTTATTGGTGACGTTGTCGATGGTCTTGTCCACGAAACCAAATGAGTGGCTAATGTTTCCTTCATTGCCATCTCTGTCTTTGGGTCTCAGGTTTGTGGGTAATTTAGCTGAACATAACATGCGTGACAGAGAAGTTGCTGAATAACCACATTTTGCAATGTAAGCAGTCTTACATCTACCTTGGTACTCGATAAAAAGACCAAGGTAAGCGTTACCTCCATCTCCTCCACCCAGAGAAATGTTAAGACACTGGGCATGTGCTTGGTTATCCATTTTTAGTTTGTGATCACTTGAACCTGAAACATCATCTCCAAGTCCGATAGACATGTTCATGTTGACTGGCGCTAGACAAGCCGGCCTCTCCCAGTGAATACGCAGAAGTTCAGACGATGTTTGCTTGCCAATCTTGGTCTTAATATTTATGGTTTGGCGAAATTCTTCGTCCAACAGGTCTTCTAATGATTTTCCACTTTTAAGAAGTTTGAAGAAAATACCAACGCTGATAACAGGTACATTTCTGGGATCTAAATTGTATTTGAAAATGTTTCTTATCAAACTAGATAAATTGGGTGTTTGCCTTAAGTTGCCTGTAGCTTTACCTCTTCTCGATACGTAAACAAAGCTTTCGTGTCTGTTTATGACAGCCAACTGAAGACTCGTCTTTCCAAAGATATTTCTAGCATTGACATCACTTCCATGTTCTGTTAAGATATCGCTTATGTTTTGGTAGCCATTCCCTGCAGCCAAATGAAGTGGCGATTGTCCACGGTTATTTCTAACGTAGACATCAGCATTCGGCTGGAGGTATTCTCTTGACTCTGCTTGGATTTCGTGTTTAACATTCCTGGGACCATTCCGAACAGCCAGCTGAAGAGAAGTCTGTCCGAACATATCTCTAGCGTTGACGTTACTTATGTGTAGAATTAATAAAGTATGGTGAGCAGCAACCTGAGTCAGACCAAATTTATTTCTGACATCACTTCCACATCGTATTAGGACTTCTGCAATGTTTCTGTGTCCATTCTGAGCGGTCAAATGTAGAGTAGTTTCCTTGGATTCATCTTGTAACTTAAGCCATCTTCCACGTCGGTTTAAGAATTCTGCTATTTCTTGAGCAGCTAAATAAAGGGAAGTCTGTAGTAAGGTATCTCTTGCGTTGTCATCAAATTTGTATCGTATTAGCGCTTCTGCAATGTTTTTGTGTCCATTCCTAGCAGCCAAATGAATAGGTGTCTGCTGAAAACCATCGCGTACGTTCTCATCAGTAAAGGAACGAGTGCGTGCATTTTCATCCAAACAGTGCTGGAACACTTCTACAATTTGTTTGTGTCTACCACTAACAGCCAAATGAAGGGGAGTCAGGACAAACACATTTCTAACGTTGACACCACTTCCATATCGTATTAGGACTTCTGCAATATTTCTCTGTCCATTCCAAGGAGGCAAATGAAGGGGTGTCTGCTGGGAGTCATCTTGTTTCTTAGGGTCGCTTCCATGTTGTATCAAGAATTCTGCTATTTCTTGATCTCCTGTCCGAGCAGCCATAAGAAGGGGAGTCTCTCCAAAGATATCTCTAGCGTTGACATCACTTCCATTCTGTATTAAGACTTCTGCAATGCTGTGCTTCTGTTGCGTCCCCCCAAACCTATTTCCAGCGTTCACATCGCTTCCATGTTGAATTAAGAGCTCTGCGATTCGTATGTGTCCATAAATGGCAGCCATGTGAAGAGCACTCAGCTGGAACTTGTCATCTCGAACCTCTACATCAGTTCCAAGTTGTATTAAGAATTGTACCATTTGGAGATGTTCGTTCATAGCAGCCAAATGGCGGTGAGTGTACCCGAGGTTGTCTCTCACGTTGATACCACTTCCATGTTGCACTAAATCTTCTCCAATTTCTTTGTGTCCGGCCACTGCAGCTAAGTGAAGGGGTGTCCACCCAAATATATTTTCGGCATTGACATCACTTCCACGTTGTATTAAGGATTGTACCATTTGGAGATGTCCGTTCATAGTAGCTAAATGGAGGGGAGTATACCCGAAAGTTGTTCTATTGTTGATACCACTTCCATGTTGCACCAAAACGTCTCCAATTTCTTTGTGTCCGGCCACTGCAGCTAAGTGAAGGGGTGTCCACCCAAAACTATCTTCGGCATTGACATCACTTCCACGTTGTATTAAGACTTGTAAAACGTTTCTGTGTCCATCCAACGCAGACAAATGAAGAGCAATCTGCTGGGAGTCATCTCGAGCCTTCACGTCACTTCCATGTCGTATTAGAGCATCTGCAATTTCTTGGCGTCCACTGCAAGCCGCCAAATGAAGAGGTGTCTGCTGTTGATAGTTTTTAGAATTGACATTACTTCCAAGTTTCATCAATAGTTCCGCCAGGTCTTTGTATCCATTCTTTGTCGCCACATGAAGCGGAGTCTCGCCGCGGAAATTTGGAGCATCTAAATCCGAGACGAACTTCAGTAGAGCTTGAGAAATCCGAATATGCCCATTACGAACCGCCCAATGAAGGAGCTGCCTCTCTGCAAGGAAATAAACGCGAAAAGAAAAGGTCACAGATCTTACCATCATATAAAAATACATGTAATACAATGTAGCTGGGGTTTATACAAGACAGTTTCTTTGTTAGTGTTATAACTTGGGCATTGGGCATCACTTGAAAACAATCCATAAACAAAGATGCGCATTGAGGAGCGATATTTCAAACCAAATTTGAAGTTCTTTTGATAGACATGAGAATTACACGAAGTAGCACTCCTTGCCTCTACCTTTTTGCCTTGCAGCAACGTAAAACAATTCCTTGTATTTACTCTTAAATCCTTTAGAATGATGATAAATGTACAAATTGATAAGGGTATGACAACACTGTATCTGCCTGACCAAACGGCCAATCATATTTTTGAATTTTAATAATAATTGTACTTTTAAAGTTTGTGGAAAACACGTACCTGCTAGCTTGATTCCTGCTACTAAACACAGTACAGTTGCCACAGCAATGGTCAACAGAAGGAAGCTTTTCAACAGAGCTCCTCTAAAAGGCCTCCACTGGCTGCGTTGATTGTGTCCTGTATGAGAACGTGAGTATATGTTAAGTCCTGATTACCTAAGACTTTAAGGACAGTGGGGCAAACCTTTTGGAGAACCACATTTTCCAAACATAAAGCAATATACGTGTTTATAACAATCGTCTGATGGTACTATTCTGATCATGAGACTAGGGGATTAACTACAAACACTATGGCTTCTTATTTTTACAGATTTTGCTGTAAGTCAATGATAGAACACAATTAACTATCTAAACAGAGATTTATCGTTCAAACTCCGAACTTCTGGTTTTTACCATCTGCTAGTTTCATATAAAATGGAACAGAAAATGACCAAATTGTTATTTTGAAAGGTCATACCTATCATTTATTGACTTAATAAGTTATATCGAAGACATGTATCTCTGAGACCCCTCTGAGAGAATACAGTCGAACCTCTATTAAGCGGCCACCTATTAAGCGGCCACCCTTTATCAAGCGGCCAGTTATCAAAGTCCCGAAATTATTGTCAACTGCAAATAAAACCCCTATTAACCAGCCACCTCTATTAAGCGGCCGCGGCCACCTTTTGGTCGTCCTGATGAAGGTTTTTCTATTGTCTTTACACCTATTAAACAGCCACTGAAATTTTAATACACATATTTAATTAACTCTGTTTTGGAGTGATAAAAACATTCAAACACACGTTTTTCATGATTGTCTTGAAGTGACTCCATGTTCACTAAGAAATTAACCCAATGGTGATCATCTTCAACGTAACCAAACTCCTATCAAAGCGGCATAATAAGGGTTTGAGTGTATTATAATATCTTACTTTTCGCCTGACTTGGGCCTGTCCTTGTTTCTTGTTTTCTGTCATTGATGTTCTCCCTCTTCTGAGTTCCACCTCCACTTACTCCTTGGAAAATTCCCTCTCCGAATGATCCCACTTCTTGTGTTTCGTTCACACATGCCCCTTGCTGACTGGAAGTCGTAACATCATCTCCTTTTAGCCATTTCCTTGTCCCTTTAAGAAAGTCATATCCATTAGATAAATTCCAGCTTGGTTTAGAATTACACCCTAAACTATCTTAAGTGAGAGTTGTTGTTCTCAAACTCATTACTTATTCATCAAGTTTAAACAAAGGAAATCAAGACCGTGACGGTGATTGTATATCTGATCTTAATTAAATGTGCAGTATAGATTTTTACAATTTAACTTCAAATCATCATTGTCTCCTTAGTATTAGTTTTGATTGAGAAGATATATCAAACACTCAAGACAGTGTTTGACTACATTTCCAAACACCTTGAAGTGAGATGCGGTCAAACACAGCCTTTCGTGTTTGCTATATATAATTTTAAACCCAAACTTCTGGTAAAGAGAGCACATTTTTGGTGAAGAGAGAGAGCTACATGTAGCATTCACAGGACATGTAGTTTTCAACTGGAAGTGGCTTTTTACCTACTTGAATTATTTACAACTTGACAAAAAATCAACAAAATATAATCATGGTTATTCTGGAACATTAACATGCATACATACATGCACAACAGCAAGCTTATTTCATTTGTTATTTGTATTCTTGCAGGACTGCATTTTTGCATCAATAAAACACAGAGGGATTCCTCTGGGATCTGAAACTACTGAATGCGCGTATATCTTAAAATCCCACAGGGGGGGGGGGGAACTTCCATATAAAACGGACAGGGGTGCTTGTCATACCATTTAGGGTTTAAAAAGTCGATTTGGTACCTCCTAGGATGTTCAGTCTCAAAAGGTCCCACAGCAAGAGTTTTTGCGATACCTTTTAGGGCATTGAGCCAAAAAAGTTGGTATTGGTTAATGTGTTACCTTTTTAGAATTGGTACCTCTTAGGGGTGAAAACAAAAAATTCAAGCCATGTTTACAAAACAGGGCCTTTGTATTTCTTAGGGGTTCCTTTCAAAATTTCCGACGGGCACCCTCGTCCATTTCCAATGGGAGTCCCCCCCTCCCCAGGCTAAAAATATCTTACTTTTCGGCTTGGTTGTTTTTCTTTGACTAGGAGCTGTCCTTGCTTCTTCTTCTTCTCTGCCACTTGCAGCAACTTTCTTCGACAATTTGCTAATCCAACTAGACTTCCCAACTGCTGCTGAACCGCACAAAATAATGTTTTTACCATCATCTTTCTGGTCTACCTCATTGTCTAAGTTTGTTCCTGAAACAGTAGGTGCCTCAGATGATGTAACTTCCACAGATGGGGTTAACCTTTCATCTGGCTCTTTCTTTAGTTGTTCATCTTTTGAGAAACGACCTATATTCATTCCGCGCAAACAACAAATCAAGTCAACATTAACTTAAACAAAGGCACTGATAAACAAACTTGGTTTCCGACTGAAGGTGAGTTTTAAACTACACGTTCAAAACTTGTCAAATCATCAACAAAACAAATTATTATTCCTAGATGTTAAAATACATGTACAAGTACAGGCTTATTTCTACTTATTTCATTTACTAGATGTACTCTCCCAAGGTGCTTTATACTTGTCAGTAAAATACAGGAGAATACCTCTAAGACCTGAAAATAGTCTAGTGAATGAATGTGTACATTAAATTATCTTACTTTTCAGTTGGATGCATTTTTCTTGACCGAGACATGCTCTTGCTTCTTGGTCTCTTTTACTGGTGTTCTCCCTCTTCTGTGTTCCACCTCCAATTTCCTGTCCAAAAATTGGAAATTGACGTCCTTTTTGAATCACACATGCCCCTTGCAGTGTGGAAGTCGTAGCATCTCCCTTCCTCCGTTTCCTCCGCAATCTCAACATTCCTGGAGGTAAATTCAAGGTTGGTTTAGAATGAAAAATGGCAGGTTCCTCATAGTTTTTATCATCTGCCAAGTCCAGATCATTGTCTGACTGTGTTTCCACCTCAGCAGATGCCTCGCATGACGTAACGTTCATGGACGGGGTTGACTTTACATCTGGTTCTTTGTTTGATCCTCCATCTTTTGAGCAAGGACCTGCACACATCGAGCAATAAACAACACATCAAATCTGGACTGCAAGTGGTCACAACAAAACTTTGCTGGAAAAAATTAAGAGGTAAAACTAATTTTCTCACATCTAGAGTCTACATTATTGTATATGCAAAGAGTCTCCAAAAGCAGCAATCAACAGTGCACATCAGTCCAGTTTAACTATGGCTAAATAGGTTTGCGTCAGAGCGGTTTTCAATTGAGTGTGGTAAATCCAAAACCAGTGGTCAAAATTTGTTGAGGATTCACAACATTTTGACCACCGTGATGATGCATATCGTTGTCAATAAGAGCACAGACCACGCTAAACCACATTCGATTTGTCAAATCCCCAACTTGTGGCTGATTGGAAAAAAATCTATTTGTTACTGTTTACGGTCACGGTAGAAACAAAAATCTGAGAGTTCCAAGATAAAATACTGAGTGATATCGTATACACCAATGATAAGTTGTCCCATTTTAGAATGATTGAATCGCCTTTGTGTACGTTTTGTTAGAAAGAAGATGAATCCCTCGAGCATTTACTCTTTTATTGTAATATAACAAAAAAATTTTGGCCTGCATTCTCATCTTGGATTATTAAACAAAACATATCTATGGAATTGTTAAGTTAAACATGAATTAATATTCTGTTTGGCGTGTTTAATGACAATGAAAACTTTGCTATTTTGAATCACTAATACTCATTACTAAATCTTTATTTATAAATGTAAATTGAACAAAACCAAACCAACATTAAGAGTTTTCTTTGAAAAGATCATATTTAGTTTATCACATAGAGAGAAAAATTGCCAAAAGAAATGACAGGCTCCAAAAGCACTACAAAAAATGGGAAAAAACAATGCCTCTTCTTAACTGAGCATCAATTTAAGGCGACCAAACACAGTTTTGATACCTGTGTCTCATCCTCCTTTATCTCCAAGATGCTTGATCCTTTGGTCGCCAAAAATGGCAACACGCAAGTTAACAACACAAACTTCGGATTTTTGATAGCTAAGCTGACGTATGTGCCGTTGCCAATTGGCAACATGAATAAATAATTATAAGCAGGTCTTTAAAATTGGTTTTGTTTGTTTGCAGAAAATCTAGTCATTAGATTTTCTTTTTCATTTGCATGCGACAAGATTGTAATAATGCTCACAACTCGACACTATTTTAATAATAATTTAGCAGAGAAATCTAATTATCCCTTGTAGAAGGTTAATTGGGATATCTAGAATTGCCCCTATTAAATTTCAATTTTTTTTTCAATAGTCCAGTTACTTGTTTTCTAAAGTATTTCCATGCCAAATTTCGTGAAATTCTAACGAGTGGTTCTTGAGAAATAGGCATATTTCCAAGAAAGCTATTCTGCATTCAATCGCAATTTTTTGCCTTACTATGCATGCGCTGCATTTTACTTGGTTCTTTCAGTAAAAAAGGAAAAAAACTGAGAATTCCTGGGTTCTTTGCATCGTTACCTTTTCTAGCATACATTTTTAATAAAAGATTCTTAGAGTAAAGCCATACATACACTGTGTTCAAATATGAAGAAAAAAGTACAGATAGCGAGGGCATTGACCAAATAAAATGATCGTTGTATCGACGCCATGTTTGCTTTGTGTTATCCTTGTGTGTGCGCTGAATTGCATTATCAAGAGCGTGTGCGGAAATTGTGTGCGGCCACCTTAAAGTTTTTTCAGCATGCATCCTGTACTTTATTCAATTTATTTATTCTGTCTTTTTGTTTTTAGTGTATTTTTTTGTTATTGATTGACTAATTGTAGTGTTGCATTATTATATTACTATTTATTTATTTGTTCAATGTTTTTAGTGTAAGTGCGTCTAGTAAATATGCTTGTAACTGTAATTGTCAATGTAAAAAAATAAAGAAATTTGTTTTGTTAAATTAAAAAAAAATCACAAAGGACACAGACAATCTAGTGGACCAATCAAAACTGATAGTACAAATGTAATCACATGTAGTTGAAGCAAAGTGCAGGAAAACATGTACATGTACGCACAATTCTGGTTTTACTACAGATTAGATGAAAAAGTGGTGCTAGTTTTTTAAGCCAATTGTGTACATGTAGCATAGTAAGTGCAAAACCAATTACCTCTCAACACTCAAATGAAAACAGCTCTAAAACAACATTACTTTTTTTGAACAGAAAAAAGGACAATAGCTTTACTCAGTTATTCCATGTTTATTTTTGAGTCATCGTAAAATACAATCCCTATTTCCCAAACCCTAGATTTTTTGAACCTCCTAAAATCTTAAAGTTGTTTTGCTCCCTTCAGTCAAACACTGTAATTTAACCCCTGATTTTTCAAACTACCCCATGTTTGCTGCAGTAACTAGTGACAGTGATGTCAAGGATATACTAAATTAATTTTCGAATTTTGGTAACATCACATATAAACGATCTGTAGAACAAAACAAAACTATTTAAATCATTTTACACACCTTCCCTATCCTCTGAATCAGACCATCCAATTTCAAGATCAAACGATCCACAAGAAGAAGTTTCAGCATCCGCGAAATAATCACTTTGGTTGTCATCATCTTTTGACTTTCCACTCTCTAGATCTGTTTCATCTTCAATAACAGCTGCAGGAATAAAGCCACAACACATTTGGATTCAGTATTCACTACATGTCAGCGGCTTCTTTTTGTAGTGTGGCAGGAAGCTACTTAACTAACCCTTTAAGCCCCAATTACGCATATATGCATAATTAATGGTCATGTTCTTTGTACCACTTGGGACGTCATCAAATTAAATGTCATCAGATATTCTTGATAAGCAGATAGTAGCAGAAGGATAGGCCTTTCTGTACAATGGTCAGGTTTTGATGTCGACGACATTCCGACGTCACAAATCGAAAAACAATGTTATCAGTTACAGTGCAAAAATGGTGGTAAAATGGTCCACTATTCCTACAGTATGATTGATCAAGGTCCATTTCTAGGCTTTGCCCATAATTAACATCCAACTTCTCATGGCAGCCAGAAAGAACATGCAATGCAAAAGGTAGCCAGAGTAAAAGGGCCGAGAAAAAACAGAAAGGAAAGGGGCAACAAACAAAATTGAAAACAGTTAATGGCAGAAAAAAAAAATCCAAATTTTGGCTTATGCACATGCCTGGATTTTAAATATTGCTCAATTTTGTATGTAATCCTCGAAAAATCTCAAGACCTGGTCTAATGGTCTAATGGTTTCAAGACCGTTAGACCAGAAAGTTATTGCCTCTGACAAAATTACTGTACATAAAAAAAGTTCCTAATGTGTAATTTACCAGTACATTTGTTTTAGTTTCTGTTCCAGAAAAAAACTTGATAAAAATAATATATATCATAATAATAATAATTCATATAATTTTAATAATTTATCATACCTGTCATTATCACAAACCGATTATCCTTATCAATGACCTGCAGCAACGTTAACTATACATCCCTAACTTTGACAGTTGTCATGAAATATTTCTCTAATAGAAAAGATATATTATGTACTTACAAGATTGTTTCTGAATCTTGTTGACTGCTTCAATAAGTTCTAACCAATCAATTGCATTGGGCTTATCATCACTGCCACTTTCTTTGGATAACCTGCAAATCAAGGCAATCAGCGACACATCACTAGTTATCAATAACATTGATGACACAACAAGCTAAGATATTCACAATTAATTCCTCTACCATGCCTAACAACATGTATTGGCACTAATTTGGGAAGGGAATTACTGATGCTGCAATCTTCTGCTAGTAGGAAATGTAAAATCTACAATTACATGTAAATAAGCCATGCCAAAAACATCCATCAAACTATTACTTAAGACACAGTTTTCAATGATCAAAAAGCAATCAAAATAACATTTTCCTAAGAAAGTAGCCATGTAAACTATACACCGTAGGGGTCATCAACTAACCTTGTGTTGACATCTTGTAAGTACTGTGCCAAGTCGTCATGGCCATTGGCCCTGGCAACATCCTCTGGTAGTTGAGGTCGATCCTTGTATGCATCAAATATGAGTTTTCCAGCTGATGTATTAAAGATCATTTGGATAAACTGTTGAGCATTTGTCTGAGCTGCCGTATAGACAAGTAACTGAAGACCTTTGAGAGCTTGTGCATGTGTTCCTTGAACTGAAGAACCTATTCAAGTCAGGCAACAGAATATTATTATGTCAGTTGGCATAAATCTTCCATTGCATTGGCTCTTGTTACACAAGTCCTATTGTTTCTTACCTTGGTCTTGCAAAGTGAATGGACCCAGGTTCTGTGCAAGGTTACCATCACTTCCAAAAAAGCCGTGTTCTTGGGACCACATGGTTAGGTACAAGGACTGCAGTGCTGGGTCTTTAACAACCTGCTTCAATACCTCCTGTATCTCATCGACATACATGAAATATGTAATCCCCAGCAAACGGCCATCTTGTGTCTTGACTGTCACAGGAACAGGGCCAGGCTGTTGGGAGGCTGTAATGAAATATTTAAAAAAAAACATTTACAGTTCAACCCCTTTTAAGTGGCCACCCCTATTAGGCAGCCAGTAATCAAAGTCCCGATGAGGTGTTTTCTATTGTTTTTACCTCTATTTAGCAGCCAACCCCTTTTAAGCGGCCACTATCCATTTCCCCGAGGGTGGCCGTTTAATAGGGGTTGAACTGTTTTCACAAAAGAATTTGTCCCGTCTACAGCTGTACATGTGCAAGGCAGTAATGGATTTTGTGCAGTTAACATTCTACTTCAATCATACATTTTTCATGGTAAATACTTGCAAGGCAAAATTCCAATGAGTAATTTATTGATCAATTAATAAAACAATTTGCTTTTGGTTGCAAGCTATTCTAATTTGTTCTCATTCTGAAACCTGATAACTGTTACAAATGAAAATTGCTATAAAAACAAATTAAATGCTTATCACTTTTGCTGCTAACACTAGTTGTGCTTTTGTTGTTACTTACACATACAGTCGAACCTTGATTATCTGGACCTGTTGAGACTAGACGAAATAGTCCGGATAATCAAGGGTCCGGATCATCAAAAATATGAATATCAATAACGAACAAAACTGTTTAAATAAAGTAACATTTAATCGTGACACAACACTTTTACAAATCGGTTGAAAAACAATATGGTCTACTGTACATCTTGAACCACTCAACTCTGAGCTAATCAGAACTCATTCGAGTGTTCTTCATTAGTTACGACGAGTGCGAACACTGCTTTTGCTCTTTAAAAGCAAAACAAACTCGCTTTTGACTGCACTTTTTATCAATGCTTAAGTTTTGAAAAGAATATTGTTACGGATCTTGATCATGACTAATAAATATTCATGACAAAATTGGGACTTGAGAAAAAGTCCAGATAATCGAGAAATCCAAATAATCAAGGTACGGATAATCAAGGTTCGACTGTAGTGCATATTTATCACAGAGCTCCGGCAGCCCGAAGGGCCGTCAAGTGGAGCATCATAACTATAGGAACAGAACCACATGCGTGTATAGAAATATAAAACCACACAACTCTTTTTTCATGGTCAACATTACTAGCGGCATGGATTGCAGGCACAAGCACTCTACGACGATGATGAGGATGACAACGTCAAGGACGTCGCAAGTCATGTAGCCTTAGTTTACAGCATACAACTTTAATATTGGACATCAATTTTATGGTCAATTGACACCAGTCAAAACAAGATATCTGCTAACCAATATCATGTGACCATATTGCAGGCTCAAATTTAGAGCCCATCAAGGTCACATTTTTTAAGTTGACCGCTGACCAAGTACTTGGTTTCGACTGGATCATGGGCTCAAGCGAGGTTAACTTGTTGTAATCAGGGCTGGGTTTTCTGAAGCCAGTAAATGCTAACCAAGGATTAAAGTTGACAAAAGTATAATTTATCTTGTACAAAAATGTTTTTCATTGCTCATGTTTTCTGTACTTTCAGGTTATTCAAACTTAAAAGAGAAGGCCAAACAATATAAACAGAACACCTCACCGCAAAGTTACAAAACTCAAATCAAATTTCTTAGCTTAATCGAGCTTTGAACAACCACTGCCCTGGAGCTCTGTTTTTAGGCTCAGCTAAATCTATAGTATTAAAAAGCTCACTTGTAATCAAGATGCATACATGTACCTACATGTATTAAACCTACCAGGAATAATCCCAGCAAGGGTATAGCAGTTTAACCTCTCCAAAAAGACATCACCTATACCATCAAAGTGCGCACTTCCTGATTTGTCATCTTCAGACAACGCTTCAGTCAAACTAATGTGGAACTGCAGTCCACCCTGTTGAAAGAAAGTACTATAATTTATGTTATGAATGGGTAAGGTCTGTGTTCAAGCCTAGTGACCCATCACTGGCTAGCACTTACAGGTATCTCTAATTTCCCTGGTAGAAAGTAGAGTGAAGAATTTCAGAAGCTGCACAGTAATTCTGGTCATTTAAAACCATCCAATAACACAGATAACTACAGACACCACAATAAGCTCCAGTACCGTAATGTAACCTTAGACACATTTGCGCAGTGTAGAAAAACTACCATTCTAATTTTAACATAACAAAAGAACAGGAAGTTTTTACAGAGTCATGGTTCACTTGGTTGTAAATGCTAACTAAGATAACATTTTAAGTTTTCACCATTGTGTAAAGCTGCAGGTTGGACATTGGGCATTCAGGGCTTGTTCCAGGAAAGCCTGGGTCAACAAGGAGTTCCAACAGGTTGAAATAGGTAAATGGCAATGAGCCTCACAATAAAATAATTTATCATATGACCCGTACAGCCCTGCATGCAATTTCCTTGGAAAACCATAAGAAAAAAAGTCCCGTATGAGAGCTGTACACATCAAAGTGATAGGGTCAGAAAAAAGAGTACCGCCCTACTAGAAACTCGATGCGAGTTAATGACAAAACAATTTTGTCACTGCAAAATTTTGTTCTCTTCAAAATGAGTGATGAAAGTGAACATTCTGAGAGCGAATTTTACTATCCAGGCGAACTGTCCAACGCAAACAGGGCTCGAAAAAACCTCAAGTAGATGAAGCTTGATGAAAATTACACTTTATAGCGTTGTTTTGTTGATTGTGTGACGCGCGCTTACAGCTCACAAGTGGTTGCCTAGCACGTGATCAAAATCTGCCCCGATCAAATTTCTTCCCAGGATTAAAAATAGCCGCGTTGGGCACGAAAACGCTGTGTTTATTTCTTAAAATTGTAGCAATTTTCTGGGAGCATTTTCCAGTTTCTCTGTACAAAACTTAACTCAACAACAATATATTAAAGCTGTAGAAATCGTAAACGAAAAGAAGCCGCATATTTCTACCATGAAAACGAAGCCAGCATTTTATATGCTAAAATCTAGGTAAACCTCTGTTTTCGGTGAACATGCAAGTTTGCCAGTAATAACATACTTGGGCACCCCTGCGCGAAATGAAAAGTATTATATTATTAAAAAGAAGTGGATAAGTAAGTCATCAGAATACTTTCAGAGTTCCAGGAAGATGACTTAAGATAGTGTTTCTTTCAAACAAAGATGTTTTCCCTCAACTGAAACAATTTTTCCTTCACCCAAATCAAAAATTATGCTCTCGCCGGCTTTTCAAATTCGACACTGTGCCTGTGTCAAAACTGAAGTGGGAAGGCGACTTGTTGTTAATTCTGTGTGTTATAAATTTCTCGCACTTCTCTTCACAATGATTTCGTGGAGCTAGACTAGATGCAGGTGAACATTCAAGGAGTCAAACACAATCTTTGATGAATTGATCAAATTGATTCAAGGCTGTGTAATAATGAACTACAACTACTACAACAACAACTACAACTTCACAAACTTTGTTTCTTCAACTGGGATGCACTGGCAGAAGATGCTGTGGGACAAAATTTAATTCCTGATGACAATTTCAAAAATTCCAGGGAAAGTTGAATTTGACGCCATAAAAGCGTAATGAAGAAGTTAAAAGTTGTGGAAGTATTACGATATAATGGCGTAAACATGAAAGTGATCAGCACTAAGGACTATAGTCAAGATGGGTTTATAACATTAAAACACGCCTGTAGTTTGTCCATTTTTGGGTTCATGAATCATTAATGAATTTGAAAACTTGGGCAAGCGGGGAAGTGCCCTGGGCAAGCAAAATTTGAGAGTTACTTGCCCAATGCAAGGCTCGAAAAATATTTGAATTCCACCTTGCCCGTTGGGCAAGTAACTCTCAAATTTTGCTTGGCCGGGGCAATTCCCCGCTTGCCCAAGTTTTCAAACTCATTAATAATTCATGAACCCAAAAATGGACAAACTACAGGCATGTTTTAACATAATAAACCCATCTTGACTGTAGTCCTCTTAGTGCTGATCAATTTCATGTTTATGCCATTATATTATAATACTTCCACAACTTTTAACTTCTTCATTCCGCTTTTATGGCGTCAAATTCAACTTTCCCTGGAATTTTCGAACGTAATTAAAAAGTGTCATCAGGAATTAAATTTTATCCCACAGCATCTTTTGCCAGTACCTCCCTGTTGAAGAAACAAAGTTTGAGAAGTTGTAGTTGTTCGTTCATGTACGTACTTCCTAGTTCCTGTATTACACGCTGGGTATCTTCGTTATTGTACAGCCTTGAATCAATTTGATCAATTCGTCAAAGATCGTGTTCGACTCCTTGAATGTTCACCTGCATCTTGTCTAGCTCCACAAAATCATTGTGAAGAGAAGCACAAGAAATTTATAACACGCAGAATTATCAACAAGTCGCCTTCCCACTTCAGTTTTGACACAGGCACACTGTCAAATTTGAGAAGCCAGTGAGAGCATAATTTTTCATTTGGGTGAATGAAAAATAGTTTCAGTTGAGGGAAAACGTCTTCATTTGAAAGAAACACTATTTTAAGTCATCTTCCAGGAACTCTGAAAGTATTTTGATGACTTATCCATTTCTTTTTAATAATATAACACTTTTCATTTCGCGCAGTGGCGCCAAGTGTGTTATCACTGGCAAACTTGCACTTTTCGCCGAAAACAGAGATTTACTTGGACTTTAGCATCAAAAATGCTGGCTTCGTTTTTGCAATGGAAATATGCGACTTCTTTTCATGTACAATTTCTACAGTTTTAATATATCATTGTTGAGTTAAGTTTTGTACAGAGAAACTGGAAAATGCTCCCAGAAAATTGCTAAAATTTTAAGAAATAAACACAGCTTTTTCGTGCCCAACGCAGCTATTTTTAATCCTGGAAAAAAATTTGATCAGGGCAGATTTTGATCATGTGCTAGGCAACCACTTGTGAGCCGTGAACGCACGTCACGCAATCAGCAAAATGCTATAAATTGTAATTTTCGTCAAGCTTCATCTACTTGAACACTTGATTACCCTTGAGCCTAAAATTTACCTTTTCTTCTCAAAATTGTTATCAAAAATTTAGTCGGTGTATGGCTTGCCTGGGTCCTAATGCCCGTAGGGCAAGTAAGGAGAGAAAGTTACTTTCCCAAAGGGAAAACCTACTTGTCCCGGACGACTGGACAGGGGTTTTTTCGAGCCCTGCCAATGGGCAAGGTGGAATTCAAATATTTTTCGAGCCTTGGCAAAAGTACTTCAGTCGCCAACTCACTCCGAAAGCACAGAAAGAACGTCAACACTCCACACAACTGAAGAAGTTCAAAACTTTCTCAGAAGCCAACAACACGCAAACAGGCAGTCAAAAAACAACTTTTCCAGATGAATTGTCCGATAATTAACCTTCGAATAGGCAACAGTCTTGAGGCGAAACTTCTTTAAGTGGAAATCATCAAAGAATTAATCATGGATCAAGAGCAAGAAAACCGGCAAGTCACGAAGAAAACAAAGTACATGTACAATATAAATGTTTTCTTTGAGTTTCCAGAGTTGGGAGAAGAGAAATCACAAACATACCTTGTGTACAGTAGGATAAATTGCTCTGCAGTTTCAACATCAATGTTGTTTGAAAAGACAAAACTGAGTATGAACACAAGTTCATTACCATACAGTTCATCCAGATAATAAAACTCGCTTGTGTTTAATAGACTGTAATTTCCACTACACAGCAAAGCCAGAAAAGTCCGCAAACCCTGACACTGTTTGCGGGAGCCAACATCCGTGTCAATAATATTTAGTTGCTGGTTCTCCCTTGTTCAAGAGAATCCAAGACCTTGACAAATCCCTTGCAATGACGCCGACATTTTCTTGAGTCTTCAGACGAAGAAGATTGGTGAACAATTTCAGTGAAGCATGAAGCAAACTTTTGTCACTCGCTAAGTTTTTGATGGTTTTGACATATTTTTGACAGCTTTATGTCAACTTTCTGTTGGTTTTTAAACAGGTTAGCCAGTCCAATAGCATGAATTGTAATTGTGGACTTACATTGAAAAACAAAAATGAGAAAACAAGATGTGTTTTTCGATGAATCGTGAGTTTCTTGTTCGATGCAAAGAAATAAATGACAAGTTTTCACTGTGAAATCTTAATTGCAGTTGTTCCACGCACAGCCAGCTGATGTTATGCAATCGCATTCTTTTTAGGTTCAAAGAGAATTTTCAAAATTTTCAGGTCATATGATAAAATGAAGAAGCTAGTCATAAAAGGGGATAAGTGAGGATTTTGGTTGCTTTTCTTTTTTCTTGCTCCAAATTAGCTGAATTTTTGCATGTGGTCTTCAATGTAATAGAAAAACGTGTTCCTGTATTTTTGCCGCTGGTTTTTGCTTCGCTTTATAAAGA
>Ga0126339_10000616_pt1 | contig 20595 bp, 12 predicted proteins | sample OrbTmetagenome_2_FD_92532 | JGI IMG/M metagenome (GOLD analysis project Ga0126339, IMG submission 92532) | Coral microbial communities from Petempiche,Puerto Morelos, Mexico - Orbicella T R C metagenome | ecosystem: Host-associated > Invertebrates > Cnidaria > Coral | place: Petempiche,Puerto...
TGTCAATTGACCATAACAGGGATGTCCAATATCAAAGAAGGACGCTATAACTCTGTCATCCTATTAGCTGGAGTATGGCCGCCATCTTAATTGCGCACGCGCGATTCCGTCGCCGTCGTGCCCACGCGCCCACGAGCAATACTGCTAGCCACGAGCTAGCCGGAGCTCCGCTATTGCAGGCTGATTTCAAACCGAAAACGACTAGGTATGAGTCTGTAAATTTTGGGATTAGCACTATTGATCCACATATTCAGAAAGAGCACACCGAGATTCACAAAATCTCCAAGTTTAGTGTTAATCAGGCTAGCTTTGACTGAGACACAGCCATTTAAAAATGCCAAAATTACACAGAAATATTTGGTCATCCGGACACAGCGTCCGGATGGCCATACATTTGTAAATTTTGATGTTTTCAATGGGTGTGTCTTGCCTAATATTGGGTCTACTTGCACCAAACTTGGGGATTTTGTAAAACTTGGTGTGCATTTTATGACTAGGTGGATCAACAGCTGCTAATCCCATAATTTGTAGACTCGTACCTAGTCCTTTTCGGCTTGAAATTAGGCAATGAAACGTCCGCAGAACGTGATCGCAATGCATGTCGGAAAGGGTCTTTACAACTCGCGCGCAGGAAAACATGGCGGTCGATGCAAGACATATTTATTTTAAGTCTAAAACCAGTTCTCGCTTTCCAAACTTTGACGCCAGCAACGCTTGGCAAATGGGCCACAACTCACGAGAGGGTTTTTTCCTTGGCCAAGAACTGCTCTGGATCGATCTGTCTTCCAACACCGATAACTCGATTATATCAGCTGCTTTGAAGTTTCAGAACACATTTTGCTCCGTTAAAACGTGTTGATGACTTACGGGTTTATCAAGGGTTTATGATGCCTTTAAACCACCAGGCAGAAAGAAATACAAGGACCTATAAAACAACGCTTAAAATATTAGTTGACAGAGTTCTAATGCATCACATCGTTTATCTGTTCGATGGTATTTCCTTTGACGCTCGATCGATTCACGTGTTGTGTTTCACGTCACAATAACCGATGTAAACAATCTGTTCCCAGATTTCCGCTCTATATGCTATTTTCCTTGGACATATGTAAAAGAAAGACAGCAAAGATTCTGTGGGGATTTGATTTTGACTTCATACACAACAACCAGTCCGCCTGTTTCCTGTTCAACAAATAAACTTCTAAGACGCTGCTAGGATTTTGCATACGTAATATCTCGAAAACGAAGCAAATTTCAGCGGAAAAAAATACAGGGCACTGTTTGACATGAAATAAACATGTATAAGGAGTAACATTTCCATGTATCTAACGTCATTATCAACAATCACAACAAAGATGAGAAAAACACAACTCATGATATGAGAAACACACTACTTAGCTTAGAAAAACACAATTAAAAAACAAATAAAAATCACTACAAAACGAGGAAAACACAACTAATCTTAGAAAAACACATTAAAGCTTAGAAAAACACGACTAAGATGGGAAAAAACACAGCTGAGCTTAGAAAAACACATATTATATATATATTTTTATAATTTTTTCAGCTTAAGCTTAGAAAAAAACAACTAAGATGAGAGCCTGAACACAACTAAGATAAGGAAAACTCAAGTAAGTTTAGAAAAACACAACTTAGATGAGAAAAACACAACTAAGATGAGAAAAACACAGCTAAGATGAGAAAAATTCAACTAAGATGAGGAAAACCTAAATAAGCCTAGAAAAAAACAACAACAAAGATGGGAAAAACACCACTAATATGAGAAACACGCAACTACTGATGAGAAACACACAATTAACAGCAAAAAAAATCACCACAAAGCCCAGAAAAATACATCTAAGACGAGAAAAATTCAACTAAGATGAGAAAACGCAACTAATCTTAGAAAAACACATTTAGGCTTAGAAAAACACGACTAAGGTGGGGAAAGCACAATTGAGCTTAGAAAAACACATACTATGTATTGTTTTTATTATTTTTTTCAACTCTCTATGCTTAGTCATTGCTCTCATGAAACAACCTTTTTCCAGTTCTACATGTGGTTGAGTGACTTCTCAGTTAAGTGCAAAAGACTTCTTACCATTCCTTCGACACGCTATTATTCTACTAACCTGCGATTTGGCGTTCTTTTTTGGTTATCAGAAGGTTATGCAATTCATGTCTTTCTCAGTTCTGTATGCAAATCATCACTACTGAGGAATTATTCGGTCACTTTCTCTCAAAATATGTTTACTTTAGTCTAACAATTTGTCTCCGCCATTGCCTGGGCCCAAGTCCAGGGTGCGAAAGGAGGAGAGTTGCACTTAAACTACAAGAAATCCCTCTTTCGCTTAGTCCGTCGTGCGCGACGCGAAAGAAAACCGCGAGAAAAAAATGGCCGCGCGAAATCCTGGGGTTTTCACAGCGCAATGCCCAATATAAGTTATTCTCTCAGTGCCCGATCGATTAACATTGTTAGTCAAGATTTGTAATTTAGTAGAAGGAATCGACCCTTCAACAGCTTTTAAATATATCTATATTTTTCAATATTTGCCATATAGCAAAAATTTGTTCAGGGTTCCTCTGAAAAGAGCACCTAAAAAAATTAGTAAATGCTCTAGGCAAGGTAGTGATCCTTTTATCTTTTGCCTCAGCAACCAAACGTCCGTACATTTCCCGGCTTTGTAGAATTCAATGATATTTTCGCTATTTTGCAAATTAGGCGACTGTTTTTTTTTCCAGCAGTGTCGATGGATTTACTTAACTGAGTCAATACCTAACGTTCAAAAAGAAATATATTGAAAAAAAAGGAGAAAGCAAAACAAAACGTAGGTATTAAACGACCTTTACTGACCTTCGAACAAAGAAACTGTCTGAAGTATTTTGATATGGGGTCTGACATGCTTACATTACTTAATTTACTCTCGGATTACAGAGTAGCTTATGCAGCTAATATCTCCGAGCATTTAACCATCAGATGAGAGATAGACCACCACACCGGGAGCTACGTCCCCTATTCTTTTCGATCAGTGTGTGGGTTCTTTTATGTCCCACAGAATTAATTATGAAGAGCTGTGAGACGGGGCCTACGGTTTATCGTCCTTATCCGAGAAGGCTAGAAAGTCTAACCATTTGAAGATGTCATTACAAAGGCGGCACTTCCTCCTCCCTGAGTGTTGTTCCGGCCGGGCTTTGAATCTGAACCCGCGACCTCCCGCACGCTAGTCCGGTGCTCTACCACTGAGCTAAGCAGTGCCTTTGCACTGCCTGCAATCTTTGATATTCATTCTTTGTTCTCAGTGATTGATCGATGACCGTGACCGAAAGTTTATTTACCAGTTCTATCTCACAACCATTTCCATGACAAAAGAGGTTTTACTGTTGTGTTTTAGGCCGTGAAATACTCCATCTATTCTGGCAGCAAGCTAGGAAAACTTTTATTGAACGCCAGGAGTTGTATTTTTAGCATTACGTGCACTGCGTCGGAGCTGAAGTTACATCCCTATGGCGCGTTTTATTTTCTTTACGTTGCTGTATTTTTCCTTCAGAGGGTCTCAAGCTGCCGAGGACGAATTGAAATACGACAAATTTCCCGACGGATTCTTGTGGGACGCCGCTACTTCGGCTTATCAAGTAGAAGGTGCTTGGGACGTAGACGGAAAAGGATTAAGCATCTACGATGTTATTACTCACGCTACACCGGATCAATTCCACAACAAGACTGGAGATGTGGCATGCGACAGCTACCACAAGTACAAGAAGGACGTGAAGATTTTAAAAGAGTATGGAGCCAAAGCGTATAGGTTTTCCATCGCGTGGAGTCGCGTCCTTCCTAACGGAACGACAGATCACGTGAACCAGCTCGGAGTTGCCTACTACAACCATTTAATCGACGAACTCAAGAAAAACAACATCGAGCCGCTTGTAACATTGTATCACTGGGATCTGCCCGACGTCTTCCGAGCGATCGGGGGCTGGACCAATCGAAGCATGATCGACTACTTCAACGACTACGCCCGATTTTGTTTCGACAAATTCGGGGGCAAAGTGAAGTACTGGATCACACTGAACGAGCCCGCGATTGTCATGTTACGTCATCCGTTCTACATGTTCGGGTTCATCTCGAATAAAACCAAGCTATCGACTCTACGCTACCGCACGGCCCACAATCAAATACTTGGCCATGCAAAGGCCTATCAAACCTACAAGAAAAACTTTCAAGCTGAGCAAGGCGGAAAAGTAACGCTTGCCTTGAGCTCCGGCTGGGCTGTGCCAAAAACTGACTCTGCCAAGGACAAGGCCGCCGCTGACCGCTACATGCAGTTTCATCTTGGCATCTTTGCCCATCCCATATTTGTAAATGGTGATTACCCGGATGTTGTTAAAAACATCGTGGGCAACCGCAGCGAGGCTGCTGGGATTGCCAGTCGTTTGCCAAGTTTCAGTGAGGAAGAAAAAAACATGGTGAAGGGAAGTTACGATTTTTTTGGCGTGAATCATTACTCCACCGATAAAGTGGCCGACAAACCTGCAGGAGACGAGCTTTCGTTCAATGCTGACGAGGCATTCGCCAAGAGCGGAGACCCAGCCTGGCCGGACTGGCCCAACGGTCACGTGGCTCCCTTTGGATTCCGCAAGCTGTTGAAATACATCAAAGACAATTACAATGATCCAACAATTATCGTGACTGAGAACGGCGTGGCGCCGCCTGGAGAAGCGAGCAAGACCGGAGAAGACCGGTTGAATGACGTTTTCAGAGTGGACTACCATAAAAGGTAAAGACCGCACACGTATACGAGTGTAAAAATATTCCCCTTTCTAATCGGGGAGTATCCCAGTCTTGTACCCGGTGCCCGCTCCGCCTTAGACCAGCGGTCTAGCAATCAGCAATGTACAGCACAAATAATTATCCAAGGTAATTTTGTTAGATTCCAATAGAGTCTAACCAATCATTTGGACGTCAAGGCTCTCTCTCTTAACTCACTTATATCGTTTTTTTTCTAGTAACTTCTCTTGTTGCAGTTTACTGCTGCGTCACGGGTTACGCATCGTGAAAAGTTTAGCCTAAATTTATCAATATTTAACACAAATTCCCTACATAACCCTGCTAGAACAAGCTCAATTTTAAAACTATTGAGTACGTTACAAAGTGATCCCTTTATGTAATAGGTTCTTATCAGAACACTCTTTGCGGGGTAGGAAGTGATATCGGCTTGGATGAGGACATCCTTAAAGGCTAGATCAAGTGACGAGCCACAATGCTTTTCACTTGTGAGCTCTCGTGGAATTTGCTCACATCATCACCAGAGTCGACCAGGGTATTCTCTCGTTTAACATGTACTTGAATTGATGTAAAGCGTTTCGTGTGCTGTCAGCTACTTTGACAAAGCGCTGTCGCTTGCGTGATCCCCGTTTCGATATTAATACTTTGTTTTTTTGCAGGTACACCAACGAGATGTTAAAAGCGATCATTGATGATGGCGTCAAAGTGAAAGGATACATGGCGTGGACTTTGATGGATAACTTCGAGTGGGGATCGGCCTACACCACCCCCTACGGGCTCCATTTTGTCGACTTTGACAACGACCGTAACTTGACACGTGTTCCCAAGAAGTCGGTCAGCTTCTTCAAACAGCTGATAGCTGACAATGGGTTTCCTGATCCAGACACGGAATCCAAAAGTTCAAATGCGCTGCCCAAGGCTACTGTTATTTTCGCTTTTATGACCGGGTTGATTGTTAAAACTTATTAACTGGGTCGCTCGTTGGTCATATTTTAGTTACACAATATATATATAACCCCAGGGGAGGTACTCTCATATATAGGTTACATGTGCCGCGGGACAAGTTCTGGTTTTAAGGTTCCGCTCCATCCTTAAATAAAGTATTATTTCTGGCCCTGTTAACATTGTGTTCCCGGTGGGATCCTAATTAGATGGGGTATCTAAATTGAATCAGCTAAAATTCCAGTGCGTAAATGCCCAGCTAAACGAAAACCAATCCTATGCTCGATGCTTAACTTCCAATGTTACAAAAGACGAAATAAAGCAAACCCATTCACGCCATCCTCAGTTTCTGTGTTCCTCTTGAACAGCTTGTCATTGAACAGCGTGTCATTTTTCGGGTTTGTGCCGATTAATCAATTTACGCTTGCTTCATTCTTAAATAGGGTCAGGGTTTAAGACCCTTTATGGCACATACCTATCCGAAATTTTACAGGAGTACCCCCAGGATATATACGGGTAGCCTTGTTTTCATGTTAGAGAAATCAGCGAAGTATAGTATAGCATAGGATATCATTTTTCGGGAAACTTATCCGTGGTAAGAAGAATTTTAGTGTACACTGGTGGTTATTCTTAGAATTGAAAGAACTTATCATGCTAGTAGAAATACAAATCATTACAGCAGCTTAAATAGCAGCGGTGTTGGTTTGTTTTATGCAAAATCGCGAATCTGCGATAGAGTTGCAACAAGACCTTCTCCACACTTGAGAACGCAGCTTTATTTCTACGGTAAGGTCTACCGTCCACACTAATCCGTTTCGAATACAGAGCTTTTCGAAAACGTTCTCCAAACCGGAGGAATTTAAAAACGCCGGCTTTGAGTTTTCGTGTGGACGGAAAACATTTTGAAAACAGAACTTTTCGAAAATGACGTTACGATAGTCGTGTGATTTCCCTGACCGAGTTTTCCTCAAACACAAATCCAAAATGACTGGTGATTGTTGCGATTTTAAATTCCTCTGGCCTAGTGTGGACGGAAGACATTTGATGCGTTTTCAGAGTAAAACCTTCGTTTTCAAATTCCTCCAGCGTAGTTTCGAAGGGGGCTAAAATGAACTGATCTAAATATTCTTAAAGTAACCCGGAATGCCACGTACGGTTTACAGACAAGGTTTTGCTTGATTTTGAGAGGTTATTAATTAAAGCGTAAGTAGATAACAGTAAACCTTATGGGCTTTAACTTTGACTAAATTTTTGCATGGGTATAGTAGCTTGTGTGAAAATGTCTCAACTAGTTCATTTAATGTGACGGGGTAGGGTGCCGAGGGTAAAAGAATACATGTCATACATAAATGGATGGAGAATTGCATGTTATGTATTACTGGATATGCCTGGTTTTGCACAGTGGGTTGACCAATCAGATTCTATTCAAATCGATCACCGCACAGAATCAGAATGGGCTGTTGACATAATGGCGGGAAGAAAGAAAACCTATACTTTGATCATAGAAAGTTCCTTTATCGCGCTCTTTCACTCATGAAAGTTTGGTAGAACTCGAAAAAGGTGTGGAAACACTTGTCTGAGGCCCGTGTTCCCACAGCAGTGTCGTTGTCCTAAACCTTCGCTCGCGTTTCGATTTAAACAATAGAGTGCTTTTTTCCGTGTTTACATAGCCTCATCTAAAACACGAGGGAGGCTGGGGAGAATTCGAGACAGTTGTGACAACATGAGGCACAGTCGAGGGTTTGCAAAATCCCCAAGTGTTTAGATTAGTCTATGTAGACACGGATAACGTCCTCTATTGCTTTTATAAAATATTCCTAAACAGGCGTGTATCTAAAACGTTACAACCGTGTCTACATATTCTCATCCAAACACACCTATCGACTAATGTGAGCGCGAAAATGATCTCAGATATTTCATAAAACAGCATTTAAATATATTATTACTATTCAACACCAAACTGGAACTGTCGTATTTCATTTAGAAGGTCGGGTCATATTCCGCATTTATTTCATTTATATTCTTTTTAAGTGAACACTTTTATAAGCTTAATTTCATTTTCATTATTTCTAGTACAAAAATAATAATAATCGCGAGCATTTTTGATAAATAGACAGGGTTATTATTCATTTGTCACATGATAACATAGATATTTTTTTTTCATATACATTTTGATAAAAAAACAATATATTCTTTATAAAAAAAACCGATGTTAAAAATCGACTAGGATTAAAAAATACGAAAATGGAATACTAAGTGCCTGGTACAAATTGTTAGTTAACTCTCTAATTTCAGAGTGATACAGCGTCTAATATATACTTACAATATGAATACATTGACATAAGATGCAAGACCCCAAGGGGATGATATCTCCCTCTTACTGGAAGACGAAAAAGACCCTTAAACAAGGTACAAATTTAAGGTGCGACAAGAGGAAAACAATTTAAAGGCGTACCAGTTCGAGGTCGATTAGAGGTAAATAATTATTGTAAGGGCGACTAGAGGTACAAAATTAATGTCCACTGGAAGTGCAAAATTAGGGGCAAATAGAAGGGCAAAGGTTAAGGGGGCTCTAGATACACACAATAAAGGGACCGATTTATTAAAGGGCAAAACCTTTCCATTGACCCAACGCGTATTTTGTCACTAAGCTAGTCTATATTCGTCACCGGGCGTGGTAGTTTCCGGCGAGTCGTCATTAATTATGTCAGTTCCAAGTCTTCTATTCATAATTATATCACCCAGGAGGCCTTTCACGGGTGCATCTGGGACGTGGGGATCTGGGTATGTAAGTATGTCTCCTTCAGAGGCTGACAAAGCCAGGTCCCAGGTGCGCGAGTTAGGCCTGGAACCTTCCAGAACAAGGGGATCTGTACTCCTAAGAAGACCTCGCTCTGAAGTTGACGGTTTAGCATGGGGGTCTGGGCTCCGAAGCAAACCTCGCTCCGAAGATGACGGGGCTAGGTCCCAGGCAGGCTGTGCGCGTGACCCGCCAACTGCGTTGAGCCCAGAGTCTTTTCCACGAGCCATCCGGTGTGAAAGAGGAGGACTAGTTGCCAAAGCGAAACCTTCGTGGCCAGGGTATACCACAGATCTTCGAAAGAGCCCTTTGGTTCTGCGAAGATGTGATTTCTTCGTCTTCCTCCTCAACTCCTGATCTGGCGTGTTGCAAGTTGCTGTCTCTGTGGAGCTTCCGCCATTTGTAGTGCTAGGGCGTAGTGCCGACGCCTCTTGGCCCCGTCGCGGATGGGTACGCGCCGCGCCGTACACAGTCTTTGGTCTGATGGGCTCAGGATCAGGGCACTTAAGAAGTGAATGGCTAGAACAGAAGGAAAGATCCTGGCTGCAAACTCCATCTGAAGACAATGAACTAACAAAGCTTGCTCTCGTTTCATCACGCAAGGAAACGTCACGTAAGGTACCGTCACGTACGATAGTTGCACGCACCGTACCATCGCGCATATCGCCAACATGCCAGACACCATCACGCAAGACGCCACCACGAAGCTCGCCATCACGTAAGACACCAGAACGCAAATCGTCTTCGCCCAAACCAACTGATCGACGCTTAGGTGTTAGACCTTTCTCCCCGTAATCCGTGAAAAGACCGTTGTTCCTATCCATCTCGTAACAGCTTGAACACGAAGGATCTTCAAGTTTCCCAGGTTTCTCACTGTGATACACGGCCATGTCAAGAGAACTGCAACTACCCAGAGTAAACTTAACAGGCCTGGTGCTAGCGTGGTGCCTAGGCCCCGGCGGCCACCCTGACGGGTCATAGAAGCCTGGGTACGATTGGTATTTGTTATAGTAGTCAGAGAGGTCCTGGGAACTGGAACTAGAGAGTTGCCATTTCGCAGCGGAGGTGTTACTGTGGTCACTGTCGTACCCAGTGCTACTCACTGGTGACGTGGGCTCCGCTTGGTACAGGTATTCCACATCCTCTTCTCTTTCTGAGAATGACACCAAGTCATCTGAGTTGGAGCGGTCATTGAACAATTCCGAACCCATAAGGTTATCCATTCGCAATGACAACTCGTCAAGTTGATCCTGTACTTCATCCAGCACGTGCTCCTAAATAGCAAAGAGATCACGTTAGATCAGATGCAAACCATTCCAAAATAAAGGAGCTTCATCACGGTTTGCGCGTCTTGAAACGTTTATCCTGAAGTTTTCAAATTCGTCGTTTGTAATCCGTGTTAATCTTCTCCATCCTAAACCATCCTTGTTCCTCTCTGGTTTATCATTATCTTTTTGGCGTTTTTCTATCTTAGTAAACTACTATTTTCAGGTTTCCTTCAATTTAAAGGTAATTCTGTAGGGGGCCAAAATAACTCAAAATACGGCGACTGAGCTCCTTTAAGTGGCAGGTACCGTGGCCCAATATATCTTTTGTATATCGGTTGGTCGTTCAGTCAGTCGTTCGGTCGGTAGATCGGTCGTTCGGTCGGTCGGTCGTTCGTTCGCTCAGTCGGTCATTCGGTCGGTCCGCCCGTCTGTTCGCTCTATCGATCGAACCTCCGTTCCTTCCCGCGTTCGTTCATTTACTTGTTCGTTAGTTGGTTTACCCGTCCGTCCGTCCAAAATATCAACCCTTACCATAGGAAAAGGAGCGTCGTTCTCGTACGCTTCCAACTCCTCGTCTTCATATTCCTCCTCATCTTCGTCTTCCTCCGATGTGGAATCTCGTCTTTCTCTTCTCTGGGTCTTCTCTCTCAGAGACTGTAACCTGTTAAGACACAGCAACGTTCAATATTTATTGAGGTGAAATCAGATGGGATAAAGAATGTGAGTTATTATAATTTTTTAGACTACAAAGCACCGTTCCTGCGTTTACAACCGTTCGCTATAAAAGTAACAAGAAGAATGAGAGCAACTTCAGTTTTCCCCGAGAGGAGTTTCCTACGCCATACAACAGCCGAAAAAGCTTCAAGCGTTCTTCTTTGGGCTCTAAATGTTCTTGGCTTTCTCGTCACTTCTTGCGCGCTTGTTAAGAATACTCCTGAAGCCTTTGTCGAGAAGCCGTCGTTTACATTTGCGCCATTAAAAAAACAAAACAAAAATGATCGAAAAAACAGTAACAAAACTATCACGCCAAGCTCGAAAGGGAAAGTTTTGAGACGTTCTTTAAACATTGCTTTGTATGGTTGGAACTTATCTACAGTGGCGAGTATGGTTGAATGACAATTCATGTGACTCTGTGACCCAGCCATACCGAAAGCGCGAAGTCTGACCTTTACGTTACAAAGTAGATATCATACGAAACTCTTAACTAGTTCATCTCCAGTTTGCTACAGTTGCTAGCTGTCTGCTGAAAGCCTCTACCAATTTATTCAGCGAATAGATAAAAATGATAAAGTCGGCACACGGGCCAAGTGGCCCATCAGGCCTGCGCTTGTCTCCAGTTTCTGTAGCATGAAGCGACTAGGAGTATTTCTACTCCCCCCTGGATGGGATGCTAGTCCATTACAGGGTTACGCCCCAGCATTAAATTCACCAGTACCCATTTATATGCACCTGCGCGGAGAGGGGCACTGTTAGAGTGAAGTGTCTCGCCCAAGAACACAACACAAGGTCCCCGGTCAGGGCTCGAACCCGGACCACTCGATCCGGAGACGAGCGCACTAACCATGAGGCCACCCTGCCGTGAATGCCTACGGCTAAATGGTGTTTGCTGCTAATGATGAAATAGTAGAAACGCGTTATTTCTGTATATGTATATATACTTACTTGCTCCGTACGAAGTCTTCCGCGAAATCTGCTAGAACTTTGCTTCGTCTTTTCTTAGAATGTGGAATTCCACACATGAAAACAGCAGCCGTCTGCAGACATCACCGGTAAAATAAACAACAAATATGTCTACTGAGGAATGTTCCTCACTTAACACGGCCTTAGCGGTGCCGGAATTCGCCCTTTCCACATCCCCCATAATACAGATTGTTTGCCCCCCAAAAATTTTGCATAAGCATTGTCTTCAGTTTCTCTTGGGACGACTGTAACACCCAGGGAAAATGGGGAACAAAGGTTATGCAGAATTTTGGGGGGATGTGGAAATGGCGAACAGGCCACATTCATATTCTCGGTACTGGACTGGAACAAGCTTGCAAGTGAGGCTAATATACGGGGAGTCTTTTCAAATGCAAATGGCGTAAATCTCTTTCAATGATATGCCCGCGCATGAGCCTCCATTACAAACTAATTCGAGTCCAATACCGAAAATGCGAATATGGCCTATGCAAACTCAATTTGCATTGGTAATTAATATCCTGGGGATTTTGCAAAAGACGGTATAAAAGAATTTGCACGTCTTCCAGCCCATCACTCTCCTCGAGGCCGCGAAAGTGGAGAGGATGGCGACCTACCCTCCCACCCAATGAATACGTCGGGCTTGATCTAGCTGTCCGCTTCTATATTTTCGCCTGGTCTTGGACTTGTCCCAGGCTAAGGCGATTCCCCATAACTTATTACCATGTCATGAATAACAATACCCAGAGTAGAATATTACACCGCACAAATGCGTGCTTAGATGCTAACTAATGCTCTTTGACTTACCGTCCCCCTCATAAAAACGTAGAATCCTACTAAGAACAGTCCGAAATAAAACAAAACCAACACCGGATGCTGCTCGACCATGGGGCCCTGGTAATGATTCACGCCTTCCAAGCGGAAGAAACTGCTGACCAGCAAGAACGTCTCGCCAAATGACTTGAACGCCGAGTGAAGGCGACCAAACAACAAGTGTCCCGTATGAACGAAAGCCATCATGAACGTAACGATCAAGACCTGCAAACATAACACAGTCAGGTTGGTTCAACCTTCAAATTCTCCTTACCGACCGCCATACATTTTCATATAGATCTAGTAGGGAGAAGTTGTAGCAGATAAAGGAGAACAGAAAGCCGATCTTCCTCGACTTCCTAGGTGTCTTTTCGCCGAGATCAGTAGACCTTTTAAGCTTGGGCGGTTTGTATTCCCATTACAGACCACATGATAATTATTCTCTAGAAAATTTCTTTTTTTAATTCATCCAAAAATTTTACATCCATATACACGCGACCAAATTACTTGCAAAAAAATGCGGACGTTTTATTTTCGGACACTCTTTTTGTCCGAAATTAAAATCGTCTCAAATTATATTATATTTGAAAATTTGAAAGCAGGAATTCTCAAGTGCATCATCACCTGGTCTGAAATGAGGCAACAAACAGCCCAAGGTAAAAAGATCTGTTTTCGGCTCGAGTGATAAGGGAAAGAGGTTGGTCTTTGCTTTCTCCTTCTCAAACTCATTAATGCTTCATCAAGTGAAACAAAGAAAATAACAACGGTAAAGGGGGTTTGGATACCCGGTCTTAATTAGCATGGATTTTGATGATTTTACTTCTCCGTTTACTCCTTAGTTTTTGTTTCGGTTGAGAAGATACATCAAACACTCGAGACTGTGTTTCATCAGCTATTCACACATCTCGAATTTCGTCAAAAGTACTCCGCTGCGTGTCGTATTTTCAATTCTCTTCTCGGTGTTTGATATCCCGACGAAACACAGCCTCTCGTGTTTGATATATTACTTCATTTCCTCTTGATTTTCACTTTTGACAGGACTTACACTTTTAAGATTTCAAAATGGAGAATGCGCCAGTTTTCACTTGCTGCTAACAAATGTACTTGACTCGAACGCCGGATACCATTGTGCGTTTGGCAATAACCTGGCTAGCCTAGAGGGCTCCCGAATTTACACTTGCATGACGAACCTCGATGTCACCATTCCTCTCGTATTTTATCTACCGTAATGATTTGATTTAACGCACTCCTTTCAATAAGCGACCTTTTTCTAATAAGCGCTCCCCGCTGAGCGCCGTTTCTTAATATTCCAGTAAGCGCTCCCTTCCAGTAAGTGCCCAAATAGCAGTAACACTCACGACTGATTAGACGAATGAGCTATGAAGTCTGCTTTCTCATCTCAGCGCAATATTGAACTTTATGACTATCAGGCCCTCTATTGTTACAGTTCTTGAGTACTAATACTTCCATATGAAAAAGACGGGGATGTTCGTCATCTCGCTTAGGGGTGTAAATCAAGGATTCTGCTCTCACTTAGGATGTTTATGACGAACACCACTATTTTCAGCTGTCAAAGCAATTTTTAGGATGCACTCAAAGAAATAATAGTAATAAAACGCTCTTATTTCCGTTTTTAGGTTCGATTTCCGCCGGCATCTCGAGTCCGATCTCCTAACCCGGGCTCCTTTCTTGAAAGGCGGCAAGAAGTCGTGCCTATTCCGTTTAAGTGGTATCTTTTACAGCTCAAAGAAAGCTCGAGCCACGCCCAGATTGTTATCCTTTAGGGGCTTAATTCAAATTTCCCGACGGGTATCCCCGACTTTCCCATATGGCAGTCCCCCCGGGTGTTTTATACCCCTAGATACTCACCGTGCAGGCAAGCAGACGACCCGACACAGATGCCAGGTATTCACCGAGGCGCGCCATGCTTCGAAATGATCTCAACAGATACACACAGCGGATAATGAGAAAAAACAGCAGAAGGGAATACGAAGCTTGGAGAGTATCCTGTTGAATGAACAAAACAAATTCAGACCCTGACATAACAAAGTCAGAACCAATTAGATAGAACTTACAACAGTTTGGGAAATATCAATCATAGTTTGTATGGGAAACACACACGGCTTAACTCAAAGGAGCTCAGTCAAGGCATTTTGAGTTATTTTGGCCATGTACAAATTACGTTTAAACTGACGAAAACCTGAAAATAGTAGTTTATTAAGACGGAAAACAACAAAGAGATAATAATAAAACCATAAAGGAAAAAGGGCGGTTAAGAATGGAGAAGATTAATACGGATTACAAACGACGAACTTGAACAATCTAGGCTAAATTTTTTAAGATGCCAAACCGGGTATACTGTTGAGAAGACCATGCTAAACACTTTCTTATTTTCTTCTTTGTTTCCTACCGAAAACATCCAATATAGTATGAATGTTTTCACGCATTTGTCTCGTACATAGAACTTCGATTTACGTAGTGCAAACATGAAACATCATATAGCCAGTTGTCTCGATATAACTCAGTTGTTAGAACACTGCATTGGTTTCGCCGTGGTCATGGCTTCGAATCCTGTTTAACAGCCTGAATTTTCTTACAGGCTTATTTCCGCAACTGCCTAAGATGCGTTAGCTTAGATAACTGTGACGATCTCTCATTTCTTGAAAACTATCTCCTCCATTTTAAACAAAAGATGCTTCATATTATTCACGTAACAATCTGTCGAATTTGTAAGTAGAAAATTTGTGCTCGCACTACGCGTAAGTTGTACTCTAAGGGGTAAAAAATAAAGTCTGCATACGAGCCAAGTGGCTCATCAGGCCGGAGCTTATCCCGGTTTCTGTAGCATGAAGTGACTGGGAGTATTTCTACCCCTCCCTGGATGGGATGCTAGTCCATCGCAGGGTTACCCCCAGCATTTAAGTCGCCGATACCCATTTCTAACCGTGGGTGGAGAGAGGCACTGTGAGAGTAAAGTGTCTTGCCCAAGAACACAACAGAATGTCCCCGGCAGGGGCTTGAACCCGGACCGCTCGATCCGGAGTCGAGCGCACTAACCACGAGTCCACCGTGCATTCCACAAATGGGAAGTGTACACGGAGTTAATAGTCATTGGATTTCTATATTTAATTTTATTTACACCACCATCTTTACCTGACTCATAGACACCAACTGAGCGTAATAGAACACTTGTGATTGGCTTGTCGTCTCCACCTCTCGCAACAGAGCATACAAGGATATTGACCAGCGGATGTACACCACCACACACAGGCTTGAAATGGCAATTGTTAAAAGCTGAGATTGAGAAAAGGACAAATCAAAATAAAGCTAGCAAGAGGATTTGGGTATGACGCCAATATTGTTTACTCCCGCGAGAATTAAAGTGGCGTTTGGCTTAAAGAAAGCTCAGTTACCTGTGTTAGTCGCCAAACGCTCGTGAAGTACTTTTTGGACATTTTCCAAGCCAGGAAGAACTCATGTTGGAGAAGATATAACAGGAGAACACCAAACAACAACTGAAACGAAATCAGCAACATTTAGTTGATGAGTCAGACTTTGCAAAAATAACGCGAGTATCTGTAACAGTGTCGTGTTCTTGATAACGCCGCGTTTATTTGATTGGGTTTCCTTGTATGACTGAATCTAGACTACGAGTAGTCCCTCTTTCGCTTAGTCCTCGAGGTTTTCTTTCGCGTCACGCGGGACGGATCAAGCCAAAGAGCGACTACTCGTAATCTACACTGAATATTCTCCTTTATCGCATTTCATATTGAATTTTGTCCTAAAGATGATCAACTCAGTGTTAGCAAACATGCCTTGCTCGATTTTTGCACAGGTATGATCAATTTGGTAAGAGGACCTTATGTTGTCCAGTTCTGTCTATATCTCGTAATTATACAAATCGGAGAACCGCTACGCATTCGTCCAGTTTTGTGTCACAAAACAATAGGTTAAATGAGTAAAACAATGGCTGTGCACGTGCGTTATTAAGCACTTAATGACTGGTCCCAAGGGAAACACTGAGTTTTGTTTCCCCGAGGCCCTCAATGTTCGAGGTTGAGGGGAAACAAAACTCACTGTTTTCCGCGGGACCGGTCATTAAGTATTTTGTTATACCTTCCAACTCAAAATAGAAAAAAAACTGCGAAGAAATCGTTTGCTCGAGGCCTACTGGCTCACAAATTTGCCGCGGTTTCAAGGAGCACGATCTGATCACGTGCGAGTCGAAAGTGCAAGTTGTTGTTTCCCTAGGGAGTTAGAGAGTTTTGCTCGCCCTAGGGAGTTAGTGAGTTTTGACCCACGACACGTGACACGTTCTCCTCCAATCGAAAAACGTATTTGAGTTGGGAGGTATAACAAAAATCTTTGTACATTTCTTTGCCGTCCTCTGCACAACACGTTCTAAGTTCTGCGTATTTTGGAGAACGCGAACGACGGCGACTAATTTTTCGTATTTTCATTTGGAAATGAACGCTGGCGTTACGTAATTAGCTTGAGCAAGTTCTGAGACTAATAGGCGCACCAAACAGATCTAAACAATTGCGAAATTCGAAGGTAAAATATGAATTCATTTTTTTAAAGGCGCTGTCCTCGTGGTCGCCGTCGTCATTGCTTAAGCTCTCAATTATTTCCTCGTATGATTACAGACCGAATTAGACCATTCTTACTTAACACTTCGCAAGGATAGAAAGCTCCTGTAATAAAGGGGTGAAATTCACTAATTTATCTTTACCAAGCCAATAGTTGCTTGGTAGAGAGTTGTGTAAACACGTACGCACCTTGCAGACTCGTAAGAAGTAACCTTGTTCTCTTGACGCGAAAAACGCAGGGAATGATTTTAATTCCAAGTGGCACCTCGGTCTTCCAGTAAATGACGCCTTTATGGACAGAGTGGCAGCGCTGAAATGTTGAAAAGAAAATCACGATTATCAATTAATGGGTCAATTAGTCCATCAACCTTTTAGTCGATCGGCGCACGTCTCTCTTCGTTTTCGATATTTTTTACAACGAACCATGTTTTCTCGTCTGTGGTACGGACAATCACACTACTAGATAACGAGACCGCTCTTACAAACATCTTCACAAATAAATGCTAGTGTTTGGCCCCCTTGGAAACTCCCAAAATGTTTGGTGCGGGTATGCGGTATGCTTCCTGACACCACTACCCAATTCCACACTAAAACATGTCATAGCTTGCCAATTTGAATACCTAATACAAAGGTTTCTAGTACATGACCTCAGCTAACCAGGAATAGCTTTCATTTGCATCAGGACTTGAGAGAGGCTTTAATTTACCCAGTGAGCAATCATATCCAAATCAAGAGTGCAAAACCTACCCTATTTGGAGCCAAAATATTCAAAATCTATATCCAATTTCGCAGCGCAACGGCAAAGAACTCTTCTCTTTCAGGACAGTACAAACGTATATATCATAGCTTGTCCTTCCCCACCGCCCTTGCGGCACCTTAGTCACCTTCGACCTTACCTAATGGCACGTAAAAACGGTGTATACACTGCAAACTCCAAAGTTATTTCACGTGTACACTCATTTATCCACTGTGAATCTGTGATCTCCTTCAGTTGTTTTGCAGACTCCTCGCTGTAAAGAAATGAAGCAATTAAACTACTTCTGGAGAATAAACCCCCAAATTGGTCATTGATAAAAAAAAATCACTATTGTTAATGTGTTGCTCATTGTTACACTTCTGCAATACTACTTTAAACAGATCTACAAACCAAGGAGCTGACATAACAGTCTTGTTAAAGATTTTTTTCTCAATTAGGACGTTTAAAACACGAACGAAACATCTTGCTACAAGAAAAGGGAACGATTGCCGCCAGATTTTGTCTGAGTGTCTATCCTAGGTAAGCCTACATACGAGCCAAGCGGCCAATCAGGCTGGAGCTTATCCCAGTTCCTGTAGCATGAAGTGACTAGGAGTATTTCTACTCCCCCCTGGATGGGATCCTAGTCCATCGCAGGGCTACCCCCAGCATTAAACTCGCCGGTACCCATTTATACACCTGGGTGGAGAGAGGCACCGTGAGAGTAAAGTGTTTTACCCAAGAACACAACACAATGTACCCAGGCAGGGCTTGAACACAGACCGCTCGATCCAGAGACGAGGGCACTAACCCTGAGGCCACCGCACCTCCGTTTACCCTAGACAGAGAAAGGACGAAAAGTAAATACAAAACATACCTCGTTTGATTAAGTTTCAGGCTCATCCACGCACCGTCACTAGCGTGACATTGCGCGTGACAAGCTGTCTGGTTACCACTTCCGGAATGCTCATCACAAACCTGGGGAAAGCGTAGATGTGAAATCATTATCAATTCTTTTCTGTAAACTCTACCACAAAGAACTTACATGAGATCAGTCATTTACCAAAACTGCTTATCTGTAAGGTATCTTATCTACGACTACAGTTTATCAAACCGCAATTATTAAACTCTCATTACTTTGAAAGGACAGAAGATTTTGAGAATGACACATCGGATTATCGCACTAGAAAGGGTCTCAGCCCTAGTCACGCTATCTTTGGTGATTTTGTCACGTCAGATCAAGAAACTCTGTCACGCGAGATTGCAATACTTCGGGTGATTAAGAATGCTAGAATGTCATGGGAAAAAAAAAAACAGTGGATAAACTTGGCAAAAAAAAGAGGAATTACAAATTTGATGTTTATTCACAAAAACGTTGGCAATACCATCTCAGTCTATTACTATTGCACATATATATTTAACAAACTTCGAAGGCTTCTCTGCAAACGTTATCATCTAAAACCCGTAGTTCAGCGCTATTATAAACTGTCTGCAGCTCAAATAACATATGACATTACCCTCAACACGTCAGTCCTGTACTGCGTGATGGTTGTTCGACCAAACAGGAGACTCTGACTGTCGCGCAATAAGATCTGAAGGAGAGAATTGCAAACAATTTTACAACGTTTACAAACTTTTATACTTTATTATTATTACTATATTGTACGTTTCCACTCGAGGAAAAGAGTTAAGTTCTGTTTTAGCAAGACAGGATGAAAGCTGAGAGAGTTAATCCCAAGTATAAAGCTTATTCCCAAGGTAATCCCTGTCAAGGTCTTTCAGCCATGGTACCCAGTTCTTCCTCAGAAACTGTTCCCACGAGCGTTACGTGAAGGTTTTCGTGGAGGATGACAATACGCGTAAAGGCGCATGCGCTGTCCACTCGAGAAAAATCCGCGTCGTAGGATTGGCTATTTCGCGACCCTCTTGGGATTTGATCTAAAAATAACTCGCGAGGGATTACTTTGGGAATACCGTCCATACGGACAATAACTCTTACTCTCCTCATCCTCTCTTGGTTATAGTCGCTATGTTTGAAGTAACATATCAAACTTTCATCGGGATATACAAACACCGAGAAGAGAGTTGAAAATACCACGCGGAGTGGAGTATTTTTGACGAAATTCGAGGTATTTGGATAGCCGATGAAACACTGTCTCGAGTGTTTGATGTATCGTCTCAATCGAAACAAAAACTAAGTAAAATCGTAAAATCGTCAAAATGTGTGCTAATTAAGACCGGGTATCCAAACCTCCTTCACGGTTGTGATCTCCTTTGTTCTAACTAAATGAATTATAAATGAGTTTGAGAAGTTACCGTCAGCACGGCCGCATTAATACATACCGTGAGTGGTGTGTACGAGGATGAAGCGCTGTTTTCGTACAGCGCGGCAGAAATCTCGTCCCACGCATCTTTAACACTTCTTGGGGCAGTCCGCCAGGCGTCCTCTGACCTGCAAAATGGCGGATGGACAAACTGGCATCACAATTGTGGTTCTTCACCTTAATAGCAAACAACTGCCTGTACCAGTCCTAGCTCTTGTGTCATTTCTGCCAGGGTAACCCTTCACTCTTTCCTAGAAGGATCAAGGGTGACTTCGACAAGATGGTGGGCTGCTGTAAGTTATTAATTAATTAAGACAGCAATAAAATTGACAAAGTGGGATGATACAGAGTATCAAAGGAAATACCCCGCGAAGCAAAAGTTACTTATTTCTTCCTGAAAAAATGTTTCGAACATGAGCGATAAACCTAGTCATGGAAATAGTTCTGTTTTCTTGACTGATAGTTTGATTGACTTGATTGATTGATTGATTGATTGATTGATTGACAGACAGAGAGACAGAGAGACAGACAAACAGATAGACTGAAAGACTAACAGAAATACCGACAGACAGAAGAGACTGTCAGAATGACTGACAAATAGAAGAGACTGACAGACAGAAGAGACTAACAGACAGATAGAAAGACAAACAGACAGACAGAAAGACA
>Ga0126339_10000617_pt1 | contig 20589 bp, 16 predicted proteins | sample OrbTmetagenome_2_FD_92532 | JGI IMG/M metagenome (GOLD analysis project Ga0126339, IMG submission 92532) | Coral microbial communities from Petempiche,Puerto Morelos, Mexico - Orbicella T R C metagenome | ecosystem: Host-associated > Invertebrates > Cnidaria > Coral | place: Petempiche,Puerto...
CAACTCGATGCGGGCCTGGCGCGAGCCGTGGCCGCCCCATCGCCAGAGGCGCGCCCATGACATCCTCTGAGGTCGCATCGGCACCCGCTGTTTCTGTGGTGGTCTGCACCTACGACCGGCCCGACCTGTTGGTGGCGACGGTCCGGGGCTGCCTGGCCAAGGCCACGCGGCGCGCCCTGCCCTATGAGGTCGTCGTATCGGACAACAGCCCCGATGGCTATGCCGAAGCCACGCTAAACACGGCGCTGGGCGCGTTGCCGGTGGACCAAGGCGTGCCCCTGCGCGTGGTGCGGGCGGCGCCCCCCAACATCTCCGTCGCCCGTAACGTTGGCGTGGCGGCGGCCCGCGCCCCCCTGGTGGCCTTCCTGGATGACGACCTGGATCCCGATCCCGGCTGGCTGGATGCCCTGGTGGACACCCTCACGGCCAGCGGCGCCGACGTGGTGGCTGGACCGGTGCGCCCGATCTTCACCGGCCTGTCGGAAACCGAGGGCATCTCGGAGGCCGACGCCGAGACCTGCTGGTGGTGCCTCCGGGACATGGGTGCCCCCAGCGCGACACCCATCGTCATCGACGGCCCCCAGCGCACGCAACACATTGTCATCGGCACCGAGAACACCCTGTGGCGCAAGGCCACCACGCTGACGGACCCGGCCCCCTTCGATCCCGCCTTCGGTGGCTGCGGCGGCGAGGACCTGGACCTGCTGATGCGGCTGGAGCGACGCGGTCGACGCGTCGCCTGGTGTGCCGAGGCCGGAGTGCGCGGCGTGGTTCCGGCCTCCCGCCTGGCCCTGCGCTACCAGCTTCTGCGGGCCTTCGGCGGTGCCCAGGCCTACACCACGGCGGCGGTCAAGAATGACCCGCGCCCACGCTGGCGCCATGGATCCATCGCGGCGCGCGCGCTGGTCCAGGTCTTGGTATACACGTTGCTGTTGCCGCTCGTCCCGATCCTGTCCCGCCCCCGGCGTCGCGGGATCCTGGTCGGCCTGGCGCTGGGCCTGGGCAAACTTGCCTGGCGCCGCAAGGTGCGCGTCTATCAGATGGAACGCCGCCACGAGGCCCGGCACACACCACCCTCACCACCCTAACGATGTGATGAGGAGCGGAGGCACCCGCCCCCGCTCCGGGAAAGGATCATGCCGTGACACAGACCGCCGCAACCGGCATCGCCTTCATCGGCTGCGGTTTCGTCGCCGACCTGTACAGGCAGACCCTGCCGGCCCATGCGGGGCTGCGGCTGGTGGGGGTCCACGACCGCGACCCCGCACGGCTGGACGCCTTCGCCGCCCATCACGGCACGCATGCGTACGCCGACCGTGCTGCCCTGCTCGCCGACCCGGCGGTGGACATCGTCGTCAACCTGACCAATCCGTCGAGCCATGCCGAGGTGACCCGCGCGGCCCTGGCGGCCGGCAAGGCCGTCTACTCGGAAAAACCCCTGGCCACCACGCTGTCCGACGCCCTGGCGCTGGCCAATCAGGCCCGCACCGCCGGCCTGGGGCTGGCCGCCGCCCCCTGCAATCACCTGAGCGAAGCCGTGCAGACCCTGAGCACGGCCCTGCGCTCCCGGCGAATCGGCCGCCCGTTGCTGGCCCACGCCGAAATGGACGACGGCATGATCCCGGGGTTGCGCCACGGTGATTGGCGAAGCGCCTCGGGCGCCCCCTGGCCGGCCAAGGACGAGTTCGAGACCGGCTGCGTCATGGAGCACGCCGGCTATCAGATCGCGCCCCTGGTCGCCCTGTTCGGACCGGTGCGCCAGGTCACGGCCGTGGCCGCTCTGCGCCTGCCCAACAAGGCCCCGGACCTCTCGCTCGGGCCGCAGGGACCGGATCTGTCGTTCGGGGTGCTGGCGTTCGACGGCGGCATCACCGCGCGCCTGACCTGCAGCATCCTGGCCCCCATGAACCGCGCGCTGCGGGTGGTCGGCGAGCACGGCGTGCTGACCCTCACCGACGTGTGGGAGTACGACAGCCCGGTGCGGCTGTCCCCCACCGGAGCCAGCCTGGGCCAGCGTCTGCGCCGAAAAATCGAGACGGCGGTGCTGTCGCGCTGGGCCCCGGGGATCATGCTGGGGTGTCGGCTGCCACCCCAACGCCGCCCGGGTGTTGGCCGCCTGCGGGGCAGCGGTCACCGCATGGACTTCGGACGTGGCGTCGCGGCGCTGGCGGACGCCCTCAGGCGCGGCACACCCACAGATCCCATGCGCGACCTTGCGGTGCACATCACCGAGGTCACCCTCGCCCTGCAAGCCTCGCCGGGTCAGCCGCAGGTGACGACGATTTCGAGCGATCCAGCACCCTGGCCGCAAAATTTCTGATAAGTTAACTGATTCAAAAACCCGGCAGACTCACGCTATCGTAAAAGCGTTCTCACCCCTGTGTCCACTCGATCTTATGACGCACGCCGGTCATTCCTGATACGGCCAAGAACCTCGGCCTTGCTCCAGTCCGTCCAATACCTGCGCGGTCTTGCCGCCTTGATGGTGGTGCTGCACCACCTGCTCTTGCCGACCTCCCTGGGCCGTCCGTTCTCGGTCCCGGTGAACATCGGCGCCAGATGCGCTGCACGGAGGGCAGGATGCCCAGTTCGGCCACGATCTGCCCCCCCATCAGCACAGTCGGGGGCCGGCCGCGGCTCTCCAGCAGCGCAACCGACTCCTGCTTGAGTTCTTCGGTGCAAGATCGTTCACTCAATCCCGCCAGAAGCGCGGCATCACCAGCACCAGCACGGTGAACAACTCCAGCCGTCCCAGCAACATGCCCGCCGACAGCAGCCACTTGGCCGTATCAGGCAAGGTGGAGAAGTTGCCCGCCGGCCCGATCACGTCGCCCAGCCCCGGCCCCACATTGGAAATCGCCGTGGCCGCGCCGGAAATGGCGGTCACATAGTCGAGCCCGGTCATCCCCAGCAAACACGCCAGGAACGCCACCGACAGGGCATACATGAAGAAGAAGGCCATGACCGATTCGGCCACGCCCTCCTGAATCGGCTTCTTATTATAGTAGGGAATGAACACGCCGCTCGGCTGGAGCAGCCGGCGCAACTGAATCCCCGCCACGGCCCCCAGGATCTGGAACCGGAACACCTTGATCCCGCAGGACGTGGACCCGGCGCAGCCCCCCACGAACATCAGGCAGAAGATCACCGCGACCGGCGCCCCGCCCACCACGCCGCCCCACTGCCAGTAGTCGGTGGTGGCGTAGCCGGTGCCGGTCATCACCGAGATGGTGTTGAAGGCGGCGTAGCGTAGCGCGGTGGGTGCCACCATGCCGCCCTCCTGCCACAGCCACCAGGCCATGATCGCCACGCAGACAGCGGCGGTGCCCAGGAACCATTGCACCTGGGTGTCCCGAAACAGCGCCGCCGGCCGGCCCCGCACCACCTGGAAGTACAGCAGGAACGGGATGGAGCCGACGATCATGCCGGCGATCACGATCCAGTCCACGGTTGCAGAGCGGAAATGTCCCACCGAGGCATCCTTGGAGGAATAGCCGCCGGTGGCGATGGAGGTCATCGCATGCACCGTCGCGTCCAGCAGGGACAGCCCGGCCAGGGACAGCATCAGCACCCACAGGGCGGTCAGCAGCACGTAGATGACGGCCAGGGCCGTAGCCAGGCTGGCCGCCCGGGGCAGCACCTTTTCCTGGGCCTCGAAGGCCTCCACCTTGAACATCTGCATGCCGCCGACCCGCAGCATGGGCAGCACCGACAGCGCCATGATGATGATCCCGATCCCGCCCAGCCATTGCAGGATCGCCCGCCACAGCAGGATGCCCGGCGGCATCAGGTCAAGGCCGGTCATCACCGTGGAGCCGGTGGTGGTGATGCCCGACATCGCCTCGAAAAAAGCATCGGTGTAGCCGAGACCCGGATCGGTCAGCACGAAGGGCAGCGCCGCGAACGCGGGCAGCACAATCCAGCTGCTGGTGGTCATCAGAAACGCCTGGCGCAGGCTGAAGCGGAACTGTCCGCCGCGTGTGGCCAGGAACAGGGACACCCCGAAGAAGCCCGTCAGCGCCGAGGACGTGACGAACACCAGCCAGTCCGGGTTTCCGTGCAGCAGGTCCACCAGGCCCGGGATCACCATGCCCAGCGCGAGGATGGACAGCAGCAGCCCGTTCACCAGCAGGATGGGTCGAAGGTCAATCAAGCGCGCGGCATCCCCTGTGCGGTCGGCCCCTATGTGATTGGCGAAGACGGGGTCCAAGGTCCGCGTGAGAGACAAGCACCCCGCCGCCACCCCACGTTTGCCGCATCGGGACGGCCTTGGCAACCGCGTCCGGAGTCCAGTACCGTCCCTCCATCCTCCGCCCCCCCGCAGTAAAGGGTCGCGTCAATGCCGTCCCCCGCCGAGAAACGAGCCCGCTTTCGCGCCCTGCACGAGGGACGGCAAACGTTCGTCATGCCAAACCCTTGGGACGCGAGCACGGCCCGGCTGCTGACCGCCATGGACTTTCCCGCCCTGGCCACCACCAGCGCCGGCCTGGGCTTTACGCTCGGGCGACCGGATTCCGCCGCATGCCTGACCCGCGATGAGGTTCTGGACAACGCGCGCGACATCGTCGACGCCACACCGCTTCCGGTGTCGGCCGATCTGGAGGCGGGGTTTGGAGACGCGCCCGAGACCTGCGCCGAGACCATCCGCCGGGCGTTTGACGTGGGCCTCGCCGGCGGCTCGATCGAAGACGCCACCGGCCAGGCCGACGCCCCCATCTATGCCCTCGACCATGCCGTGGCGCGCGTCGCCGCCGCCTGCGCGGCCAAACCCGCGCCCGACTTCATGGTCACCGCCCGCGCCGAGAACTTCCTCAACGGTCGGCCCGACCTGGACGACACCATCCGACGGCTGCAGGCATTCGAGGCGGCGGGCGCGGACGTGCTGTTCGCGCCCGGCCTGCCGGACATCGCGGCGATCCGGGCCGTTTGCGCGGCGGTCACCAAGCCGGTCAACGTGGTGATGGGACTGCGCGCGCCGTTCTACGGCGTCGCCGAGTTGGCGGCGGCCGGCGTCACCCGCATCAGCGTGGGTGGTGCCATGGCTCGGGCCGCGTTCGGCTCGGTGCTTCGGGCCGCTCAGGAGGTGCGGGACCATGGAACGTTCGGGTTCGCCGGCACCGCCGCCTCCGGTGCCGAACTCACCCCGCTTCTGACCGAGTCACGGGACCGATGACCGGGTGTTCATCGACCACCGCCCATGCCGGGGATCGGCTCCACTCCGTGCAGGTCTTGCGCGCGCTGGCCGCGTTGATGGTTCTCGGACTCCATCTCCAAGGCACCCATGCGGACATGGCCGGCTGGCCGGAGGGAACTTGGATCGCGGTGGGCAGCGGCGGCGTGGACATCTTCTTCGCCATCAGCGGCTTCATCATCTGTCACGCGGCGCGCAAGGAGGGGTCGGCGGCGCGCTTCCTGGCGCACCGGGCGGCACGCATCGTGCCGCTCTATTGGACCCTGACGCTGGCCATTTACACGGTGGCCCTGGTGGCCCCGGCCCTGTTGCACTCGACGACGTCGGACCCCGTCCAACTCGCCAAGTCGCTGTTCTTCATCCCCTATGTCAAGGACAGCGGCCTCGTGCAACCCATCCACATGCTGGGATGGACGCTGAACTACGAGGCGTTTTTCTATCTTCTCTTCGGTCTGGGATTGCTGGTCACGCGACGCCCGGCGGTCCTGGTGTGCGTGGCCTTGGGGATGCTGGTGGCCCTCGGGTCATGGATTGCCGACCCCGGCGTGGTGGTGCGTTTCTTCGCCGACAGCCTGGTGCTGGAGTTCGTGTGGGGCTGCCTGATTTACATGGCCTACCGCCATGCCCCCGGGGTACTGCGGGCGTTGCGCCCGGCCTGGCCCGTGGCGCTGGGCCTGCTGATCGGACAGAACGCCGTCGAAACGGGTCTGCCACGGGCGGTGGAGCAAGGCATACCGGCCGCCCTGCTGGTGGCCAGCCTCGTGACGGTGCGGTTCGATCCGAAGGGCTGGGCGCGGCCGCTGCTGGTGATCGGCGACGCGTCGTATTCCCTGTACCTGCTGCACCCGCTGGTGATCCGGGGGCTGGACATCCTGCTGCCGCGTCTGGGGCTGGACATCCCCACGGCGCAGATGCTGGTGGGCCTGCCGCTGATGCTGACGGTTTCCCTGATCCTGTCGGTGCTGTCGTTCCGATGGTTCGAGCGCCCCACCCATCGGTGGCTACGCCGCCGCATCGATCGCGATCATCGACCGGCGACGGCGCCCGCCGGCTGACGCCAGGCGATGGGGACAGCCATCGTCACGAGGACGGGCGGCGCAGGACAGTCACCCGCATCGGCTGATCGAGCAGGGCGAACCCCTCGGCGTCGCGCGGCTGGCCCGTGAGAATCCGCTCGAAATGCGCGCGCAGGTCCTCCGGCCGGGCCTCGAAGTGCACGGCGCGCTCCGGATTGATCCGCACCATGACGTCACGCCAAGCCTCGAAATCCCCCTTGCGGGCGCGGGTGATATACTCGAACTCGCGATCAAGGGTCAGAGGCGCGTCGCCCTCGGTCGCCGCGTGCAAGGACCTGTGCGCCTGATCGCGGATCTCCGCCTCGTCGTCCAAGGGTCTGTTGAGGTCGTAGTTGGCACCCCGGGCGACCGGTTCGAATGCCACCACCAGACCTCCTGGACGAACGACTCGCACCGCCTCCGAAACAGCGGCCGTCATCAGGTCCGGCGGCACATGATGCAGGCTGTTGAAAAACAGAGCAATATCCTGGCTGCCGTTGGTCAGCGGCAGGGCCTCCGCGCCGGCCACCATATAGGTCTCGTCCCCGGCCCGTTCGGCGGCCCGGGCGCTGTCCATCTGGACCGGATTGGGGTCCATCCCCACCACTCGGGCGCCCTCGCGTGTCAGGAAGCGGGTCCAGGTGCCATCCCCACATCCGATATCCGCGACCTGTCGCCCACCGAGCGGCGCCAAGGTCTCCCGCAGGGTCTCCCGGTTGCCGCGCACCGGCGGATCGGTCTCGGGCAACGGGGTGGACATGGGCGGGGACGCAGATTCGGACATGGCGGCCTGCCTCGGAAAAAGCGTGGGGAACAGGGGACGATCCGGCCACGGACCGCAACGGTCATGGTCCATGACCGTTGGTCTCAGAGGTCCGGCCTGTCGGGCCGATACTGCAGCTTGTGCGCCGTCTCGAAGCCCTCGATGAACTGCATCAACTCGCGCCGTCGTCCGTTGGCCCCGGCCGCCTGCTGACGCAGGTGATCGGGGGCAGGCGTACGTGGGTCATCCCGCGAGGCGGGGATCCGCTCCAGGAACTGCCGTAAATTGTAACACTCGATCACGTCGGCGCAGAAGTTCAACAAGGCCCCCACCCGCGCCCGCCGAGTCTCGGTATGGTAGACCGACACCGAGAACGACCCGGTCCGGCCGGCCTTGCGTTCCAGCACGGCGGCCCGCAGATAGGCACTGAACGGCGTCATCACCACGGCGGTCTGGCTGTCGTGCTGAACCACCACGTCCTCGTCCGGACCGGAGCCGAACAGACCGGCGGTCGCGGCGCGGATGGTGCGCTCGTCCAGATCCGCCCCCTGGGCGAACCGCTCGATCAGCATGATCGGATCGGACTCCAGACTGGTATAGACCGTCTCTCCGCCAACATGGACCGAGGCCCAGTTGTCGGGATTCACCAGTCGGTCGTACGAGGAAATTTTCCTTACCCAAAGGTCGTCCCAGTCGGGGGGAAAAGGATTGTCGGCATGGAGAACCTGCGGATCACGCATGTAGCGTTCCGCCACAATCGACGCCATTCTGAGCGTCCCGGGGATGTTATGGCCCCGCACCACGACCGTCTCGGTCGTCGATCGGGACGAGACCTCCATCACCAATCGATTGCTTTTCAGCACGAAGGAGGGATCTTGATCGGCCGCAACGGTGCCACCGGCGGCGAACCGATGGACAATGGTCTTTTCGCGGTAAAGCGTGATCGGGCCGATCGAGGCCATGGCGGCGAGGCTTCGCTGCTGATGGGAACGCAGGGGCGGCGCCGGAATAGGCCGATGTCCCTGCGGGGAGCGCCACTATCCGAAGATTTTACGTCAGTGTCCACTGTCCAATGCCTGGCCTCATGCCATAGCCCCGGTCCGATCGGATCGCGACGAGACATCTCATGCCCATGACCATCGCGCGCATGGCCGGTGACCGCCTGATCGTGGTTCTGGGCGCCAGGGTTCGGCGCGATGGAACGGCCAGCCTGGCCCTGCGCCGCCGCGTCACCCGGGCTGCGGCGGTGGCGCGAGCCTGGCCGGAAGCGCCCGTGGTGCTGTCCGGTGGGCGTGGGCGCCGGCATCCCGCCGGAGCGGAGAGCGAGGCCCGGGTGATGGCGGCCCTGGCGCGAACCGAGGGTATCGCCGCCGGGCGCCTGATCCTGGAGGAGCACTCGTCCACCACCCTCGAGAACGCCGCTCAGTCCCTGGGTCTGGCGGCCCGTATCGATGCCCAAAAGGTGATGGTGGTCACCGACCAGCCGCATCTGCCGAGGGCCTTGCTGACGTTCCGCGCGGTGGCGCGAGCACACGGTTTGATGGTGAAAGTTGAGGGCACCGCGGCACCCGGCCCCACGGGCCATCGGCGGCTGCTGGTGCACAGCCGCGAAGCGGTGGCCCGCTTGGTCTATCGCTGGCGGCTGGCGCGCGGCGCCGCCCTTGCCGCGCCCAACGGCGAGCGTCAAGATCGCTGAGGAGGGCGGGCGCCGACGCCCCCGGGGAAACACCCGGACGCCTCGTCCGCCTGCCCGCCGCCCATAAAAGGAGACCCGCCGTCGATGTCCGCCGACCCGTCCGCCGTTTCGCCGGCCCCGTCGCCAGACTCCGCGCCGTCCGCCACGCCAGAGGCCGAGGCACCGCGCCCCCTGGACGGCGTGCGGATCCTGGACGCGGCCACCTTCATCGCCGGACCGTTCACCACGGCGATCCTGGCGGAGTTCGGCGCCGAGGTCATCAAGGTGGAGCAGCCCGGCGGCGGCGACCCGTTCCGCCACTTCGGCACCCCCACCGCCCGGGGCGACACCCTGGCCTTCCTCAGCGAGGCCCGCAACAAGCGCTCGGTGACCCTGGACCTGCGCACCCCGGCCGGGGCGCGGGTGTTCAAGGCCCTCGCCGCCCGCTGTCATGTGGTGTGCGAGAACTTCCGTCCCGGCACCCTGGAGCGATGGGGGCTGGGATGGGACGACCTGCGCGCCGTCAACCCGGCGCTGGTGATGCTGCGGGTCAGCGGCTACGGTCAGGACGGCCCCTACGCCGACCGGCCCGGCTTCGCCCGCATCGCCCATGCCTTCGGCGGACTCACCCATCTGGCCGGCATGCCGGACGGGCCGCCGGTGACCCCGGGATCCACGTCCCTGGGCGACTACATGTCCGGCCTGTTCGGCGCCGTGGGCGTGCTCATGGCCCTGCGGCACACCGAGCGCACAGGCCAGGGCCAGGTCATCGACATCGCGCTCTACGAGTCGGTGTTCCGGGTGCTGGACGAAATCGCGCCCCGCTACGCCGCCGACGGCACCGTGCGCGGCCGCGAGGGCGCCGGCACCATCAATGCCTGCCCCCATGGCCACTTTCCCTGCGGAGACGGGTCCTGGGTGGCCATCGCCTGCACCAGCGACAAGATGTTCTCCCGCCTGCTGGACGTCATGGAACGGCCGGACCTGGCCGAGCGCTACGCCACGACGGCCCAGCGCCTGGCGGACCGCGCCACGGTGGACGGTCTGGTGGCGGCCTGGACGCAGGCCCTGTCCCGCGACGAGGTCCTGCGCCACTGCACCGAGGGTCAGGTACCCTGCGGCCCGGTCAACACCATCGCCGACATCTTCGCCGATCCGCACTATGCCGCGCGCGGCAATCTGATCCAGGTGCTGGCCGAGGGCGTGGGCGCCGTGACCCTGCCCAGCGTTCTGCCGCGCCTGTCCCTGACGCCGGGCCGGGTGGACCGCGCCGGCCCCCCGCTGGGCGCCGACACGGATGCCGTCTTGGCGCAGATCCTCGGCCTTTCGGCGGCCGAACGGGCCAGGTTGCGCGCCGAAGGTGTGATCTGACCCCAAAGCGTCCGAAAAACGGAGCGTCCGAAACAGATGCCGACATCGCCGCCCGTGCCTGACCCCTGCTTTCGTGATCATGCCCCGGTTGGACGTGCGGACTCACACCCTCTTGAATTTCACCTGCAACTTGCGCCACCTTGGGGCATGGTGTCGCTGGAGTTTCCCGGATGCCCCGGCGCACCCTCGGACCAGATGTCACGACCGATGCGAGAGGGAGTGCCAAGACCGTCGTGTGTTGGGGACCAGGCGAACATGCGGTAAGAGTGGTCTCGCCGGACGGCCAGTGCTTCTTGCCGCGCACGGGATGAAAGGGGGTTCTTTCGAGTGCACCGTAAGAACCAGGGGATCGCGGACGACACCGAGGCTGCGCTAGGGCGTTGCCGGCACTCCACCGAAAGGCGCAAAGACACGTGTGTGATTGTTGCTCTGAATCAAAAATCAGGGGCATTCATTGAAGGCAAAGCATACATCGCTACAATAAACCCATGAATTCGATAAAATTGGATTCCAATCTCAAGTTCTGCGGCTCAATATTCAGAATAAGCTTGTCGATGCACCTTCGCCAAATTGCATAGCTCGCACAAACCTCCTTACGTCCTTGGGATATCATCCTTCTGATTTTTGCATTGCACTTTTATTGAACAGAATATGTTGTTAATATGACCGAACTTCGATTTGCCTGATGGCATCCAGTTCCGGCAGACATCTCCAACGCCGCTTGTTCTGTGTACCCCAGGCGGTCAATCAATCTGGTCGACTCAAAGACTGGTAGGGTATGCCCACCATGTACTCGCTGAAATCCCTGACCGCCAAGATCACGGCTGTCGTCGTTGTTCTTGTTGCGGTCATTGCTTTGTTCAACACCGGTCTGGTGGCTTACTTCTCGGCCGTGGTCAACGGCCAGATGACAGCCTTGTCAGACGACGTCCGCCGCATCATCGGCGAAAAGGATGCGTTCATCGGCGACCTGGTCTCGGACACCACCGAGGCCCAGGTGTCGCTTCTGGCGGCCGAACACGATGCCGCCGTCGCCCGCGCCAAGGGCGAAAGCCTCGCGGAGCGCCGCCACATCGCCGGCGTGCATGCCGGGATCTCGGAATCAGCCACCACCATGATCCGGACCGCCATGATGAGCGGCCAGGCTTCGACGGCCGAGGACATCATGGACACGCTGGCGGAGGTCCCCGATGTCCTCTCGATCGGCCTGTGGCGGATCGATGGTCAGCGCGCGTTCAGCGACAACGCCACCATCACGGAGGTCAACGAGCGTCTGGGCACGGACTTTTTCCAGCCACACGCGCGCGAGGCCCCGGAGTTCATCGATGGCGACCGCGCTGAGGCCTTGCGTCGCGCCGTGGAGAACACCGACGCGGGCGCTGTCCTGGCCAGCGCGTTGACCGATGCGCAGGGAGAGGTGCGGCCGGTCTTGTACTCCTACGCCGTGCTCACCAACGATATCGGGTGCCAGAGCTGCCACGGTGGCGGCGACACGCCGCGCGGCGTGCTGGAGGTCGCCGTGTCCCGGGCGGCCCTGATCGCCGCCGAGGCCGATGCTCAGGCCCGGCTGTCCGATCTGGAGGCGCTCCAGGCCAAGGAGATGGCGGCCCTGCGCACCACCGCCGACGCCAAGGCCGCGTCCGTGAGACGACAGTCCCAGACCTATGCCCAGGAGATCAACAGTCGGGTCGACGGCCTGCACGACACGCAAAGCCGGTCGACGTCCCTTCAGATGATCGTCAACCCGCTGGCCACGGTGATCGGCTTGGCCCTCATCATTCTGGTGCTGCGCTGGCTGCTGAGCCGCCCCATCCGGGCGATGACGGCAACCATGGACCGCCTGGCCGACAATGACCTGGATGTGGAGGTCCCGCACCGCGACCGCGCCGACGAGATCGGGGAAATGGCCGCCGCGGTGCAGGTCTTCAAGGACAATGCCCTGAAACTGAAACAGATGGCGGCGGAGCAGGACGCCCTGCATCGCCGTAACGCCCGCAAGGTCAAGACCGAGATGATGGCCCTGACCAACGCGCTCGACGAGGAGGTCAACGGCGCCATCGCCATCGTGCAGAAGCAGGCCGAATCCATGCGCGATGCTGCCGTGCGCATGGCCGACTCTGTCAACCAGGCCGGGCAACGAGCCGCCGCCGCCTCGAACGCCTCGCACGAGTCCGCCACCAGCGTGGATGCGGTCGCGGCGGCCGCCGAGGAAATGGCCCGGTCCATCGCCGAGATCAGCCATCAGGTGTCTGGCGCCTCGGGCGTCGCCCACCGCGCCGTGCAGGAGGCGGAAAACACCAACGCGCGCATCCAGGGGTTGGCGGAAGCGGCCAATCAGATCGGCGACGTGGTCAACCTGATCAGCGATATCGCCAAGCAAACCAACCTGTTGGCCCTGAACGCCACCATTGAGGCCGCCCGCGCCGGCGAGGCCGGCAAGGGCTTCGCCGTGGTGGCCAGCGAAGTGAAGACACTGGCCAACCAGACCGCCTCCGCCACCGAGGACATCGCCAACCAGGTGGGCAGCATGCAAGCCGCCACTCGCGAGGCCGTGGACGCAATTCAAGGCATCGTGAGCGTCATCGGCGAGATGAACGAAATCACCACGGCCGTCTCGGCGGCGGTGGAGCAGCAGACGGCTTCCACGGGCGAGATCAGCCAGAACGCCCAGCAGGCGGCGCGCAGCACCCAGGACGCCTCGGACAACATCACCGAGGTGACGGGCAGCACGGATGTCACCGGCAGACAGGCCGAAAATGTCCGCCGGGCCGCCGATGAGGTGAGCGATCGCATCCGTCAGATGCAGGAGGCGCTGGAGCGGATCATGCATGCCGGCGATGACGCCGAACGCCGGGACGGCGCGCTCGTCACCGTCAACGTGGCGGTCTCGGTCGACATGGGAGCGGGCGATACCCGGTCCTGCCTGTTGCACGAGTTGTCCCGAACGGGCGTCGGCACCTTGGATCGCTCGCTCGAGGCCGAGCGCGGACATGAGTTCTCCATGAACCTGCCGGGTCTGGGACGGTTCAACGGCAGCGTCGTCGCCAGGACCGAAAGTTCCACTCATATCCGTCTGGACGTGGAGTCCCAGGCGGCGGAGTTGAACGCGTTCATCCGCGAGCGGTCCCTCAACATCGCCGCCTGATCCCGCCTGGCGAAAGAAAAAACCTCTTACGTCGGGCGGCCGACGCAGCGAAGCGGCGTATGGCCTTGATCCCGATAAGTCAGGATCAAGGCCAGCCGGTCTGAGGGGTCCCTCCAGGCGACCGCGCGGCGGAGCGAAGCGCGTGCGCCCGGACGTCGTCCGCCGGATGCCGCCGGCCGTCGTTCTCGGGGGCCGTTCTGGACTGACACACCCGTCCTCGTCATGGCGCATCCAGCGCGCCGCAACACTTGGGAGTCGATCCGCAACCCATCGGGGCCAGCGGTCACGCAACACGACCAAATCAATAGGCCGGATCCATGACCGCTCCAGACCAAGGCTCCTGTCGCCACAAAAACTTGCCAAGGGGAAGCCGTCCATACAGGACGGAACGGAACGTCCTTTCGGATTTCACGTCGTGATCGTCTCGGCCAGCTACCGCACCGATATCCCCGCCTTCTACGCCCGCTGGTTCCAGCAGCGTCTTGCGGCCGGCGAAGCCTGGGTGAGCAATCCCTATGGCGGTCGGCCCTCACGAGTGCCGCTGTCTCGGGGGCAGGTGGACGGCTGGGTGTTCTGGACCCGCAACCCCCTGCCCTTTTTCGAGGCCCTGGAGGCCGTCGCGGCGCGCGGCGAGCCCTTCGTGGTGCAGATGACGCTGCTCGGCTACCCCCGCGCCCTGGACGTGGCGGTGATCCCACCCGAGCGCGCGCTCGCCGCGATGGCCGACCTGCGCCGCCGCCATGGCCCCAAAACCGTGGTCTGGCGTCACGATCCGATCGTCTTCTCCAGCTTGACGCCGCCGGCCTGGCATCGGGAGACCTTCGCCCGCCATGCCCAGGCGCTCCGGGGCGTGGTGGACGAGGTGGTGGTCTCGGTGACGCAGATCTACGCCAAGAGTCGCCGCAATCTGGATCGCCAGGCCCGTAAACACGGGTTCTCCTGGAACGACCCGTCGGACGAGGAAAAGCGTGCCCTGCTGACGGACCTGGCGGCGATCGCCGCCGAGGAAGGGCTGCGGGTCTCCCTCTGCGGTCAGGCCGACCTGGGTCGGGATCTGCCCGGGGTGCATCCCGCCGCCTGCGTGGATGCCGCCCGCCTGTCGGCCATCGGCGGCCGCCTGATCGCCGCGCGGCCCAAGCCGCATCGCCCCTGCGGCTGCTCCGAAAGCCGCGACATCGGCGCCTACGACTCCTGCCCCCAGGGCTGCGCCTACTGCTATGCCACGCGCAAACAGGATATCGCGAAGCAGCGATACGCCAACCATGACCCGGCCGGCGCCTTCCTGGACCGGCGCGACCCGCCCGACGACCGTGGACTGCTGTGACGCATCCGACCCCCTAGCGACCCTGGCGACCCTGCCGCCGGGCGGAAGCCTTTCGCCCTGACAACAGGGCTCGGAGTTCATGGTGCGGAATCACCTGACCTTGCCCTGAACCGTGAACACCGGATCAGGGCCGGGTCAGGGCAAGGTCAGGTTACCCCAACCCCAGGACGTCGGTCATGCCATACAGGCCGTTGGGCCGGTCCGCCGCCCACAGGGCCGCGCGCACCGCGCCGCGCGCATAGATCACCCGGTCGCTGGCCTTGTGGGTCAGTTCGATGCGTTCGCCAGGGCCAGCAAACACCACGGTATGGTCCCCCACCACGTCGCCACCACGCAGCACCGCGAAGCCGATGCGGCCGTCCACGCGCGCGCCCGTATGACCATCGCGGCCCCGGTCCGAGACCGCCGTCAGGTCCACGCCCCGGCCCTCGGCGGCCGCTTGGCCCAGGCCCAGCGCAGTGCCCGAGGGGGCGTCCACCTTGTGCTTGTGGTGGTGTTCGACGATCTCGATATCGTAGTCAATGCCCAGGGTAGCGGCAACCTGCCGGGTCAGCGCGAACAGCAGGTTGACCCCAGCGCTCATGTTCGGCGCCTGAACGATGCGGGTTCGGTCGGCGACCACGCGCAAGTGGGCCGTGTCGGCGTCGGACAGGCCGGTGGTGCCGGTCACCAGGATGGTGTTGGTTTCGGCCGCCAGATCGGCGTGGGCCATGGTGGCCTCGGGGCGGGTGAAATCGATCACGGCGTCGGCGGCGGCGAACAACGCGGCCGGGTCGTCGGTGACGGACGCGCCGGCCGGGTCCAGCCCGGCCAGGATTCCCATGTCCTGGCCGATCAAGGCACTGCCGGGACGTTCCGTGCCACCGATCAGGCGTGTGCCCTCGGTCTCCAGGGTCTGGCGCAGCAGCATACGACCCATACGCCCCCCACAGCCGACGATTCCAATCTTGAGCATATCTTTCGGGTCTCCCCTTCATGGTGTCGCCCAGTCTCGCCCGTGCAGCGACGCCGTCAAGGAGAACATCCTTGACCTCGGATCCGTCACCGGTTCTGGCATATCTGGCGGGAGCCCTTGCCCCGAAAACGTGGACACCGGGTTATGCGACGGGACGCTCGGCTTGCTCCGGGATGAGGTCGCCGAGCGCTGAGTGAAGGCGGCGGCGAGTGTAGGTGCCTTCGATGGTGGCGAACAGGTCGCGGACCATAGCAAGGGGGCGCCAATTCTCGTCTATCGGGATCAACGAGAGATCAGCGACCCAAGGTCAGTCGCGGGGCGCGTCTCCGGGCGTCGGGCGAGAGGTCCCGATCCAGCAGGTTTGGCGCCACGAGCAGATCATGTGAATCTCATTTCACCGGACCCGATAGGATGGAGACCGTTTTTCTGCGAACGTCCCTCTCCATGCGCCGGTGGTTCAGGGCGCGTTTCAGGCACCCGAAGTCCTTCGCCTGATCATCACAGGCCAGAGGGACCCCACCTGCCCTTGGAGGGGATGCGGTGTTCCTCCTGTCCCCGGGCGAGATCCGCCTGGCGATCAGGGGGCAATGCCGACACCCAACCAGTCGAGCGCGCCACACACACGCATATTGTATACAATTCTTTTGTATACAGTTCTTGAACCACACGCCTCGCGAGCAATAATCACTTGGTTCGAAATTTTTCTCTCTGTCCACGCCACATCTGGGGTATTGTTACGGTATGGTGCCCTGTCTGGTCTTGGTGCGCCAGTACATGAGGAAAAACGATGCGAGCGATTCCGGAGTCCACGTGCCAGGCCGTTCGGCGCGCGTACGAAGGTGTCATGGGGGAATATGTTCGCGATGATTCCATCGCGTTCGAGGCCGGGGTCATGGTGTACTGTCACCTGCATCCCGACACTGCGGAGCCGATTGCCCGCGATCATGTCGCGCAGGTGATCGCCGACAGCGTGGGGCGTGCCGGCCTCGAATGGGTGAGTGACCGCTCACTCTGATACCCCATCGGCCTCGAACCACCCGTTATCGCCGATGGCAAGACGGGCGGGGCGTTTTTTGTACCAAAGGCTGCGACGGCGATTCCTTGGCCCGGTTGCGTTTCTGGATTCGCCCGCCGCCCGAAAGACACCGAGCCAGTTCATGCCTCCTGCCCTCCCCCGAACCGCCCGCGATGACGCCCACAATACGCCCGCGGCCGACTCCTCCGTCGAGCTCGCGGCGGCTGTCTTCCTGACTGACGCCACCCAAACCGACGCCGCCGCCATCCAGGCGATCTACGCCCATCATGTGCGCACCGGCACCGCCACCTTCGAGACCGATCCGCCGTCCACGGACGAGATCGGTCGCCGACTCGCCATTGTGCGCGACCAGGCGCTTCCCTATCTGGTGGCGCGCACCGAGAGCGACGGTGCCCTGCTCGGGTATGCCTATGCCGCACCGTTCCGGACACGGGCGGCTTATCGCCATACGGTTGAGGACAGTATCTACCTGGCTCCTCAGGCCGCCGGCCGAGGCCTTGGGACCCGTCTGCTGGCGGCGCTGATCGAGCGGTGTCAGGCACGCGGCGATATTCATCAGATGATCGCCGTGATCACCAACCCAGGCTCCGAGGCCTCGGTCGCTCTGCATCGGCGCCTGGGATTCCAGATGGTCGGAACCCTGGCCGAGGTTGGCCACAAGCACGGCCAGTGGCTGGATACCATCTATATGCAGCGCATCATCGGAAACATCCATTCGCCCTGACTGTTTGAGTCATAGCGGTCAAATGTATTGATGGCTGTCGTGATCGAGTCCCGGGATCCGTTGTCGGTAGGCCCGAATCCCATGACGGCACCGCCGCGCTAAAACCGCCGCTGGGCCAGTTCCCGGATCAGGAAGTCGCGGAACACCTCCACCTTTTTGGAGTGCCGCAGCTCCTCGGCATAGACAAAGTAGATGGTTACCTCGGGTCCGCGAATGTCAGGCAACACCTTCACCAGGTTGCCTGCCTCCAAATTAAAGTAGTCGGGTAAAGCGGCGATACCCAGGCCGCTCTGCACCGCCCGGAACATGCTGTAGATATTGTTCACGCGCAGCACCGGCCGGCGCGTCTTGCCCGGCGTGGCGCCGGCCTCCATCAGCCAGTTCATGCGCTCCACGGGAGGGCGGAACTTCTCCCCGTAGATGATGATATTGTGATTGTCCAGGTCTTCGGCGGACTGCGGAATGCCGTGCTGCTTGATGTACTCGGGGGCGGCGAAGCAGTGGTAGTGCATGGTGATGAGCTGGCGCTTCACCAGGTCGGGCTGGCGCGGCGGCATGAAGCGCAGAGCCACGTCGGCCTCGCGCATGGCCAAATCCAACTCACTGTCGTTGAGAACGATGGTCAGTTCGATGTCCGGGTAGCGCTCCAGGAACTTTTTCACCCGGGGCGTCAGCCACAAGGAGCCGAAGGCGATCGTGGTCGTGATGGTGAGTGGCCCTTGCGGCCGCTCGCGGGTCTCGCCCAGGCGCGCCTCGACCATGGCCAGCTTGGCGAACACCTCGTGCACGGTGCGATAGAGCATCTCGCCCGCCTCGGTGGGAATCAGGCCCCGGGCGTGGCGATGGAACAAGGTCACGCCCAGGCTTTCCTCCAAGGCGCTGATCTGGCGGCTCACCGCCGATTGGCTCAGATTGAGGGTTTCCCCCGCGTGGGTGAAGCTTCCGGCATCCGCCACCGCGTGGAACACCCTCAGCTTGTCCCAATCCATCGCGCCACCCCGCGCTGGCATCGCCGTACTCCCCTGTTCCCCGGGGGTCATCCCCCGGTTTCGTTTTTTATACCAACGGTCCATGGGACGGGCCCGCTGGTCCGGTCATGGCCGGTCCACCCGCCACGTCGGGTCCCGCGAGCCCCCTGTCTCGGGCACTCGCTTTGGGTGCGCGCCGCTGCAAGCCGTTAGGAACTCGCAACCGGCCTGACGCACGAGCCACGGGCATGGTCGTTCCACGCCAGCATCCCTGCCACAAAGGCACCGCCATCCGCCCGATCGATGATGTGTCCTTCGGGAGGGACCATTCGGCCTTGTCCGGAAGCCGGGATCAACCCCAATCGGCCGCCGCCACACACCGGCCTGTCGGATTCTGGGGAGAGCGGCGGCACCACTGCCTCCACCCTCGCCCAGATGACCCGATCACGCCGCTTGACGAACGGTGCCGTGGGCAACGAGGAAACGGTCGGCCTCCAGCGCCGCCATGCAGCCGGTGCCGGCGGCCGTGACCGCCTGTCGGAACACATGATCCTGGACATCGCCGGCGGCGAACACGCCGGGCACCGTGGTCGCCGTACTGTCGGGCTTGGTGACGAGGTAGCCGGACGCATCCATGTCCAATTGTCCCACGAACAGCGCTGTGTTGGGGGTGTGGCCAATGGCCACGAACACGCCATCCACCGCCAGGTCCGACAGTGCCCCTGTCTTGACGTTTCGCAACCGCACGCCGGTCACGCCGGGCGGCATGCCGCCGCCCAGGACTTCATCGACAACGCTGTCCCAGACACAGGTGATCTTGGGGTTCGCGAACAGGCGCTCCTGCATGACCCGCTCGGCGCGCAAGCTGTCGCGGCGGTGCACCAGCGTCACCTTGCTGGCGTGGTTGGTCATGTAAATGGCCTCCTCGACGGCCGTGTTACCGCCGCCGACGACCACCACCTCCTTGCCGCGATAGAAGAAACCGTCACAGGTGGCGCAGGCGGACACACCCAGGCCCTGATACGTCTTCTCGCTGTCCAGCCCCAGCCAACGGGCGCTGGCACCGGTGGCGACGACCAAGGTTTCACCCACGTAGGTGTCGCCGGAATCACCCTTGCAGACGAAGGGGCGCCTGGACAGGTCGACCGAAACGATGATGTCCTCGAACTCGGTGGTGCCGACGTTCCGGGCCTGGGCGCGCATCTGCTCCATCAGCCAGGGACCCTGGATGGGATCGGCGAAGCCCGGGTAATTCTCCACGTCGGTGGTGATGGTCAACTGGCCGCCCGGCTGCAAGCCGGCCACCAGGATGGGCGCCAGGCTGGCGCGGGCGGCATAGATGCCGGCGGTACAGCCGGCCGCACCCGATCCGAGGATCAGCACCTTGGAATAATACTCTGCCATGCGTGTCTCGTTTCGTAGATTGGGTCTTTGGTTGCCGGCGGGCGGCAGGTTGGGAACCCAAACCATAGACCGGATCGCGGAGGGAGAAAACCACCCGATGCCTCTCTACGACTTCCTTCGCGCCACGAAAGCACCATTTTATCAGATGGTTACTCACAATCGTTGCCCCTCCGCCCGAAACTCGCCGGAGACTCGGCCGCCGCGACCGGAGACCCCTCATGCCCGCCATGCTCGTTGATGCGACCCCGGCCCTGCGCCTGTTGAGCCGCCGCCGCGCCCGCCATTTGGCGGCGCTGGATCCGGTTGATGCCCAGGCCCGGACCCTGCGACGGCTGGTGCGGCGGGCCCGCGACACCCGGTTCGGCCGAGCCCACGGCTTCGCCGACATCCAGAGCGTCGCGGACTTCCAGGCCCGCGTGCCGCTGCGCGGTTGGGAAGACATGTGGCGCGACTGGTGGGCGGATCCGTTCCCGGTGTTGGACAACGTGACCTGGCCCGGCCGGGTTCGATGGTTTGCCGTGACCAGCGGCACCACCAGTGGCCGCACCAAGCACATCCCTGTCACCAGGGCCATGATGCGGTCGAATCACAAGGCGGCCCGAGATGTGCTGTCCTTCCACCTGTGGCGTCGACCGGACAGCCGCATCTTGGGCGGACCAAGCTTCCTGCTGGGCGGCTCCACTGATCTGACTCCCCTTCCAGGTGGCGCGATGGCCGGAGATCTGTCGGGAATCGCCGCGACCCGCGTCCCTCGGATCCTGCGGCCGCTGGTCTATCCGCCGCCGTCCATCGCCCTGCTGCCCGACTGGCCGCGCAAGCTGACGCGGCTGACCAACGACCTGCCCGGCCGCGACCTGCGCATGATCGCCGGCGTCCCCTCGTGGCTGCTGATTCTGATCGAGCGCCTCCAAGCCCACACCGGCACCGACAGCCTGGGCACGCTGTTCCCCAACCTCGAAATGCTGGTGCACGGCGGCG